>Ga0080006_1154200_pt1 | contig 89154 bp, 71 predicted proteins | sample RS3BMetagenome_FD_69209 | JGI IMG/M metagenome (GOLD analysis project Ga0080006, IMG submission 69209) | Ferric oxide microbial mat and aquatic microbial communities from Rainbow Spring, Yellowstone National Park, USA - RS3B (SPADES... ... | reverse complement strand
TGCATCAAAGGACACGGAACCGGACACGGGACCCGGGGCGACCCGGGGCGACCCGGGGCCGACGGGAGCTCGCCGAGGGGACCGGTGGGGAGGGGAGCCGCATCGGTGGAGTGCCCTGGCCGGAAGGGCCGGCCGTCCGGAAGGGGCGGCCCGGTCTCCTACGCCAAGGCCGCACGGCGAATCGGAAGCCAGCTCTCCACCACCGGCTGGGCCAGGAAGTCGAGCACCAGATGGTTCACCAGGTCGGGTTTCTCCATCGGCGCCACATGGGAGGCGCCGGGCACCACCGCCAGGCGGCCGTCGCGCACCCGCCGGGCCAGCTCGTCGGCGTGCGGCACGGCGATGTAGTCGTCGTCGCCCACCAGCACCAGGACGGGGATCGTGATCCGGCCGAGATCTTCCGACCAGTCGAAGGGCTCCGCCCACAGGGCCCGCACCTTCTCCCACACGGCGGGGAAGTGGTCGGCCCCGTCCGGGGAGGCGTCGGCGTAGAGGGCGGCGAACATCGCCATCTCGGGGTCGTCGGCCGGGAGGCCGATGAAGGCCTCCATGGCCCCGGGGACGTAGCCGGCGCTGGCGAAGCCACTGCCGATGAGGGTGAGTGAGCGGACCAGCTCCGGATGCTGGACGGCGATCAGGTACCCGATCATGCCGCCGTCGCTCCACCCCACCAGATCGGCCGGTCCCAGCTCGAGCGCCCGGAGGAACCCCACGGTCTGGTCGGCCATCCCCTGGTACGTCAGGGGACCGGGACGGTCGGGCGTGTGGCCGTGGGCCTGCCGTTCGGGGGCGATCACCCGGCGGGTGGGGGCGAACCCGTCGAATTGGGCGGCCCAGGTGGCGTTGGTGGCCAGGCCGCCGTGGAGCAGTACCAGCGGCTCCCCGGCGCCCTGCGTCTCGTAGAAGACCTCGAGACCGTCGATCTCGACGGTGGCACCGGTCCGTGCCGTCGGGTCCATGGGCATGCTCGACCTCCGAGTCGCCGCCCCGGCCGGGGCCGGCGGGGTGCAGGAGGATCGTACCTCCGGGCCCGGTGGGGCAGGCTGGCCGGATGACCCCCGGGCTCCGACCGCTCACAGAGGAGGACCTGCCGCTGCTCGCCTCGTGGCTGGCGGCGCCGCATGTGCAGCGGTGGTGGCGGGAGCCACACGACCTGGCTTCCGTGCGGGAGGCCTACCTCCCGATGGTGACGGGCTCGGACCCGACCGAGGGTCTGGTGGTGCTGCTCGACGGTGCGGCGATCGGGTTCGTGCAGCGGTACCGGATCGCCGACGAGCCGGCGTGGCGGCGCACGCTGTCGGGGGCACTGGGTGGCCCGGTCGACGGTGCCGCGGGCATCGACTACCTCATCGGCGACGTACGACGCACGGGTCAGGGCATCGGTCGTACCGTCATCGCCGAACTGGTGGGAACCGTGTGGGAGCGGTACGAGGACGCCTCCTCGGTGATCGTCGGCTTGCACCAGGGCAACCGGGCGTCCTGGCGGGCGCTCGAAGCGGCCGGTTTCCGGCGCCTCTGGGGTGGGCTCCTCGCCTCCGACGACCCGAGCGACGCCGCTCCGCAGTACCTCTACGGGATCGAGCGGCCCCCGGTGGACGATCGGGACGGGCGGGCACGGGGCCTCCGCCGGTAGGCGGGCTGCCGCCCGACCTGGCAGGATGAGCACGCAACGCAACCGGCACGCACGGAGGGACACGAGATGGCTGACGAATGGGGACCGCTGGGACCGCTGGCCGGCGAGTGGGAGGGCGAGGGGGGCCTCGACACCGCCTACTCGCACACCGCCCACGAGGTCCGGGGCACGCCCTACCTGGAGAAGGTCACCATGAAGCCGTTCGGGCCGGTGGACAACGGGGACCAGCACCTCTACGGCCTCGACTACCGGACCGCCATGTGGCGGGGCGACGAGGACAACCCCTTCCACACCGAGGTCGGCTACTGGCTGTGGGACGCTGCCACCGGCGAGGTCCTCCGGGGGTTCGTGGTACCACGCGGCATCACCGTCCTGGCCGGGGGCACCGCCACCGCCGACGCCGACACCTTCACCCTGAAGGCCGCGCCGGGGTCGACCACCTACGCCATCGGCGAGAACACCTACCTGGCCCGACGGGCCAGCACCCTCAGCTACGAGGTGACCGTCCGGATCGGTGACGGGACCTGGTCGTACGAGGAGAGCACCATGCTCCAGATGAGTGAGTTCACCGAGCCGTTCGCCCATACCGACCGGAACACCATGCGCAAGGTCGGCTGAGCCGACCGGGGCCGGCCGGCGCCGGCCGGGGTCGGCCGGGGTCGGCCGGGGCCGGCTGCCTCAGCCGTCGCCGGGGGTCGGCAGCATCCCGTAGGCCCGGGTGGGACGGAACCGCACCATGACCCGGCGGTCGGCCACCATGGCTCGCCGGTAGGTCGGCCAGTCCTCGTGCTCGCCGCCCAGCGCGTCCCGGTAGTACTGGACCAGCTCGTCGACGACGGCGTCGTCGGGGTCGGCGGCCACCGGCGACAGCTCGACGTCGCCCTCCAGGACGGCATAGGCGTAGAAGTCCTCCCGGGTGACGTGCAACGCCGCCCACGGCTCGCGGACCAGGTTGTGGTACTTGGCCCGGTCGGCGGTGATGGAGATGCGCACCAGGCTGTCGTCGTCGACGTGGGAGAGCACGTTGGAGAGCTGCGGGCGTCCGTTCGACCGGATGGTGACCAGCACCGCCTGGCGGTGGGCCCGGGCGAAGGTGAGGGCGTCGTGGAGCTCCACGGCCGCCTCAGCTCTCGATCTCGGCGAGGACCTTGGCGGCGTGGCCGTCGGCCTTCACGTGGTACCAGGCCCGGGCGATCTTCCCGTCGGCGCCGATCAGAAAGGTGGAGCGGATGACCCCGATCGACTTCTTGCCGTAGAGGGTCTTCTCGCCCCAGGCGCCGTAGGCCTCGCCGACCGCGTGGTCGGCATCGGTGAGCAGCGGGAACGTCAGCCCGTACTTGGCCCGGAACGCCCGGTGCTTCTCGGCCTTGTCGGCCGACACCCCGAGCACCGGCACGCCGGCCCTGGAGAAGGCGTGCAGGTTGTCGTTGAACTGGCACGCCTCCTTGGTGCAGCCCGGCGTGTCATCGCGAGGGTAGAAGTAGAGGACCACCTGGCTGCCCTTGAAGTCCTTCAGCGAGACGGTCTCGCCGTCCTGGTCGGGCAGGGAGAACGCCGGTGCGGTGTGTCCTGCTTCGAGCTTCCCCATGGGTGCGGTCCTCCTCGTCGATGCGTGCGTGCGTCAGTGCGTGCGGGCGTCCGGTGCGGCCCGGTCCACCGCCGCGAAGCCCACGATGGCACATCCGGGCGCGGCGTCGCCGCCGTCCCCGGCGGTGCCCGATCAACCCCGGATCCGGCACCAACCCGAAATTCCACCCGCCAGCAGGTACACTGTGGGTCGTGGGAGAGCACGGTGCCCTCCCGCCGGGGTCTTCCTCACCTCTGTCCGTCCGGCCCACTGACGTGGATCGGACGTTCGGCCCGAGGCGGGCCCAGCTGCTTCCGTGAGTCGCACGGACGCTGATGGTCGGCCTCCGGCCGTCGCACAACCGACGAGAGTGAGTACCACACCCCATGACAACCACCGCTGAGCGGCCGGGCCGCGCCTCCGACGACGGGTCCGACACACCGGTCGTCCCGGATCCCGAGGCCCCCACCTTCGACTCCCTCGGGGTCGATCCCGCCCTGGTCAAGGCGCTCGCCGCCCAGGGCATCACCACCGCCTTCTCCATCCAGGCCATGACCGTGGCCGACGCCCTGGCCGGCCGGGACGTCTGCGGCAAGGCCAAGACGGGCTCGGGCAAGACCCTGGCCTTCGGGATCCCGCTGCTGCAGCGGACCATGACGTCGCACGCCACCGAGCCGGGCCGCCCCCGGGCCCTGGTGCTGGTGCCCACCCGTGAACTGGCCGTCCAGGTGAGCGAGGTCCTCGAGACCCTCGCCGAGCAGGCTGACCTCCGGGTCGTCGCCGTCTACGGCGGCGCCGACATCGAGCGCCAGGTCAAGAAGCTCCGACGGGGCGTCGACGTGGTCATCGCCACCCCGGGCCGGCTGATCGACCTGGGCGACCGGGGCGAGCTGTCGGTGGCCGACATCGAGACGCTGGTGCTCGACGAGGCCGACCGGATGGCCGACATGGGCTTCATGCCGCAGGTCGAGTGGGTGCTCCGGCGCCTGGAGCGCGATCACCAGACCCTCCTGTTCTCCGCCACCCTCGACGGGGCGGTGGACCGGCTGGTGAGCCGCTACCTGACCGACCCCGTCCGGCACGAGGTGGCGTCGCCGAGCACCACCGTCGAGGAGATGGAGCACCGGTTCCTCGAGGTGCACCAGATGGACCGGGTGAAGGTCTGCGCGGCGATCTGCCGCAACTCCGAGAAGAGCATCGTCTTCGTCCGCACCAAGCGGGGTGCGGACCGGCTGGTCGAGCAGCTGCAGAAGGAGGGCGTCACCTCGGGTGCCATCCACGGTGACCTGCGCCAGGCCAACCGCGAGAAGACCCTGAAGGACTTCGGCGACGGCAAGCTCCCAGTCCTGGTGGCCACCGACGTGGCCGCCCGGGGGCTCGACATCGATGCCGTCGACGTGGTGATCCACTTCGACGTACCCGAGGACCACAAGGCCTACCTGCACCGCTCGGGTCGGACCGCCCGGGCCGGGGAGGCCGGCGTGGTGGTCACCCTGCTGCAGTGGAACCAGGTGCTCGAGGTGGAGCGCATCCAGCAGCGCATCGGTCTGAAGATCCCGATCGTCGAGATGTTCTCCAACGACTCACGCCTCAACGACCTGGCGGGCTGGGACCCGACGGCTCGCTGACCGTCACCGACCCTCTGCCCCGACCCTCGGCCCCGGCGGACGGGCACCGGGCGGCCGCTGCACCGTTGCGCCCCGCTACCGGCGCGGCCCGACACCACCCACTGACCCCAGGAGCACATCGTGTCCGACGCCCACTTCCGAGCACCGCTGATCGTCGATCCCGGCCCGGAGGGCGTCGAGCGGGTCCTGGTGGTGACCGCCCACCCTGACGACGTCGACTTCGGCGCCGCCGGCACGGTGGCCACCTGGACCGACGCCGGGGTGACCGTGGCGTACTGCATCGCCACCAACGGTGAGGCCGGCGGATCGGACCGGACCGTCCGTCGGGCGGACATGGCCGCCACCCGCCAGCGGGAGCAGCGGGCCGCCGCCGCCGAGGTGGGGGTCGGCGACGTCACGTTCCTCGGCTACCCCGACGGGCGCCTGCAGCCCACCCTCGAACTCCGGCGCGACATCTCGCGGGTGATCCGGCGGTTCCGTCCCGACCGGGTGGTGACCCAGTCCCCCGAGCGGAACTGGGCCCGGGTGTTCGCCAGCCATCCCGACCACCTGGCGGCCGGCGAGGCCGCCGCCTGTGCCGTCTACCCCGACGCCCGGAACCCGTTCGCCCACCCGGAGCTGCTCGAGGAGGAGGGCCTCGAGCCCCACATCGTGCCGGAGCTGTGGATCATGGCCACCGAGCGGGCGGACCGGGTGGTCGACGCCACCGACCGGTTCGACCGCAAGCTGGCCGCGCTCCGGTCGCACCGGAGCCAGGTGGGTGACGGCGAGCACCTCGACCAGCTGCTGCGCTCCTGGATGGCCGGCACCGCCCTGGTCGCCGGCATGCCCGACGGACGGCTGGCCGAGGCATTCCACGTGGTGCACACCGGGGAATGAGCGACCGGCCGTGGCTCGTCGTCCAGCACGATGCCGACGACGGGCCGGGGATGATCGCCGACGAGCTGGTCGCCGCCGGCCGGACGTTCCGGCTGGTGCGGACCGACCGGGGTGCGCCGATCACGGAGCTGGGCGAGGCGGTGGCCGGAGGTCAGCCGCCCGCCGGCCTGGTGGTGCTGGGCGGCACCATGGGCGTCCACGACGACCGTGCCCATCCGTGGCTGGCCGAGGAGCGTTCGCTCATCGCCGCCGCCGTCGCCGCCGGGCTGCCGGTGCTGGGGATCTGCCTGGGGGCCCAGCAGCTGGCCGCCGCCCTCGGGGCGGAGGTGACGACCGGCCCGCGGCCCGAGATCGGTGTGGTGCCGGTGAACCTGACCGCGCCGGGGCGGCGCGACCCGGTTCTCGGTCCGGAGTACGGCGGGCTCGGTGACCCTGCCCTGCCGTTCGTGGCGTGGCACGGCGACACCTTCGACCTCCCGGAAGGTGCGGTCCACCTGGCGGCGACGCGCACCTATCCCCACCAGGCGTTCCGGGTGGGGGACCGGGTCTACGGGCTCCAGTTCCACGCCGAGGTCGACCGGGCCATGGCCGAGGTCTGGGAGCGGACCGTGCCGCCACCGGCGACCTTCGTGGGCAGCCCCCGTCTCGCCGAGGCCACGGCGGTCGGAAGGCGGGTGATCCGGCGCTTCGTGGACGTGGCCGGGCGGCTCCCCCCGGCGCCCGGCGACCCGGATCTGCCCGGTTGACCGACAGGGCACCCCGACCGTTCCGCCGCGTGCCCCTCGATCTCCGGAGGCCGGATTGTTCAGCCGGGTCCCGGTCCGTCTCCCCGCCGGAGCCCGTCGAGGACGGCGATCGCCCGGTCGGCCTCGTGAACCGGCACCAGCAGGTGATCGTGGTGGAGCCCCGCCAGGACGTTGCAGGCGATGCCGGCCGCCGCCAGGGCACCCGACAGCGCGGCGGTCAGGCCGACGGCGTCGAGGGCGGAGTGCACCCCGACGGTCAGCCAGGCGGCGGCGAAGGCGGCGTCGAAGGCGGCGGTGCCCGGTCCGTCCCTGTCGTCCGGCACCCCGCCCTCGATGATGGCGGTGGTCCCCTCGGACTCGGTCACCGTGGCGTGCACCACGGCGCCGGACGGCACGGCGGCGAGCTCGACGAAACGGAAGGTGCCGGGTCGTCGTTCGACCGCGATCGTCCGGAGCATCCGACCGAGGTCGTGCTCAGCCATCCGCGGGTGCCGGAAGGGCGACGTCCATCCGGGCAGCGTAGGTCCACCGCCGCCGGCCCGGACCGGCCCGGACCGGTGGGCACGGATCCCGTCCCGCAGGGAGGCTCCGTCGGCCGGAACCGGGACCCGGATGCGTGCCGTCATCGAAACGTCATGCGGTTCGGCCATACTGGCCTCATGGTGAACTGCCGCCCATCCACACTCAGCGCGGTGGCCCGATCGACGTGCCGCGTGGGCAGCCGGCACCTCGAGGGATGGGACTGAGATGGCCACGACCGACCGACCGACGCCACCGGAGACGACCAGCGGGGAACCGCCTGCCGGATCCGCGCCCGGGCAGACCGCCGACCCGCTCGAAGCGTCCGAGCGACGCTCGTTGGGCAGCCGGATCGCCACCGGGGTCTCGATCCGGACCCAGCGCCGGACCTGGGACGGGAGAGCCGATACCTGGGACACCCACAACGACGCCGGCATGCAGAAGGTCGCGTCCCGGGCGATCGAGCTGTCGCACGTCCGGCCGGGCATGGTGTGCGTCGATCTCGGGTGCGGCGGTGGCCGGCTGGCCATCATGCTCGCCAAGGAGGGGGCCGACGTGATCGGCGTCGACGTGAGCGACGCGATGATCGACCGCATGGCGGCCCAGGCCCGTTCCGAGGGCATCGCCACCATCCAGGGGGTGGTCGAGCCGATCGAGCGCTTCAGCCTGCCCGCCGGCAGCGTCGACCTGGTGGTCACCAACTACGCGCTCCACCACCTCCTCGACGCCGACAAGGCGAAGGTCGTGGCATCCGCCTTCGACTGGCTCCGCCCCGGCGGGCGCCTGGTGGTGGCCGACATGATGCTCGGGCGAGGCTCGACGGCCCGCGACCGCCAGGTGGTCGCCGAGAAGGTCCGGGCCATGGCGAAGAAGGGGATTCCCGGGTACTGGCGGATCACCAAGAACGCCTGGCGCTACCTCTTCCGGACCCACGAGCGCCCCATCACGCCGGAGGCGTGGACCCAGCTGTTCGAACGGGCCGGGTTCACCGACGTGTCCAGCGTGGACGTGGTGTCCGAGGCCGCCATCGTCACCGGCACCCGGCCGGCGTAGGCGGGGGCCTCCCGCTCAGCCTGCGGGGGCGTCCGGGCAGCTCCCGGTCGGGGGACCGACCGATGCCGCCGCGGTCACGGTGGCCACGCCGGCCACGTTCCCGTCCGCACCGATGGCCGCCAGCTGCGGCGCCGAGTGCTTCAGGTAGGCGTCGAGGAACGCCACCGTCACCGTCACCACCACGTTGAGCGATTGGCCGGCGTACAGGTACGCACTGGTGTGGTCCTGTCCGAGCATCGACAGGTAGTACTTGGGCGGTGCGGCCGCATCGTAGAGCTGGATGCTGCACGACGGCGGGTTGAGGTCGGTGTCGGCGGTGCCCTGCACCACCAGCAGGGGCACGGCGGGCGTGGCCGTGTACGTCCCGGGGAACCCGGCGTACTGGGCACCCGACAGGATGACCGCCGCCTTGATGCGGCGGTCGTGGCAGCAGGTGTTGCTGGCGGCGGCCAGGCTGACGTCCCCCCCGTCCGAGTGGCCGATCACCCCGACCTCGCCGGGATCGACCAGGCCCGACAGGGTGTCGCCCCGCGTGGCGCTGTCGCCGAGCAGGGCGGTGATCACGTAGCTCAGGTCGGCCGGGTGGTTGACGATGTCGGTGCGCACCGGGCCCCCGGGGGAGGTCGGCGACGTGAACGGGTAGGCCGGATCGGCCACCACGTACCCGGCGGCCGCCCAGGCGTCGAGCAGCAGGGAGTAGGCCTCGGGGTCGATGTTGAACCCCTGGGAGAAGACCACCAGCGGGTAGGGCGCCCCGGCCGCCAGGGGGGTGCCGCCGGGCTGGTCGGCCCCGCCCGGGGCCCCCGTGGCCGGGTACCGGACGGTGGTCGGGAGGGACCGGGGCGTGCCGCCCGGCGCGGCCGGCTCGGTGAGCGTGTACGACACGGTGCCCACCGCGAACGGCGGCTTCGGTCTCGGTGCCAGCGACGTCGTGGAGGCCCGGGGTGCCGACGTCGTCGGGTCGGTGCCCGGCCCCGACCCGCCACCCAGGGTCAGCACCAGGACGCCGGCGACCACCAGGAGCACCACCGTCCCCAGCACCAGCCGGCGCCGGCGGATCCGCGCTCGGCGCTGCATCCGGGACGACACCGGGTGGAGTGTACCGGCGGTCCCTGCGCCCGAACCGTCGCCACCACCCGCGCCGGAGGGTCCCCGGCCCTTGGGTAGGGTCGGGCATCACCTCTCCACACCCCGTCCGCCGGGGCGCCTTCCCACCCGGCGGCGCCCGATGAGCAGCACCGCCACGGTGCGGCCCCTGTCCGCCGCCGACCTGTCCGCCGCCGCCGACCTCCACCGGCGCGTGCTCGACATGGAGTTCCTGTCCCGGTACGGGTCGGCGTTCATGCGGGCGTACTACCGGGCGTGGATCGAGGCCCCGGGAGCGATCGCGGTGGCGTCGGTCGGTGAGCACGGTGAGCTGCTGGGTGTCCTGCTGGGTGCCACCGATCCGGCCGCCCACGTCCGCGGCATGGTGCGCCGCCGCGGTCTGGGACTCGGGGCGCGGCTGGCGGCCCACTGCCTCCGCCACCCGTCGCTGGCCCGGGACCTGGTCGTCACGCGGGGACGCCGTTACGTCGGCGGGTTGGCGCGGCTGCTCGTTCCCCGGGGCCGCCGGTCGGCGGGGTCCGCCGGAGCCCCGAATCCCCCGGCCCCGAATCCCCCGGCCCCGGATGCCCCACATGTCGCCACGGCAGTGGGCGAGATCACCCACGTGCTGGTGGACACCGACCGCCAGGGGTCGGGGGTCGGGGGTGCCCTGATCGAGGCCGCGGTGGCGGTGGCGAGAGGGGCCGGCGTGGACGAGCTGGTGTTGGTGACCCCACCGGACCTCGAGGCCCGGAACTTCTACGAGCACCTGGGCTGGCTGGCGGACGGGGAGATCACCAGCCGCAGCGGCGAGCTCTTCCTCCGGTACCGGCTGCCACTGGCCGACGGCGGCGAGGGGCCGGTCAGCGACCGGCGTCCGAGCTGACCCCCTCGTCGATCCCGTCGACCGGTGGCGGCCCGGGCGATCCCACCGGCGGCGCCGCCGACGGCGGCGGGCGCGGGGGTCCGACCGGACCTGGCAGGACCACCGGCGCCCGGCGGCGGGCCCGACGCCGGCGGAGGGCCCGCCGTCGCATCACCAGCGCTCCCACGAGCAGCACCACCAGCACGCCGGCGGCGATGAGCAGGATGAGCGTGAGGGCGCTCCGGGCTGGTCGGGCGGGGGCACGGTGGGCCGGACGGGTGGTCGGCGGGGTGGTGGACGGGACGGTCGACGTGGTGGTCGGGACGGTGGTCGCCGGCTGGCGGGCGAGCGCCAGGACGTTCTGGGCCTGGACCGCCCCCGGGCAGCCCGCGGTGGGGGTGGCCGTCACCAGCTCGGGAACCTGGGGGGCCTGGGGGATCCCGAACAGGGTGGTGGGGATGGCGTCGGCCATGGCCGTCTGCCCGGCGACGGTCGGATGGAGGTTGTCGCCGGTGAAGTACGGGGGGAAGGGGATGTTCGGCTGGCAGGCGCCGTTGTAGACGTCGCCCATCACCGCGGCCAGGTCGATCACCCCGTCGAAGCCCGTCCCGGGGGTGAGCATCCAGGCGTTCACCGCGCTGAGCGTCGCCTGCTCGGCCGGGGTCCAGGCCTCGGGCTTCTCACCGTCGAACCCGGTGGAGCTGGCCCGTGGCAGCAGGGTGACGCCGAAGATCTTGATCCCCTTGGCGTGGGTTGCGTTGATGACACCCTCCATGCCGGTCTCGATGGCGGTGGCGGTGCCGTAGGGGGGGATGGGCTGACCGGTCACCCCGCCCGCCCCGAACCAGATGTCGTTGGTGCCGAGGAAGAGCACCACGTCGGTGACGCCGGGGAGCGACAGCGCGTCGGCGTCGAGTCGGGTCACTCCGGCGATCCCTCCGTCCCCGGCGGCATAGGAGGTGCCCGGCGGGAAGGTGGTCAGCGTGTTGCCGCTGATTCCCTCGTTCACCGCCGCCACCTGCTGGTCCGGGGGGAGCTGGGCGATGCGGTTCTGGAGCAGGCCCGGCCAGCCGACCCCGTTGGTCGGAAACCCGTACCCCTCGGTGATGGAGTCGCCGAAGGCCACCACAGTGCCCCGGGCCGGGGTCCCCGAGACGGCGATGGCCGACAGCCAGGGCATGCTCCAGCTGGCCAGGCTGAAGGCGGTCCCGGTCGGGTCGGTGGTGCGGTCGCCGACGTTGTTGGGGGTGGCAAAGGCGTCGATGCGATTATTGCAGCAGTTGTGGATGCTGACCGTCGAGGATCCGATCACCGACATGCTGACCGAGAGCGTCTCACCGGCCTGCACGGTCATGGCCACGGGGTCGCTGGTGACGGTGCCCTGGGGGGCGACGGTGACCGAGCGGCTGCCACCGTTGAACGTGACGGGGACGATGCTCCCGGGTACGACGGCCGCCCCGCCCTGTCCCACCCCCACCGTTACCGACCCGAAGGTCGTCGGCGTGCCGCTCCAGAGGTTGGAGAGCGTCAGCTCGACGGCCGTACCGGCCACCGCCACCTGGGCGGTGTCACGGGCCGTGGCGTTGACCGCCACCCCGTCGGCGAAGTCGATCGGCGATGTCCAGGCCGTCTGCCAGGCCGGGGGCGGTGGGGTCGTTGTCGTGGTGGTGGTGGTGGCGTGGGACGGCCGGGCGGTGGAGGCGGTCGAAGCGCCGGCCGGGAGCGCGCCGGCCGCGCCGGCCAGCAGCAGGCCGAGGACCGCGACGATCCGAACGGCAGACGCCCGGCGGCGGGTTCCGGGACCCGCCGCGGTCGCCGTGGGGCGCACCGCCCACCGGACCCGGGCCCCGCGTTTCGTGATGATCGGGGTCATGCACCCTCCTCGGCACGGACGGTCCGTGACCGGTGAACGAGCGTTCCGGTGGGGCGACGGGCCTCGACAACCCCGGCAGGGGGTCGTCGGTGCCACCGACCGGCTCGAGCACCAGATCGTAGCTGCTCACTCCCCGCCAGCCGTGGCAGCCGTATCCGGCGGAAGCGACCCCGCCGGAGCCCCCCGGACCGCGCCGGACCCCTCCCGGGCCCCGTCAGCCGGCCATCTGGCGCAGCATGTACGGCAGGATCCCGCCGTTGCGGTAGTACTCGGCCTCCATCGGCGTGTCGATCCGCAGCCGGGCGGCGAACTCCACCACCCGGTCGCCGTCGGTGGCCCGGACGGCCACCTCCTTGGGCGTCTCGCCGCCGTTGAGCGTCTCCACGCCGGAGATGGCGACGACCTCGTGGCCGGTCAGCCCCAGCGACGCGGCGCTCTGGCCCTCGGCGAACTGCAGCGGCAGCACGCCCATGCCGATCAGGTTCGACCGGTGGATGCGCTCGTAGCTCTGGGCGATGACCGCCCGGATGCCCAGCAGCGCGGTGCCCTTGGCCGCCCAGTCGCGTGACGAACCCGATCCGTACTCCTTGCCGGCCAGGACCACCAGGGGCACCCCCTCGGCGGCGTACCGGAGCGAGGCGTCGAAGATCGAGGTCAGCTCGCCGTCGGGCAGGTGGAGGGTGACGCCGCCCTCGGTGCCGGGGGCCAGCTGGTTGCGCAGCCGAATGTTGGCGAAGGTGCCCCGCATCATCACCTCGTGGTTGCCGCGCCTGGCGCCGTAGGAGTTGAAGTCCGTGCGCTCGACACCGTGCTCGGCCAGGTAGGCCCCGGCCGGGGTCGACGGTCCGATGTTGCCGGCCGGCGAGATGTGGTCGGTGGTGACGCTGTCGCCCAGCACGGCAAGTACCCGGGCGCCGTCGATGTCGGTCACCGCGGCCGGCTCGGGGGTCAGGCCCTCGAGGAACGGCGGTCGCAGCACGTAGGTGGAGCCGTCGTCCCACGAGAACGTCGTGCCGGTGGCGGTGGCCACCTCCTGCCAGCGCTCGTCGCCGTCGAAGACCGACCGGTACCGGTCGCGGAACATGTCCGAGGTGAGGGAGGCCCGGATGGTCTGCGACACCTCGTCGACGGTGGGCCAGAGGTCGGCCAGCCGCACCGGGTTCCCGTCGCGGTCGGTGCCCAGCGGGTCGCTGGCCAGGTCGATGTCCATGGTGCCGGCCAGGGCGTAGGCCACCACCAGCGGTGGCGAGGCCAGGTAGTTCATCCGGACGTCGGGGTGGATGCGACCCTCGAAGTTCCGGTTGCCGGACAGCACCGACACCGCCGACAGGTCACCGGACTGCACTGCCTCGGACACGCCGGGTAGCAGCGGCCCCGAATTGCCGATGCAGGTGGTGCAGCCGAAGCCGACCAGGTCGAAGCCCGCCTCGGCCAACGGTCCGGTGAGGCCGGCGCGGTCGAAGTAGTCCATGACCACCCGCGAGCCGGGTGCCAGGGTGGTCTTCACCCACGGCTTGGGGCGCAGGCCGAGGTCGACCGCCTTCTTGGCCAGGAGGCCGGCCGCCACCATCACCTGGGGGTTGGAGGTGTTGGTGCAGCTGGTGATGGCGGCCACCACCACGTGGCCGTCCTCGATGGTGGCCGTCGAGCCGTCGGCCAGGGTGGCCTCGGCCGACTTCCTCGGGCCGCCGAGGGCCTGGCGGAACGCCTCGCCCGCCCCCGACAGCGACACCCGGTCTTGGGGACGGGAGGGACCGGCGATGCTCGGGACCACCGTCGAGAGGTCGAGCTCGATCGTCTCGCTGAAGACCGGTTCCGGCCCCTCGGGCAGGTGGAACAGGCCCTGCTCCCGGGCGAAGGCGTCCACCAGGGCGACGTGGTCCTCGTCGCGACCGGTGAACCGCAGGTAGTCGAGGGTCACGTCGTCGATGGGGAAGATGGCGCAGGTGGCCCCGTACTCGGGCGACATGTTGCCGATGGTGGCCCGGTTCTCGAGGGGCACCTCGGCCACCCCCGGACCGTAGAACTCGACGAACTTGCCCACCACGCCGTGCTTGCGGAGCAGCTGGGTGATGGTCAGCACCAGGTCGGTGGCCGTGGTGCCGGCCGGCTGGCGGCCGGTGAGGCGGAAGCCCACCACCGGTGGCAGCAGCATCGACAGCGGCTGGCCGAGCATGGCCGCCTCCGCCTCGATGCCGCCCACGCCCCAGCCGAGCACGCCGAGCCCGTTCACCATGGTGGTGTGCGAGTCGGTGCCCACCAGAGTGTCGCAGTACGCCCGGCCGTCGTCGGTGGCGAAGACGACCCGCGACAGGTACTCGAGGTTGACCTGGTGGCAGATCCCGGCCCCCGGGGGCACCACCCGGAACCCGTCGAAGGCCTGCTGGGCCCAGCGCAGCAGCTGGTAGCGCTCGATGTTCCGCTGGTACTCGATGTCGACGTTGGTGTCGTAGGCGCCGGCGGTGCCCGAGGCCTCGGCGATGACCGAGTGGTCGACCACCAGCTCGACGGGGACCAGCGGGTTCACCCGGGCCGGGTCGCCGCCGAGCTCGGCCAGGGCATCGCGCATGGCGGCCAGGTCGACCACGCCGGGGACGCCGGTGAAGTCCTGCATCAGGACCCGCTCGGGGGTGAGGGCGATCTCGGTGGCGTCGGCCCCACCCTGGCCGTGCCGCTCGGGGGACCGGCCCCAGTCGGCCACCGCCTCGATGTCGGCGGGGTGGACGGTCAGGCCGTCCTCGTGGCGGAGCAGGTTCTCCAATACCACCTTGATGGAGTACGGGAGGCGGGCGACGTCGAACCGGTCGGCGAGGGCGTGGATCCGGTAGATCTCGTACGTCTTGTCGCCCACCGACAGCTCGGCGCGGGCGTCGAAGCTGTTCGGGGCTGACGAGGTGGAGGGGGGCTGTGCCATGGGCCCATTCTGGCCGCCCGGAGGGGGAGTCGCTACCCGGCCCCCCGGCCGTCCCGGGTGGGCGGCTACCGTGCGTGCCATGGCCACCATCGAGGTCGGCGAGCACGAGCTCCATGTGGCGATCGAGGGCTTCGACAAGGTCTGGTCGCTCCACAGCCGGCTGGAGATCCCCCTGGTCCACGTGGCCGGAGCCCGGGTCGACCCGGCGGCGGTCGAGGCGGCCGCCTTCACCGGGGCGAAGGCCGGCGGGGCCCGGGTGGGCCACCTGATCGCCGGCACCTTCCGGCAGCAGGGCGACTGGGTCTTCTGGGACGTCCACGATGCCGCCCGGTCGGTGATCGTCGACCTCCACGACGAGCGGTACGCCCGATTGGTGGTCGAGGTCGAGGACCCCGACGCCACCGCCGCGGCCGTCAACCGGGCGGTCGGCGCCGCCTGACCGCACCCGGGGTCACCCGTGGTGGGCGGTGTACGCCACCTCCTGCAGGCGCACGTCGTCGACCAGGTCCCCGAGGGCCAGGCTGATGTCGTCGAGGTGGTAGCCCCAGGTGGGGCCGAGCGTCTCCGTGACGACGGGTCGGCTGTCCCCGGGCCCCGCCACGTCGTTGACCCCGAGCCAGGTGGCGCCGTCGGCGGTCCGGCAGGCCGCCGAGTACAGGTCCGGGTAGGTCACCCACGGCGTGGTGACCCGGGGCGACGGGGGTGGGATCGTGGAGGTCCGGAACCGCGGGGTCAGGGTGGCGGTGCCCCCACCGAGGTCGGCCGGGTTGACGCAGGCCACCTGGACGCCGGCGGCCGCCGTCTGCCCCGACTGCAGGCTGACCCCCTGGCCGGGGCGCCCGAACTTGCTGTCGGCCGGGGGCTGTCCCGGAAAGGTGGAATAGGCGATGACGCAGGAGGTCTGACCGGTCGACGTGCACAGGGGGAGGTGGGTGAAGGTCGTCCCGACCGTCCCGCCGGTCGGGACGGCGACGTTCCCGCCGGCGATGATGGCGGACACGGTGCGGGTGCGGAGCCCGGGGTTCGGGTCGACCTGGCTCGAGAGGAGGCGGATCAGCATGGCGGCGCCCTGGGAGTGCCCGATGAAGATGATCGGGCGGCCGTCGTTGAAGTGGGCGAGGTAGTCCTGCCAGGCGCTGAGCACGCTCTGGAAGGCGACCTCGTCGGTCGCCGGGTCGTTCCCCAGTCCCTTGAGGAGGGACGTCACGGTCCGCTGGCGGTACATCGGGGCCCAGACCCGGCAGACCGGGGAGAACGGCGAGGCCTGGGCGACCGCGGCCCCGATCTCGGTGGCCTGGACCCGCAGGTCGGCGTTTTCCGTCGGCTCCCTGCTCACCGTCGGGTACACGTAGAAGCAGTCGAAGGCGGGATCGGCCGCCGGGGCCGGTGTCTCCACGGTCCGCCGGCCGGTCGCCGGCACCGAGGTGGTGGCCAGGTCCTGCGTGCAGGGGTCGCCGGCCAGGCCCGGTCGGCACAGCCAGACGGTGCCGGCGGCATCGGTTCGGGGTGCGGTCCCCGCCGGTGACGTCGCCGGTGACGTCGCCGGTGACGTCGCCGGTGACGTCGCCGGCGCCGAACCACCGGTAGGGGAGGAGCCACCGCAGGCGGTCAGGGTCGTGGCCACGACGACGAGCGCGGCCAGGAGCATCTTCGAGGTCCTTCGGTCCTGTCGCATGTTGCACCCTCTCGGCCTACTATGCAACATAGTTGCATAGTTTCCGGAGGAAACGCAATAGGGTTGCGTGTCGTGGCCGATCCGAACGTTCCGAGCTCCCCGCCACCGCCGGCCGGTCCCCCGCTGTTCGGGGATCTCCTGGCCCTGGCCCGTCAGCGCTGGATCCGCCAGATGGCCGCCGGCCTGGCCCGGCGGGGCTACGGCGACTACCGGCGGACCGACGCGGCCGTCTGCCGGCGGCTGCTCCGGGGCCCGACCGCGGTCGGCCAGCTCGCCGCCGGGTTGGGGATGACCCGCCAGGCAGCCCGGAAGATCGTCGAGGGGCTCGAGGTGCGCCGGCTGGCGACGACCGCGCGCGATGCCGGCGACGCCCGTCGGGTGATCGTCTCGCTCACCCCGGCCGGCGAGCGGTACGCCCGTACGGTCGTGGACGTGCTCACGGCGCTCAACGACGAGCTCGCCCGGCGGATCGATCCGGACGCGCTTGCCGCCGCCAGCCACGTGCTGCGAGCGGTGATCGAGGGCCTTCCGGCCGCCGACTGAGGATGCCGCCGGTCGAGGTGGCGGGGCTGCCGCTACCGGTGGTGGCCCCGCGTGTCCGGACGCCCGGTCGGGGCGATCAGGCGGGCCAGCGTTCGCATCCGGGGGATTACCTCGAGGAAGTCCCCCGTTCCGGCACCGGAGAGCATCATGGCGCCGCTGTAGGCCATGAAGAGCGCACCGACCAGTTCGGCGTCGTCGTACGGGCCGAGCGCCGTGCGCAGGCGCCGGACGAGCTCCGCCCCGACGGCACCGCGGAGCCGGGTCACGTCGGGCTCGTCGGACACGATGGCCACGGACACCGCCCGGGACAGGTCGGGATCCCCGGCCAGCGCGGCGGCCGGCCCTTCGAACGCCGCGCCGACCCGGTCGACGAAGGAGGCGTCGGGGGGAACCTCGGGAGCGGGGAGCGACCGCAGCTGCCGCCAGTGCAGCTCCGAGATGAGGTGGGCCTTGGAGGTGAAGTAGCTGTAGGCGGTGGTGTGGGTCAACCCGGCGCGACGGGCCACCGAGCGGATGGTGAGCTCCTCGAAGCCGACGTCGCGGACCTCCTCGAGGGCGGCGTCGAGGAGGGCGTCGACGGTGGCCGACTGGCGCTCGGTGAGCTGCAGGCGGGGAGCGGCCCCGGGTGGGGGAGCCACGATGCGGGTCACCCGGGCCCACCGGAGGGACGACGGGGGACCGGCGTCATCGACGGAAGGCGAAGGCGACGCCGCTGGAGAATTTGGTGAGGGTGACCTCGTCGAACTCGTCGGCAGCCGACTCTGAACGGTGGGCGACCCACCGGCCGGCACCGTCGGGCTCCACCGTCCAGTGGGGGTCCACGGCCATGGCGATCGCCCGGAGCGCCCGGTCGTGGCCCGCCGCCAGGATGCCGATCCACGAGTCGAAGCCCTCGGTGCGGGCCGGACCGGCGCCGAGCTCGAGGCGCACGACATCGCCGTCGACCTGCACCTTCCAGTCGACGTAGGTCCGGGGGTGGAAGGCCGGGTGCAGTTCGAACACCGACGCCACGTCGATCGCGCTGTCCCCGAGCCAGAAGGCGCGGACCAGGCGGTCGGCCGCCACGCCGGCCACGCCGGTGAACTGCTTGGCCACCAGCTCGCGGGTCTTCGCGTCGTCAGCGTGCTCGGCCACCGCCGAGGCGAACGAGAGCACCAGCAGGTGCCCCTGGAGCGCCACCTCGTCGATGAGCGCCCGGAGGACCGGGGTGGAGAACGCCGCCACCCGGAGGTCGGGGTCGAGCGGGCCCGAGTAGTCGGCGGACCCGTCGTCGCCCGAACCGTCGATGACCGTCAGTGGCAGATCGGCGGCGTTCGTCCGTCCGATCTCGAGCGCCCGTTCCGGGGTGGGGGCGTCCGGCGCGTCGGGGTCGATGGTCGCGGTCCACGCGCAGTGCGGCGTCCGGTCGGCCGGCGAACGTGGCGGGCGGTGGAGGGGCCGCATCCGCAGCTTCGGATTGGTCGCCCACCCGGTGGCATCGAAGGTGGGGTCCTCGATGTGGTGGCACATCGCCACGACCATGTCGTCCCCCATCGGCTCGACGTCCATCAGTGCCCCGCAGTGGTCGAGGTGGAAGGTGCCGTGCCGGTCGTCCTGGACCGCCATGCGGAAGTCCATGAACTCCGGCGGCGCCCCGATGTCGAGCTGCATGCCCTTGAGGGCGACCTCGACGGTGTCCCCTTCGAACCCGAGCAGGCGCTGCATCCGTCTGGTGTAGACCGGGCTGGCGCCCATCCACTCCTGGATGGCGACCTCGGTCATCACCTCGAGGCCCAGCTCCATCACGAAGGGCATGCCGGCCCGGTCGATGAGGTGGCCGGCCAGCAGGTACTCCCGGGCCAGGGTGCCCAGCTCCTCGTGGGAGAGGTCGGCGACCGAGCGGTGCGTGCCGGTGGTCGGTTCCGAGGTCGAGCCGTCGTGCATGGAGATCCCCCTGTGCCGCCCCGCGGGCGGGATTCCCGAAGGTTGCCAGGTGTAAGGTTTGGAAGTCAACAGGGGCTCCCGCGGGTGGCGACGGGTGCGCCGCCCCGCCCGCCGTCAGATGCGGGTGCGGTACCGGCGGATGGACAGCGGTATCAGCACGATCAGGAGGAGCGCCGACCAGAAGAGGGAGCGCGAGACCCAGAACCAGGTCGAGTGCCCGGTGACCGCCGAGCCCACCATCAGGGACCGGCAGGCGCTGACCGTCACCGACACCGGCTGGTAGGTGGCGAACCCCTGGAGCCAGCTCGGCATGCTCCCGACCCCCACGAAGGCCGCCGAGATGAAGGTGAGGGGGAACAGGATCGGGAAGGACATCACCTGGGCCGTCTCGCTGTTGGGGGCGGAGAGCCCGATCACCGCGAAGCCCCACGACAGGGCGTAGGCGAACAGCAGGATGAGCCCGATGGCGGCCAGGTACGAGAGCACGGTGGTGGTCGGCCGGAAGCCGACCAGCAGGCCGACGATGGTCATGATGATCACCACGAAGACGTTGCGGACCACGTCGGCGGTGGTCCGCCCGGTGAGGACGGCACCTCGCGACATGGGCAGGGCCCGGAACCGCTCGATGAGGCCCTTCTGGAGGTCCTCGGCCAGGCCGATGCTGGTGCTCACCGCCCCGAAGGCGACCGTCTGCACGAAGATGCCCGGCATCAGGTAGTCGACGTAGGGGAGGCCCCCCGGCACCTTGATGGCCCCTCCGAAGACGTACCGGAAGAGCAGTACGAACATGATCGGCTGGATGGTCGAGAAGAACAGCGCCTCGGGGATCCGGGTGATGGCCAGCAGGTTGCGCCGGGTGAGGGTCAGGGTGTCCGAGACCATCCAGCGGACCTTGCCGGCCAGGCCGGCCGAGTGGGGCGCGCCCGACACGGACGGGGCGGTGACGGTGGTCATGGGCGCTCTCCTGTCACCACGGGCAGGGCCTGTTCGGCCTGCCGCATCCGTCGGCGCCTCCGCCCGGAGGGGTTCTCGATGTCGTGGTCACCGGTCCCGTCGCGCTCCTCTTCCTCCTCCTCGGTCCGGTGACCGGTGAGGGAGAGGAACACGTCGTCGAGGCTCGGCTCGCGCAGGTTGAAGGTGGTGGGGATGATCGACTCGCCGTCGAGGGCGCGCAGGCCGACCATGGCGGCCTGCGGTCCGTTGTCGACCGTCACCTCTACCACGGTGCCGTTCACCAGCGCGGTGTGGGGGCCGATGGTGTCGAGGATGGCCCCGGTCCGCCGGGCGTCCTCCACCGAGGACAGCCCGACCTCGAGCACAGTCGCCCCGAGGTCGGCCTTCATGGAGGCGGGGGTGCCCTCGGCGATGACCTTCCCGTGGTCGAGGACCGCCAGGGTGCTGGCCAGCCGGTCGGCCTCCTCGAGGTACTGGGTGGTGAGCAGCACCGTGGTGCCCCCGCCGACCAGCTGCTCGATGACCTCCCACAGGTCGTTGCGGCTCTGGGGGTCGAGCCCGGTGGTGGGCTCGTCCAGGAAGAGGACGGTGGGGCGGGCCACCAGGGCGGCGGCCAGGTCGAGACGCCGGCGCATGCCGCCCGAGTAGGTCTTGAGCGGCCGGTCCCCGGCGTCGGTCAGGTCGAACTGGGCGAGGAGCTCCTTCGCCCGACCGGCCACGAACGCCCGCTCCAGGTGGTTGAGGTTCCCCACCATCTGGAGGTTCTCCCGTCCTGTCAGGTTCTCGTCGACGGCGGCGTACTGCCCGGCCAGGCCGATCAGCGTGCGGACCAGGGCGGCCTGCTTCTGGACGTCGTGCCCGAGGACGCGGGCCTGCCCGCCGTCCTGGCGGAGGATGGTGGTGAGCACCCGGACCGCGGTCGTCTTGCCGGAGCCATTGGGTCCGAGCAGGCCGAAGACGGTCCCCTCCTCGACGGCGAAGCTGACCCCGTCGAGGGCGCGCACCTGGCGCTTGCCCTTGAACGTCTTGACCAGGTTGTCGGCCTCGATGGCGTGGTTCATGATGGGAGTCCGATGCAGTGGGGAGGTGGGGCGTCGGGAGCCGAGGGGGTGGTGGCACGACTTCTCTTTACTCCTGGGTATCTTAGAAGCTAAACTAAATGCGTGTCAAGGAAGACGCCAGCCCGCACCGACGGGCCGCCCCGCCCCGACGGGCCGTCTCCGCCCGGCGACCACCACCACGCCGGCGACCACCGCGCCTCGCTCGGGGCCTCGATGCGCGACTACCAGGTGGCCGTGGACATCTTCGACGAGGGGGTGGCCGACAAGCTCGGCGTCAACCGGACCGACCTGCGCTGCCTCGACATCCTGGACCGGCACGCCCCGATGACGGCCGGGGCGCTGGCCCAGGCCGCCCGCCTGTCGTCGGGTGCGGTCACCTTCGTCATCGACCGCCTCGAGGCAGCCGGCTACGTCCGCCGGCACCGCGACGAGACCGACCGCCGCCGGGTGCTGGTGGAGGTGGTGCCCGAGGCCTGCGAGCGGGTCACCGACCTCCACCTCCCGATGATCGCCGACGCCCGCCGGGCCCTGGCCGGTTTCAGCGACGAGGAGGTCGAGGTGGTCCGCCGGTTCCTCGAGGTCGGCCGCGGCGTCTTCGAGCGCAACGTCCCGGAGTGACGTTCCCGGCCGACCGGCCCGGACCGGCGGTCGACGGCCGGGCGGTCGAGGCGGCGCCGACGACGGCCGTTGGGTAGCCTCACCCCATGGACGTAGGGGACACCGCACCCGATTTCGAGCTCCCGGACGAGAACGGCAGGCCCCGCCGCCTGACCGACCTGCTCCAGGACGGCCCCGTGGTGCTCTTCTTCTACCCGGCGGCCATGACCCCGGGCTGCACGGCGGAGAGCTGCCACTTCCGTGACTTGAAGTCCGAGTTCGACGCCGTCGGTGCCCAGCGGGTGGGGATCAGTGCCGACCAGGTGGAGAAGCAGAAGCGGTTCTCGGACAAGCACTCCTTCGACTACCCGCTCCTGTCGGATCCGGACGGTGCGGTGGCCACCCTCTACGGTGTCCGCCGGCGGTTCACCGCCCTGTCGCCGACCAAGCGGGCCACCTTCGTCATCGGCACCGACCGGAAGATCCTGGCGGTCATCCAGAGCGAGCTCCGGATGGGCGTCCACGCCGACCGCGCCCTCGAGGCGCTGTCGGCCGGCTGACCCCGCTCCCGCTGCCGCCGGCCCGGCCGCCCGGTCGCGGGCCGGCCGGGGCAGGGTCGTCGGACCGCGGCCGCAGGTAGGTTGGCGGCCATGGCGGCGAGTTTCCGACACCTGGCGGGTTCGTCCCTCCAGCGGACCGCGGTGATCATGGTCGGCGTCCTGGCCATCGAGGTGGCGTTCATCTTCTCCTACGTCGGCGGCCTCAGCCATCCCTACCCCCACGAGGTCCCCATCGGCATCGTGGCGCCCGCCTCGACCCAGCGGACGGTGATCGACCAGATCCACCGCCAGGGCGAACAGTTCGATCCCCGGCCCTACCCCGATGCCGCCAGCGCCCTCCGCGCCGTGCAGGACCACGTCCTCGACGCCTTCGTGGTGGTGGACGGCACCAAGGTCGACGTGGTGGTCTCCGGGTCGCCGAGCCCGGTGGTGGCCACCGTGGTGGATCGGGCCATCGCCCCCATCGAGAAGGCCCTGGGCACCACCTTCACCGTCCACCAGGTGCTGCCGCTGCCGACCGACGACCCCGAGGGACTCGGACCCTTCTACCTGGTGGTGGGCTGGGTGGTCGGCGGCTACCTGGTGGCCAGCGTGCTCGGGCTGGCGCGCGGCACCGACCCGGGGGTGCGCCGCGCCCTGGTCCGCACCGCCGCCCTGCTGCTGTTCTCGTTGGCCTCCGGGGTGGCCGGCGCCCTGTTGGCCGGACCCGGCCTCCACCTCTTCGGCGGCAATCGCCTCGATCTGATGGCCGTGGGGACGATGGCGGTCTTCGCCGTCTCCATCGTGGCCACGGCCTTCCAGGCCCTGATCGGGGAGCTGGGCATCGCCCTGGCCGTCCTCCTGTTCGTGGTGGTGGGCAACCCCTCGTCGGGCGGGCCGTACCCGCGTGAGTTCCTGAGCGGGGTGTGGCGCGACGTCGGCGCCTACATCCCGACCGGTGCCGGCCTGGAGGCGGTGCGGAACATCGCCTACTTCGGGAGCCACCGGCTCGGTCCGTCGCTGTTGACCCTGGCCGTGTACTCGGTCCTCGGGACCGGCGCCTTCGTGGGGGCGGCGGCCTGGCACCAGCGGGGGCGCCGCCGCCGGGGAGAGCCCGAGCCCACCCTGCAGCCGTAGCCGGCCGGCGTCCCGCCGCGACGGTCCACGGTGTCCGGGGACGATGGTGCGAAACTGACCCCGTGCCGCAGGTGTCCACACGCGGGGCCGGCTGACACCGGTGGCCCCCAACCCCATCTCCGAGCGCATCGAGAGCATGGCGCAGGCCATCGCCGAGCGGGTGGTCAACCTGGTGATGGATGCCATCGACATCGACGCCCTCCTCGACGGGATCGACGTCGACCGCCTCATCCAGCGGGTCGACGTGGACAAGATCATCGACCGGGTCGACGTGGAACAGATCATCAACCGGGTCGACGTGGACAAGATCATCAACCGGGTCGACGTGGAACAGATCATCGAGCGGGTGGACGTCGACCGCATCGTCGAGCGGGTGGACGTCGACCGCATCGTCGAGCGGGTGGACGTCGACCGCATCGTCGAGCGGGTGGACGTCGACAGGATCATCGAACGGGTGGACGTCAACTCGGTGGTGGAGCGGGTGGACGTGGGGCGGATCGTCGACCAGCTCGACATCGACGCCCTGGTCGAACAGACCGAGCTCGGCTCCATCATCGCCAAGTCGACCACCGGCGTGGCCTCCGAGGTCCTCGACGTCGTCCGGGCCCAGGGGGTGGGTCTCGACGACTTCTTCGCCCGCTGGACGAACCGGCTCCTCCGGCGGCCGATGTCGGAGCTGCCCCTCGGTCCTCCGACCCTGGTGGCGCCGGCCGGCCCGACACCGGGTGGCCGACCATGAGCTACGCACCGCCGGTCGAGCTCACCGAACGCCGCCAGGGCCACTATGCCGGCGCGGTCAGCCGCCTGGTGGCCTTCGCCGCCGACATCGGTGCACTCTGGGGGCTCTACACCCTGGGCCTGGCCGGCCTGTCGTTCGCCGTGGAGCTGGTCACCGGCCACGCGCTGAAGTTCCAGGGGCACCAGTTCGTGACCCTGGCGGTGCTGGTGGTCTGGTCGTTCGTCTACTTCGCCTACCAGTGGTCGCTGAGCGGCCGCACCATCGGCATGGCCGTCCTCGGGATCAAGGTGGTGGCGGCGGACGGCACCCCGGTCACCACCCGCGAATCGGTCATCCGGACTGTCGCCCTGCCGTTCAGCTTCGTACTCTTCGGGATCGGGTTCCTGGGGATCCTGATCGGCCGCGAGCGCCGCGCCTGGCACGACCATCTGGCCGGTACAGCGGTCGTCTACTCGTGGGACGCCCGCGCCGCCCGCCTCCGCTGGCTGGCCAAGCAGGACCCGGGCGTGCCCCGGCGGAGGTCGGGCCGCCCGGCGACGACCGCCACCCCCGAGTGACGGTCGATGCCGGCCGACGCGGATGCGACGACCTCGCACGGAGGTGACGGGCGGTTGGTCCGCCGCTTCGACCTGGCGGCCACCGCCGTCTTCGCCATCGAGGGGGCGACCGTCGCCGGGGGCGCCCACCTCGACCTGTTCGGGGTGGTGGTGCTCGGCTGCGTCACCGCCATGGGCGGCGGCATCCTCCGCGACCTGCTCATCGGCGCGGTCCCCCCGGCCGCCCTCACCGACCGGCTGTACGTTCCGCTGGCGGTCGTCGTCAGCCTGCTCACCTTCGTGCTGCACCACCCGGTCGGCCAGGTCCCGTCCTGGCTGCTCACGGGTCTGGATGCGGCCGGCCTCGGCCTCTTCTGCGCCTCGGGTTCGGTCAAGGCGCTCGGGTACGGGCTGGTCCCCGTCAGTGCGGCCTTCCTCGGCACGCTGACGGCCGTCGGCGGCGGGGCGATGAGCGCGGTGCTCATCGGTCGGGTCCCGGCGGTGCTGCGCGTCGACATCTACGCGGTGGCCGCCCTCCTCGGGGCGGTGATCGTGGTGGCCGGGGTACGCCGCCACCTGCCGACCGCTCCGGTGATGCTGGCGGGTGGCGCGGCCTGCTTCACCCTGCGGGTGCTGGCCGCCTGGCAGCACTGGAACCTCCCCCGGATCCACTGACGCGGCCGGGCGATCCGCCTGGTCCCGTGCCAGACTCGGACACGACGTCGTGACCGGGGAGGGGCCCATGCAACCAGCAAACGTCGACGACCGGACGGGGGTGCACCGGAACCGGGCGGCGGGCGGCTCCCACGCCGCCGACTCGAACGGCCGGATGGACGGACGTCGGGGACCCGGCCGGCGGACGCTCCGTCTGGCGCTGGCGATGGTGGTGGCGGGGATGGCGCCGATGCTGGCTGCCTGCTCGAGCTCGTCGAGCTCGTCGGCCACCACCCGGCCGCCGGCTGCGACCCAGGCACCGACCACCTCCTCCTCCGCTCCGACCACGACGACCTCCGGGGTGGCCGCGGTGCCCGGCCCCACCACGGGACCGGCGCCCATCTACGAGGTGTCCACGGGAACCGTTCCCGGGCTCGGCACCGTCCTGGTGGCCGGGAACGGCTTCACCCTCTACATGTTCGCCCCCGACAAGCGGTCCGGCGTGTCCACCTGCTACAACGCCTGCGCCACGGCCTGGCCCCCGCTGCTCCTGACCGGGACCGGCGCCCCCGTCTACGGGTCGGGGGTGAACCCGCACCTCCTGGGCACCACCAGGCGCACCGACGGCACCGTGCAGGTCACCTACGACGGCTGGCCCCTGTACCTCTGGGTGAGCGACTCCCAACCGGGCCAGGCCACCGGCCAGGGGATCAACAACAACGGCGGGCTCTGGTATGTGCTGAACCCGGCCGGCCAGGTCGTCACCAGGACGGCGTCCTAGCGGGCACGGACGTCCGGGCACGGACGCCCGGTCACTGAGTCACGGACGACCGGGCGGGTCGCCGATGTGGCACCGTGTTCCGGTGCCGGCCTACGAGCGGTTCGCCGCCTTCTACGACGGGGTGATGGACGACCCGGGCCCGCGGGCCGATCGGGTGGCGGCGTGGATCGAGCGCTTCCGTCCCGGGGCGACGACGCTGCTCGAGCTGGGCTGCGGCACCGGGTCCATCCTCGCCCGGCTGCCGTCGGTGCCGTCGCTCACCGGACTCGACCGCTCGCCGGGAATGCTGGCGGTGGCCCGACGGAAGGTCCCCGGGGCCCGTTTGGTCGAGGGTGACATGGCCGCCTTCGACCTCGGCGAGCGGTTCGATGTGGTGGTCTGCGTGTTCGACAGCCTCAACCACCTCCTGTCGTTCGGGGCCTGGCGGTCGATGTTCGGCGCCGTCGGCGACCACCTGGTCGACGGGGGCCTCTTCGTGGTCGACGTCAACACCGTCGGCGAGCTGCGGCGTCTGGGGGACGAGCCGCCCTGGGTCTGGGACTTCGACGAGGGCACCGCGGTCATCGACGTGTCCTTCGCCGAGGACGGCGACGGCCAGGGCATCTCGTCGTGGGACGTGCGGGTCTTCGAGCACGTGGGCGGCGACCGCTTCACCCTCCACCACGAGCAGATCCGCGAGCTCGGGGTGCCGCTCGACCGGGTGCGCGACGCGCTGGCGGAGCGCTTCGAGCTGCTCGAGGAGGTGGGGGACGACGGGGAGCCGCCGACCGACGACTCGATCAAGGCCCACTTCGCCTGTCGACGGCCGGACGCCTGAGGCGCCCGGGGGTAGTTCCGTCGATCCCCACCGCGGTGAGCCGCCTATCCGGCCGGCGCGACGGCGGCCGGTGCGGTGGTAGTCGGGGCGGTCGCCGCCGCCGGCTTCGGGGCCACGATGCGACGAGCGGTCGCCGTACCGTGGTCGATGGTCCCCACCACGACCACGGTGGAACCGACCGGGAACTGTGCGGCGGTGGACGGGGCGGCGACGGTGCCGAACGCGGTGCCGGCACCGACCGTCACCGTGACGGTTCTGCCGGCGGGCGTCTGTATCGTCCAGGTCGTCCCGCTCTCGGACTGGACCACGCCCCGCACCCGCCGGACCTTCGGCTTGGTCCCGGCCGCCCCGGCCGTCAGCGGGGCGGGTGTGGTGGCCGGCACCGTCGCCGCCGGACCGCTGACCGCGGCCGCGGTGGTGGAGGAGCCACCACCGGTGAGGAGCAGGGTGAGCCCGGCGCCGATACCGGCGGCCACCACCAGGGCAGCTGCCCCGACCAGCGCTTCGTGGCGACGGTGGAACGGTCGGCGGGGCGGCGGTGGCTCGCTGCTCCCGGGCAGCTGGGCGGTGGGCGGCGAGTCGGGCAGGGGGTAGGAGAAGGCCATGTCGGCAGCGTGGACGGTGGATGTGAGGATTCCGTGAGGCACCCGTTCGGATTCGGCGAACAGATGACGGCCGCCGGTGGTCGACCTGCCGGTGGGCGTCACACCAGGTCGAGGGTCGGGTACCGTCCACCCAGGAAGGCACTCGGATCGACCCCGACCACCCGGTCCAGCAGCGTGGCGTAGACGGAGCGGAAGTCCACCGTGAAGACCAGGTTCCCGTTGGGGTCCAGCCGGGAGAGCGACGGTTGGTCACCGTAGAACTGACCGCCCTTGACCGTCGGCCCGGCCACGAAGAGCGGTGCCGCCGTGCCGTGGTCGGTCCCCCCGCTGGCGTTCTCGGCGGGGCGCCGGCCGAACTCCGAGTACGTGGCCACCACCGTGCCGGCCCCGTGGGCCGTGCCGTGCAGTGACGTCAGGAACGAGGAGAGACCGGCGTCCAGCTCGGCCAGGAGGCGCTCCTGGTCGGCCCGCTCGTCGCTGTGGGTGTCGAAGCTCGACAGGCTGACCTGGTAGACGCGGGTCGGTGCACCGGCCCGGATCAGGTCGGCGACCACCCCCAGCTGCCCGGTGAGGTCCCGGGGTGCGCCGGCCGGGGCCGTCGGGGCCGCCCGGCCGGTGTGCAGCCGGTCGAGGTCCCGGCGGACGGCCAGCAGGTCGTTGCCCGAGCGGGCGACCGTGGCGGCCAGCGTCCCCCGATCGGGGCCGGCCCCGGTCAGCGAGGCCAGGGCGGTCTGGAAGGCGGGGTTGCCGCCGATGGTCACGGTGTCGGCGACGACGGCACTGGCCGCCGAACGCTCGCCACGGAGGGCGGGCGGCAGGGTGGACCCCACGCTGATGGCGCGCATCGGGTCGGTGCCGGTGGCGTCCAGCCAGCGTCCCAACCAGCCGGTGCCGCTGCCGTCCGGGGGGTTGGCCGTCTGCCAGATGTCCATCGACTCGAAGTGGCTGAGGCTGCTGTCGGGGTAGCCGACCCCCCGCACGATGGCCAGCTGGCCGGCGTCCCACAGGCGCTTCAGTCCGGTGAGCTTGCCGTTGAGGGCCAGTCCGTCGGGGAGGGGCAGGGTCTGGTCGGCCTGGTACCCGAGCGTGGGCCGGGCCGCGTGGTAGGCCGGGTCGTCGACGGGGATCACGGTGTTGAGCCCGTCGTTGCCCCCGTACATGGTGACCAGCACCAGGGGCCCGCCGGCACTCGGCGCGCCCGCTCCCGACCAGGCGTGCCACGGCTGCTCCACCAGGGCGGCGACGCCCAGGCCGGCGGTCACCGCCGCCCCGGCGAGGAACTGCCGGCGCCCGATCCGCCGCGGCTGTCGGTGCTGGCCCTCGGGGAGCATGGTCGGCAAGTCGGTCACGGTGTCCTCCGGATCAGTTCAGGACGTACTCGGGGGCGGTCAGGGCCAGCGTCACCAGCGCCTCGGGACCGGGTGCCGCCTGGGCGAGGGCCCCGAGGGTGGTCGGCCCCCACCCGTCGATGCCCAGCAGGCCGGCGACCACCCCCGGGCGCTGGGCGACCGGGGCGTCGGCCACCGCCGAGAGGTCGGCACGGCGGGCGAGCTGGGTGGCGACCCGGAGTCGGGCCAGGGCGGTGGCCGAGTTGAGCCAGTAGGCGTTCTGCGGCCAACCTCCCACGTTGGGCGGGTCGAAGGGTGTCTGCGCCAGGCTGGTGGCCAGGGTGGCCAGGGTCGGCCCGGCGTGCGGGGCGCCGGCGGCGCTCCCGGCGCTGGTGGCCGGGGCGATCCCGGCCGGGGTGCTCCCGGCGGTCCCGGCCGGCTGCAACCGGCTGTCGAGGCCGAGAGAGCGGGCGGCACCGACGAGGTACTCGATGGGCTGCTTCACCAGGCCGGCCCGGGTGGTGGGGGACCGGAAGGCCGGGTGCAGGAAGATGGCGCGCAACTGGGCGGTGAGGTCGAACCCGGAGCCGTAGGCCGCGACCAGGTCGGTCACCACCGGATCCGACGGCGTCACGGGGTAGGCGAGGTGGCTCCACAGCCCGGCCGCCACGAACCGGGCGGATGCCGGCTGGCCGACGATGATGCTGATGACGTCCTCGCCGCCGAGGTCGCCGGTCCGGCCGAGGAAGGTCTTCGACCCGGTGTCGTGCTGGCGTGCCTGCAGGCGGAACTGCCCGGTCACCCGATCGAAGGTCCAGCCCGTGAAGCTGCGGGCGGCGGCTGTGACGTCGGCCTGGGTGTAGTTGCCGATGCCGAGTGTGAACAGCTCCATGAGCTCGCGGGCGAAGTTCTCGTTGGGGTGGGCGGCCTTGTCGGTGTCGGTGTCGAGCCAGAGCATCATGGCCCCGTCCTTGGCCACCGCCTGGGTGAGGGTCTCGAAGCTGCCGGCCCCGGCGGTGCGGAACAGCTGGTTCTGCTTATACATCAGCCCGGCGTCGCGCACCTTGGAGACACCGGTGGCGAAGTGCCCGTGCCAGAGGAGGGTCAGCTTCTCGCGAAGCGGGGTGGCGGTCACGATCATCCGGTCGAGCCACCACGACTGGAGGGCGGCGAGCTCCGTCCGGAGCTGGGCGTTGCGGGCCCGGGCGGCGGCCAGGGCCGCCGGCGTGCCCCGGCCGGCGGTGGACCGGACGTACGGGGCGAACACCGGCACGGCCAGCGCGTCCCCCGGGCCGTCGGGGGCGGTGCCGGTGCCGGCCAGCAGGCCCTCGACGGCTGCCGGGTAGCCACCGGTCGCCAGGACATCCAGCTCGGCCGGGAGGGCACCGAAGCCGGCCCGCCGGTAGAGCAGGGCGATGTCACTGCGGGTCTGGTCCATCACCGGGGACTATCGCCCCCGGATGTGAGGGATCGATGAACGCACGATGAGGAGTCTGCGGTGCCGGCCCGTACCGGCACCGAGTGGTGCCCCCGGCAGTGGTGCCCCCGGCAGGAATTGAACCTGCGCACATGGCTTCGGAGGCCAATGCTCTATCCGCTGAGCTACGAGGGCGTGGGTGGGCGGGCGCCGGGTCTTCCGATCGGCGTGGCCGCCCCTACGAAGTGACCAGACTAGTGCGCCGGCCCGGGTCCGTGGCCCCTCCGCTCCGGGGCCGCGCCCGGGACGACGTATCCTCGCACTGCATGTCGATCCGTGACCAGCTCGCCGAATCCGTCAGTCGCGCCCTCGCCACGGTGGCGGCCGACCGGTCCCTGGACGTCGCCGCGGCGGCCGGGGACGTCCACCTCGAGCGGCCCGCCCGGCGCGAGCACGGCGACTGGTCCACCAACGTGTGCCTGGTCCGGGCCAAGCGGGCCGGCACCAACCCGCGGGCCCTGGCCGAGGCCCTGGTCGAGGCGCTCACCACCGACCCCCCGCCCCATACCACCTCGGTGGAGATCGCCGGCCACGGGTTCGTCAACTTCCGGCTCGACGACGGCTGGCTCCACGACGCCCTGGCCGAGGAGCTGGCCCTCGGGGAGGAGGGTTACGCCCGCCCCGACGTGGGCCACGGCGAGCGGGTCATGGTGGAGTTCATCTCCGCCAACCCCACCGGTCCCATCCACGTCGGCAACGGGTGGTGGGGGAGCTACGGCGACGCCCTGGCCCGCGTCCTGGCCCGGGCCGGCTACCGGGTCAGCCGGGAGTACTACGTCAACGACACCGGCGGCCAGATCCGCCGCCTGGGGGAGTCGCTGCTCGCCCGGCACCGGGGCGAGGCGGTTCCCGAGGGCGGCTACCAGGGGGAGTACGTCACCGAGCTGGCCGCCGCCTACGACGGCCCCGACGACGTCACCGCCGCCGGCCGGTGGGCGGCCGAACACATCCTGGAGATGATCCGGGCCACCCTGTCGTCGGTGGGGATCGTCTTCGACGAGTGGTACAGCCAGGCGTCCATCGAGGAGAGCGGAGCGGTGGACGAGACCATCGCCCTCCTGGCGGAGAAGGGCCTGGTGTTCGAGGAGGACGGCGCCACCTGGTTCCGGGCCACCGAGCTGGGTGACAGCCGGGACCGGGTGCTCCGGAAGTCCAATGGCGACGCCACCTACCTGGCCGGCGACCTCGCCTACCACCGGGACAAGTTCCTGGTCCGGGGGTTCGACCGGGTGATCGACGTCTTCGGCGCCGACCACCACGGCCAGGTGGCCAGCCTGCTGGCCGGCGTCGAGGCCCTGGGGGTGCCCCGGGGCCACCTGGAGGTCAAGCTCGGCCAGATGGTGTCGCTGGTGGACGGCGACGAGGCGGTCAAGATGGGCAAGCGGGCGGGCAACGCCATCCCGCTCGACTCGCTGGTCGCCGACATCGGCCCCGACGCCACCCGGATCCTCAGCCTGATGAGCTCCCTCGACCAGGCCACCACCTTCGACCTGGCCTCGGTGCGCGAGCAGTCGGTGGAGAACCCCGTCTTCTACGTCCAGATGGCCAGCGCCCGGATCGGCGGCGTCGGCCGGAAGGCGGCCGAGCGGGGGGTCGTGCGGGCCCCGCTGGACCAGGTCGACCTGTCGCTCCTCACCCACCCGCGCGAGCTCGAGCTGCTCCGCGCCCTCGAGGAGCTGCCCGAGGTGGTGGCCGAGGCGGCCGTCGACCGCGCCCCCACCAAGATCACCACCTGGGTCCGCCGGCTGGCCGGGCTCTTCCACGGCTTCTACCACGACTGCCCGATCCTGGCCGAGGACGTCGACCCGGCACTGACCCAGGCCCGCCTCTGGCTGGTGGAAGGCTCCCGGATCGGTCTGACCGTCGGACTCGGCCTGCTCGGGGTGTCCGCTCCCGAGGCCATGTAGCGGTGGGCCCGACCGACCCCGTCTCGCCGGGGCTCCTCCCCCTCACCGCCACCGTCGACGCCGGCGGCCGCCTGTCCATCGGCGGGGTGGACCTCCTCGACCTGGCCGGGGAGCACGGTACCCCCCTGTTCGTCTATGACGAGGAGCACCTGCGGGTCCGGTGCCGGGAGGCCGTCGAGGCCTGGGGCGACGGCGTGGCCTACGCCACCAAGGCCTTCCTGTGCACGGCCATGGCCCGGCTGGCCCATGAGGAGGGGATGGTCCTCGACGTCTCCACCGGCGGCGAGCTCCACGTGGCCCTGGCCGCCGGCGTCCCCGCCGACCGGCTGGTACTCCACGGCAGCAACAAGTCGGCCGACGAGCTGGCCCGGGCCCTCGAGGTCGGCGTCGGCCGGATCGTGGTCGACTCGTTCGACGAGCTCGACCGGATCGAGGCGATGGTCGGGGCGGCCGGCCTGCGCCCGAAGGTGCTCGCCCGTATCACCCCCGGGGTGGAGGTCCACACCCACGAGTTCGTGCGCACCGGCCAGGAGGACTCCAAGTTCGGCTTCGGGCTGGCCTCGGGGGCGGCCGCCCGGGCGGTCGACCGGCTCCGCGCCCTCGACGCCGCCGGGACGGTCGAGTTCGTGGGGATCCACGCCCACATCGGCAGCCAGGTCTTCGCCATCGCCCCGTTCGTCCGGGCCGTCGAGGTCCTGGCCGAGTTCTTCGCCCCGCTGGGCCTGCCCGAGCTGGTGGTCGGCGGCGGGCTGGGGGTGCCGTACGTCAACGGCGAGGAGGCGCCCCCGATGGCCCAGTGGGCGCAGGCGGTGCGGCGGGCGTGCATGGCGGCCGGTATCGACCCGGCGGTCCGGGTCACCGCCGAGCCGGGCCGGTCCATCGTGGCCGCTGCCGCGGTGACCCTCTACCGGGTGGGCACCGTGAAGGTTGTCCCCGGCTTCCGCACCTACGTCTCGGTCGACGGCGGCATGAGCGACAACCCGCGCCCGGTCCTCTACGGCAGCGGGTACGAGGCCTTCCTCCCTCGGGAGGCGGCCGCCGCCCGGCCGATGCCGATCCGCCTGGTGGGCAAGCACTGCGAGTCGGGGGACGTGGTGGTGTCCGAGGGGTTCGTGCCCGACGACCTGGCGGTGGGCGACGTCCTGGCCACGCCGGTCACCGGCGCCTACGGGCACTCGATGGCCTCCAACTACAACAAGGTGCCCCGCCCGGCGGTGGTCTTCGTGGCCGACGGGGCGGCCCGCACCGTGGTCCGGCGCGAGACCGTCGACGACCTGCTCCGGCTCGACGTCTGACCGGCGGTCGGGGTCCCGGCCAGGCGGTAGCGTTGCCGGGTGACCTCGGCCGACCCCTCCCGTCCCGCCGTGCGGGTGGCCTTACTCGGTGGCGGCACCGTGGGTGCCGCCCTGGTCGGGCTGCTGCGGTCACGGGCCGGCGAGCTCGCCGTCCAGAGCGGGGCGCGCCTCGAGCTGGCCGGCATCGCCGTGGCCGACCTGGCCAAGTCCCGGCCGGCCCATGTGCCCGTCGAGCTGCTGACCGACGATGCCGCCGGCCTGGTGGCCGACCCCGACGTGGACATCGTGGTGGAGCTGATCGGTGGGATCGAACCGGCGGCCACGCTGATCACCTCGGCCATCGAGGCCGGAAAGTCGGTGGTGACGGCCAACAAGGCGCTCCTGGCCGCCCCTGCGGGGATCGGCCTGCGGTCGCTGGCGCGGGAGCGCGGCGTCGACCTGCTCTACGAGGCGGCGGTGGCCGGGGCGGTGCCCCTGGTGCGGGTGCTCCGCGAATCGCTGACCGGCGAGCGCATCGACCGGGTGATGGGGATCGTCAACGGCACCACCAACTACATCCTCACCAAGATGGCCGAGCAGGGTGCCGACTTCGCCGAGGTGCTGGCCGAGGCCCAGGCGCTGGGGCTGGCCGAGGCCGATCCCACCGCCGACGTGGAGGGCCACGACGCCGCCGCCAAGGCCGCCATCCTGGCCGGGGTGGCCTTCGGGTACGACGTCGCCTCCGAGGACGTGTCGTGCGAGGGGATCACCGGGGTCCGCTCCCTCGACGTGGCCTTCGCCGCCCGGTCCGGGTACGTGATCAAGCTGCTGGCCATCGTCGAGCGGGTGGGGGAGGGCGGGGTATCGGTGCGGGTCCACCCGGCCATGGTGCCGCTGGCCCACCCCCTGGCCGGGGTGCGGGACGCCTACAACGCGGTGTTCATCGAGGGGGAGGCGGCCGGTGAGGTGATGCTCTACGGCCAGGGGGCCGGCGGGGCCCCCACCGCCAGCGCGGTGATCGGCGACCTGATCGACGCCACCCGCAACGTCCTGGCCGGCACCACCGCGCCGGCCCCGGACCGCCACCCCGGCCGGGTCCACCCGGTCGACTCTCTGCGGACGCCGTTCTACCTCAGCATCGACGTCGAGGACCGACCCGGCGTGCTCGGCCAGGTGGCCACCGTCTTCGGCGACCACCACGTCTCCATCCGGTCCCTCGAGCAGGAGGGCCTGGCCGAGTCGGCCCGGCTCACCCTGCTGACCCACGAGGCCCGGGAGGGTGACGTGCGGGCCACCGTGTCGGCCCTGTCGGCCATCGGGTCGGTGCGGCGCGTCGGCGGCGTGATGCGGGTGATCGGAGAGGAGTCGGCATGAGTCCCGAGGCGCGCCCGCGGTGGCGGGGGGTCATCGAGGAGTACCGGGATTTCCTGCCCGTCACCGGCGCCACGCCGGTGGTGACCCTGCTGGAGGGCGGCACGCCCCTGCTCCCGGCCCCGCGGCTGTCCGAGCGGGTGGGGGCCCGGGTGCTGCTCAAGGTCGAGGGAGCCAACCCCACCGGCTCGTTCAAGGACCGGGGGATGACCATGGCCATCTCCAAGGCGGCGGAGGACGGTGCCAAGGCGGTGGTGTGCGCCTCCACCGGCAACACCTCGGCCTCGGCCGCCGCCTTCGCCGCCCGGGCCGGCCTGACCTGCGCGGTGCTGATCCCCCAGGGGCACATCGCCCTGGGCAAGCTCGCCCAGGCCCTCGTCCACGGGGCGAAGGTGCTGCAGCTGCGGGGCAACTTCGACCAGGCCCTGGCCATCGTGCGCGAGCTGGGGGAGCGGGCCCCCGTCACCGTGGTCAACTCGGTCAACCCCTACCGGATCGAGGGCCAGAAGTCGGGGGCCTTCGAGGTGGTCGACGAGCTCGGCGACGCCCCCGAGGTCCACTGCATCCCGGTGGGCAACGCCGGCAACATCACCGCCTACTGGAAGGGTTACCTCGAGTACAAGGAGGCGGGCCGGTCGACGCGGCTCCCCCGGATGCTCGGCTTTCAGGCGGCCGGCGCCGCCCCCATCGTGCTCGGCCACCCCGTCGAGCACCCCGACACGGTGGCCACCGCCATCCGGATCGGCAACCCGGCCAGCTGGTACGGGGCCACGTCGGCGGCCAGCGAGTCGGGCGGGGGCATCGCGGCGGTGACCGACGAGGAGATCCTGGCCGCCTACCGGTTCCTCGCCACCGAGGAGTCGGTGTTCTGCGAACCGGCCTCGGCCGCCTCGGTGGCCGGCCTGCTGCAGGTCGGCCTGCCCGACGGCCTGGGCGCCGGCGCCACCGTGGTGTGCGTCCTGACCGGTCACGGCCTGAAGGACCCGGACATCGCCATCAGCCAGATCGAGGTACCGACGGTGGTCGACGCCGACCTCGGGGCGGTGCTCGAGGCCCTGGGGCTCTGACCCCGCCACCTGGGGGTTGTTGCCGCGACGCGCCGGTCCGGGTAGAGTGGTCACACCTTCGCTTCCACGTGTGCCCGTTCGGGTACCGAGGCGGGTCCCCTGATTCGCACCGTATCCCTGTGCGACCCAGCCCGTAGCCAGCGACGGTGGGGGCCGTAGGCGGGTTCGACCCGGTACACGACCCCACTCCTGATCCCTGACGGATGGCGTTCAGCCACCCGTCCGACGAGGACATTCGAAACGAGGAGGCCGATGACTGCCGAACAGCAGCTCGAGCGCTCGGTGTTGGAAGGCAAGGAACGCGATGAGCTCCATGCCATCGCACAGGCCCTGTCTGTGAAGACCACCACCCGCACAAAGAAGGCCGACATGATCGACGGCATCCTGAAGGCGACCGGCGTCGCCGTCGACGAGGGCCCTGCCCCCGCCGGCGAGGCCGGCGGCAACGGGGACCATGCCCCCATCACCGGCGCCGACACGGCCCCCGACGGTGCCAACGGGCGTGCCAACGGCCGACGGACCAGGTCCGAGGCCGGCGCCAACGGCTCCGGCAACGGCTCGACCGCCGACGTGGCGGACCCCGACGGCGATCCGACCGCCGGGCAGCCACGCCGGGGACAGGGCCGGGCCACGGCCACGCGGTCGTTCGGCCCCGACGACGATGCCCGGGCGGCCGACGGCGGCTCGGGGGACGAGCCGTCCGGCGACGACGCGGGCGGCCACGACGAGGGTGGTGAGCGGGCCGAGGGCGGTGCCGACACCCCGGCGGCCGGGCGCCAGGCCACCGGCGACAACGACCGCCAGGGCGACTCGCGCCAGAACGGCCAGAACAACCAGGGCCGCCAGAACAACCAGGGCCGCCAGAACAACCAGAACAACCAGGGTCGGCAGAACAACCAGAACAACCAGAACAACCAGGGTCGGCAGAACAACCAGAACAACCAGGGGAACCGACAGAACAACCAGGGCGCCGGCAACGACGACGCCGGCAACCGCCGCAGCAACCGGCGCCGACGCGGACGTGACCGCCAGGGTGACGGCGGCGAGCGCGACCTGCAGGGTGCCGGCGGCGGACAGGAGCAGCAGTACCAGGGCGAGCTCCTCCCCGTGCGGGGCCTGCTCGACCTCCGCGACGAGGGCTACGGCTTCCTCCGGTGCGACGGCTACCTCCCCTCCACCAAGGACGTCTACGTCTCGATCAGCCAGGCCCGGCGGTTCGCCCTCCGCAAGGGCGACTACCTCGAGGGTGCCTGCCGGCCGGCGGGCAACACCGAAAAGTTCCCGGCCCTGCTCCGCATCGACACCGTGTCGGCGCTCGATCCCGAGGAGGCCCGCAACCGGCCCCGGTTCGAGGACCTGACGCCGCTCTTCCCCGACGAGCGCCTCGACCTCGAGATGCCCGGCGAGAAGGAGAACATGACGACCCGCATCGTCGACCTCCTCTCGCCGATCGGGAAGGGGCAGCGCGGCCTGATCGTCTCGCCGCCCAAGGCCGGCAAGACGACGGTGATGAAGCACATCGCCCACTCCATCGAGGCCAACAACCCCGACGTGCACCTGATGGTGCTCCTGGTGGACGAGCGTCCCGAGGAGGTCACCGACATGCGTCGCTCGGTGAAGGGCGAGGTGGTGGCCTCCACCTTCGACCGGCCCTCCGACGAGCACACCGCGGTGGCCGAGCTGGCCATCGAGCGGGCCAAGCGCCTGGTGGAGATGGGACGGGACGTGGTGATCATCCTCGACGGGATCACCCGCCTGGCCCGGGCCTACAACCTGGCCCAGCCCGCCACCGGCCGGATCATGTCCGGTGGTGTCGACTCCGGTGCCCTCTACCCGCCCAAGAAGTTCTTCGGCGCCGCCCGGAACATCGAGGAGGGTGGCTCGCTCACCATCCTGGCCACCGCGCTGGTGGAGACCGGCTCGAAGATGGACGAGGTGATCTTCGAGGAGTTCAAGGGCACCGGCAACATGGAGCTCCGGCTCGACCGCCGCCTGGCGGAGCGCCGCCTCTACCCGGCCATCGACGTCAACGCCAGCTCGACCCGGCACGAGGAGCTGCTCTTCGACCGGTCCCAGCTCCAGCAGGTCTGGAAGCTGCGCCGGGTGCTCAACGCCCTGGCCAACGACGGCAGCGCCGCCGCGGGGCTGGAGCTGCTGATGGACAAGATCCGCACCACCAAGTCCAACGACGAGTTCCTGGCCGAGATCGCCAAGGGTCCGGCCACCTGACCGACGCCGGTCGGAGCCACGGTTCCGACCGGTATGCTTGCACCGCCGCGAACCGGTGCCACCGCCTCGGCAAGCCGCCACCACGGGAGAATCCAATGAAGACCGACATCCATCCTGATTACGTCGAGGCCACCGTGCACTGCTCGTGCGGCAACACCTTCACGACGCGCTCCACCAAGGCCGACGTCCACCTCGAGCTCTGCAACGAGTGCCACCCCTTCTTCACCGGCAAGCAGAAGCTGGTCGACTCCGGCGGCCGTGTCGAGCGCTTCCAGCGCCGGTACGCCACCTCGGCCGCCCGCAAGAAGGCCGCCAAGCCCGCGGCATCCTGACCCCGCCGGACCGGCCCCCGGGCCGGTCGGTGGACGGGCCGCGGACCGGGGCGGGCACGCCACCGGCGCCCACTACCCTTGGGCCGTGCTGCACGACCGTCTGAGCGAGCTAGAGCGCGAGTACGAGACGGTCCTCGCCGACCTGCTCGACCCGGCCACCTCCGCGGACCCGGCCCGCCTCCGGGTGGTGTCGCAGCGGCACAAGGAGCTCGAGGAGCTGGTCGGCACCTGGCGCCGGCTCCAGCAGGCCGAGTCCGACCTGGCCACCGCCCGCGAGATGGTCACCGACTCGTCCGGTGACGAGCGCGACCTGGCCCGGGCCGAGGTGGACGCCGCCGAGGCGGACATCGCCCGCCTCGAGGAGGAGCTCCGGCTCCAGCTGCTCCCCCGCGATCCCAACGCCGGCCGGAGCGTCATCATGGAGATCCGGGGCGCCGAGGGCGGTGAGGAGGCGAACCTCTTCGCCAAGGACCTCTACGACATGTACACGCGGTACGCGGCGGCCAAGGGGTGGCGGACCGAGGTCCTCTCCTCGAGCCCCTCGGACCGCGACGGCCTCAACGACATCACCTTCGTGGTCAAGGGGGAGGACGCCTGGCAGCGCCTCGAGCACGAGGGCGGGCCGCACCGGGTCCAGCGGGTGCCGGTGACCGAGTCGCAGGGCCGGATCCACACCTCCTCGGCGGCGGTGGCCGTGCTGCCCGAGGCCGAGGAGGTCGACGTGGCCATCGACCCGGCCGACCTGAAGGTCGACGTCTACCGCTCCACCGGCCCAGGGGGCCAGTCGGTGAACACCACCGACTCCGCCGTCCGGATCACCCACCTGCCCACCGGGATCGTGGTGGCCATGCAGGACGAGAAGAGCCAGATCCAGAACCGGGCCAAGGCGATGATCGTGCTGCGGTCGCGGCTCCTGAAGGCCGAACAGGACCGCCAGGCCGCCGAGCTGTCGGCCGCCCGACGCAGCCAGGTCGGCGGTGGCGGGCGCTCGGAGAAGATCCGCACCTACAACTACAAGGAGAACCGGGTCACCGACCACCGGATCAAGCTGACGCTGCACAAGCTCGACCGCGTGTTGATGGGCGACCTCGACGAGCTCACCGGGGCCCTGATGGCCGACAAGCGCGCCCGGCAGCTCTCCGACGAGTGAGTCCGGTGGGGGCGGTGGACGGCGCCCCGGCGGGCATGGATGCTGACGAGCGCAGCCGGCTGATGGCCCGGGCGTCGGGGCGGCACGTGCCCGCGCGCGAGGTCCGGTGGATCCTCGACGACGTGGCGTCGGACCCGGGGACGGCGTCGTCCCCCGGTGCCCGTGCCGAGCGGTTCGACCGGCTGGTGGGCCGACGGGCCTCGGGCGAGCCGCTTCAGTACGTGCTCGGTCGGTGGCCGTTCCGGTCGGTGGAGCTGACGGTCGATCCCCGGGTCCTCATCCCGCGTCCGGAGACCGAGCACGTGGTCACCGTGGCTCTCGCCGAGCTGGCCGCGGACCCGGCGGTCGGGGCCGACGGCGCCGTCTGCGTCGACCTGGGGACCGGGTCGGGGGCCATCGCCCTGTCCCTGGCGGTCGAGGCCCGGGAGGTGGCCGGCGTGCCCGCGCTGGAGGTGTGGGCCTCCGACCGGTCGGCGGCCGCCCTGGAGGTGGCGTCGGCCAACCTGGCGGCCCTGTCCACGGTGGTGGCGGGCGCCGGCGCCCGGGTGCACCTGGTGACCGGCTCGTGGTACGCCGCCCTGCCCGGGGGGCTGGTCGGCCGGGTCGACCTGTTGGTGTCCAACCCCCCGTACGTGGCCGAGGACGAGATCGCCGGGCTCGACCCCGGGGTGCGCGAGTGGGAGCCGGTGTCCGCCCTGGTGGCGCCCGACGGGGCGTCCGGCATCGGCGGCATGGCCGACATCGAGGCCATCGTGGCCGGCGCTCCCCCGTGGCTCCGTCCGGGCGGGGCCCTGGTGGTGGAGATCGCCCCCCACCAGGCGGGGGCCGCGGCCGACGCCGCCCGGCGGGCCGGGCTCGCCGGCGTCCGGATCGAGCGCGACCTGGCCGGCCGGTCCCGGATGCTGGTGGCGAGGCGCTGAGGTGACGCCGGCGGTGCTCGAGGCGGGCGATCCCGCTGCCGTCGACCGGGTCGCCGACCTGCTGCGCGCCGGTGGGGTCGTCTGCGTGCCCACCGACACCGTCTACGGGCTGGCGGTGGACCCCCGGCTCCCCGGGGCGGTGGAGCGGGTCTTCGCCCTCAAGGAGCGGCCGGCGGCGGTGGCGCTCCCCGTGCTGGTGGCCAGCGCCGGGCAGGTCGAGGAGGTGGCCGGCGGGCTCGAGGCGGCGGCCCGGGGCCTGGCCGACCGCTGGTGGCCCGGTCCCCTGACCCTGGTGGTGCCCCGGCACCCCGCCTTCGACGCCGACCTGGGCGGCGGGCCGAGGGGACGGTGGACGGTGGGCGTCCGGTGGCCCGACCACCCGGTGGTCCGGGCCCTCTGCCTGGCCGTCGGGCCGCTGGCGGTGACCAGTGCCAATACCCATGGCAAGCCGCCGGCGTCCACCGCCACGGAGGCCGTCACCGCCTTCGCCGACGGGGGGCTGCTGGAGGTGGTCCTGGACGGCGGGGTCTGCACCGGACTGCCGTCGACCGTGGTGGAGTGCCGGGGACCGGCCTCGCGGTGCCTGCGCGAGGGGCGGATCCCGTGGGCGGAGATCGGTCGGGGTTGACGCCGGACCGCCGACCGCGGGACACTACATCCCTGATGACGACCACCTCCCACCCCGGCAAGGGCGTAATTATTCTCGACTAGGTACGGACCGACCCGGTGTGTACCTTTTGACCGTCCACTCGGTGGGCGGTTTTTCAATTTCCGGACGGGCCCGGAGGCCGGGCCCGACCGCAGCAGCACCCAGCACCACCAGGAGCCCGGCAGCGCAGGGCGCGCCGACGACCACCAAAGGACAGGACAGTGAGCAGCTACAGGGTTGGGATCATCGGCGGCGACGGCATCGGGCCCGAGGTCGTCGCCGAGGCGCTGAAGGTGGTAGCCGCCGCCGGGGTGGCGCTGGACACCACCGGGTACGACCTGGGCGCCGGCCGGTACCTCCGCACCGGCGACGTGCTGCCCGACGCCGATCTCGAGGAGCTGCGCGGCCAGGACGCCGTGCTGCTCGGGGCAATCGGCCCGCCGGTGGGGTCCACCGACGTGCCGCCCGGGACGCTCGAGCGCGGCCTGCTGCTCAAGCTCCGGTTCGACCTCGACCTCTACGTCAACCTGCGGCCCTTCACCGGGGTGCCCGGCGCCCCGGCCCCCGACTGCGACTTCGTGGTCATCCGCGAGAACACCGAGGGCACCTACGCCGGCGAGGGCGGGTTCCTCCGGAAGGGCACCCCCTTCGAGGTGGCCACCCAGGGCTCGGTCAACACCCGGCACGGCGTCGAGCGCTGCGTGCGGTACGCCTTCGAGCTCGCCGCCACGCGGCCCCGCCGGCAGCTCACCCTGGTCCACAAGACCAACGTGCTGACCTTCGCCGGCGACCTCTGGCAGCGCACGGTGGCCGAGGTGGCCCCCGAATTCCCCGACGTCGCCCACGACTACAACCACGTCGACGCCACCTGCATCTACCTGGTGGAGCAGCCGGGCCGCTACGACGTCATCGTGACCGACAACCTGTTCGGCGACATCATCACCGACCTGGCCGGGGCCATCGCCGGCGGTATCGGCTACGCCGCCTCGGCCAACCTCAACCCGGCCCGCACCGGGCCGTCGCTCTTCGAGCCGGTCCACGGGGCCGCCCACGACATCGCCGGCACCGGCAGGGCCAACCCGGCCGCCGCCATCCGCTCGGCCGCCCTGATGCTCGAGTTCCTCGGCGAGTCCGACGCCGCCGACCGCATGACCAAGGCGGTCGGGGAGTTCATCGCCTCCACGCCCGATCCCACCCTCTCGACCGCCGCCATCGGCGACGCCATCGCAGAAAGGCTGTAAGCACCGTGCCCCTGACCCCGACCGAGAAGATCTGGATGGACGGCGAGCTCGTCGACTGGGCGGATGCCACCGTGCACGTGCTCACCCACACCATGCACTACGGGTCGGGGGTGTTCGAGGGCATCCGCGCCTACCCGACCGCCGACGGGGTGGCGATCTTCCGGCTCCGCGACCACATCGAGCGCCTCTTCGCCTCGGCCAAGGTCTTCCTGATCGACATCCCCTTCACCGTCGACCAGCTGGTGGAGGCCACCCGGTCGCTGGTCCGGGTGAACGGCCTCGACGACGGCTGCTACATCCGCCCGCTCGTCTACCTGGGCTACGGGGAAATGGGCCTCAACCCGCTGCCCTGCCCGGTCAACGTGTCCATCGCCGCCTGGCCGTGGGGCACCTACCTCGGGGCCGACGGCGTCGCCAACGGCGTCCGGTGCAAGGTCAGCTCCTGGCGGCGCCACGACCCCAACGCGGTGCCGACCGCCGCCAAGGGCACCGGGATGTACGTCAACTCGTCGCTGGCCAAGGTGGAGGCGCTGCGCGCCGGGTACGACGAGGCGATCCTGCTGTCGCCGGACGGCAACGTCAGCGAGTGCACCGGCGAGAACATCTTCATCGTGCGGGGCGACCGGCTGATCACCCCGCCCAGCTCCGACTCGGGGGCCCTGGAGGGCATCACCCAGAAGTCGGTGGAGACCATCGCCCGCGACCACGGTCTCGAGGTGGTCTACGAGCAGATCATCCGCACCGACCTCTACACCGCCGAGGAGGCCTTCCTCACCGGGACCGCCGCCGAGGTGGTCCCCATCCGCTCGGTGGACGACCGGGAGGTGGGCTCCGGCAAGCCCGGTCCGGTCACCCAGCAGCTCCAGCAGACCTACTTCGCCACCGTGCGAGGCGAGGTGGACCGCTACAAGGACTGGTTGGACCATGTCGAATGACGGCCCCACCCTCGACGACGGCCCCGGCCACACCCACGGGCACGGCCACACCCACGGGCTGACCGCCGGGCAGCAGTCCCACGCCCACGGCAAGGAGCGAGCCCGCACCGTCGAGGCCGACCGGCCGGCCCAGGGCCCGGGTCACCAGTTCGACCTCCCCGGGCTGCCCGAGGCGGTCGACGTCTTCGACACCACCCTGCGGGACGGCTCCCAACAGGAGGGGCTGTCGCTGACCGTCGACGACAAGCTCCGGGTGGCCGAGCAGCTCGACCACCTCGGGGTGACCTTCATCGAGGGTGGCTGGCCCGGGGCCAACCCCAAGGACGCCGAGTTCTTCGCCCGGGCCCCGGCCGAGCTGCGGCTGTCGACGGCCACCCTGGTGGCCTTCGGGTCGACCCGGCGGGCCGGCGTCCGGGCCGAGGAGGACGAGACGCTCCGGCACCTGGTCGAGGCCCAGACCCCGGCGGTGTGCATTGTGGCGAAGTCGTCCGAGATGCACGTGGTCGAGGCGCTCCGGACCTCGCTGGACGAGGCGGTGGCCATGGTGGCCGACTCCGTCGAGTTCCTCCGACGGAACGACCTCCGGGTCTTCCTCGACGCCGAGCACTTCTTCGACGGCTACAAGGCCAACCCGGTGTTCGCCACCCGCATCCTCCGGGCGGCCGAGGAGGCCGGTGCCGAGACGCTGGTCCTGTGCGACACCAACGGCGGCACCCTCCCACACGAGGTGGACCGGATCGTGGGGACCGTCTTCGGCGGGTTCGAGGCCCAGGTCGGCGTCCACTTCCACAACGACAGCGGCTGCGCGGTGGCCAACTCCCTGGCGGCGGTGGCCGCCGGTGCCACCCACGTCCAGGGGTGCGTCAACGGCTACGGCGAGCGGGCCGGCAACGCCGACCTGTCGGCCACCATCCCGGACCTCTCGCTGAAGCTGGCCGTCCGGACCATCCCGGCCGACCGCATCGAGCGGTTGACGCCGGTGGCCCACCACATCGCCGAGCTGGTCAACATCCCCCCGAACCCCCAGCAGCCGTTCGTCGGCGCATCGGTGTTCGCCCACAAGGCGGGGTTGCACACCTCGGCCATCGCCCGCCGGTCGGACACCTACGAACACATCGACCCGACGCTGGTGGGCAACGGCACCCGGTTCGTGGTCTCGGAGATGGCCGGGCGGTCGACCCTGACCCTGAAGGCGGCCGAGCTGGGCCTGGAGCTCGACTCGGCGGCCATGGCCTCGGTGCTCGACTCGCTGAAGCGCCTCGAGCACGAGGGGTACCACTTCGAGGTGGCCGACGGCTCGCTCGAGCTGCTGCTGCGGAACGCCACCGGCTGGGAGCAGTCGTTCTTCGAGCTGGAGTCGTACCGGGTGATCGCCGACCACTCCGCCAAGCGGGCCACCGAGGCGACGGTCAAGGTCTTCGTCGGGGAGGACCGCATCGTGGCCACCGCCGAGGGGAACGGCCCGGTCAACGCCCTGGACGGTGCGCTCCGGGGAGCCATCGGCCTGCGGTACCCGGCCCTGGCCGACATCCACCTGGTCGACTACCGGGTACGGGTGCTCGACTCCGCCCGGGGGACCGGGTCGGTGACCCGGGTGCTCATCGACTCTACCGACGGCGACCGGACGTGGACCACCATCGGGGTGTCGGAGGACATCATCGAGGCGTCCTGGCAGGCCCTGTCGGACTCCATCGTCTACGGTCTCCTCCATGCCGCCGCGGCTGCCCCCGAGGGCTGACCGCGGCGCCGGACGGACCGGAGACCCCGTGACCAGGAGCGCCGAATGACCCAACCCAGCTTCGTGCCGATCGTCGAGGCCGACCAGGTCCGGCCGGGCTACCGCCTGGACGTGCCGGCCATCTGGACCCAGTCCCGTCCCTCGGAGCTGCGGTCCACCCGGGCCCCCAAGGGTCGGCTGTTCGGCACGCCGGGCCCCGACCAGGGGTACGCGCTGAAACTGGCGCGCCGGTTCGAGGACCGGGTCGAGCTGGCGCCGGGCGAGTCGGTCGAGGACGCCATCGCCGGCTGCACCGCCGTGGCCATGCGCCGGGCCGCCGGATGGGGGAGGGCGCCGGTGGTCCACGACCTGACCTTCGCCTTCACCCTCTGGGGCTTCCTCGGAGGGGCGCCGGCCGACCTGGTCGAGGCGCGGGCCCCTCTGTTCCGGTCGGCCTCGCACCACTACACCGCCCAGCGCGCCATCGCCTCGGCCGTCACCGACGAGGCGCTGGTGCTCAGCCCCGGGACGGTCGCCGAGCGTCTCGCCGGGTGGCACGACCTGCTGGTGCTCCCCGACCCCGCCTGACCGGGATGCGGTCCCGGACCCGGTGGCCGCGCCGGCTGCCGAGGACGCCGCCGCGGTGACCGGCGTCGAGCGGATCGAGGTGGAAGCCGGGGGGCTGGTGTTCTCCGCCCTGGCCGCCGGGCCCCTCGACGGCCGGCCGGCGCTGCTGCTGCATGGGTTCCCCCAGACGTCGGCGTGCTTCGCCGAGGAGGTCGTCGCCCTTGGCGCCGCCGGACACCGGGCGGTGGCGCCGGACCAGCGGGGGTACTCGACCGGCGCCCGTCCCCTCGATGTCGGGGCGTACGCGGTGCCCTTCCTGGTGTCCGATGTGCTGGCCATCGCCGGGGCCCTGGGCATGGACCGCTTCGACCTGGTCGGCCACGACTGGGGCGGCCTGGTGGCGTGGACGGTCGCCGCCCGGCACCCCGGGTGCCTCCGGACCCTCACCGCGGTGTCGACGCCGCATCCCGAGGCGCTGGCGGCGGTCCTGGCGGCCGGGGACGAGGACCAGGTCCGTCGCTCTGCCTATATCGACCTCTTCCGGCAGGCGGGGACGCCCGAGCGGGTGCTCCTGGGCGAGGACGGGTCGGGGGACGGGCTGCGGCGGATGTTCGCCGCCACCGGCCTCGAGGCGGCGAGGGCCGAGCCCCACGTGCGGGCCATGTGCGAGCCGGGCCGACTCTCCGCCGCCCTGGACTGGTACCGGGCCAACGACCTCCACCGTCCCGGACCGGTGGGGGCGGTGGCGGTGCCCACCCTCTACGTCTGGTCGACCGGGGACACCGCCCTGGGTCGGGCCGCGGCCGAGGTCACCGCCGGCCGGGTGACCGGCCCCTACCGGTTCGAGGAGCTCGAGGGGGTGAGCCACTGGATCCCCGAGGTGGCACCGGAGCGGCTCCACGGCCTACTGGGGGAGCACCTCGACCGGTACCGGTGACCGCCGGGCGCGACCTTCCGCCGGCGGGCGGTTCCCGATGGACCCCGGGGTGCCGGTGGCACCCGAGCGGTCAGCGGCCCTTGCGCCACTTCTTCTTGGAGCCGCCCCCCGGGAGGGAGGCCCCGGTGGCCCCGGCTCCGCTGCCGCCACCGGAGCGGTACTCGTCGGCCCCGTCGTACCGCACGGTCACCGAGTCCGCCACCGGCGAGTCGCGCAGGGCGGCCTGGAACATGTTCTGGAACTTGGGCCCACTGGTCGTCAACCCCCTGCTGGCACCGCCGGCCGCCCGGTTCGGGGCGGCCGCGGCCGAGGGGGCCGTCACCGGCTCCTTCTCCCGTACCGACGGGTGCTGCTCGGGTGGATACCACTTGCCATCACTGGCGATCCACCATCCGGGTCCTTGGGCTACGTCACTCATTGGACTGCCTCCACCGCTATGCGTGTCAATCTATGGGGCGAATTTACACACGTCATGGTCCCCGGTGTCGAGTCATTCTCATTTCCGTGCCTGCGGACCCGGACTCCGGGCCCGGGCCGGGCGTCCGGAGGCCGGGCCGGGGCCGGGCCGCCAGTGGGTAGTTTTGGGCCATGGAACCGGCTACCTTCGCCCTGCACGAGACCCATCGGGAGTTCCGGGACATGCTCCGGAGCTTCGCCGAGGCCCGCATCGCCCCCCACGCGGCGGCCGTGGACCGGGACGCCAGCTATCCGAAGGCCTCGTTCGACGCCTGCGTGGAGCTCGAGCTCCCCGGGCTCGGGATCCCCGTCGAGTACGGGGGTTCGGGGGCCGACATGGTGACCCAGGCGATCATGGCCGAGGAGCTGGCCCGGGTGTGCGCCTCCACCTCCTTGACCATGCTGATCTCCAAGCTGGGGATGCTGCCGGTGATGAACTGGGCGTCCGAGGAGGTCAAGCGGGCCTACCTCCCGCGGGTGGCCACCGGCGAGTGGCAGGCCAGCTACTGCCTCTCCGAGGCCGATGCCGGCAGCGATGTGGCGTCGATGCGCACCCGGGCGGTACGCGACGGGGACGAGTGGGTGCTGACGGGAAGCAAGTACTGGATCACCAACGCCGGCATCTCCGATGTCTACATCGTCTTCGCGGTCACCGACCCGGACTCGCGCCACCAGGGCATCAGCTGCTTCGCGGTGGAGGCCGGGTGGGGGGTGAAGGTGGCCAAGCTCGAGGACAAGCTGGGGGTGCGGGGCAGCCCGACCGGCGAGGTGGTCTTCGACGAGGTCCGGGTGCCGGCCTCCCACCTGATCGGCGGGGAGGGCAACGGGTTCAAGGTGGCGATGCACACTCTCGACCGGAGCCGGCCCACCATCGGGGCGCAGGCGGTGGGGATCGCCCAGGGGGCCATCGACTACGCCGCCGGCTACATGGGCGACCGGAAGGCGTTCGGGAAGCCGATCGCCGAGCTCCAGGGGCTCCGCTTCATGCTGGCCGACATGGCCATGAGGAACGAGGCGGCCCGCTCACTCGTCTACCGGGCCTGCACCCTGGTCGACAACGGTGACCCCGAGGGGGAGCTGACCAAGGTGGGGGCGATGGCCAAGTGCTTCGCCTCCGACTCGGCCATGTCGATCACCACCGACGCCGTCCAGTTGCTCGGCGGGTACGGCTTCACCAAGGACTTCCCCGTCGAGCGGTTCATGCGCGACGCCAAAATCACCCAGATCTACGAGGGCACCAACCAGATCCAGCGGGTGGTGATCGCCAAGGGGCTGCTGGGGTAGGCCTCCGTGCCGGCTCCTACCCCGGGCGAATGATAACTGATAAGTGATAACTGATATAATTCCATCGTGAACGGATGGACGTTGCGTGAGCGTCGGCGGGCCGCCGGTCTGACTGCCGCCCAGGTGGCGCGGGTCACGGGCACCTCGGAGAGCAACGTCGCAGCCTACGAGCGCGGTGCCAAGGTGCCCGGTCCGCTCACCCTTCAGCGCATTCTGGACGCCATCGATGCCGGCTCGGAGAGTGCGATCTATGTACATGGCCTGGTGACAACGCCGCAGGCCTCCGCTGCGATTCGGTCCGGAATCCGCGATGGCTGGTCCCTGAGGGAACTCCTCCGAATCGTCCGTGAACAACGATCGAACGCCAAGTGGATCTCCCGTCCGATCGATCGGCGTCTGTTCTTGGCTCGCCCGTCCACGACGGGGGACCGGCGCTGGGACGCACTCCTCGCCGGAGCCACCGAGGAGATTGCCGCACAGGGCGGTTTCCCCCCGCCTCACTGGACCGATGGTGTCGGACTTGATGACGAGTGGTTCGTCGCTGGCGATCCGGCATTCAACACGTACCTCCGTGCCCATTCACCAGAGCCCTTCCGCTCCCGTGGCGTCATGATCGATCCCGATGCGTTGCAGTCGGTATGAGGTCCGACGGACCGCTGCTGGGGCGGGAGCGAATCACGGAGCTGCTCGCCGAGCTCGGTCGGAGATGTGCCGCCCTCGGACTCTCCGTGGACATGGTGGTCGTTGGAGGAGGGGCAATCGCCTTGGCCTACAGCGGGGACCGGGCAACGCGAGACATCGACGCGATCTTCGAACCGAAGATGCGCGTCTACGAGGTCGCCCATCTGATGGCGGAAGAGCTCGAGCTACCACGGGACTGGCTCAACGACGGCGTGAAAGGGCTACTGCCTGACTTCGAAGACCGCGGTCACCACGTCACGGTGGAAAGCGAAGGGATTCGCGTCCTCGTTCCCTCCCCTGGGTACCTCTTTGCCATGAAGGCCGTGTCGGCCCGGATCGGCGTCGATGATGATGACGTTCGACTCCTTGGGCGACGAATCGGTGTCACGACCGCCGACGAGGCGTTCGAAGCGGTCGAGCGGTTCTACCGAAGAGACCGCATCTCGGCGAAGGCAGGGTTCTACCTACAGGCCATCTTTCAAACTCCGACCGTACCCGGTGCTGACCAGCCAAACGACTGAGGTCTCTTGACGGCAGCGGACGGCAGCGGACGGCCGCGGACGGCAGCGGACGGCGCCGCCAGGCGGGGTCCATCCCTGCAAGATCCCTACAACGCGGACCGGCGGACCGGCGGACCGGCGGACCGGTGGACCGCCGGATCAGCCGGCGGAGGTTCCTCGGCCCGCAGCCGGCTTCCTCGGCGTCGTGGAGCCTCCGGGCGGAACGGAACCATCGCCGGGGCCCGGGTCTCCGGACGCCATGGCCCGGACGGCGTCGATGTCGAGGGCCCGGCCGATCAACACCAGCTCATCACCGGTCTCGATGGTGGTGCCTCCCGCGGGCACCACAAGATCCTGACCCCTCTGGATGGTCGTGACGATGATGCTGGCCGGCAGCCGTGCCCCGGCGAGGGAGTGCCCGACCAGCGGGGAACCGCTGCCGATGCACACCCGATCGGAACCCGTCGCCCTGCCGTCCACGCTCATTTCCTGAAGGCTCGACAGCAGGCCCAGGCGGTACCCCCGGACCACATCGGAGGTGGCCACCGTCCCGACCACCTTCCGGTCCGGGTCGAGGACCGGCACCCAGTGCTGCGTCGACGCGGTGATGGCATCGACCGCCACATCGAGATTCGCCGATTCGGAGACCGTCGGTGCCGTCACGTCCACCAACGACGCCAGTCGGTGTCCGTGCACCGATCCGTCCGCTTCGAGCCGGTGCAGGGTGATGGTCCCCTCGAACCGGCCGTCGCCGTCCACCACGGGAGCTCCGGTCAACCCGGCGCCGGTGAGCTGGTCGAGAGCAGCCTCGACGGAGGCTCCGCCGGTGATCACCAGGCGCGGCGGGGCCAAGGCCTGTCGGACCGGGACGCGACCCAGCATCGGCATCCCGATGAGCAGTCGTTGCGCCGGGGCATCGGCCCGGGACCGGAGTTGGCTGCGGTAGATGGTGTCGTCGTTTCGGCGCACGATGAACCAGGCCAGACCGACGGCGAGCATGGCGGGACCGAGGATCGAGAGGCTCCCGGTCATCTCGGCCACCATCAGCATGACCGCCAGCGGGGCACGGGAGATGCCACCGAAGCAGCACATCATCCCGATGATCACGTACGGCGCCGGGCTGTGGCCCATCGACGGGACCACGGGCTCGAACAGCCGCCAGACCGAGGCCCCGATGAAGGCGCCGATGATCATCCCCGGACCGAAGATGCCGCCCGACCCGCCCGAGCCGATGGAGAGGCCGGTGGCCAGAATTCTGGCGAAGGGAAGGATCAGGACGATCCACAACGGGAGCGTCAGGAGCTGCCGACCGAGTCCCTGCTGGACCCACCCGTAGCCGGTGCCGAGCACCTCGGGGATGGCCAGGGCGATGAGCCCCACGATGACGCCGCCGATGGCGGGCTTGACCCAGCGGGGCACGGGGATCCTCCCGAACAGGTCGACGAGGCCGTAGAAGCTCTTGGCGTACAGGAGGCCGATCAGCCCACCGAGGATGCCGATCAGGGCGAACCAGGGCAGGTGGGCCGGATCGGTGAAGTGGTAGCTGCCGTTGAAGCCGAACAGGGGCGTGAACCCGATGACGGCACCGAAGAGCACGTAGCCCACCAGCGAGGCGACGAAGCTGGGCAGGAGCGCCTCGGCGTCGACGTCGTCACGGTAGAGGATCTCGGTGGCGAGGACGGCGCCACCCAGGGGGGCCCCGAAGATGGCCCCGATCCCGGACCCGATGCCGGTGACCACCGCGATGCGGGCGTCGGCGGGGCTGAGGTCCAGCTCCCGAGCCAGCAGGGAGGCGAACCCGGCGCTGATCTGGCCGGTCGGACCTTCGCGGCCACCGGAGCCACCCGAACCGATGGTGAGGGCGGACGCCGCGATCTTGACCACCACCGCCCGGAAGCGGATGCCCCGGGGGTTGTGGTGGACGGCGGAGATGGCGGCGTCGGTGCCGTGCCCCTCCGCCTCCGGAGCGAACCGGAACACCAGGATGCCCCCGAGCAGGGCACCCAGCCCGACGACCAGCGGGATGGCCCAGGGTCGGGTGAAGCCGGCCGAGGCCCGGTGGCCACCCTCGCCCGCCGGTGTCGGCACGTGGTAGCCCGCCAGGGTGCCGAGGAAGAAGTGCGTGCAGGCCAGCAGGGCCTCATAGAAGACGACCGCACCGATGCCGGCCATCGTCCCGATGAGCACGCCAAGGATCAGCCACTTCTGCAGGTACGACGCCGCACCGAGCCAGCGGCCGGCTCGAGCCATGGCCGCTCGCCAGGGGGTGCGGGCGAAGATCGTCACGGGAGGGTTCCTCCGGTCTCGAAGCCCCACCCTGCCGACCAGTCCTGTTCGGGAACCTCGCCGGCGGCGGCCGAGAGGCGTTGGAGCGAGTCGACCATGGCCGCCCGTTGGTCCGGAGGGACCGCCTGCACCAGCTCGACGATCTCGGTCCGCCGCCGCCGGGTCACCTCGTCCACCAGATCACGCCCTCGCTTCGCCAGGGTCAGCCGGATCAGACGTCGGTCGTCGCGGTCCTGGCGGCGCAGGATCAGGCCCTTCTTGATCAGCCGGTCACACATGCGTGTGGCGGTGGGAGGGGTGACGGCCACCGCGTCGGCGAGCTCGGCGAGGCTCTGGGGTCCCCGGGACGCCAGGACGACCAGGGTGCGGTACTGGGTGAGCGTCACCTCCTCGGCGATGTCCCCGAGCGAGCGGGCTGCCACGGCCACCAGCACCCGGCTGGCGGTCAGCACCGCGTCGACGATGGCGTCACTGTCGATGCCGGCGGAATCACGATGAGCTGGCATAGGCTAATGATTGTAGTAGCTAATGATTCGAGCGCCGACCCCAGGGGTTCCGCGGTCGGCGTGAACGCCGGGGCCCCGTCCGGCGACCGGCGACCCGCCGACGCCGACGCCGGCGGCCCACGGCCGTCACCGGTAGCGTGCTGCTGTGACCGACACCGAGGACCCGATCGCCCGGCTCCGGCCCTTCAACGCCGCCGCCGGGTGCCTGCACGTCGTCCAGGCGGTGCTCATCATCGTCCTGGCCAACAGCTTCTCGCTGCCAGTGAACGCCACCTACATGACCGGGCCACCGGGCCCGGGCGTCGGGCACCGGTCCGTCGTCCTGTTCCACCTCGGCTTCGCCGGTGCGATCGCCGCCTTCTTCCTGCTGTCGGCCGCGGCCCACTTCTACGTGGTCGGGCCGGGCTGGTCGAACTATCGGGCCGAGCTGCTGATCGGACGGAACCCCTACCGGTGGATCGAGTACTCGTTGAGCTCGTCGATCATGATCGTCCTGATCGCCATGTTGGTGGGCATCAGCGACATCGCCGCCCTGATCGCGCTCGTCGGCGTCAACGCGTCGATGATCGGCTTCGGCTGGATGCAGGAGCGCTACGAGCGCCCGGGAACCGGGCTCGGACCGTTCTGGCTCGGATGCCTGGCCGGCATCGTCCCGTGGATCGCCGTCGGGATCTACCTGATCGGGCCCGGGGCCGACCTGCACCCGCCCGGGTTCGTGTACGCCATCTTCTTCTCGCTGTTCGTCTTCTTCAACTGCTTTGCCGTCAACCAGTGGCTGCAGTACAAGAAGGTCGGTCGGTGGGCCGACTACCTCTACGGCGAGCGCATCTACGTGACCCTGTCGCTGGTGGCCAAAAGCCTCCTCGCCTGGCAGATCTTCGCTTCCACGCTGGCCTCCGCCGCCGCCCACTGACGGCGGACGCGTCGCCGGCGTACCCCGGCAGGGCGCCGCTCAGGTATCGGGCCCGGCACAGCTGATGGTCGTCGCCCGGTTTGTGGGAGCGGTGGTCGGGGTGCACTGAACGGTGTGCCAATGTGACCCGGATGACCCGATCAGGAGGAGGCGCCGTCCGATGACCGAGACCCAATCGCGGAGGGAGCCCGAGGTGGCAGCGGCGACGGGCCCCCCGTCTGCACCGCCACCGGAGGGCGGACGACGCCGGCTGGTCTGGCGTCCCCCTGCGCTCGGCGCCCTCTTCGTCGGCTTCGTCTTCTGGCTCGAATCGTTGCGGCCGACCCTCCTGCCCCACCCGCCGCTCAACCAGGGGGTGGTCGGCGGCCTCTGTCTGCTGATCGGCTACGGACTCGGGGGACTCGTCGTCGGTGCCGCCCTCCTCGTCAACCGGCGGCTCGGATGGTCCGGTGCCCCCCCGGCGCTCCGCCGTGGCGTCCGGTGGGCCTTTCTGGTCGTGGCGGTGGCGGGTGTCGTCATCGGCATGGTCGTGTGGCTGGGGTGGCAGAACGACCAGCGGGCCGAGGTCGGCATGCCCCACATCAGCTGGACCGAGATCCCGGTCGTTCTGGCGGTGACGGTGGCGGTGGTGGTGCTCTTCGGGGTCGTAGCCCGGTTGATCGGTGCCGCGGTGGGCTGGTTCGACCGGCTCCTCGGGCGGCGGCTGCCGCGGGCCGCCGCCCACGTGGCGGTGGCGGTGGTGGTGGCCATCGTGGCCATCGGCCTCGGCAACAAGCTGGTGGTCGACGCCTTCCTCGGGCGGGCCGGCGCCGCCTTCGAGGCCGGTGACGCCACGACCGAGGCGGGCGCCCACCAACCCGGATCCCCGGACATCTCCGGCGGCCCCGGGTCGCTGGTGGCCTGGGACTCGCTGGGACTCCAGGGGCGGAACTGGGTGTCCCGCACCTCGACCCCGGCCGAGCTCCGAGCCTTCGCCGGCCCGGACGTCCCGGTCATGCAGCCGATCCGTGCCTATGCCGGCCTCGCCAGCGCCCCGACCGTGGAGGAGCGGGCCAGGCTGGCCGTCGCCGACCTCACCCGGGCCGGTGGCTTCCGGCGCAAGGTCCTGGTGGTGGCGACGGCCACCGGATCGGGGTGGATCAACCCGGTGACCTCGTCGGCCTTCGAGTACGAGTGGCACGGTGACACGGCCATGGTGTCCATGCAGTACTCCTATCTCCCCTCGTGGATCGCGTTCCTGACCGACCGGGACACCGCGGCCCAGGCCGGAACCGCCCTCAACCGTGCCGTCTATGCCAAGTGGTCGACCCTCCCGCCCGACGCCCGCCCCAAGCTGATCCTGTTCGGCGAGAGCCTGGGCTCACTCGGCTCGGAGGACACCTACCACCGGGGCACCGCGGCGGCGTCGGTCGATGCGACGGTCGCCCACGCCGACGGGATCCTCTGGGTGGGCCCGACCACCACCAATCCGATCTGGGCCCAGGTCACCGCGGCGCGCACGACCGGCTCCCCGGTCTGGCGCCCGACCTTCGGGAACCGTTCCCAGGTGGTGTTCGCCAACATGGCAGGCGAGTTGCCCGCGGCCGCCTCGGGCCGGCCGCGCATCGTCTACCTCCAACACCCGAGCGACCCGGTCACCTGGTGGAGTACGTCGACCCTCTATGCACCTCCGGCGTGGATCACCGGCCACCCGCGGGGCGGCGACATCCCCGGCGCCGTCCAGTGGTTCCCGATCGTGACGTTCCTCCAGACCACCGGTGACCTGATGGAGGGGTTCTCCACCCCGTCCGGGCACGGCCACAACTACAACGGTGCGTGGGCCGAGGCGGTCACCTCGGTGGCCACGCCGCCGGGGTGGACGGCGACCGACACGGCACGGCTGTCGGCAGCCATGCTCGAGCTCCACGGCCTCGGCGCCAACTGAGGTGACCGTGAGGGGCGCCCGTGGCGCCACCGACCCGGTCCGGGGACCGTGGTGGTCGGCACACCGGGACGTGGTCGCCCTCGGGGTGACCGTCCTCGTCCTGGCGTCGTGGAACATCGGACGGTCGTCCGTGGTCCCGGACCACTACGGGATTCCGGCGAGCCTGGCGATGGCCGCGGTGATCGGGGGGCTGGGTGCGCTCGGCGGCCTCGACGGGGCGGGCCTGGGGCTGGCCCGGAACCGGATGCTGCGGGGCCTGGCCTTCGGGGGCGTGGTGTTCGGGCTCGTCGCCGTGGTGCTCCTGATCGCCGGTGCACTCCCGGCCACCTCGGGGGCGCTCAACGACCGTCGGGTCCACGTGGGTGTGGCCACCATGGCGTTCGAGGTGCTGGTGGCCATCCCCTTCGGCACGGTGGTCCTCGAGGAGTTGGCGTTCCGTGGCACGCTGCTCGGCCTGCTGCGCCGGCGCCTGTCGACCCCCTGGGCGATCGCCGTCATGTCGGTGCTGTTCGGCCTCTGGCACGTGAAAGGGGTGCTCCACGACGCCACCGGTGGCATCGCCGTCGGCACGGTCGCCGGGACCGTTGTGGCCACCACGGTGGCGGGCGTCGGTTTCGGATGGCTCCGGGTCCGGTCGGACAGCCTGCTGGCGCCGGTGCTCGCCCACATCGCCACGAACTCCCTGACCTTCGCCATCGCCTGGATCTACTGGCACTGAGGCGCGTCGCGCCGGGAGCCGGCGGCCGCCCGTCACCGGGTGTCCCCACGTCCCACGCCGTTCGGGCCCCGGGGGTCCGCCATGCCGTCGCTTCAGGTCGGTCCGGTCAGGCCGGGCAGGTGAGGCTGGTGCCGTTCCGCAGGGAGAGGTTCCACTGCGAAAGGGTCGACGACGGGATGGCGGCGAAGCCGTGGTACCCGCGGTCGGGGGGCCACAGCTCGACGCCGGAGGCGTGGTGGCTGACCGCCACCTGGATGGCCCCGCAGTCGACCCCGGCCCCCACCGTCTGGAAGTACACCCCCACGTGGCCGGGGGTCTGCTGCCACAAGGTGTCGATCTGCGAGTACACCGTCGCACCCCGACCGGTGGGGGCGGTCGACGACAGCCCGTTGTTGCCGAGCACGCAGGTCGGACCGCCCGTGGACCGCGAGGCGGCGCAGGCCTGCATCACCTGATCGGTGAACGACGGGTCCGCCACGGCCACCCCGTTCACCACGGTCCGGTACGGGTTGAAGGCGAAGTCGACCGGGGTGTGGACCCATCCGGAGTAGTCGCCCAACGCCCCCTGCAGGCAGGCCTCCTGGGCCTGGGGCGTCCAGCCGGCGGCCTCCATCGCCTGGATCGCCGGGCCGGTGAGGTTCATCACGAACGGTTCGCCGGTCAGGGTGGCGCACGAGCCGACGCTCACCGCCCGGACCAGCGGGTTCGGATCGTACCGGGCGGCCAGGGCGTGCTGGAACGACGACCAGGCCTGCCGGTAGGGGGTGGTCCACCACGGTCCGAAGGTCTTGGCGACCCCCTTGGTGGTGACGGTCACCGATGGCCCGCCGAGCGTCTTGGCCCACGTCGGGGCGGTGTTGCCGGCGAAGATGCGGAGCTTCACCCCGACCGGCGTCGAGGGGTGGGCGGCGTTCCACTGGCTGACGGCGGCCAGCGAGGCGTCGAGCGGGCTCCAGTCCTCGTTGCCCTGGGTGGGCTCGAGCTGCGCCCACGTCTCGTTGACCACGATGCCCGCGAAAGAGCCTGCATACGGAGAGATCGCGCTGGTGTCCACGGTGGGGAACGGGAGATCGAGCTGGTACGGCGTCTGCACCCCCATGTCGATCAAGCCGGCCAGCGGCGGCTTGACCCCCGCCGACGCGCCGGCCGCCGTGGTGGACGGGGCGGTCGACGCCACCGGGCTGGACGATCCGCCGCAGGCGGAGACCAGCAGGGCGGCGGCGACGACGGCCAGCAGGCCGACGAGGCGGGTCAGGTGCAGATGCGGTCGGAGTCTCACGGCACCATCATGGTCGCGCCGGGTGAGGAAATTGTGATGCCGTCGCGAGGGAATGTCGATCGTCGGCCTCCGTGTCGCCCCGGCCCGGTCGCCAGCCGCGTCCGTGGTCAGTCACCGACGGGGGAGCCGTGGGCGGCGATCGCCGCCAGGGCCCGCCGGGGCGACGGGTTGACCATGGTGTCGTCGCCGACGACGAGGGTCGGCACCGTCTCGTCACCGCCGGTGATCCCCCGGACCACCGCGGCCCCGGCCGGCTCGTCCCAGATGTTCACCTCGGTGACCGCCGCCCCCGCCCGGTGCAGGCGCCACCGGAGGTGCACGCAGAAGGGACAGCCGGGCCGCCAGTAGAGGGTGGGGGGTATCGATGCGCTGTCCACACCTGGTCAACCCGCCGGCGGCGGAAATGCTTCCCGAGGGGCCCCTGGTCGGCCGGGCCCGCCGTCCGCACACCGGCACCGGCCGGCCGGTGTCATCCCCCGGCTTCAGGGGCGGTACCGTGATCGACATCCCAGTCTGATGAGAGCGGCCCCGACCCTATGAACTCCCATGACGAGACCACGCTGGAGCGGCTGGTGGGCGCCACCACCTTCGCCCGCGGCCGGGCCTATGCCCGGAAGGGAGCCGTACTCGCCTCCCACTGGACCGATGACGGTTCGTGCTTGGTCGGCGAGGTCCAGGGCGGCGACGTGGAACCGTACTCGGTGGCGGTGACCGTGACCCGGTCGGCCCGGGGACGGCTGGCCGACATCGACGGTGGATGCAGCTGTCCGGTCGAGTTCGACTGCAAGCACGCGGTGGCGCTGCTCCTGGCCGACGGCCGGTCGCCGACGTCGGAACCGCCGGCCACCGGCCTGGCCCTGGTGCGCGACACTCCGGTACCCCGCCAGGTGGGGCCGCCGCCGGACGGCCGGTCCGCTGCCGCCGCCGGTCCCCGGTCCCCGGTCCCCGACTGGGAGGCCCCGCTCCGGGCCCTGGTGTCCGGAGATCCGCCGGGGACCCCGGAACCGGAGAACGGCGACCTCGGCCTGCAGTTCGAATTCGTCCTCACCCCGCCGGACCGGCGCCCCCGGTCGGGTGAGCCGATGACCGGCATCCGGCTCCGGCCGGTCGTCCGCAATGCCGGGGGGAACTGGGTGCGGACCGGCATCTCGTGGTCCCGGCTGGAGCAGTACCGGACCTACGGGCGCCTGACCGGGGGGGAAGACGTCGGACACCTCGGCATTCTCACCGAGCTGCTGTCCCTGAGCCGCCTTTCGACCCGTCGGATGTACTACGCCTACTCGTCGGCGGACGAGGCGGTCTGGCTCCAGACCGTCAACAGCCGCCGCCTGTGGGACCTCCTCGCCGAGGCGCGCGACCGGCGGCTCCCCATGGTCCTCACGGGTCGCCAGGGGAGGCCGGTCGATCTCCGGGGGGCGCCCGCCCAGGTGGCGGTGGACGCCACCCGTCGCCCACCGGGCCTCGAGCTCCGTCCCCGGGTGGCGGTGGAGGGCATGGAGGTGCCGCTGGTCCACTCGCTGCTGATCGGCGAGCCGGCCCACGGCATCGCCTGGTGGAGCCCTCCCGAACCGGGGTCGACCGTTCCTGCCGACCTCTCCCTGGCCTCCTTCGAGGGGGCGGTCGACGACCAGCTCCGCAGCTTCCTGTCGTGGGGCGCGGTCTCCATTCCCACCGAAGACGAGGACCGGTTCCTGCGTGACCTCTACCCGAGCCTGCGGCGGCGGATCGTGGTGGGCTCCAGCGACGGCTCCGTCGAGCTCCCGGAGCTGCCGCCCGCCCGGCTGCTGCTCGATCTCCTCCACCTCGAAGGGCACCGCATCGCCCTGACCTGGTCGCGGGGGGCGGACGGGGCGTCCTGGCGGGAGGAGCTGTGGGACGCTCCGAGCCGGCTCGGGGACCGGGTGGCCGAGGACCGCATCGTCGAGGCGGCCACCGTTGCGGTCGTCGCCGCGTCCGAGGCCTCCGGGCTGCCGGAGCTGCTCGAGCCGACGCTCTTCGGCGACCGCCTGGCCCCGGACGTGATGCTGTCCGGCATGGCCGCCGTCCGGTTCCTGTCGGAGGTGCTCCCCGAGCTGGAGGGGATCGAGGGCGTCGACGTCATGCACCACGGCGAGGTCACCGAGTACCGCGAGGTGGTGGAGGCCCCGGTGGTCAGCCTCGGGGGCACCCCCTCGGGCGACCACGACTGGTTCGACCTGACGGTCACCGTGACCGTGGACGGCGAGCAGGTGCCCTTCGCCGACCTGTTCGTGGCCCTCGCCGAGGGGCAGTCCCACCTGATCCTCCCCTCGGGGACCTTCTTCTCCCTCGACCGGGAGGAGCTGCGACAGCTGGCCGCCCTGATCGCCGAGGCCCGCGACCTCGACGACCAGGCTGGCGAGGGGCTCCGCATCAACCGCTTCCAGGCCAGCCTGTGGGAGGAGCTCCTGCGGCTGGGGATCGTCACCGCCCAGGCCCGCGAGTGGGAGCAGTCGGTCCGGGCCCTCACCGAGGCCACCCACCGGATCGAGCACCCGGTGCCCGACCTCCTCCACGCCACCCTCCGGCCCTACCAGCTGACCGGGTTCAACTGGCTGGCCTACCTCTACGAGCACCGCCTGGGAGGCGTGCTGGCCGACGACATGGGGCTCGGCAAGACCATCCAGGCGCTGGCCCTGATGTGCCACACCTGGGAGCACGGCCTGACCGACGCCCCCTACCTGGTGGTGGCGCCGACCAGCGTGGTGGGCAACTGGGCGGCGGAGTGCCGCCGGTTCGCCCCCGACCTCACCGCCGTCACGGTCGCCGGGACGGAGAAGCGCCGGGGTGTCCCCCTCGGGGAGATTGCCGATGAGGCCGACGTGGTGATCACCTCCTACGCACTGTTCCGTCTCGAGTACGAGGAGTACGCGGCGATCGGCTGGGCCGGCCTGTTCCTCGACGAGGCCCAGTTCGCCAAGAACCGGGGCTCACTGGCCTACCAGCGGGCCCGGATGCTGCCGGTGCCCTTTAAGGTGGCGATGACCGGCACCCCGATCGAGAACAACCTGATGGAGCTGTGGTCGCTCCTGTCGATCACCGCTCCGGGCCTCTTCCCCAACCCGGACCGGTTCACCGACCACTACCGGACCCCGATCGAGAAGAAGGGCGACGGGGAGCGCCTGGCCCAGCTCCGGCGCCGGGTGAGGCCCTTGATCCTGCGACGGACCAAGGAGCAGGTCGTACGCGACCTCCCCGAGAAGCAGGAGCAGGTGCTCGAGCTCGACCTCCACCCGAAGCAGCGGAAGCTCTACCAGACCTACCTCCAGCGCGAGCGCCAGAAGGTCCTCGGCCTCCTCGGCGACGTGCAGAAGCACCGCTTCGAGATCTTCCGCTCCCTGACCCTGCTCCGCCAGGCCAGCCTCGACCTGTCGCTGGTCGACAAGAAGCACGCGGGCGTCCCCTCCACCAAGCTCGACGCGCTGATGGAGATCCTCGAGGAGGTCGCCGCCGACGGCCACCGGGTCCTGGTGTTCAGCCAGTTCACCCGCTTCCTCACCCTGGCCCGGCGGCGCATCGAAGAGGCCGGGATCGAGTACTGCTACCTGGACGGTGCCACTCGCAAGCGCGACGTGGTCATCGACGAGTTCCGGAGCGGCACGGCCCCGGTGTTCCTCATCAGCCTCAAGGCGGGTGGGTTCGGGCTCAACCTGACCGAGGCCGACTACTGCGTCATCCTCGACCCGTGGTGGAACCCGGCCACCGAGGCCCAGGCCGTGGACCGCCTCCACCGCATCGGCCAGACCAAGAAGGTGATGGTCTACCGGCTGGTGGCCAAGGACACCATCGAGGAGAAGGTCATGGCCCTCAAGGCGAGGAAGTCCGCCCTGTTCGCCAACGTGATGGACGGCGGCGACTTCGAGTCCGGGGCCATGACGGCCGCCGACATCCACGAGCTCCTGAGCTGACCCGGAGGTGTCGGGATGTGGCCCGCCGGTGGCGTGACATCCGGACGGTATGGTCACCCGATGGGCAAGCAGAGCCGTCGACCACGCAAGCACGTCAGGGGATCGGAGGCCCGCCCGGGGCGCCACACCCCGCCGGGCGGGGGCCGCCCCGCCCCGGGGGCGGCCGGAACGCCGGGCGGCGGCGGTCGGGACGACCGCCGGACCGGGGCCGGCGGGCCGGCCTGGTACGACCGTCCCTACGACGGCGTCACCCCGGGCGCCGACGACCTGGTCGCCGCCGCCATGGCCGCGGCCCGGGCCGGGGACGGGGCGGCCGTCGCCCAACTGGTCGGCCGCATGGAGGCCCCGGCCTCCGCCCCGTCGGTTCGTGGAACGGTGGACGGGGCCCTGGCCAGGGGAGTGCTCCGCCAGATCCGGCATGCCTGGGACGGCGGCTGGCAACCCGCCGACCTCCACCGCCTGGCCTCCCGCCGCCTGAAAGCCGCCGAGGTCGACCTGCTGGCCGCCGCCGTGGTGGTGGATGACCGGTCGTACCCGCCCGACCTGGTGGATCCTCGGTGGTCCGACCAGGTTCGCGCGGTCGCCGCGGCGGTGGCCGGCGCGCCGGCCGGGCTCCCCGACCCCCGCCAGCCGTCCTGGGTGCTCCGGTCCGACGGCTCCCGGCGGGCGGCGATCGAGGGCGGCATCGTGGTGCTGGCCTGGCTCTGCGGCCTCCCCGTGCTGCCGAAGCTGTGCCCGCTCCCCGGCGAGGGATCGGCTCGCGGGCGCTCCGCCGAATCGGTCGATGCCGATGCCCTCCGCCGGGTCCGGGCACTGCTGGCCAAGGCCGAGTCGACGTCGTTCGAGGAGGAGGCCCAGGCCCTGACGGCCAAAGCCCAGCAGCTGATGACGCGCCATGCCATCGACCGGGCGGCACTGGCGGCGAAATCGGGGGGCCGGCAGGCACCGGTGGGGGTTCGGCTGGGGGTCGATGACCCCTATGCCCAGGCCAAAGCCATCCTCCTCGGCCAGGTGGCCCACGCCAACCGCTGCCAGGCGGTGTGGTCCAAGGACCTGGGGTTCAGCACCGTCATCGGTTTCATCGAGGATCTCGACGACGTGGAGCTCCTGTACACCTCGCTGCTGGTCCAGGCCCAGGTGACCATGGCATCCATGGGCAGCCGACGCACCGCCGACGGGCGCTCGCGCACCCGGACGTTCCGCCGATCGTTCCTCGAGGCATTCGCCATCCGCATCGGACAGCGCCTCCACGAGGCCAGCGAGGAGGCCGAAGGGTTGGCGGTCGGCGAGCACGGCCGTTCCCTGCTGCCGGTGCTGGCCGACCGACGCCAGGCGGTGGTCGACGAGTTCGACACCGTCTTCCCGGACGTGTCGCACTTCACGCCCGCGGTCTCCTGCGACCCCGAGGGGTGGATGGCCGGCAAGGCGGCAGCCGACCAGGCCGCGCTGTGGGGGAACGCCGAGGTGGGGGACCGGGCCACCGGCTGACGGCTCCGGTCGGCCCGGGCGGATGCGGCGGCACGTCGACCGTGGGATGCTCTCCCTCGTGCGGCTCAGTTTCGACCCGGAGGACGACCGCGGCTTCACCGAGGCCGCCGACGCGCTCGTCGATCGGTTTACCTCGTGGATGGTCGGGGAAGGGCGCTTCTCGACCGGGGAGATCGACGAGATGGCCGGCGACGTGGGAGTCGCCCTCGATTGGAAGTTCCGGTACGGCGACGGGGAGATCGGCACCTGGCGGACCGACGACATCGCCGAGTTCCTCCTCGACTGGTGCCCGAGGAAGCTGAGCGTCACCCCGGCCGACTGCGTCACCATCCCGGTGGCCCTGGCGTCGTTCTTCTCCTTCCTCGACAGCCAGCGCCTACTGGCCGACCGATCGGACGGCGTCGGGAAGCTCGTCGGGGCCGTCACCTCGCTCTCCACCGAGTTCGTCGAGGCCATGGGCGACCGGTCGCGCTACGGGTTGGCCAAGTCGCTGTTCACCGCGGCGGTGGACGAAGGGGTGGACCCCTCGGATCCCGACGGGATCGAGGCGTGGATGGCCGGCTTCAACGACCGGCCCGACGAGGAGCGGTTCCGGATCCTGCCCGGCGCGCCCGAATCGGGGCTGCCGTCGGGGCTGCCGTCGGCCCCGAGCGCCCCCCCGGTCGTCCTGCCCCCCGACGCCGAGGTAGCCGCCTCGGCGGAGGCGGCGCCGATCCTCGGCATGTTCCGCGACCTGGCCGCCTACGTCGGGGACGGGCGGAAGCTGACCAAGAAGGGCAACCTCACCCTGGCCGATGCCCGGGAGCTGGTGGCGCGGCTCGGGACCGGCGACGAGATGGACCCGAAGTACGGCGACCGGACCTACCGGACCACCAGCGCGGACAACCTCTACCGGCTCCGGCAGGTCGTCGCCTGGGCCAAGCAGGCGGGGATGGTGCGGGTCGTTCACGGCAAGCTGGTCGCCACCAAGCGGGGGCTCGGACTGGCCGGCGGCCTGCGGGACGCGTTCGACCGGTCCCTCGACGCCCTGGTGGCCATCGGCCCGCTCTCGTCCCAGCGCTTCCACGACCGCTGGCTCGCCCAGCCGGAGCTGGACGGTCTCCTCGACGAGATGAGCGTCCACCTGCTGATCGGACCGTACGCCGCCCTCGGCCCGGTCCCGCTGGAGGAGGTCGCCTCGCTGGCCACCGAGGTGGTGCTCGACACCTTCTCCTTCCGGTTCGACGACGACGAGGTGGAGCGGATGGTGACCCGGGACGTGGCCGACATCCTGGACGCCTTCGAGCTGGCCGGCGTGGCCCGTCGGACGGGCACCGTCGAGGACCGGTACGGCCGCCACCGGGCGGGGGGCGACATCGAGCTCACCCCGGCGGGGGTGGTGGCGGTCCGGCGGCTGCTGTCCGAGGCCGGCATCGACACCCCGGTGGCCGGCCGCCTCGCCGGGGCCACCGCCGCCGAGCTGCTGGCGGGCATCGACCTCCAGGACTTCCCGGCGGCCCACGCCGAGACGGTGGCGTGGCGCGGTGCCCGCACTCCAGTGGACGCGGCGGCCGAGATGGCCGCGGCCATCCCCGAGGTGACCGATCCCGGACTCCAGAACCTCGGGCTGGCCGTTCTGAGCGAGATCGGTCGCGAGGTGGCGGCCCCCCACGTGCGGCAGCTCGCCGACGTGCCCGCCACCCGCGGCCTGGCCCTCGCCTGGCTGGTCGACCAGGACATGGCCGACGAGCGGGAGCTCTTCGATCCCGACCACCCGGAGTCGTTCGTCGACGTGCTGGCCTACCGGATGGTGGCGGAGGGACCCGGGGCGCTGGTCCCGACCCTGGCGCTGGTCGGGGACCACGGTCGCCAGGTGGAGATCGTCGGCCGGTTCTGGAAGGCACCGTCGCCGGCCACGACGCTGCTGCTCGAGGCGATCGCCCGAGTCCATCCGACCAAGGTGGTGGCCAAGGCCGCCCGGAAGGCGCTCTTCAAGCGGAACAGCTCCTTCACCGGCGGCTGAGGCGGATCCCGGCCGGTCAGACCACCGAGGGCCCCCGGGCGGCCGACGCGCCGGCGAAGCGTCCGAAGAGCGTCGAGTCACCGATGGAGAGGCCCGACGCGTAGCCGAAGGTGCAGACGCCCGCCGTGGTGCGACCGGCGGCGAAGAGCCCCGGGATGGGGGCGCCGGCCAGGGTCAGGACCTCCCCGGCCACGGTGGTGTCGAGGCCGCCCAGGGTGAACGGTGCGTAGGGCGCCGCCCCCCTCCGCAGGTCGAAGGCACCGAGCGGCGGCCGGAGCGGCCGGACCCGGCCGGCCCGCTTGTGGAACACGGGATCCCGCCCGTCCTCGGCGTGGCGGTTGTACAGCGCCAGGGTGGCCTCGAGGGCGCCGGCGGGCACGCCCATGTCGGCCTCCAGCTCGCCGACCGTCTCGCATACCCACGAGGCCTCCAGGCCCATCCAGTTCGGCCGGTACCCGGCCTCGTCGATCACCAGAAAGCACGTGGCGTCGTGCCGGTAGAGGGCGGCCTGGCCGACCCGTCCCATGTAGGTGTCCTCGTTGATGAACCTCTGGCCGTGACCGTCGACGATGATGCCCTCGATCAGCTGGCGGGGCGGGATGATCGGGAGTGACACCTCGCCGGCGTGCATGTTCCGCACGCCGGCCCCCACCGCCATGGCCATCTCGATGCCGGCGCCGTCGTCCGCCTCGGTCCCCACTTTCCAGGTCCCGAGGAGGAGCTCCGGGGCGAACCGCCGCAGCAGCTCGTCGTTCCAGATGAAGCCGCCGGCGGTGAGGACGACCCCGCGGTGGGCCCGGATCCGGAGCGGCGCCCCGTACCTCGAGGCCACCGCACCGACGACCCGGCCGTCGTCGACGATCAGCCGTTCCACCCGGGTGTCGTAGGAGACCGTCGCCCCCGCGGACACCGCCGCACCGGCCAGCGTGTGCATCAGCACCGATCCGGTGGACCGCTTCGCCTTGGCCAGGTGTCCCCGGGGGGCCGGGACGGCGATCTCGTTGAACGGCCAGGCGTCCTCGCCCCCCGACCACACCAGGCCCTCGGTCCCCACCGGGGCCATTTGGGTCTCCTCGTCCAGGCGGGCGTCGTACTCGACGCCCCGCGCCACCAGCCAGGCGAAGTGGGCCGGGCTGGCCTCCGCGTAGGCGACCACCTTGGCGACGTCCGGCTCGGGTCCGCAGGCGGCCAAGAGGTAGCGCGTCATGTTGTCCACGGAGTCCTCGAAGCCGCAGGCCGACTGCACGGCCGTGCCCCCTCCGAGGTACACGATGCCCTCGGCGAGGGCGGCGGCGCCCCCCGGTCCCGCCGCCCGTTCCACCACCAGAACCTCGGCCCCGGCTTCTCGGGCGGCATGGGCGGCGCAGGTCCCGGCGGCACCGAAGCCCACGACGAGCACCTCCGTGTTGGCGTCGAACGACGCCACGTCGGCGCGGTCGATCGGAGCGCGGTCGCTTGTCAACGTGGTCATTCCCTTCGCAGTCGGGCCGGGGCCGGCGGATTCGCCCTCGCTCCGGTGGGGTGGACGGGAAAGCATGCCACCACCGCCCCACGGTGCGCGATACGTGCCTGGCGATCCACCCCCTTCTGACGTCTCCGGACACCTTCGGTTACAGCAATTGTGAAATGGGTGTATGCACGGGCGGCTGTTCGTGGTTCACTCTTCCGAGGCCCGCTGCGGGTGTGGTCTTTCGGCCCTACCTGGCCGGCGACGCATTTCGTACCGTTCACTCCAAAGGTGAGCGGCTGAGGCGGGGGCGCGCCGATGATCAGGCAGCGGCCCCGTTGGCACGAGCACGGAACCGAACGAAGAGGGACCATGGCAACCCGCAACCCGCGTGGAGTGGAACGAGGGCGGCGGTCGACGCCGATCATGAGGGTGTCGACCACCGCGCTGCTCGCGCTGGCGATCCCCTTGGCCATGCTGTCCCAGGCCGTCCCGGCCGCCGCCGCCGGCGCCACGTCGTCGACGACCACCCTGGCGTCGTCACTGCCCGGCGGATCGGCCCTCGGCCAGCCGGTCACCTATACCGCCACGGTGGCCCCGACCTCCGGCACCGGGGCGACCCCGTCGGGGACCGTCGCCTTCACCGACGGCACCACCATCACCGGGTGTTCGGGGGTGACCCTGGTGGCCGGCGCCGGTAGCAGCGCCACCGCCTCGTGCACCGAGCCGGCGGGCCGGCTGGGCGCGGGCGCCCATGCCATCTCGGTCTCCTACGCCGGTGACACCACCTACGCGGTGTCGAGCGGCGGCCTCACCCAGACGGTGGGCCAGGGGACCACCTCCACCGCGGTGACCGCCGCGCCGGTGTCGCCGTCGCCGTTCGGTGTCGCCGTCACCTACACCGCCACGGTCACCGCCGGCGGCGGGGTCACGGCCTTCACTCCGACCGGGTCGGTGGCCTTCACCGACGGCGCCACCCTGTGCGCCTCGGCGTCCCTGACCGCACGGTCATCGGGGGTGGCCACCGCCACCTGTACCGAGCCGGCGGGATCGATGACCGTCGGCACCCACGCCATCGCCGCCACCTACGGGGGTGACGGCAACTTCACCGGCTCCGGTGGCACGGCCACCCAGGTGGTGGCGCCCGGGTCGACCACCACCACCGTCGGCTCCACGCCGGTGTCGCCCTCCGGCCTGGGGGTGGGCGTGACTTACACCGTCACCGTGTCGGCCGGGAACGGCGTCACCACCTTCCCGACCGGGTCCGTCGCCGTCACCGACGGGGGCGGGGCCGTCGCCTGCTCGCCGGCCCCCCTGACCGCCACCGCCACCCCGGGCGTGTCGACGGCCGTCTGCACCGAGTCCGGGGCGTCGATGACCGGCGGCTCCCACGTCATCGCCGCCACTTACGGGGGCGACACCAACTTCGCCGCCTCCTCGGGCGGGCTCACCCAGGTGGTCACCCGGGCCACCACCACCACGGCGGTGGTCTCCGACGGCACGCCCTCGACGGCCGGGCAGCCGGTCACCTACACCGCCACCATCGCCCCGTCGTCGAACCCGCTGGCGATGGGCGGCACCGTCGCCTTCAAGGACGGATCGACCGTCATCGCCGGGTGCGCGGCAGTGCCCGTGAACCCCGGCGGTGGGGGGGCCACCGCCCAGTGCACCGAGGCGGGGACGGCGCTGACACCGGGGAACCACTCCATCACCGCCGTCTACGGCGGTGATGGCAGCTACGGCGGCTCGACGTCGTCCGCCGTCGTCCAGGTGGTGTCCAAGGGGACGACCACCACCGGGCTGACCTCGTCGGCCAATCCCTCGACCGGAGGGCTGGCCGTCACCTACACCGCCACCGTGGCCACCGGCGGCTCGGCGATCACGCCGACCGGCACCGTGACCTTCAAGGACGGGGCGACCACCGTCTGCAGCACGGTGACCCTGACCGCTTCGGTGGCCTCGTGCACCGAGGCGGCCCCGGCGATGACCAGCGGGACCCACACCATCACCGCGGTGTACTCGGGCGACGGGAACTTCACCACCTCGACCGGCACACTCGCCCAGGTGGTGAACCCGGCGCCGGTGACCGTCAGCGAGGCGGCCACCCCGGCCTCGCCCAGCGACCTGGGCGTGGGCGTGATCTTCACCATCACCCTCACCGCCGGCAACTCCAGCGCCTTCTTCCCGGGGGTCACCGGGACCCCGCCGGCCTCCACGGTGACGATCACCGACACACCGCCCGGCGGCGGTCCCCTCACCCTCTGCACCCTCTCCTCGGCCTTCAGTACCGGAACAAGTGCCGGGTCGGGCTACTCCACCTGGGAGTGCGCGGAGCCGGCCGCCGACATGGTGGCCGGCACCCACGTCATCGGGGTGAGCTTCTCCGGCGACACCTACTTCGCCAACACCACGTCGAGCTTCGACCACGTGGTGAGCGCCCACCCGTCCGGCGCCACCGCGGTGGTGACCAGTCCGGGCTCGCCGTCGGGGGTGGGACAGCCGGTGACGTACACCGCCACGGTGTCGGGGAACTCCCTGATCGCCCCGAGCGGACCGGTCCAGTTCACTTCGGGCAACGTCACCATCCCCGGTTGCGGGGCAGTGGCGCCCACCACCACCTCGGGGAACGCCTCCACCTACCAGTGCACGGAGCCGGGCTCACAGATGGTGGTGGGGACCCAGTCGATCCAGGTCGTCTTCGCCGGGGACACCGACTACGGGACGACCACCTCACCGACCATCACCCAGGTGGTCTCCAAGGGGACCACCCACACCGTCGTCAGCGACACCACCGGGACCACCAATCCCTCCCTGGCCGGTATCCCCGTCAGCTACACCGCCACCGTGGCCCCCAACCTGGTTGGCGCCATCGCTCCCGGCGGCACCGTCGAGTTCTTCGACAACGGTGCGGCGATCCCGAGCTGCCTGGGCGTGGCCCTCGTCCCCGGCGCCGGTTCGTCGACGGCCGCCTGCTCCGAGGCCAGCCTGTCCATGACGGTCGGGAGCCACGTCATCACCGCCCTCTACCTCGGGGACACCAACTTCGTGGCCTCGGACAACAGCGCCGCCCCGTTCACCCAGGCGGTGGTGCAGAACACCACGACCACCTCGGTTGCCGGGCCGGGGGGTGGCCCGTACCCGGTCGGCCAGCCGGTGACCTTCACCGCCACGGTGACCGCCAACGGCGCCGGCAACCAGCTGACGCCTACCGGCACCGTGGTCTTCGGTGACATCTCCGGCACCCTGTGCAGCTCGGCGACCCTGACCCCGGCGTCGACGGGGGTGGCCACCGCCAGCTGCACCTTCTCGAGCCCGAACTTCACGGCCGGCTCGGCCGACGTGGTCACCGCCACGTACGGTGGCGACACCCAGTACGTCAGGGGCAGCACCGGCTCGACGACCGCCCCGCCCTTCGTCCCGACCGCCCCGAACGTCACCATCGCCAGCTCCACCGCCCTCCATCCCACCCAGGGCAACGCCTCGGTGGCCGGCGCCTCGGTGACCTACACGGTCACCTTCACCGACCCCAGCGGTGGCCTGGTCAGCCCGACCGGGACCACCACCTTCACCGACGGCTTCGCGGGGAGTGTCAACCCCATCTGCACCGCCACCGTCACCCCCAGCCCGAACAACCCCGGCATCTCCGTCGCCACCTGCCAGGAGTCGGCCAACATGCTGGCCGGGTACCACACCATCACCGTCACCTACTCGGGTGACGCCAACTACACACCCGGCACCAACCCGTCGCCGATCACCTGGGTGCAGCACGTGGTGGCCGACAACACCTCCATCACCATCACGCCCCCCACGCCGGCCAACGGCAACACCTTCCCCCCCAACAACGTCATCCAGGCGGTGTACACCCCGGTCACCCTTCAGGCCGCCGTCGGCTCCACCACCGGTACCACCCCCCTCACCAACAACGGTGACGGCTCGGTGACCTTCTACCTCAACGGCGTGGCCATCAACCCGGCCAACTTCCCGGGCATCCCGGCCGGGGCCGGGACGGTGCCCAATTGCACCAATATGCCGGTCGGCGCCGTTCCCACCGCCCTGGTCTCCTGCCGGGCATTCCCGATGCCCAAGGGCACCGACAACTTCACCGCCGCCTACCTCGACCCTTCGGGCCAGGCCGGGTACGCCTCGGTCCTGACCTCGGCCCCCACCACCTGGCGGGTGGTGTCCTTCGCCACCAACACCCAGGTGACCGCGTCGCCGGCCACCCCGGTGACCGGTCAGCCGGTGACCCTCACCGCCACGGTGATCCCGACCTCGGGGGCGACCGACTTCCCGACCGGCACCCTGACCTTCACGGTGAACGGCACCCCGGTCACCTGCGCGTCGCCGGCGACGGCGGTGCTCAACGGCGACAACCCGCCCGTCGCCACCTGCACCCTCACCAACGGTCTGCCGGGGGGCGCCGACGTCGTCCAGGCCAGCTACCCCGGCGACACCTGGTATGCCGCCTCCACCGGCTCGCTGTCCCTGACGGTGGCCAAGGCTCCCACCGCCGTCAACGGGTTCACGGCCGCACCGTTCTCCGGCACGGGCGCCCCGGTCTCCGGGCAGTCCCTCCTGTTCACCATCGGGTCGGTGACGGCGGTGGCGCCGGCCACGGGCACTCCGACCGGCACCGTGGCGATCACGGCGCCCGGGTCGGCCGCCACCCTGTGCACCATCACCCTGGTCAACGGGGCGGGGAGCTGCGTCGACGCCACCGCGCCGGTCCCGGCCGGGACGCCGGTGACCTTCACCGCCGGCTACAGCGGCGACGCCGGGTACCTGCCGTCGTCGGCGACGACCACCCTGAACGTGGCCCCGACCACCGCCCTGGTGACCGGGTTCACCGTCTCCCCGGCCGTCCCGGTCTACGGGCAGCCGATGACCTACACGGTGACCCTGTCCCCCCAGTTTCCGGGCATGGTGGCCACCGGCACCATCCCCATCACCTCGGCGGGCACCGGTTCCCTGGTGCTGTGCACGGTGGTGCTGACATCGACGTCGAACAACACCGGGTCGTGCACCTTCACCCCGACCCCGGCCACCGGCTATGTGCCGGCCGGCGCCGCCCAGTTCACCGCCAGCTACAGCGGAGACGCCGACTTCGGCCCGGGCACCACCGGCCAGGTCGTGGCCCTCATCGCCAAGGCGCCGGTGACCGTCGGGATCGTTGTGAACCCCCAGAACCCGGTCTACGGACAGCAGCCGTCCTTCAGTCTGTCGGTGACGCCCGCCACCCCCGGCACGGTACCGACCGGGACGGTGGTGGTGCTGTCGTCCCAGACCGGGCTGACACCGCTGTGCACCTACAACCTGTCCGGTGGGCTGATCGGCTCGTGCTCGGTGGCGTCCGGGGTCAACCTGTCGGCGCAGGCCAACGTCACCTTCACCGCCGTCTACAGCGGCGACGGCAACTTCAAGGTGGGCACCGGTTCCACCAACACCAACGTCCAGAAGGCGTCCACCACCACCACGGTGACGCCGTCGCCGTCCAACCCCGCCTACGGTCAGTCCCAGACCTTCACCGTCGGGGTGGCGCCGCAGATCGCCGGGGTGACACCGACCGGGAAGGTGGTCATCACCACGCCCGGGGTGCTCCAGCCGCTCTGCACCGCGACCCTCCCGGCCACCACCTGCACCTCGTCCACCCTGGTGCCCAAGGGGACCAACATCCTCTACCAGGCCACCTACGGCGGTGACGCCAACTTCCTGGCCTCCACCGGATCGAGTACCGGGAACACCGTGGCCCAGGCCTCGACGTCGATCGCCCTCGCCCTGTCCACCGCCTCCTCGGTCTACGGGCAGGAGAACGGCCAGGTCTTCACGGCCACGGTCAGCCCCCAGGTGTCGGGCACGCCCACCGGCACGGTCAACGTGGTCCAGGGCTCGACCGTCCTGTGCACCATCACCCTCGCCGGCGGCACCGGGACGTGCTCGCCGTCGTCCACCGCCCTCACCACCGCCGGAAGCCCGTACACGGTGAAGGCCGTGTACGGCGGCGATGCCAACTTCGGGGGTTCGACATCGTCGAACAAGACGTGGGCCATCACCCTGGCCCCGCTGACCCTGACGCTGACCCCGTCGGTCACCACCGTCACCTACGGCAACGAGCAGACCGTCACCTACGCGGTCGGCTTCGGCACGGCCCTCCCTGCCCCCACCGGCACGGTGGCGGTGGCTGCCGGATCGAAGACGCTCTGCACCGTGCTGCTGGTGGGTGGCGCGGGCACCTGCTCGGTCACCTCGCCCACCGCCCTTCCCGTGTCGGCCACCAACCCGGTGGTGGCCACCTACACCGGGGACACCAACTACCCCGGCACGGTGACCTCCACCACCCCGGTGAACCTGGCCGTCACGCCGGCCTCGACCACCACCACCGTCTCGGTCACCCCGGCCTCGGTCGCCTACGGCGCGGAGAGCGCCGCGGTGATCGCCGTCGGGGTGAGCCCGCAGTTCAGCGGCACCCCGACCGGCACCGTGATCGTCATCAGCGGCGCCACCACCGTCTGCACGATGACGCTGCCGGCCACCACCTGCAGCCCGTCGGCCACGGCCTTTCCGGTCACCGGCGGCCCGTACCCGCTGACCGCCACCTACGGCGGCAGCACCAACTTCGGGACCTCGTCGGCCACCACCAGTCCGGGCCTGTCGGTCACCCGGGCGGGCAGCACGCTGGCCCTCGGCATCGCCCCCTCCTCGGTCGCCTACGGGGCCGAGCACAGCGCCGTCTTCACGGTCACCGCCTCCCCACAGACCACCGGTACCCCGACCGGCACGGTGGTCGTCTCGAACGGAGGGACCACCTTCTGTACCGTGACCCTCGCCTCGGGGACCGGCACCTGCCAGATCCCGTCCGGTACCCAGACCCTGCTGCCCACCGGTGCCTACAGCGTGAGCGGCACCTATGCCGGCGACACCAACTTCACCGGCTCGACCAGTCCGGGCACCACCCTCACCGTCACCCCGGCTTCGACCGCCACCACGGTGACCTTCTCACCGTCGACCCTCACCCTCGGCAACGAGACGGCCGGGACCTTCACCCCGACGCTGACCACCACCCCGTCGACGGCCGGTTCGCCGACCGGGACGGTCACCATCACCGCCACCAACACCACCACCCAGGCGGTGACCACCCTGTGCACGGTGTCGGCCGCCTCGGCGGTCACCTCGACCCCCTGCTCGCCGGCCTCGGCCATCCTCCTCGCCCCCGGCACCTACACCGTCGCCGCCACCTACCCGGGGGACCCCAACTTCACCGCCTCGTCGGGCACCGCCACCGGCTCGCTCACCGTGGCGCCGGCCAGCTCCTCGTCGCTGACCCTGGGGCTCACCCCGTCGGCCATCGCCGTCACCTACGGCAACGAGCAGACCGTCTCCTACGCCGTGAACTTCGGGGACGCCTTCCCCCCGCCCACCGGCACGGTGTCCATCGCCTCGGGGGACACCACCCTCTGCACGGTGACGCTGCTGGCCGGGGCCGGAACCTGCTCGGTCGCCCCACCCACCGCCCTGCCGGTCGGCGACACCCACCCGATCGTCGCCACCTACAACGGAGACGCCAACTACGCCGGGACGGTGAGCTCCACCACCCCGGTGAACCTGGCCGTCACGCCGGCCTCGACCACCACCACCGTCTCGGTCACCCCGGCGGCGGTGACCTACGGGGCGGAGAACGCCGCCGTCTTCGTGGTCGGCGTCGCCCCGCAGTTCGCCGGCATCCCCACCGGGACGGTCACCGTCTCGGCGGGGAGCACCACCCTCTGCACCATGACCCTCCCGTCCACCACCTGCACCACCGGGGCCACCGCGCTGGCGGGCGGCACCTACGGGGTCACCGCCTCCTACGCCGGTGACGCCAACTTCGCCTCGTCGGTGTCGGCACCGACCGCCTTCGTGGTGAACCGGGCACCCACCTCCACCAGCCTGGTGCTCTCTACCGCCACCGTGCACTACGGCGCCAGTCCGGTCTTCACCGCCCAGGTCAGCTCGCCGGCCGGGGGCGCCCCGACGGGAACCATCGCCGTCGAGACGGTCGTCGGTGGCTCGACGGCGACGCTGTGCACCATCACGCTGCCGGGCACCAGCTGCACCGGTACCGGCATCGCCCTTCAGGCGTCACCGTCGCCCTACTCGGTGCTGGCCGTCTACACGGGCGATGCCAGCTACCTTGGCTCGACGTCACCTTCGCAGAACCTCACCGTCAACACTGCCCAGTCGACCACCACCATCATCTCCGTCACCCCGAGCACGGTGGTCTACGGAAACGAGCACTCGGTCGACTTCGCCGTGCAGGTACTGCCCGAGACCGCCGGCACGCCCACCGGGACGGTGACCCTGCAGGCCACCATGGGATCCGCCACGGTCACGCTCTGCACGGTGACGCTGTCCGGCGCCGCCGGCAGCTGTCTGACGACCGACACCGCCCTCGAGGCCTCGTCCACCCCCTACCAGGTGGCCGGCAGGTACAGCGGCGACACGAACTTCCTCGCGTCGATGTCGGCCTCGTCCGGCCTGACCGTGACTCAGGCCACCACCAGCACCGGGGTAACGGTGACCCCGGCGACTGTCACCTACGGCGACCTCCCGACCCTGGCGTTCACTGCCACGGTCACCCCGCAGTTCCACGGCACCCCGACGGACACCGTGGCGATCACCTCGGGGTCCATCGCCCTGTGCACCGTGACGCTCAGCGGCGGCACCGGCACCTGCTCGCCGACGGCCGGCGTGCAGCTCCCGGCCGGTGCCAACGACGTCACCGGCACGTACGGCGGCGACACCAACTTCACCCCATCGGTCGACACCGTCGCCGGCCGCCTCACCGTCAACCAGGCGACGTCGAGCGTCCACGTCCAGGTGGCGCCGTCCTCGGTGGTCTACGGCGCCGAGAGCGCCGCCGTCTTTACGGTGACGGTGGAGCCGGAGTTCAGCGGCACGCCAACCGGGACGGTGACCCTCACGTCGGGATCGGTGCCGCTGTGCGCGGTGACCCTGGTATCCGGCACCGGCACCGGCACCTGCTCGCCGCCCGAGGCCGGACTGCTGCCCGGCACCTACGTCGTCGACGCGCCGTACCCGGGCGACGCCAACTTCACCGCCTCGTCGGGGAGCACCTCCCTCACCGTGACCAGGGCGCCGGTGTCGCTGTCGCTGGCCTCGAGTGCCGACCCGTCGTTCCCCGGACGGCCGGTTCGCTTCACCGCCACCGTGGCCACCGGCAGCGGCCTGGCCGGGCCCACCGGCACCGTCACGTTCTCCGAGGGTGGCACCACCCTCTGCGCGGCGGTGGCGGTCCACTCGGGGATCGCCGCGTGCACCACCACGCTGCCGGTCACCCCGGCCCAGACCATCACCGCCACCTACTCGGGCGACGGGAACTACGCGGGCGCCACGGCGACCACCGTCCAGCACGTGCTCCACGGCTACTGGCTGGTGGCCCGCGACGGTGGGGTGTTCGCCTTCGGGGCGGCCGCCTTCTACGGATCGATGGGCGGCAAGTCGCTCAACCGTCCGGTCGTCGGGATCGCCGGCACCGCCGACGGCGGCGGTTACTGGCTGGTGGCGGCCGACGGCGGCCTCTTCGCCTTCGGGGACGCCGGCTTCTACGGTTCCACGGGCTCCCAGAAGCTCAACTCCCCGGTGGTCGGCATGCAGCCAACGCCGGACGGCCGGGGGTACTGGCTAGTGGCGGCCGACGGCGGCATCTTCGCCTTCGGCGACGCCGGCTTCTACGGCTCGACCGGCGCCCTGAAGCTCAACGCCCCGGTGGTCGGCATGGTGGCGACCGCCGACGGCAAGGGGTACTTCCTGGTGGCCTCGGACGGCGGTGTCTTCGCCTTCGGCGACGCCCGGTTCGAGGGCACCGGCGGGTTCAGCTCCCCGAGCCCGGTGGTCGGACTGGCGGCCACGCCGACCGGCGCCGGCTACTGGCTGGCCACCGCCAACGGCGGCGTCTACAGCTTCGGTGATGCCACGGCGCACGGGTCGATGGCCAACACGCCGCTGAAGCAGCCCATCGTCGGCATCGGTGCCACCTCGGACGGCGACGGCTACTGGTTGGTGGCCTCCGACGGCGGGGTGTTCGCCTTCGGGAACGCCATCTTCGACGGGTCCACCGGCAGCCTGGTGCTCAACTCCCCGATGGTGAGCCTGGCCGACATCTAGGACGCTCCCGCCCGCCGGTCAGCCATTCCGGCAGTGCTTCCTCGGCCGCCTCCGCCCCGGCCGCGGTCCGCCGCCCCGGTCACCGGGGGGCGGTGGCCGGGGCCACCACGGCCGAATCGGCCACCGGTGGGTCCGACGGTGTGGCCCACCGGCCGGACAGGCGTCGGAGGGGGGCGTACACCGCGGCCGCCACAACGAAGCCGACGTAGAAGGAGAGGTCGGCACCGTGCAGCCGGGAGGCCACCGGGCCCACGTAGAGCGAGGTGTCCATGAACGGGATCATGGCCCCGAAGCCCACCACCAGGGCGACCAGGGCCGGAAGTCCGGCATCGAGGTCGCGCCACCGCATCAGGCGCTGCAGGCGGGCGTGGTCGACCGTCCCCCGGCGGGCCCGCCAGTCGATCAGGATCACCGCGAAGAAGGGGGCGATCCAGTAGGCGGTGAAGAGCAGGACGTTCTGGAACCGGGCGGCGGTGGCCCCGCCGTGGATCCAGAGGATCACGAAGAAGGCCAGCACCGTGCCGGCCACTGCGCTCCAGGTCCGGCGGACCGGTACCCCACCGGCCTGGGCGGCCAGGGAGCCCGAGTAGTCGTTCATGGCGTTGGAGGTGACGGCGCCGAAGACGATGGCCACAAGGGCGAGCGCCCCGAGCAGGCCGCCGCCCATCAGCGACCGCACCCCGGCGGCGGTCTGGTTGCCGAAGGTGCGGGCCCCGGCCAGGCCCAGGGTGTAGACCCAGACGAACGAGAGGCCCATGCCCCCGAGCGTCCACCAGAAGATCGGCCGGGAGGGTGACGAGGCCTGCTGGTAGCGGCTGTAGTCCGAGGCGTAGCTGGCCCAGCTGAAGGCACCGCTGAAGGCGATGGTGGACATGAGGACGAAGGTGCCGACGGCGTCCGCCCCGTGCACGGTCCCGTGGACCGGGATGCCCCCGTGCTGGAGTACCCGGACGGTCAGCACCACGAAGAGCACGGCCAGGACGGCGCTGCCCCACTGCTGGAGCTGGTGGATGAACTCGTAGCCGAGGAAGCCGAACAGGCCCTGGACGGCCAGCACCACGGCCACCCCGAGGGCGAACGGGACGTGGAGGAGGAGCTGGGCGGCCTCCCCGCCGAACAGCCCCACCAGGCCGTCCCAGGCCACCGCGCTCAGCCACTGGACGGCGGCCGGCAGCCAGATCGTCCGCCCGAACGGCAGGCGCGCCAGCGGCAGCTGCCCCATGCCGGTCCTCGGCCCCCAGGTGGCGAGGTAGGCGACCGGCAAGGTGCCGAGCACCACCCCGAGGACGATGGCGCAGAAGCCGGCCCAGAACCCGAGACCGAGGGTGAAGGCCAGGGTGCCGGTGAACACACCGGAGAGCTCCATGTTGGGGGCGAACCACACGGTGAAGTTCCGCCACGACGGCCCGTACCGCTGGTCTTCGGGGATGGGGGCCATGCCCTGGGTCTCGGTGACCAGGTCACCCCGGCGAGCTGGCCGCGCCCCCTCGAACACGCTGATGAATGCCACGGTGCTCATCTCCCTTCGCCGGCATTACCCGGAGCAGGTTCCACGGTCGGTGCCGCTGAGGCACCCTCTCAGCCCGGTCCGTCCGAGCTCCCGTGCCGCAGAGTCTCGCGCACCGGCCACTCTCCCGCCGCCGGGTGTCCCTACTAGAACAGGTTCTCTATACTCTCGGTCTGGCACGCATCGACCCGACCGCCGGGCCGATCGCCGTTCGTCACGTCCTCAAGGGGGATCCGTCATGGCCCAGCCGGTGATCGTCGAAGCAGTCCGCACCCCGATCGGGAAGCGGAACGGGTGGCTGTCGGGCTTCCACGCCGCCGAGCTCCTGGGCAACGCCCAGGTGGAGCTGGTCAAGCGGGCCGGCATCGACCCCGCCGAGGTGGAGCAGATCGTGGGCGGCTGCGTCACCCAGGCCGGCGAGCAGGCCTCCAACGTCACCCGCACCGCCTGGCTGAGCCAGGGCCTGCCCTACGAGACGGCCGCCACCACCGTCGACTGCCAGTGCGGGTCCGCCCAGCAGGCCAACAACTTCGTGGCCAACCTGGTCGGCGCCGACGCCATCGAGGTCGGCATCGCCTGCGGCGTCGAGGCCATGAGCCGGGTGGGACTGGGGGCCAACGCCTACAACGGTCCGGGCAAGTCCCGACCCGAGAACTTCCCGTGGGACATGCCCGACCAGTTCAACGCCGCCGAGCGGATCGCCACCAAGTACGGGATCACCCGCCAGGACGTGGACTGGCTGGGCTTCGAGTCGCAGCGCAAGGCCGCCGTGGCGGTGGCCGAGGGCCGGTTCGACCGCGAGATCGCTCCGCTCGAGGCGCCAGTGGTCGGGCCCGACGGGCCCACCGGCGAGAAGAACCTGGTCAGCAAGGACCAGGGCCCCCGCGAGACCACCAAGGAAGGGCTGGCCGGCCTCAAGACCGTGCTCCCCGACGGCATGCACACGGCAGGCAACAGCTCGCAGATCTCCGACGGCGCCGCCGCCGTGCTGTGGATGTCCGATGACCGCGCCCGGTCGGCGGGCCTCCGCCCGCGGGCCCGGATCGTGGCCCAGACCCTGGTGGGCTCCGACCCCTACTACCACCTCGACGGCCCCATCGCCGCCACCACCAGCGTGCTCGGCAAGGCCGGGATGACCATGGACGACATCGACCTCTTCGAGGTCAACGAGGCGTTCGCCTCGGTGGTGATGTCGTGGGGCAAGGAGCACAAGGTCGACTGGGACAAGGTGAACGTCAACGGCGGGGCCATCGCCCTCGGCCATCCGGTGGGCTCCACCGGCGCCCGGCTGATTACCACCGCCCTGCACGAGCTGGAGCGGACCGACGGCCACCTTGCCCTGATCACCATGTGCTGCGGTGGCGCCCTGGCCACCGGGACGATCATCGAGCGGATCTGACCCCGTAGGGACGCACCCCCGGAGGGGCTGCCGCCACGGTGCAGAATGTTCCGATGCGATCACGCCCGGTGTTGCTCGTCGCGCTCTTGGCGCTGGCCGCCGGGCTGACCGCCGGCCTCACTCCGTCCCCCGCCGCGGCGGCCACCGCCGCACCCGCGGCGACGGGGAGCCGGTCGATGGTGACGCCGTCGGACTGGACGTCGTACGACCAGAACCCGCCCCGGACCGGGGTCGACGCCTCGGGTAACGCCTTCGACCCGGCCACCCCGGCCTGGTCGTCGCCCACCCTCGACGGCACGCTCTACGGGCAGCCGCTGGTGGCCGCCGGCCGGGTCTACGCCGCCACCGAGAACGACACCGTCTACGCCCTCGCCGCCGACACCGGCACGGTGCTGTGGTCCACCCACGTGGGCACCCCCTTGACCCCCGGCACGGTACCCAACCTCTGCGGGGACATCTACCCGACCATCGGGATCACCTCCACCCCGGTCATCGACCAATCCCGCTCCGAGCTGTTCGTGGTGGCCACCGAGCAGGCGCCGGGCAACGCCACGCACCACCTGATCGGCCTCGACCTCTACACCGGGGCCCGACTGCTCGACGAGGTGATCGACCAGCCGGGCGCCGGATTCGACCCCGCCTTCGAGCTGCAGCGGGCGTCGCTGGCCATCACCGACGGGCGGGTGATCATCGGCTCGGGGGGCAACGCCGGGGACTGCGGGGACTTCCACGGCCTGGTGGTCTCGGCTCCCGAGGGTGGGGGACCGGTCAGCACCTTCGTGGTCTCCGCGCTGCCCGGGGACCGCGAAGGGGCGGTGTGGATGGGCGGGGGTGCCCCGGTCATCGACGGCCAGGGCAACGTGTGGATCACCACCGGTAACGGCGGCTTCAGCGCCGCCACCGACCCGTTCGACAACAGCGATGCGGTGGTGGAGCTGTCGCCGGCCATGCAGCTTCTCCAGGTCTTCGCCCCGTCGAACTGGTACCAGGACAACGCCGTCGACGCCGACCTGTCGACGCCGCCGGTGCTGCTCGACAACGGCCTGGTGTTCGCGGCGGGGAAGTCACGGACCGGCTATGTCCTGAACGGCGCCTCCCTCGGTGGGGTGGGCGGCCAGCTGCTCACCCTGCCCCACCTCTGCTACGGGTACGGGGCCTCGGCCCGCGTCGGTGACGTGGTCTACGCCGGCTGCGGCGGGACGACCGGCTTCGGCACCGGCGGCGGGGTCCAAGCCATGCGCATCACCCCGAACCCGGCCACCCTGACAACCCTGTGGACCTCCACCACCGGCGGGGGCGGCTCGCCCATCGTGGCCGGCGGCAACGTCTGGATGATCGGCGGCGGCAACCTCACCGAGCTGGACGCCACCACCGGGGCCACCCGGCAGCAGTTCGGCTTGGGCGGCTCGGCCTCCTCCTTCCCCTCGCCGGCGGCGGCCGACGGGTTGATCCTCGCCCCGGCCACCAACCGGATCGACGCCTTCGAGGGACCGGCAGGGTTGCCGGGGCCGCCCGCGCCGCCCCCACCCCGGCCCAGCTACTGGCTGGTGGCCAGCGACGGCGGCATCTTCGCCTACGGCGATGCCGGCTTCTACGGCTCGACCGGCTCGCTCCGCCTCAACCGGCCGGTGGTGGGGATGGCCGCCACCCCCGACGGCCGGGGCTACTGGCTGGTGGCCAGCGACGGCGGCATCTTCGCCTACGGCGACGCCGGCTTCTTCGGCTCGACCGGCTCGCTCCGCCTCGACCGGCCGGTGGTGGGGATGGCCGCCACCCCCGACGGCCGGGGCTACTGGCTGGTCGCCTCCGACGGCGGCGTCTTCGCCTACGGGGATGCCCCGTTCGAGGGCTCGACCGGCTCGCTCCACCTCAACCTGCCGATCGTGGGGATGGCCGCCACCCCCGACGGGCGCGGCTACTGGCTGGTCGCCTCCGACGGCGGCGTCTTCTCGTTCGGCGACGCCACCTTCTACGGGTCCACCGGTTCGCTGACCCTCAACCGGCCGGTGGTCGGCATGGCCCCCGCTCCGTACGGGCAGGGCTACTGGCTGGTGGCCTCCGACGGCGGCATCTTCTCGTTCGGCGACGCCACCTTCGACGGGTCCACGGGTTCGCTGACCCTCAACCGGCCGGTCGTCGACATGGCCGCTACCCCCGACGGGCACGGCTACTGGCTGGTGGCCAGTGACGGCGGCATCTTCGCCTTCGGCGACGCCCCATTCGAGGGCTCGGCCGGGGCCCTGCCGCTCAACCGCCCGGTGGTGGGAATGGCGGCCAGCCCCGACGGCCGGGGCTACTGGCTGGTGGCCAGTGACGGCGGGATCTTCGCCTTCGGCGACGCCCCATTCGAGGGCTCGGCCGGGGCCCTGCCGCTCAACCGCCCGGTGGTGGGCATGGCATCGGCGCCGATCGTCGCATGACGTCGGTGGCGACACGGATCCCCGGCCGGCCGGGAGTCCCTTCTTGACCACGCTCTGAGAACTTCCGCCGGCGGAGCGTCGAGATATGCAACCATGACGTCGGGGTACCCAGTTCGGGAATCGTCAGGAGGCCGGGGCGTTCGCCATCTGCGCGGCCCATCTCATCGGTCGCCCTGAGCGAATCACGGACTTCACGCCGTCGGCATGGACGGAGTGCCTCAGGGGATCCTCGACCGCTGCATAGGGGGCGTACCGATGTCGGCTTGCCATGTCGAAGACAGGTCCATGGCCCCTGCTGCGGGTCCAGTTGTCCGCGGTCCACTCCGATGCCGGGCCGGCCAGACAAGCTGTGTCGAACGGGTGCCGACGGACGCTCTCCGACGGTGGCACCCAGACTCCTTCTGTGGTGTGTGAATTTCCCTGAGTAGAAGGGTCGTACTCCGCCGAAGATGTCAATCGGAATGCCGGCAGTCATACTGAGCATCCTTCAGACCAAACGGCGACGGCCGAAGTTCGAAGTCAGCAGTTCGTCGAGTGTGGGCAGCACTTCGTTACCGAGCCACTAAGTTGTGAACGCATGGTCACGGAGAGTACGAACCAGAGACGTCGAAGTGGCTTGAGGGCGGGCGTAGGGGGCGGCCGTGCCTGATGAGGTGACGTACCTCGCCGTGCCACCATCCGAGTATCACATGGCTCGGGCAATGGGGGTGCAGTTCGACGAGCGGCTAGGTGCCTGGTTTGTCGGCGCCGGACTATCTCTCGACCATGTCGCCCGGTGGCTTCCGGACAATGCCCCAGTGAACCGGAACGGCTCGCACCCCCCGGCGACCGCAGCACCGACGACGCCACCGGCGTCCGATCCGATCGGCCGGGAGGACAATCCGACTCCTGCGCCTGAGTTACCCATTGACGGTTCCGAGTTCGTCGATGACTCCGCAGATGCGCCGAGATCGCTCCACGACTTGGCTGTCATCGGGATGACCACGGAACCACCCGCTCCCAGGTCGATCTCCACGGTGGCGGCGATGATGGAAACTCAACCATCCGCCCCTGAACCGGTCTCATCCACGCCGGTCTCATCCACGCCGGTCTCATCCACGCCGGTCTCATCCACGCCGGTCCCATCCACGCCGGTCCCATCCACGCCGGTCCCATCCACACCGGTCTCATCCACACCGGTCCCATCCACACCGGTCCCATCCACACCGGTCCCATCCACGCCTGCTCAGGGGTTGAAGCCGCCTGCCGAAGCAAGTGCGGGGTCTTTCAATCCGTTCGGCGCCGTGGGCGAGAGCGACGATTCGTGGGAAGCGGCCGAGGCGCCTGCCGTCCCCATCTCATTTCGACCGACGGTAGTGCAGGTGGATCGACCGACCGCTACACCAGGAGACCTGTCGCCTGTCTCGGTACTCGGAATGCGGATCCACTGCTACCGATGCGGCAGTCTCACGACGGCGATCGTCGGCATCGGTATTCCCCCCGAAACCCAGAAGGGCAGGCGTGGCCGCCGCCGGGGAGCCTCCGTGACGGCGTGGCGATTCGTGCCCCTCCCCGATGTGGCCGTTTCCTTGGCAGCAGTTCTTCCACCTGACTGGTTCCGGCTCGTCTTCGCCGGTGCCATTACCTTGCGCCGGGCGGATGACGCCGGGCCGGAGGGCGAGCATGCCACCTGGTGCAATGGGTGTGCCACCTGCGATGCAATGTTGACTGATTCCGGCATTCAGGCCGCCTTTGCCGAAGCGCTGCCGGCGTCCGGTCAACTCCAGTCGTTTGCGCTCGACACGGTCTACCTGCCGGAGGCCGACCTTGAGTCGGCACTTCGGGGTCGGTGAGGCAGCGTCGCCGTGCCCGGTCGTGGGGCCGAGATGGAGGCATGAACCCAATGGTCGACTGCAGACCTCGAAGTCTGCTTCGATCTCCGACCATTGACCGACCACGCCGCCGTGCTCGACATGCGGCCGACCCGTCCTGATCGCCTTCTCCGGCGACTGGCGGTCGGCCGTTGGTAGGAAAGTAGAATGCGTTCTACTTGACCGGACGGCCGGCCCCCCCCGTCCCGGTGCACCGGTACCGGCGCCGAGGGGGCACCCGACGAGACCCGTCCGGCACCTAGGGGAGGAACCGTGAGCGGCACCGAACACCTGAACTACGAGGTCCGGGGCTCCACCGCCATCGTCACCATGAACCGGCCGGAGGCGAAGAACGCCCTCTCGGGACCGATGCTGGTGGGCATGGTGGACGCCTGGTACGAGATCGACGCCAACGACGACATCCGCTGCGCCATCCTCACCGGCGCCGGCGGCACCTTCTGCGCCGGCATGGACCTCAAGTCCATGTCCGGCCCCGGTATGGAGTCGGTCCAGCACCGGATGGCCGAGGACCCGGACCTCCACTGGAAGGCCCTTCTCCGCCACTACTCCCTGCGGAAGCCGCTGATCGCCGCGGTGGAGGGCTGGGCGGTGGCCGGCGGCACCGAGATCCTCCAGGCCACTGACATCCGGGTGGCCGGCGAGAGCGCCAAGTTCGGGGTGTTCGAGGCCCGGCGTGGCCTCTTCCCCCTCGGCGGTTCCACCGTCCGCCTCCGTCGTCAGATCCCCTTCACGGTGGCCATGGACATGCTGCTCACCGCCCGCGAGGTCTCGGCCCAGGAGGCCAAGGAGATCGGCCTGATCGGCCGGGTGGTCCCCGACGGCACCGCCCTCGACGCGGCCCTGGAGATCGCCGAGGTGATCGGGGCCAACGGCCCCCTGGCCGTCGAGGCCATCAAGGCCTCGGTTAAGGCAACCGAGGGCATCCCCGAGGAGGAGGCCCTCAAGATGGAGCTCGAGTTCGGGTGGCCGATCTTCGCCACCGAGGACGCCAAGGAGGGCCCGAAGGCATTCGCCGAGAAGCGGACCCCGAACTTCCAGCGGCGATGACCGACCTCCCGACGTCCCCCGAAGGGGCACGCCAGCGCCTGGCCGATGCGGTGCGGGGGGCGATCAGCGTCACCGTCGTCGCCGACCTCGACGGCGACACCATGATCGAGGCGGCGGAAGCCATCGAGGCGGTCAACCGGCGCCTGGCCGAGGCCGCCGGGCCCGCCCTCCGGGCCCGTCGCCCACCGGACATCGAGGCGGCGGCTCAGGAGTTCTTCCCCACCAGCCCGATCATCGGCCAGCTCAACCCGCTGGCCCCACCGGTCCGGGTGACGGTGGTGCCCGGCGCCGACGGCGCCCTGCCGGAGATCGCCGGCACCGCCTGGTTCGACTACGCCTACCAGGGGCCCCCGACCTGCGTCCACGGCGGGGTGATCGCCGAGACGTTCGACGAGGTGCTGGGGGCCGCACTGCTGGCCGCCGGATCCCCGGGGATGACCGGCACCCTCAGCGTCCGCTACCGGCGGCCGACGCCGCTGCGGTCCGACCTGCGCCTCGAGGGGCGGATGCTCCGGCGCGAGGGTCGCAAGGTCTTCGCCTGGGGCGGCATGTTCCACGGCGACACCCTGACCGCCGAGGCCGAGGGGGTGTTCATCATGGTGCCACCCGACCAGCTCCTGGCCATCGCCGAGGGCAACATCGAAACCGCCGACGACGAAATGGTGACGGCCATCCGAGCCGAGGCCCTGCGGGTGGGTGCCGCCTCCGACGTTCACCCGGGCCGGTAGCGTCGGACCGTGGCCCACGACATCGACGGCGACCCCCGCCTCGACCCGAGGATCAAGGCACTGCTGGCGCTGGCCCCCGCGTCCCCGCTTGGCGACGTCGAGAGCCGCGAGGAGCTGCTGGCGGCCGCCTGCGCCCCCGAAGCCCTGGCGGCGGCCGAGGCCTTCCGGACGATCATGGATCTCTGCGACACCGAGGAGGCGGCGCCGTCGGCCGGCCTGCGGATCACCACCGAGGAGGTGGTCTCCGACCCCGACGGCAACATCGTCAACCTCCGGATCACCCGGCCCGACGACGACGCCACGGTGCCGTGCGTGTACTACATCCACGGCGGGGGCATGGCCTCGATGTCGTGCTTCGACGGGATGTACCGGGGCTGGGCGAAGCTGGTGGCGGCCGGAGGTGTGGCCGTGGTGGCCGTGGACTTCCGGAACTCGGTCAGCCCGTCGTCGGTCCCCGAGGTGGCGCCGTACCCGGCCGGACTGGACGACTGCGTCTCGGGCCTCCGGTGGGTGGTGGCCCACGCCGCCCGGCTCGGCATCGACCCCGACCGGGTGGTGGTGGCCGGCGAGTCCGGCGGCGGCAACCTCACCCTCGCCACCGGCCTGCGCCTGGTCCGGGCCGGGGAGGCGGGCCTGGTCGCCGGGCTCTATGCCCTCTGCCCCTACATCGCCGGGTCGTGGCCCCGGCCCGAGTACCCGTCGTCGGTGGAGAACAACGGCATTCTCCTCGACCTCCACAACAACCGGGGGGCCATGGGCTATGGCATCGAGGCCTTCGAGGCGGGCGACCCACTGGCCTGGCCGTCCTTCGCCACCGAGGTGGACGTCGCCGGCTTTCCACCCACGGTGATCAGCGTCAACGAGTGCGATCCGCTGCGCGACGAGGGGATCGCCTTCTACCGGCTGCTGCTCCGGGCCGGGGTGGCGGCCCGTTGCCGGCAGGTGATGGGCACCATGCACGGGACGGAGATCTTCACCATCGCCTGCCCCGACATCAGCCGCGACACCGCCCGCGACCTGGCCGCCTTCGCCCGGGGCTCGCAGCTCGCAGACCGTTGACAGCACCCGGTCCCGCCACGTCAGAATGTCCCCGGCGGGGAACGCCCTGCGGAGGAGGCGAGCGGCGATGATCAGGGTCAGCACCTATCTGAACTTCATGGGACAGACCGAGGAGGCCTTCGACTTCTACGGGTCCGTCTTCGGGACCACCTACGCTGCGCCGATCACTCGGATGGGCGACATGCCCCCGATGCCCGGCGCACCACCCCTGACCGAGGCGGAGCAGCACCTGGTGATGCACTGCGAGCTGCCGATCCACGCCGGGCACGTCCTGATGGGCACCGACATGATCGAGTCCCAGGGGCAACGGGCCGTGCGGGGGAACACCATGACCATCAACCTCGAGCTGGACGACCGGGCGGAGGCCGAGCGCTACTTCGCCGCCCTGTCGGCAGGCGGGTCCGACCTCTTCGGGCTGCAGGACATGCCGTGGGGCTCCTACTGGGGTACCTGCGCCGACCGGTTCGGCATCCGCTGGATGATCAACTGCTACTCGTCCTGACGCCGAGCGGCAGCTCCCGCTCCCGGACGGCCGCCACCGCCGCCACTTGGCTACCATCGGGACCATGGGGAGACCATGGGTTACTTTGCGGGCACTGGCGGTGGCGGGTGCCGTCCTGGCGGGGAGTCTGGCGTCGGCGGTGCCGGCCTCCGGAGCCACGTCCATCCCCGCCGTCACCGGACGGTCGGTGCCGACGCTGCCGCCGCTCCACGTCGTCCACCCCACCGGGGTGGCACCCGGCACCGCGGCGGCGGTCCCCTACCTGGCCGATCCCGCCGGTGAGCGGGTCATCCTGCGCGGCGTGGCCGCCAGCGGCTTCGAGGACCAGGCCTACAGCGGCGCCACCGGCACCGCGCCCCACTACCCGATCGACCCGGCCGCCTACGCCGGAACCTGCCCGGCCAACGACGGGTTGGCTCCGGATCCGCCGCTCTGCCAGAACGATCTCAGCCAGATGCAGGCCGACGGCTTCAACCTGGTCCGGCTGACCATCAACTGGAGCGAACTGGAACCGACCCCCGGGACCTACTCGACGACCTTCCTCGACCGCATCGCCCAGGTGGTCGGGTGGGCGGCCCAGTCGGGGATCCGGGTGATCCTCGACATGCACCAGGACAACTACTCGCGCTTCCTCACCTCGCCGGCCGATGCCTCGGTCCTCCAGCAGTCGCCGCCGGCCGGCTGCAGCCCGACAGACGGCCAGGACGGCGCCCCCGCCTGGGCGGTGTTCACCGACGGGAAGCCGAGCTGCACCGTCGACGGCGTCAACCTGGCGGAGTCGGAGGCCTTCCTGAACTTCTGGGACAACCGGACGGTGCCGGGCCCCCAGGGCCAGGCACCCGGCACCGGGCTCCAGGACCACTACCTCGGGGCGCTCGAGGCGCTGGCCACCCGCTTCGCCGGCAACCCGGCCGTCCTCGGCTACGAGGTGATGAACGAGCCGGAGCCGGGCAGCTCGGCCTCGCTGCCGTTCACCAACCTCTACAACTTCTCCGACCAGCAGCTGCTGCCGTTCACCGAGCGGGCCATCGAGGCGCTGACCGGCGTGCGCGACGACAAGCCGACCTGCCCGGCAGCCGACCCCTCGGGGACCGCTGCCCAGGCCGCGCTCCACCGGACGGTGGTGCCGCAGGTCCCCTCTGAGGTCGACCCCTGCGCCTACCCGCCCGGCCCGACGCCGGTCACCGGGCAGATGGTGCTCTTCGAGCCCACCGGGTACAACAACCTGGTCGACTTCGCCCCCCAGCTGTCGCTGCCCGCCCCGCCCGGGCACCCCTTCAGCCAGTACCCCGACCTCATCTTCTCCCCGCACGTCTACACCCACGTCTTCACCCTCGACACCGAGCTCGGCGGGGCCTCGCCGTCGGGGCCGCAGTACCCGCCGTCGTACACCTACGGCTACGCCACCGCCGAGTCGGAGGCGACGGCCTACGGGGCGGCGCCGCTGGTCACCGAGTTCGGCGACGCCCCGTCGAACGACGGGACCATCCTCACCGGCATGGTGGCCGCCCAGCGCCAGGCGGAGGTGGGGACCGTCTTCTGGACGTGGAAGGAGAATTGCGGGTCATCGTCGGGACCGTGCGCCAACGGCTGGGGCGTCTACAGCCCGCCGGTGCCTTCCGGCGGCACCCTGGCCCAGAACGGCCCGCTCGACACCGCCCGGCTGGCCCTGCTCACCGCGGATCCGACCTTCGACGGCACCGGATCGGCGCCGCCGCCGACCCAGCTCACCCCGTCGCTGCCTCCCCTGGCCGAGCCCCAGGCCCGGGCCCAGCTCGACGCCTACATCGCCGCCCTGGGCGCACCGGGAGCCCCGCCGGCGGACCAGACCCTGGCCGGCGACTTCAACCTCCTGATAGGGGTCCTTCTCGGCCCGCCCGCCGCCGACCCCAACCTGGCCACATCGCCGGTCGCCTGCAGTCAGTCCCTACCGGCCGGGTCGGTGGTGGGCACCGCGTCCGCCACCGGCGGCACCGGCTACTGGATCGCCGACCGGGCCGGCCAGGTGGCGGCCTGCGGTGGCGCCCCGACGGTGGCGACCCCATTCTCCTCCTCGCAGCCCATCGTCGGCATGGCCGCCGACGCCACCGGGGGCGGCTACTGGCTGGTGGCGGCCGACGGCGGTGTCTTCACCTTCGGCGACGCCGCCTTCCACGGATCGATGGGCGGGCACCCGCTCGACCGGCCCATCGTCGGCATGGCCGCCGACGCCACCGGCCACGGGTACTGGCTGGTGGCGGCCGACGGGGGCATCTTCACCTTCGGCGACGCCGCCTTCCACGGATCGATGGGCGGGCACCCGCTCGACCGGCCCATCGTCGGCATGGCCGCCGACGCCACCGGGGGCGGCTACTGGCTGGTGGCGGCCGACGGGGGCATCTTCACCTTCGGGGACGCCGGCTTCCACGGATCGATGGGCGGGCACCCGCTCGACCGGCCCATCGTCGGCATGGCCGCCGACGCCACCGGCCACGGGTACTGGCTGGTGGCGGCCGACGGTGGCGTCTTCACCTTCGGGGACGCCGGCTTCCACGGATCGATGGGCGGGCACCCGCTCGACCGGCCCATCGTCGGCATGGCCGCCGACGCCACCGGCCACGGGTACTGGCTGGTGGCGGCCGACGG
>Ga0080006_1127909_pt1 | contig 89445 bp, 73 predicted proteins | sample RS3BMetagenome_FD_69209 | JGI IMG/M metagenome (GOLD analysis project Ga0080006, IMG submission 69209) | Ferric oxide microbial mat and aquatic microbial communities from Rainbow Spring, Yellowstone National Park, USA - RS3B (SPADES... ... | reverse complement strand
GACGATCCACCAGTCGTTCACGGTGGTGGCGGCATGAGCTTCGCCTGGTCCCCCGGCGGCCGTGTGCAGACCGTGCCGATGCCCACGGTCAAACACGTCCTCTACTACTTCGATGGACCGAAGATGGTCCTGGCCGTCGACGAGCGCGGGCGTCAACTGCTCGGCGTGGCAGCGGACGAAGACGACGAGGGGACGACGCGATGGGTGTTCGCACCCGCGCCCCCGGAGCGGCTGGTTCCACTGCTCAACACGAGAACGGGTTTGCGAGCGCTGTTCGACACCGGGATCGTCGAGGTCTACGACGTCGCCGAGCCCGACGTACCCGCGCAATCGTGGTCTCTCGCCCCCGACGACGTCCCGGAGGACCTCCTTCCCGAGCCGGATGCCGAGCTGCCCGAGCTCGAAGACGGTGCTCGCGCGCAGCTTCTCGCCGAACAGTTGCGTCTCGTCGAACAGCGAAGCCGCGTAGGCCGCACTCGGCTGTACTTCTCGGGTCGCCCGGTGCGAGGCCGTCGCGGGATCTCGGCGACCTTCGCCAGCGATGCGCTAAGGAATTACCAGCATCTCGTCTCACTTGCATACGGCTACCGACGCAAGGGTGAGCTCCGGTCGACGGGTCCGATCCCCGAGCGGGAGGCGTCGGCGCTCATGCTCACGGAGATGCCTCGTGGTTCCGTGGGCTTCGAGCTCGTCGAGGACGCCGAACAGGAGCGCGTGACCCCGACGGATCTCGTCGGCGTGATCTCGGAAGTCGCCTCGCTGCTCGATGCGGCCGCGACGAACGATACGATCTACGCCGAGCGGGTGGCGGAGTTCGACCAGCGCATCGTCGGAGCGCTGAACGACTTCCTCTCTACGCTGAAGAAGGCGGAGGCGACGTTGAAGCTCGAGGCGCAGAACCGCGAGTATGTGTTCGAAACCGAGCGGATCGTCGAAGCGGTCGACCGCACGGCATCCACGCCGCGCAAAGAGGACGATCGCCCGGTCACCGGGAAGCTGATCGGCTTCTTGCCAACCGACCTCCGTTTCGAGCTGGAGACGCCGGATCGCGTCATCAAGGGGAAAATCTCTCGTGATGCCGACCTCGAACGGCTCGCCTCCTTCTTCCGCAAGCGATGCACGGCCCATCTGCAGGTGATCACCGTGGAACGGCTGGGGCATGTGGCGGAGGCGTTCACGCTGGAGAGCGTCGAAGATGCCGCCGAAAAGAAGCGAGGCTGACTGCCCTGCACGCCACGCTCCGGGCGCACGGATGCGGAAAGCCTGGATGTCGCCCATCGTGCGCGCGTCGCTTGGTACGCCGGGTGGTTCGAGTCGCTACCTGACCGCGAAAAGTCGGATCTTCGACGCGCTTGCGGCCGTGGACCTGGCCGAGGGGCGCTCCCACTCGCCCCGCGACGACGATTGACGCTGGGTTCGCCCGGCGTCCGGACCGGCCGGCGGCGTAGCCGGCTGCTCGAGCGGGGAGCAAACGCCGGATTGCTGGGGCCAACCGCTCGCAATCATTGGCGAATGACGATTTCCAAGAAATCGTCGGTAAGGTTTGCCTCGAGCGGCGACAGACCCGGGTGAAGGAGGTCATCGCCCCGGTGCACGAACGCGCTCTTGGCGCCCGCACCTCCGCGTCCGCCCGGCGCGACGCCGTCTTCACGAGCTCGAGGGAGCACCCCGACGCCGCGCACCTGCGGCGCCCCGGGCGCTCCCGTCCGCAGCACCTTCCGCATCGACGCATCGCAACCAGCAGAGAGGAGAGGTATCCCCATTTCCAATCAAAACAGGCCTTCCATCAAGACGCGCTTCGGCGACGTGGTGGCGGGCATCAAGAAGCACATCACCGGGAACGTGACGATCGGCGGCGTCGCGTACACCCCGGTGACGCTCACGGCGGTGTTCGCGGACGCGATCACCGCCATCGACACCGCCGACGCGCAGCACAAGCAGTGGCTCGATGACGTGGCGGCCATGAAGACGGCGAAGGCGAAAGCCGACGGCGTCTACGGGCTGCTGCGCAACTTCCTCATCGGCCAGTTCGGGACCAACGACAAGTCGGTCCTCGGTGACTTCGGGATAGCGGCCCCGAAGTCGCGCACGAAGAAGAACGCCGCCACGAAGGCGGCTGCAGCCGTGCGGGCGAAGGCCACGCGCGATCTGCGGCACACCATGGGCCCGAAGCAGAAGCAGACCGTGAAGTCGCAGGTCGACGTGCAGATCGCGGGCGTTCCCGCGACCGGCGCGACGCCGCCGACCATCACGGTCACGGAACCGTCGGCGGCGACGCCCGCGACCAACGGGGCGGCGTCACCCGCGGCTCCTGCGGCGCCGGCGAAGTCGGGTAGCTGACGGGTCCACGGCGGTGGGGGGCGGCTCGCAGTCGGGGCCGCACCCCGCGGCCGATCTCGTTCACGGCCCCCGCACCCTCACCCCCGCGCGCCGCCGCCACTCGGCGATCTGCGCGGGGGTTCGCCGCTCGAACGCGCGCCGCGCCCGCCGCTCCTGGAACGCGAGCAGCGCGCGGGCGAGCAGCTGCACGACGCCGGGTCCGAGCGCCCGCGCCGAGCTCGCAGAACGCGCAGGAGCCGTCACGGCAGGCGCTCAGTTGAGCATCGCCCGCTTGGTCGGCGGGTCGATCTCGCCGAGGTACATGCGCGCGCCCGCGATCGTGACCTTCCCCTCGATGTCGGTCTGCACGAACTCCTGCACGCCGCGGAAGTGCTTGAGGATGCCGAGCGCCTCCGCCTCGTTCACGGCGCTCTCGTCGGGGTGCATGATCGTGACGGCGAGCTTCGCGCGGCCCTGCGACGGGACCATCATGGCGATGAGCACCGCGTGACGCGTCTCGATCATCCACGCGCCGTCGCGCCAGCTGTCGCGCACCTCGGTGACGGCCACGGGCACCGACCAGCCGGGCGGCAGCTTCGCCGGCAGGTGCTTGCGCACGGCCACGAGGTGCTCGTTGAGCGGGCGCTCGTCGGCCTGCGGCGGCTGCGCCGGCAGGGAGCGCTCGACCAGCGCGCGCTCCGCCTCCTGCGCGAGCGCGACCCACGTGCGCGCGCCGGGCAGGTCGGTGGCGAGCGGCTCGGGCGTGGACGCCAGCTCGACGAAGTGCGTGACGCCCCGGTAGTGCTTGAAGATCTGCGCGGCGCGCCCGTCGGAGACCGGCGCGGGCGAGCGGCCGCCGTCCCTGGTGTGCCCCAGGGTGACCAGCACGCGGTAGCCGACGTCGAAGCGGACCGCCCACGAGATCGAGACGACGTCGTCGCCGACGAAGGCGCGCCACACGTACGACGGGTGCGGCGAGACGACGCCCGTCCAGTCGGGCGGAAGCGGGTCGGGCAGGAACTCGAGCGCCTTGCCGAGGCGGTGGAGGCGCTCGTCGGGGACCGGGACGCGCACCTTCGACGGGTCGTCGGGCCCGTTGAGGACGTACCAGACGCGGAAGCCGTCGCGCGCGACCGCGACGAGGCCGACGCACATGCCCAGGCCGAACGCGAGCGGCACCCACGCCGGCATTCCGGGGCCTCCGTCGCGCCCGGTCGCGTACCCCCACACGACCAGCGCCGCGAACACGATGCCGACCGCCACGTAGGCGCTCGCCCAGTACGGACGCGGGATGCGGAGGCGGAAGCGAAACCGCGGCATGCGATCCTCGGTCAGTGTAGCCCTCGGCGGTCAGCCGTCGATCCAGCCCCCGACGATCAGGCTCGCGCCCAGCGTCGTGCGCTTTTTCTAGCCGCGCCCCTCGCTCTTCTTCTTCCGCGCGAGGTCGACCGCGCGCCACAGGTACCAGCTCGCCGCCGTGCGGAAGGGGCGCCACTTCTCGCCCTGCGCGGCGAGCTCGCCGGGCGTGGGCAGCGCGCGCTTGCCGTACGCGAGCTGGAAGCCGTGGCGCACGCCGTAGTCGCCGAGCGGCAGCACGTCGGGCCGCCCGAGGCGGAAGATGAGGAGCATCTCGACGGTCCAGCGGCCGATGCCGCGCACCCTCACGAGGCGCTCGACGATGTCGTCGTCCGACAGCGCGTGCAGCTCGCGCACGCGCGGCACCGTGCCGTCGAGCGTCTTGTCGGCCAGATCGCGCAGCGCCAGGATCTTGCCGCGCGACAGCCCCGCGCCGCGCAGCGCGGGGTCGCGCAGATCGAGCAGCGTCTCGGGGCGGACGCGCTTGCGCGGGAAGAGCGCGCAGAGGCGCCCGTGGATGGTGGCCGCCGCCTTGCCGGTGAGCTGCTGGTAGACGATCGACTCGGCGAGCGCCTCGAAGGTGCTCTGCGTGCGCGCGAGCCGCAGGCGCAGCGGGCCGGTCTTCTCGATGACGCGCGCGAGGCGCCGGTCGCGCGCGGTCAGGTGCTCGACCGCGGCGGCCGCGTCAAAAGGGAGGCGCGTCTGCGCGTCCTCCGTCTCGAGCGCCACGCCCTCGATGGCGAGCAGCCGCCGCTTGGTCTCGACGCCCCCGTACGCCGAGAAGCCGCCCGCGCGTCCGCCGGCGGCGAGCACGCGGTGGCACGGCACGACGACGGGCCACGGGTTCTTGCCCACCGCCTGCCCGACCGCGCGCGCCGCGCCGGGAGAGCCGGCGCGCCCGGCGAGCTCGCCGTAGCCGATGGTGGCGCCGGCGGGCACGCGCCGCAGCTCCTCGTAGACGCGGGCGTGGAACGCCGGCACGCCCGACGCGTCGAGCGCGAGGCGGTCGATCGCGCGGGCAGCGCCCTCGTCGCCGCGCAGGTGCGCGACGATCGCGTCGACCGCCTGCTTCGCCGCGCCGGTGGGCGCCGCTTCGCGCGCGCCGCGATGGCGCGCCAGCAGGCGCGCGCGCGTCGCCGCGTCGTCGGCCTCGGGCAGCTGGACCGCGACCAGGCCGCGCTCGCTCCAGGCGATCCCGCAGCGGCCGACGGCCGTGTCGAACAGGGCGTACGAGACGTCGCTCACGCGCCCGAGCCTAGCGCGGCTAACATGCCCGATCATGCTCACGCTCCACCTGGTGCGTCACGGCGAGACGCCGCAAGCGGCGGACGGCTACTTCGCCGGCGACATCGATCCGCCCCTGACCGAGCGCGGTCGCGCGCAGGCGGAGGCGGCGGGCAGGCTGGGGGCCACGCTCGACCTGACGGCCGTGTACGTCTCCCCCAAGCAGCGCGCGCGCCAGACGGCCGAGCCGATCCTGCGCGCGTCCGGGCTGCAGGCGATCGTCGACGAGGGGCTGCGCGAGATCGCCTACGGCGCCTGGGAGGGGCGCAAGGAGACGGAGGTGAAGGCGGCCGAGCCGGAGCTGTTCATGGCGTGGTCGCAGGACCCGGCGCTCGTGTCGCCGCCGGGCGGCGAGAGCGCGTTCGCCATCGCGGCGCGCGCGCTGCCGGTGCTCGTGCGCGCCCGCCACGAGCACCCGACGGGCAACGTCCTCTTCGTCAGCCACAAGGCGACCATCCGCGTCATGGTCTGCGCGCTGCTCGGCATGCACCTCGGCCGCTTCCGCGACCGCATCGCGTGCCCCACCGCCTCGCTCACCACCTTCGAATTCGGCGAACGCGGCGCGATGCTCGTCCGCCTGGGGGACACCCATCACCTGACGCGATTTGGAGGCTAGGAGAGAACGGGAAGGCGGCTGTAAGCTCGCGATCGGACGTGAGAGACGCGCGAGCGGCGTGGATCGGCGTGGGGGTGCTGCTGGCGATGGCGCTGGCGCCGGTGGGGTGCGGGTCGCGCGGGGCGCAGGCGTCGGGCGACGACGGGGGCGCGGACGACGGCGGCGACGGCGGCATTCCGTGCACCGGCACCGGCGTCAGCAAGGGCCCGTGGGTGACGCACGTGGACGGGACGACGGCGCAGGTGCGCTGGGAGGCGTGCCGTCCCGGGACCCCCGCCGGCGTCGCCTACGCGCCCGAGGGCGGCGGCGCGATGGCGCAAGCGACCTCGACCGAGACGCCGTTCACGACGACGCAGACCTACCGCTCCCTCAGCGCCGCGGCGACGCCCGACTACGCGGGCACCTGGTACATGCACCTCGCGGCGCTGACCGGGCTCGCGCCGGGCACCTGCTACCGCTACACGCTCGACGCCGACGCGACGGCGACCGGCCGCTTCTGCACCGCGCGCAAGCCCGGCGACGAGGTGCGCTTCCTCGCCATCGGCGACACCAACCCGGGCCTCAACGACTCGACGGTGAACGTGCTGTCGCACGTGCTGCCGAAGAACCCCGACTTCACGGTGCACGGCGGCGACATCGAGTACTACGACTCGCTCGTCGAGACGTACGCGCTCTGGTTCCGGCTGATGGCGCCTCTTCTTCGCCAGGGCGCGTTCTTCCCGGCCATCGGCAACCACGACGGCGACACGCAGTCGGGCGAGCCGCCGGTGAAGTACGAGCAGTACACGCAGCGCTTCTTCGGCGGCGCGGGCTTCGACGGCACAGACGCGTACTACCGGTTCGAGAGCGGCGGCGTCTGGTTCTTCGCGCTCGACACCGAGCAGCCCATCGATCCGGCGAGCGTGCAGGTGCAGTGGCTGGCCAACGAGCTCGCGAACGCCGCCTCGCAGCCCGGCTACCGCTTCTCCATCGTCTACCTGCACCGCCCGTTCTGGACGTGCGGCGACACGGGCGACGACCCCGCCGACCTGCAGCAGATGCTGCCGATGCTCGCGCAGTACAAGGTGCCGCTCATCCTGCAGGCCCACATGCACGGCTACGAGCGGTTCGAGACGATGAATGGCGGCAGCACGCTGACGCTCGTCACCGCCGCGGGCGGCGGCGGCATCATCGGCGACGTGAACCAGAACACGAGCCGCTCGTACTGCTCGAGCCGCGTCGCCAGCGGCGCCTTCTTCAACGGCGTCCTCATCGACATCACCGCCGGCCAGCTCTCGGGCACGACCATCGACGACCAGGGCAAGGTACGCGACCAGTTCACGCACGCCGTGCCCTGAAGAGCAGGGGAGAGCCGCGGCTCTCTCTCTCTCTCTCTCTCTCTCTCTCTGCGCGGCGCGCGAGCGCGGAATCACCGAGGCTCGCGCGGGCGTTCTTGGATACGGTCAACCATTCGGGGTCCCATGAGACGTTCCGGCTTCGTCCTTGCCACGGTCCTCATCGCGAGCTGCCTCGGTCGCCCCGGTCCCCCCGTGGTCGCCCCGACCCGGACGCTGTCCATCGACCGCGCCCTGTCCGGTCCGCGCACGCGCGCCGAGTTCGCCGTCGTCTTCGCCGCCCCGCGCGGCGTCGTCGAGGACCTCGCCGAGCCCGGCGTGACGGTGCTCTTCAACCGCGAGATGCGCTCGCTCGACGAGGACGACGACACGGCGCACGTCCCGCCGCTCGCGGTGCGCACGCAGCAGGGGGCGCCGGTCGCGGGGCAGTGGCGCTGGGTCGGCACGCACGGGCTGCTGTTCGTGCCCCGCGGCGACCTTGCCGGCGGGACGCGCTTCGAGGTGACCGTGCCGCGCGGCACCGCCTCGCTCGAGGGCGAGGCGCTCGCGGCGGACTACTCCTTCACCTTCACGACGCAGCGCCCGCGGCTGCTGGACAGCGTCCCGGCCGAGGGGTCCGACGCGCTCCGGCCGGACGAGGCGATCCGCGTCGCGTTCAACCAGGCCGTCGATCCGGCGGAGCTCGAGAGGTCCGCGCGTCTGCTCGTGCGCACGGGCGACGCCCCGAACGACGCCCCCGTGCCCATCTCGGTCGACCGCCTCGCGGCTCCCGCGAGCCCGCCGCCTGCGCCCGCGTCCGGCGCCGCAGCGACCCGGCGCCTTCACCCCGAGCGCGTCCTCCTCGTGACGCCGCGCCGGCCGCTCCCGCTCGACGCCGCCGTCGAGCTGGTGATCGCGCCGGGCCTGCGCGGCGAGGGGCCGCTGGCGACGAAGGACCCCGTCCACCTGCACCTTCGCACGTACGGGCCGCTGCGCCTCGCGCGCGTGACGTGCCCGCGCGTCTTCGACTCCACGCTCGGCGAGTGCCAGGCGCATCGCGACATCACCGTGTCGCTGACCAACCCGGTCATGCCCGACGAGTTCCGGCGGCACGTCGCGCTCGGCCGCCTGCCGAGGGCGCCGCGCGCCACGCCGGAGGCGACGGCGCGCAAGCCGACGCCGCGCCCGACGCTCGCGTTCGCGCTGGGCGCCGACCCCGGCTTCGACGAGCGCTACCGCGTCACGCTGAAGGCGGGCATGACCGACGTCTACGGCCAGCGCCTCGCCAGGGACATCGCCTTCGACGTCGACACCGAGCCGCCGTTCTCCCATGCCGCGTCGGGCGCCAGGCCGGCGTCGGGCGGCGACTCGTCGGGCGACTCGGCCGACTCGCGCCCGCCGCCGAACGTCCCCTCGCGCGCGATCCCGCCGTTCGTGGTGGGCTTCGGCATCGACGGGTACGTGCTCGAGGCGGGCGCTCGCAGGCACGTCGTGCCCGTCGGACTGGTCAACGTCCCGACCTTCGGCGTCGTCGGACGCGCGCTCGACGCGCGCGAGACGCGCCAGTGGCTCGCCGGTCTCGCGACCTCGCCGGGCGGCTTCCTCAGCGGCGGCTACCGCTTCTCGTGGGAGACGCCCGATCCGGCCGCGAACACGCGCATCGTGCGCACGGTCGATCTCGACGCGCTGCTGGCGCCCGGGGGGCGCGGCACGGCGCTGCTCGCCCTCGGCACCCCCGCCCAGGCGACGCCGATCCGCGAGCAGCTCGTCTCGGTCACCGATCTCGCCGTCACGGCGAAGATGAGCAAGTTCGGCAGCCTGGTGTGGGTCACGCGCCTGTCGACGGGGAAGCCGGTCGCCGGCGCGCAGGTCTCGGTCGGGCTGCTGAAGCGCGGCGACGAGAAGACGTTCGTGACCGACGACCGGGGCATCGCGCTCGTCCCCGCCGACGCGTTCGCGCCGGTCCGCGAGACGCGCAGGGGGTGGGGCGGCGACGCGGCGGCGCCCGACGACCAGGCGATCGTCGTCGTGCGCGCGGGCGACGACTGGACGTACGAGCGCGTCGAGGAGTCGCCGTCGTTCGAGCGCGCCGCGCCCGAGGTCGACCTCGGCGCCGCCAGGGAGTGGCAGGGCACGGTGTTCGCCGATCGGGGCGTGTACCGGCCGGGCGAGACGGTGAAGCTGGCGGCCGTGCTGCGCCAGGCGGACGCGCGCGGCCTGTCGATCGCGGCGGGGCGCGACGTGCGCGTGCAGATCGCCGACGCCCAGGGCGGCACGATCTTCGACAGCCGGGCCAAGCTCGACGACTTGGGCGGGCTCGCCCTCGACGCGCCGCTGCCCAGGACGGCCCACCTCGGCCAGGCCACGGCGACGCTCTCGCTCGAGTCCTCGCGCGCGACCTTCTCGACGGGCCTGCTCATCGCCGATTTCAAGCCGACCGAGTTCGTCGTGACGGCGAAGGCCGACCGCGCGGAGATGGTGCGCGGCGACCGCGCCCACTTCCAGGTGCACGGGCAGTACCTGTTCCAGGCGCCCATGGCGAACGCCGCCGCGCACGACACGGCGGTGCGGTCGGTCACGTCGTTCTCGCCCAAGGGCTCGGACGGCTACGTGACGAGCGACGAGGCGTTCACCGAGGCCTACGGCGATCGCAGCCCGCGCGCGGGCGAGATGCTCGAGCAGGACGCGCAGCTCGACGCCGCGGGCGACCACGACGCGTGGGTCGACCTCGCGATGCCGGGCCAGACCCGGCCGGAGATCGTGTCGTTCGAGTCGGACGTCGAGGACTTCACGCGCCAGGTGGTCGCGGGCACGGCCTCGGTGCTCGTGCACCCGGCGGAGTTCTACGTCGGCGTGCAGCGGCCCAAGTCGCGGTTCGTCGCCGTCGGCGCGACGCTGCGGCCCGGCGTGCTCGCGCTGCGGCCGGACGGCGCGCACGTGCCGGGCGCGCGCGTGAAGCTCGAGCTGGTCGAGCGCACGTGGACGACGGTCGTGGAGGACACGGGCGACGGGTCGCGCAAGTCGACCGTCCACGACGAGACGGTCGGTGCGTGCGACGTGGTGACCGGGGCGGCGCCGGTCTCGTGCGCGATGCGCGTGCCGAAAGCCGGGTACTTCATCGTGCGCGCGACCGCCTCCGACGCGCGCGGCAACGTCGTTCGCGCGAGCACCGCGGTCTACGCGCTCTCCGATCGCCCGGACGAGGCGAAGCCCATCGGCTGGGCCGAGGGCGACGCGCGCGTCGTGAAGCTCGAGAGCGACGAGGCGAGCTACCAGCCCGGCGAGGCCGCGAAGATCCTCGTGCGCAACCCGTTCCCGGTCGCCGAGGCGCTGGTGACCGTGGAGCGCGGCGGCGTGCTCGCCTCGGAGACGACCGAGCTTCGCGGGCCGATGCCGGTCGTGTCGATCCCCATCGCGGACGACTACTTCCCCAACGTCTTCGTGTCGGTGCACCTGGTGCGCGGCCGCATCGGCGCCGCCCCCGCCCCCGCCGGCGGCGCCGACGTCTCCGGCCCCGACTACCGCGACGGCTACGTCACGCTGCCGGTCAGCCCCGAGACGCACCGCCTGCACGTCGAGGTGAAGGCCGATCGCAAGGAGCACCACCCCGGCGATCCGGTCGACGCGGACGTCCTGGTCACCGATGCGCAGGGGAAGGCCGTGCGCGCGGAGGTCACCTTCTACGCCGTCGACGAGGGGGTGCTCGCGCTGACGGGCTACAAGACGCCCGATCCTCTCGCGGCCTTCACGCAGCCGCGATCGCTGGCGGTCTTCGGCATGGAGAGCCGCGACCACCTGGCGCGGATCCTCGCCCTGAAGGCGGGCGAGAAGCTGCGCGACGTCGGCTGGGAGACGAGCGGCCAGGACAAGGGGGGCGACGGCGGCGGCGGGGGCGAGACGGGAGAGCGGATCCGGCGCGACTTCCGCAACACGGCGTTCTTCGAGGCGGGGCTCGTCACGTCCGACGAGGGGCGGGTCCACGTCCACTTCACGCTGCCCGACAACCTGACGACCTTCCGCCTGATGGCGGTCGCCGCCGCGACCGACCGCTTCGGCTCCGGCCAGACGAGCGTCACGTCGTCCAAGCGCCTGATGGCGCGGCCCGCGCTGCCGCGCGCGATCCGCGTCGGCGATCGGCTCGACGCCAGCGTCGTCGTCTCGGGCAGGGAGCTCGGCGCCGCGGCGGTCGACGTGCGCATCGCGCTTCGGGGCGCGCACGGCGCCGCGGACGCGCACGGCTCCTCCGAGGCGCCCGCCGGCGGCTCCCCCGCGCTGGCGCTGGTCGGCCCCGCGACCCGGCGGGTCATGCTGCCCGCGTCGGGCAACGTGGAGGTGCACTTCCCGCTGGTCGCGCGCTCGCCGGGCGACGAGACGATCGCGTTCAGCGTCCGCGGCGGCGGGGCGAGCGACACCGTCGAGGCGCACAAGACCGTCGAGCTGCCGCTGCACCTCGAGAGCACGGCGGTCTACGGCGAGACGACCGGCGCCGCGGCGATCGCGCTCGGCGACCTGTCGAAGATCCGCTCCGACCAGGGGGCGCTCGAGGTGCGCCTGGCGTCGACCGCGCTCGTCGGCCTCGACGGGGCGTTCGACGCGCTCGACGACTACCCCTACGGCTGCACCGAGCAGCTCTCGAGCCGGATGATCCCGCTGCTCTCCCTCGACGACCTGGCGCGCTGGGCGGGCGTGCGCGTGCCGGCGGCGAGCGACGACCGGATGCAGGACGCGGTCGCGAAGCTGCTCGCGCACCAGCACGACAGCGGCGGCTTCGGCTACTGGGACGACGACCGCGAGGTCCCGTGGCTCTCGGCGTACGCGATGCTGGCGCTCGACGCGGCCGCCCGGAAGGGCTTCTACGTGCCGCACGAGGCGCTCGATCGCGGCGTCGAGTACCTGCGGCAGGCGCTGGCCGCGCAGAAGCACATCGGCGGGGACGACGGGTCGCAGCAAGGCGTCGCCGGCACGTCGGACGGCACGTCGTCCGGCGGCACGGCGAGCGGGTCCTCCGGCGACGACGACTCGAGCCCGTCGTCCACGGGCTCCCCGGACGACGACGACACCGGCGCCGCGGCGTACGCGCAGGCGGCCTTCCTCGCCGACGCCCTCGCCTCGCTCGGCAAGCCCGATCCCGGCTACCTGAACGGGCTCTACGACGCGCGCGCCGGCCAGCCGCTCTTCACGCAGGCGCTGCTGCTGCACGCGATGGCGAAGGCGGCGATGCCGGCGTCGGAGACGACGACGCTCGCGGGCGAGGTCGGGGCGCGGCTGCGCGTCGACGCCGACTCCGCCGTCGCCCAGGACGAGGACACCCCCGTCGCGCCGCTGCTCGACTCGACGACGCGGACGACGGCGCTCGTGCTCCGCGCGCTGCTCGCGGTCGATCCGCACCACCCGCTCGCGCCCAGGCTCGCCAAGGGGCTGCTCCTCGAGCGCACGTCCGGCGCGTGGGGCTCGACGCAGGAGGACGCGTGGTCGCTGGTCGCGCTCGACGCCTACCGCAAGGCGCAGGAGGCGGCGCACCCGAGCTTCGACGTCGACGTCTTCCTCGGGAGCGCGCGCGTCGGCGGGGCCACGTTCCACGACGCGGCGATCCACGACCAGCGCATCACGCTCCTGCCGTCGCAGGTGAAGCAGCTCGGCGGGCCGCTGACCTTCGCGACGACCGGCGCGGGGAAGCTCTTCTACTCGGCGGAGCTGCGCTACGAGGTCGCCGACCTCCCGAGCCGGCCGCTCGACCGGGGGCTGTTCGTCGAGAAGATCATGCACGCCGTCCCGGTGGCGGACCTCGCGCAGGCCACGCAGTGGATCCCGCGCAAGACGAGCCTGACGGCGCACGCCGGAGAGCTGGTCGTCGTCGACGTGCTGCTCGAGTCGGCCGAGCCGCGCGAGCAGGTCGTCATCGACGATCCCCTGCCGGCGGGCCTCGAGGGCGTCGATTTCGACCTGGCCACGACCGGATCGCTGCACCACGTCGACGACGCCGTGCGCACCGACCGTCCGCCCCCGCCCGACGCGCTCGCCGACCTGGGCACGCCGTTCCGCAGCACCCCGCAGCACCGCGAGATCCGCGACGACCGCGTGCTCACGTTCCTGTCGCACCTCGCGCCCGGCATGTACCACTTCCGGTATCTCGCGCGCGCCACGGCCGTCGGCACGTTCGTCGTGCCGCCGACGAGCGCGACGTGCATGTACTCGCCGGACGTGTTCGGCCGCACGCGCGCCGCCACGTACGAAGTCGTCCGCTGAAGGGGTCCGCCGTGAAGGCCGTGAAGAAGGCGATCGCGTTCGTGAGGGCACGCGCCAGGGTCATCGCGGCGGCGGTCGCCTTCGCCGTCCTCGCGCCGATCGTCGCCCTTCAGGTCGCGTCGCACCTGGTGGCCTTTCCGGCCGAGCTCTCGGAGGATCACGCCGGGTCGGTGCGCGTGCTCGACCGCGACGGGCACCTCTTGCGCGAGGTGCGGCCGAAGGACGGCTCGAAGACGGTGTGGGTCAGGGCGAGCGACGCGCCGCTCGTGGCGCAGGCGCTCGTCGCGACCGAGGACCGCCGCTTCTACTCCCACGGCGGCGTCGACTGGCGCGCCGTGGTGCGCGCGGCGTGGTCGAACCTGGTGCACGCCAGGGAGGTGTCGGGCGCGTCGACGCTCACGATGCAGCTCGCGCGTAACGTCCGGCCGCACCCGAGGACGCTGGCCGGCAAGTTCATGGAGGCGGCCCTCGCGCTGCGCATCGAGCGGCGCCTCTCGAAGGACGAGATCCTCGAGCAGTACCTCAACCGCGTCGAGTTCGGCCCGAACCTGCGCGGCGTCGCCGCGGCGAGCCGCGCCTACTTCGACAAGCCGCCGTCGGCGCTGTCGCTCGGCGAGGCGTCGCTGCTCGCGGGGCTGGTGCGCGGGCCGAGCTACTACGACCTGCAGAAGCGCCCGTACGCCGCCGCCGCGCGCCGCAAGGTCGTCCTCGACCGGATGGTCGCGGCCGGCGTCGTCGACCGGGCGCGCGCGGCGCGCGCGGCCGAGGAGCCGCTCGTGCTGCAGCAGCGGGTGCCGGCGTTCGGCGCGCCGCACTTCGTCCGCGCGCTGCTCGCCGGCCGCCTCGGGGCGCTGCCGGACGCCTCCGGAGGGAGCGTCATGACGACCCTCGACGCCGACCTGCAGCGCGCCGCGGAGATCGCGACCCAGCGCGTGGTCGCGTCGCTGGCGGCCGAGCACGTGACGGCGGCCAGCGTCGTCGTCCTCGACAACGCGACGGGCGACATCCTGGCCTACGTGGGCTCGCCCGACTTCTTCGACGCCGCGCGCGCCGGCCAGAACGACGGCGCGCTCGCCAGGCGGCAGCCCGGGTCGGCGCTCAAGCCCTTCGTCTACGAGCTCGCCATCGAGAGGCTCGGCATGACGCCGGCGACCGTGCTCCCCGACGTCGAGCTGCACCTGCCCACCCCCGCCGGCGACTTCTCGCCGCACGACTACGACCGGTCGTTCCACGGGCCGGTGCGCATGCGCGAGGCGCTCGCGAGCTCGCTCAACGTCCCCGCGGTCTGGGTCGCCGACCGCCTCGGCCCCGCGCACGTCCTCGACCGCCTGCGCGCGCTCGGCCTCCCGCTCGACCGGAGCGCCGACGACTACGGGGCGGCGATCGCGCTCGGCGACGGCGAGGTGACGCTGCTCTCGCTCGCCGACGCGTACGCGACGCTCGCGCGCGGCGGGGTGAGCCGCCCGGTGCGCGCCGCGCTGTCGGTCGACGTGGCCGGCACCGTGACGCGGTTCGAGCCGGGCGACGAGCGGCGCGTGATGCCCGAGCTCGACGCCGCGCGCATCACCGACGTGCTCAAGGACCCGGGCGCGCGCGTCGCGTCGTTCGGCGAGGGCAACGTGCTCGAGTTCTCCTTCGAGGTGGCGGGCAAGACGGGCACCTCGAAGGGCTACCGTGACAACTGGGCGGTCGGCTACACGAAGCAGGTCACGGTCGCCGCGTGGGTGGGCAACTTCGACGGGTCGCCGATGCAGCACGTGAGCGGCATCGCGGGCGCGGGGCCGCTGTTCCACGAAGTGATGGCCGCCGCGATGGCGCCGCGCGAGAAGCTGCCGCTGCCGATCTCGCCGTCGGACGTCGGCGGCCAGCTCGAGCGCGTCGCCATCTGCCCGCTGTCGGGCGCGCGCGTCACCGCGGCGTGCCCGGACCACGTCTTCGAGTGGTTCACGCACGACGAGGCGGCGCAGCTGCCGTACTGCGAGATGCACGAGCAGGTCGACGTCGACGCGCGCGACGGCCTTCGCGCCGGGCACGCCCCGAGCAGCACCTGCGAGCGCGTGACGCGCACCTTCGAGCGGTTCCCCCCCGAGTACGCGGCATGGGCCGCGGCGGCGGGGCGCCGGCTGGCGCCGACCGCGCTCTCGCCGGACTGCCCGGCGACGCCGTCGGAGCTGGCGGACGCTTCGACCGCCTCCGAAGCGCTGTCCATCCGCTACCCGCTCGACGACGCGCGCTTCGTCATCGACCCCGGTCGCCCGTCGGGCATCCAGGTGCTCGCGGTGTCGGTCGCGGCGCCCGGCGGCACGCCGTCGGTGTCACTGCTGGTCGACGGCGCCGAGGTCGATCGCGAGAAGACGCCGTACAGGCTGCGCTGGCCGCTCGCGCCCGGCGACCACGAGCTCGTCGCGCGCGCGGGGTCGATCGCCAGCGAGACGGTGCACATCCACGTGCGCCCCTGATCCTGGCGCGGCGCTCACCCCAGCGCGGCGTCGAGCGTCTTCATCAGGTCGAGCAGGTCGACGAGGTTCTCGACGTAATCGAGCTTGCCCGTGTCGATGCGCACGACCGGCGACAGGTCGTACCGGGCGAACCAGCGCGTGTAGAGGCCGTGCAGCCGCCGCAGGTACGCGTCGGGGATGGCCTTCTCCATCGCCCGCCCGCGCCGCGCGATGCGCTTCTTCGTCGTCGAAAGCGGACACGTCAGGGCGATGAGCACGTCGGGCGGGCGCAGGCTCCGGCAGATGCCCTCGTAGAGGGCGCGGTACGTCTGCCACTCGCGCTTGGTCATGTGGCCCTGCGCGTACAGGTTCTTCGCGAAGATCTCGGCGTCCTCGTACAGCGTGCGGTCGATGACCGCGGGGCGGTCGCAGCGCTCGAGCTCCTGGTGCAGCTTGAGCTTGTGCGCCAGAAAGAAGCACTGCGACTGGAACGCCCAGCGCGGCATGTCGGCGTAGAAATCCGCCAGGAACGGGTTGGTCTCGTTCGGCTCGTAGAACGGCTCGACGCCGTATCGCTTGACGAGCCACGCCACGAGCGACGTCTTGCCCGCGCCGATGGTCCCCGCGACGGCGATGTAGCGCTTCATCCCGGAGCTCGCACTCTACGCGCGTCGAGCGCGGGAATGAACGCGCGGCGCCGTCCGTTGCGCCGGGTGCTCGGTTGCGCGCCCTGGGGCGAGGTCTCGGGTCGGTTTCGCGTGCCGAGCGCGATTCTGGCAGATTAGAAAAAACGCCGTGCCGTCGAGGAACCGTCCACCGAGGCGGGGGGTCGTGCTCGCGGGGGTGACCCTGGTGTCGCTCGCGGCGACACTCCCCATCGCCCTCTCGAACGCCCGCAAGGCGAGCGCCGGCGGCCTGATCGCTCTGCACGAGCGCACCAACATCCTCGACGCGCTGCACACGCCCAACGTGCTCCTGTCGGTCCTCGCGGGGGACACCTCCGGCGACGACGCGCGCCTGGCCATCGACGGGCGCGACGACACGGTGTGGGCCGGTCGCCCGGGCGAGGTGCAGTGGACGTGGGCGGCGACCTTCACGCAGCCGGTGCACCTGGGCCTGGTACGCGCGCACTTCGGGACCACGCCGACGAGCGGCGTGCCCACGTCCTTCCGCTGGGAGGTGCGCCCGCCGGCCAGCGACGGCTCCCGGTGCGAGCCGCTTCCGGCCGCCAGCAACGAGGGCTGGGTGACGCTCGAGGGGACCGAGCAGGTGCCTCCGTTCCCCGGCGACCTGAGCGCGCTGCCGACGCACCGCTCCTGGTTCGTCGACGCCGATGCGTGCGCGCTGAGGCTGGTCGTCGACCGCACCAATGCCGGGCCGCCCGTCGTGCGCGAGGTGCAGGCGGTCGAGAGCGCGCGCGACGTGCTGCGCGGCGCCGAGGCGAGCGACGACGGCGCCTACCCCGGCTTCTCCGCCGCCGACGCCATCGACGGCAGCTACGCGCGCCGCTGGGCGGGCGCGCCGCGCAAGTCGCGCTGGACGCTGCGCGTCGACCTGCGCGAGCCGCAGCCCATCGACCGCGTGCGCCTGGTGCTCGGGTTCGACGCGACCACCGCCCCGCGCCCCGATCACGGCCGCAGCTACGTCGTGCAGTGGATGCCGGTGCGCTACGTGCTCGAGGTGAGCGAGGACGGGCAGCGCTTCGTGCCGGTCGCGAGCGAGCCGCTGCGCGCCGACGGCTCGATCGTGCCCATCCGCCGGCGGCTGATCTCGCTGTCCGAGCCGCGCACCGTCCGCGCGCTGCGCCTCGTCATGGCAGGCGCGACCGGCGCCAGCGGGCTGCCCGAGGGGGGGGCGGTGCCCGTCGTGCGCGAGATCGCCGCCTACCGCGCCGACGATCCGCGCCCGATCCTCGCCGCGCCGTGGCTGCTCAGCGTCAACGCGAACCCCTCGACCGAGTCGCACGTCCTGCCGGGCGGCGAGGTGTGGAACGACGCGTACTGGGCGAGCTTCCTGCAGCAGCGCTTCCAGCGGCTCATCCCCGCGCTCAAGCGCGACGACCGCTACGCGCGCGCGCTCGATCCGCGCACCGGCCAGCCGACGAACGGCGCCCCGCTCGACGCCGAGGCGGGCGAGGTGATCGAGTCGATCGAGGGCGACGATCCGACGCTCGACGCGCAGTTCCTGTCGCTGAGCAGCCCGCCGCCGATCGCGGTGCTGAGCGGCTCGGACGACTGGGACTACGCCCCCGAGACGGCGCCCGATCCCAAGCACCCGAAGCGCTGGCACTGGGACCCGCTGCGCGACGCGCGCGGCGGCGGCGTCGGGCAGCTGGCGCCGGCGGTGCGCTCGCGCGTCGCGCCCTTCATGGGCTTCTGCGGCGGCGCGCAGATCCTCGGGCTGCTGGAGGCCAGGCGCAGCGAGGCGAGCACCCCCGAGGACGACGGGCACATCATCGACCGCGTGCTGCGGCGCACGAGCGGCCAGCCGATCCGCGGCTTCGCGCCCCCCATCGACTCCGAGCGCGCGTGGCCGACCGACCCGCACCCGCTGCGCGCCAAGATCCAGTTCCTCCCGAACGACCCGATCTTCGCCGATCTGGCCGGCCCGCTGCGCCGGTCGACGACGCAGGCGCTTCCCGAGTGGCACTCGGACGCGCTGCGTCCGGACGCCTTCCTGCCGGGCGGGCTGCTGCAGCGCTTCGAGGTGCTGGCGACGAGCAAGTTCTGCGGGCGGGACGTCGTCGCTTCGAGCTCGCGCGACGGCGTCGTGCCCAACCCGAACGGGCCCGGCTGGTGCGACACGGTGCCGGAGGTCTACCGCTCCAGGGACCGCGCGTGGCCCATCATCGCGGCGCAGTTCCATGCCGAGCAGCGCGATTTCACGACGCCCGGGCCCGGCGATCCGCCCGAGTCGGTCGCCGACCCCCGCTTGTTCATCGCGGGCGCCTACGAGCAGATGGTCGACGCGTACGTGAAGCTGGCGCCCTGATGCGGTAAGAGATTGGGATGCGACGCGCTCTGGCGTGGCTCGCGCTCGCGCCGGTCGTCGGCGCGTGCGGCAGCAGCTCTTCCGTGGCCCCGCCCGACTCGGGCGCCGGCGACGACGCCGGCCTCGAAGCGGGCGCCGAGGCCGGGGCGTGCACGACGCCGCCCTGCCCGACGACGAAGATCGAGCACCTGGTCGTCATCGTGCAGGAAAACCACACCTTCGACGCCTACTTCGGCCGCTGGTGCACGGCGGCGCCGGGCTCGAGCCCCTCGTGCACGCAGGGTCCGGGCTGCTGCGAGGCCGGCCCGGCGAAGGACCCCGGCTCGTCGGCGACGCCCCTGGTGCTCGACGACGCGCGCAACGGGATGCGCGACCCCGACCACACGCAGGCGTGCGAGCTGTCCGAGACGGACGGCGGCAAGATGGACGACTACGTCACCGCGTCGTGCGGCGGCCCGGGCAACCTCGCCTACGCCGACGCGGCGACGGTCCAGCTCTACTGGGCGCTGGCGCAGACCGGCGCGCTCGCCGACCACTGGTTTCAGCCGGTCGCGGGCCAGAGCTCGTCCAACGAGATGTACTTCGCGCGCGCGCAGTTCGTCTTCCTGGACAACACCGTCGCTCCCAAGGGGGCCATCGGGCAGGCGTGCAACATCGGCGGCACGCCGGCGCAGTACGGCGACACGACCATCGCCGATCTGCTCGAGAAGGCCGGCGTGGGCTGGGCCTACTACGCGCAGGGCTACGCGACGATGAAGGCGGCCGCCGCCCAGGGCGCCTGCCCGACCACCGCCCCGCCCGACTGCGCCTTCGGCAACACCAGCATCGACTGCATCTACGATCCGTCCGACGACCCGTTCTCGTACTACCCGAAGCTGCGCGACGATCCGGCGCACTTCAAGGACTACGCCGACCTGGCGACCGATCTGGCCGCCGGCAAGCTCCCGGCCGTCTCGTTCGTCAAGCCGATCGAGTACAAGAGCGAGCACCCGGGCTACGACAACAAGATCACCGACGGCGAGTCCTTCGTCACCTCCACGGTCGACGCCATCACGCGTTCGACGTTCGGGCCGAGCACGCTCGTGCTCGTCACCTGGGACGAGGGGGGCGGCTTCTTCGACCACGTCGCGCCCCCGCCGGCGAGCGCCGTCGACCACCAGCCCTACGGCACGCGCGTGCCGACCATCGCGCTCGGGCCGTTCGCGCGCGCCGGCACCGTCTCGCACACGGTGATGGAGCACTCGAGCGTGGTGAAGTTCATCGAGTACAACTGGCTGGGCGGCAAGACGGGGCAGCTCGGCGGGCGCGACGGCAGCGGCCCGGGCACCGCCGCCAACATCGGCAGCCTGCTCGACCCGTCGCTCGGCGTGCCGGAGAAGTGAGATAGGCTCGGGCGCCATGGATCCGAAGCAGCTGAAGGAAGCCTTCGAGAAGCACGGCATCCGGCGCGTGAAGGTCGGCGGCTACGACGTCGACGGCGTCCTGCGCGGCAAGTACCTGGCGCTCGACAAGTTCTGGGGCGCGCTCGAGGACCCCATCGGCTTCTGCGACGTCATCTTCGGCTGGGACGTGGGCGACGCGCTCTACGACAACGCGCGCGTGACCGGCTGGCACACCGGCTACCCCGACACGCGCGCGCGCATCGACCCGACGACCTTCCGCGTCCTGCCCTGGGAGCCCGACACGGCCGCGTTCCTGCTCGACTTCGTGGGCGACGACGGCGGCCCGCACCCGACCTGCCCGCGCAGCCTGCTCAAGCACGCCGTCGCGCGCTCGCGCGCCCTCGGCTACGAGCCCAAGCTCTCCGCCGAGTTCGAGTTCTTCGTCTTCCGCGAGTCGCCGCAGTCGCTGCGCGACAAGCACTTCCGCGGGCTGACGCCGCTGTCGCCCGGGATGTTCGGCTACTCGTGGGTGCGCGAAGGGCAGAACGCCGACCTCTGCCACGCCATCCTCGACGACATGGATCGCTTCGGCATCCCCATCGAGGGGCTGCACACCGAGACGGGACCGGGCGTCTACGAGGTGGCCATCCAGTACGACGACGCGCTGCGCGCGGCCGACAAGGCGGCGCTCTTCAAGACGGCGATGAAGCAGGTCGCCGCCCGCCTCGGCTACTCGGTCACCTTCATGGCCAAGTGGAACCATGATCTTCCCGGGTCGAGCGGCCACATCCACCAGTCGCTGTGGAAGGACGGCAAGAACGCCTTCTACGACGCGTCCGACGCGGCCCAGAAGGGGCTGAGCGCGGTGGCGCGCCACTACCTGGGCGGGCAGCTCGAGCTCATGCCGGAGCTGACGGCGCTCGTGTCGCCCACGGTCAACAGCTACAAGCGCTACGTGCCCGGCGTGTGGGCGCCGCTCAACGCGAGCTGGGGCGTCGAGAACCGCACGTGCGCCATCCGCGCCATCCCGGGCAGCGCCAAGTCGACGCGCCTCGAGTACCGGCAGACCGCGGCCGACATCAACCCGTACGTGGCGATGGCCACGGTGCTGGCGGCCGGGCTGTGGGGCATCGAGCAGCGGAAGGCGCCTCCGCCGCCGGTCGAAGGGGACGCCGCCGGCCGCGGCGACCTCGCGCCCCTGCCGCGCACGCTGCGCGAGGCCACCGACCGGCTCGCCCGGAGCGAGCACGCGCGGGCGCTCCTCACCGATGGCTTCGTCGACCACTACCTGCGCACGCGCGACTGGGAGTGCCGCCAGTACGAGAAGGTCGTCGGCGAGTGGGAGCTGGCTCGCTACTTCGAGGCGGTCTAGGCGCGGGCGCCTTTCGTCCGAATACACCCGGCCCCCGCGCGTGGTACGAATTCGGGCCATGAGCGGGTCGCTGGTCACCTGGTCGTTTCCCACCACCATCGTCTTCGGCGCGGGCGCGGTGCGCACCGTGGCCGATCACGTCAAGCGCATCGGCGCCGCGCGGGCGCTCATCGTCTGCGATCCGGGCGTGGTGAAGGTGGGCATCGCCGACCGCGTGCGCGGGCTGCTCGAGGAGGGGGGCGTGGCGGCGGCGGTGTTCGACCGCGTCGACCCGAATCCGGTCGAGCAGAACGTCTTCGACGGCGTGGCGGCGTACAAGGCGCACAGGGCCGACTGCGTGGTGTCCGTCGGCGGCGGCTCGCCGCTCGACACCGGCAAGCTCATCGCCCTCAAGGTCACCCACGACCGCCCGCTCGTCGACTACGACGACGCGACCGGAGGCGACCGCTTCATCGGGCCGAACGTCCCGCCGACCATCACGATCCCCACGACCGCGGGCACCGGCAGCGAGGTCGGCCGCTCGGGCGTCGTCACGCTGGCGGCGACCGGCCGCAAGACGGTCATCTTCAGCCCGCACCTGCTCGCCAGGGTGGCGCTGCTCGATCCGGAGCTGACGCGCTCGATGCCGGCGCGCGTCACCGCCGCGACGGGGTTCGACGCGCTCACGCACTGCCTCGAGGCGTTCTGCTCGCTCGGCGACCACCCGATGGCCGACGCCATCGCGATCGGGGGGCTCGAGCTGTGCGCGGCGCACCTGGCGCGCGCCGTCGAGCGGGGCGACGACCTGGACGCGCGCGGCGGCATGATGAAGGCCGCGATGATGGGGGCCGTGGCCTTCCAGAAGGGCCTCGGCGCCTGCCACTCGCTGGCGCACCCGCTGTCGAGCGAGAAGGGGCTGCACCACGGCCTGGCCAACGCGCTGTGCCTCCCGGCGGTCGTCGACTTCAACGAGACGGCCGCCCACGCCAGGCTCGAGCGCGTCCGCGCCATCCTCGATCCGCGCGCGAAGAGCTGCGGCGACGCGCTGCGCGCGCTGCGCGAGCGCGTCGGGCTGCCCGAGGGGCTGGGCGCCGAGGGCGTCGGCGAGGGTGACATCGCGAAGCTCGCGGACAAGGCCATCGAGGACGCCTGCCACCGCAGCAACCCGCGCCCCGTGACGCGCGACGACCTCGCCGCGCTCTACCGCGCGTCGCTCTGAAGCTCGGCTCGCGCGTCGTATCGGCACGTCCCGCAGGTCGACTCGTCGAGCACGATGGTCCTGCGACTGCACGACCGCCGGATCGAGCTTCGTCCCCTGCGGCCTCGAGCCGAGCAGGCACGCCATGAGCGGGAGCGCGAGCGGGATCATGCCGCATGACGACGCTCATGAGCGAGAGCACGCACGGCATGAAGCCGAGCGCGCTCGTCATGGGCGAAAAGCCGTGCGTGACGAGGCTCGGGACCGTCGTCATGAGCGAGACGACGTGGGTCATGAGCGACATGACGGGCGCCATGAAGCTCACGACGTTCGTGATGACCGACACGACGAGCGCCATGAAGCTCACGGCGGTCGTACCGAGCGAGATGACGTGCTCGATGAAGCTCACCACCGTCTCGATGAGCGACATGACGTGCGTGATGAAGCCCACCACCGCCTTGCCGAGCGAGATGGCGCACGTGCTGAAGCTCGTGACGGCGGTGCCGTGCGAGACGGCGTGCGTGCTCGGCGGTACGTCGGCGCCAAGGCTCGTCACGTTCGTGCGGCCGAGGCTCGCGACGTTCGTGCCGAACGACGCGAAGCTCGCGATGCCGCTCGCGATTCAGAGCGTGTCGGGCTCGTCGGCGGGCGTCGTCGAGCCGGTGGCGTCGTAGAAGTAGCGTAGCGACACCACGCCGAGCGTCTCGGCGTGCTCGGCCACGATGTCGTGGCGGACGGCGATCTCGACGGCCCAGGTCGGGTCGATGTAGCCGAACCCGAGCGAGGGGGTGCTGATCTTCAACCCCGTGTCGTAGCCGTAGCCGGCGCGGATGGCGTAGCGGTCCGCGAGGAACAGCTCCCCGCCGACCATGACCCGCCCCTCCACGCTGCTGTAGGTCGTGAAGTCGAGCATCCCGTCGGCTTCCACGGAGAACACCGGCGTCTGAAAGCCGATGCCGGCGACGCCCGTCGTCGGCGCGAGCGGGCTGGCGTTGACGAGGTTGTGTCCGACCACACCGATGCGCAGACTGTCGCCGATGGTGGCAGTCGCGCCCGCGTCGAAGGTCAACGCGTTGACGAGCTGTCCGTTCGGCGTGCCGTCGGAGGCCAGGCTCTTGCCGAACGGACCCTCGGCCAGGCCCTGGTCGACGCGGAGCCAGCGCCCGGTGGCCCCGAGCGCGAAGTTGTTGCCCAGGGGCAGCGCGAGCGCCCCCCGCAGGTCGGTCCAGAGCCGGTGCAGGCCGCTGGGGTCGATCTCCGACCAGTTTCCCCCGAAGCCTCCGGCGACGTGCGCGCTGTTGTCCACCGAGTCGACGACGCTGAGCCCGTAGGTCTGCCTCTTCGCCTCGGGCGAATACGCCCCGAGCGCCTCGATGTGATAGACGCGCGCCAGCGCCATGTTGGCGGGGTTCAGGTACAGCGCGCTCGTCGACACGCCGAGGGCGTTCAGCGCGCCGCCCATCCCGACCGCGCGCGCGGTGGGGATCTGCCCGAGATCGTAGGCTTGTTCGGGCGACGTGGAGATCGTCGTCTGGGCACGGGCGCGCGCCGGAGCCAGCGCCACGAGGGCGGCGGCGATCGCAGCGGCGGCGGCTCCGGAGCGGCGCACGGCCCGGACCCTAACAAGGCCGACGCGCCGCGACGAGTTTTCCGCCGTCGCGCGTCGCACCCGCTCCTGACACGCCGCGTTCACCAGGCCGCCACGGAAAAGAAGCGGGACCGTCGACTCTTGACACACGGATTCAGCCAAAAACCTGACGTGGCGAAATGCGACAGGCACCCGTCCAGGCGGATTCGAAAGCCATCACGCTCACTTCGCCATCCGGTGCACTCCCACGAGGTGCGCGAACGTCATTTCGCGGGTGGAGTACAAGAAAAAAACTAGAGCGCAATCGCACACTTAAACACAATCGAAACGAAGAGCGTGGACGCCTGGCAAGCGGGGGTGATAGCTCCATCCTCGTTCGCGTCGGGCCGATCGCAAACACGCCACACCCCCGGTGTGGGTGAAGCCTCGGGCCGAGCGGATGTCAGTCAGGGCAGTACGCAGTGGGTTCGGTCGTCGTCGACCGGTCCCACCGCACGACGGATCTCCCCGATGGCCAATGAACGGTGGGAGGCTCGCGGCCTCCCGTTGTCAATTTCACAGCCGGCTTCTTGGGTGATCGCGTCTCGGCTCGGTCGAGAGGAGGCGCACTCCACTTCCTCTCCACAGCCTGTGGATAACTTGTGTCCTCCGTCACAGTCGGGGACGGCTGGACATAGCAGCGATACTGTCATGTTCCGGTGTGGGCGTTTCGGTGGAAGAGAGCTGAAACGTACGGCGTAGAGAATGGACCTCGTCGGGGCCGCGTCACCGCGCGCGGCCCCGGTGGGGTCGCGTTGTCTTTGCGGACGCGAGTAGCAGGGGTCTGGGGGCTCGTGAGCGCCAACGACAGTTCGGTTTCGAGGGAAGCGGTGCAAGCGCTGATGCATAGCCAGGATGACGGGGCGCAGGCGTGGTGTGAGGCGATCGCCTTCACACGCGAGCAGTCCCCGGCCAGCTTCGACCAGTGGTTCTCCAGCGTTCAGTTCGATGGGCTGACCGATGGCGTGCTGAGCCTTCGTGCGCGTGACGAGTTCGTCCGCCAGTGGGTCGAGGACTTCTTCTTGCCGACGCTCTCGGACCGTCTTCAGGCCAAGACCGGCCTGAGCATTCAGGTTCGCTGGTGCATCGACGGCGCGCTCGAACGCCCGGTGGCCGATCGGCCCACCGCGTTCGCCCCCGTCCGGCCGCGCCCGATTTCGGTGCGCCCGCCGGCCGACGACGGTTTCGCGTCCGAGTCGGGCGTCCACCAGGTCGTGGCCGAGAACCCGCGCGTGGCGGCGGTCGCGCCGCCGGTCGAGGGGCTGAACCCGAAGTACACCTTCGCCAACTTCGTCGTGGGACCGAGCAACCAGCTCGCGCACGCGGCGTCGATGGCGGCGGCCGGCGTCGGCGGCCGGCGGCACAATCCGCTCTTCATCTGTGGCGGCACCGGCCTCGGCAAGACGCACCTGGTGCACGCGCTCGCGCACCGCGTCCGCGAGGAGCGGCCGAGCGCGCGCATCGTCTACATCAGCGCCGAGCGCTTCGTGAACGAGTTCGTGCAGTCGCTGCAAGACCAGAAGATGCACGACTTCCGCGCGCGCTATCGCGAGCGGTGCGACCTGCTGCTGGTCGACGACATCCACTTCCTCGCCGGCAAGACGCAGACGCAAGAGGAGTTCTTTCACGCGTTCAACGCCCTGCACCAGGCGAGCAAGCAGATCGTCGTCACCAGCGACAAGTACCCGCAGCAGCTCGACAAGATGGAGGAGCGGCTGGTGTCGCGCTTCCAGTGGGGCCTGGTGGCCGACATCCAGGCCCCCGAGCTCGAGACGCGCGTCGCCATCGTCCGCAAGAAGGCGCAGATCGAGCACATCGACCTCGCCGACGAGGTGTGCCTGTACATCGCGCAGATGGTCCGCAGCAACGTGCGCGAGCTGGAGGGCACGCTCATCCGGCTGGCGGCCAAGGCATCGCTGCTCGGCCACCCTGTCGACCTGACCTTCGCCCGCACCGAGATCGCGGCGACGACGACCGCGCGCCCGAACGAGGCGAGCGTCGAGGACATCCAGCGCGTCGTCTGCCACCACTTCAAGCTGCGTTCGACCGATCTCCTGTCCAAGGATCGCCACAAGAGCATCGCGTTCGCGCGGCACGTGGCGATGTACCTGTGCAAGCAGCGCCTGAAGTGCAGCTTCCCCGAGCTCGGCCGGGCCTTCGGCAACCGCGACCACACGACGGTCATCAGCGCCGTCCGCAAGGTCGAGGCGCTGCGCGGCAGCGATCCGGAGGTGCGTGCGCACCTCGAGGCCATCGAGCGGAAGCTCGGCAGCATCGAATAGCGCCGGACGGCGTTATGTTGCTGGCGTGATCCCCACCCGCCCTCCGCCCACCAAGGGCATCCGTCACGTCGCGTTGCTCGTGCGCGACATGGCCGTGATGGAAGCCTTCTACCGAGACGTGCTCGGTTACGTCGAAGAATGGCGCCCGAGCCCGGCCGAGCTGTACATGACGCGCGGCAGCGACAACCTCGCGCTGCACGCGGTGCACACGCCGGAGGAAGCGGTCCGCGAGTCGCGCCTGGACCACATCGGCCTGCTCATGAGCAAGCCGGAGGACGTCGACGCGTGGGCGCATTGGCTCGAGGCGAGGGGCGTCCCGCTCGACACGCAGCCGCGCACCCACCGCGACGGGGCGCGGAGCTTCTACGCGCGCGACCCCGAGGGCAACCGCATCCAGTTCATCTGGCACCCGCCCATCGCCGACAAGTAGAGATCACGGGAACGCGGGAAGGCGGGAAGGGGAAGACGCGAAGACGGGAAGGGAACCGGAAGGGTCGAGGTCCCGAGAGGGCCTCACCCCCAAACCTTCCCCGCCTTCCTGTTCAACCAAACGATCGCGATCAGATGGTGACGCGCCAGCTGGTCTCGCCGGTGCCGGGCACGTCCTGCAGCTCGACGCCCATGGCGGCGAGCTCGGCGCGCAGGGCGTCGGCGCGCGCGAAGTCCTTGGCCGCGCGCGCGTCGATGCGCTCCTTGACCTTGGCGTCGATCGCCGCCGCGTCGAGGTGCCGGAGCTTCAGCCGCCGCGCACGCGTCCGGGTGAAGAACGTCTCGGCGCCGGTCTGCATGAGGCCCATGGGCGTCGTGCACGCGTCGAGCGCCTCGACGGTGGCCGCCGCGAGCGACCGCGCCTCGGCCTGCGCCTTGGGGTCCTTCTTCAGCTTGGGGATCTTCGTCGCGAGCTCGTTGGCGAGCTTCGCGAGCTCGCCGATGACGCTCAGCGCGACCGCCGTGTTCAAATCGTTGTCGAGCGCCGCCATCACGCGGCCCCGCGCCTCGCGCACGAGCTTCGCGTCGTTGGAGGGGCCGCTCGCGTCGGCGCGCGCTCCGGCCGCCGCGGTCCGCAGCGCCTCGCGCGTCGTGTAGAGGTACTCCACGCGCCGCTCGGCATCGTCGAGGTTCGGAAAGACGACGCGCCCGTCGGGCAGCTTCTCGAGATCGAAGTTGGCCGGCCCGCGGTAGTGCATCCCGAGCAGGTAGTAGCGAAGGGCCTCCGCGTCGTTCCGCTCGAGGATCTGCGCGATCGTCACGAAGTTGCCGAGCGACTTGCTCATCTTCTCGGCGTCGACGTTGAGGAACCCCGAGTGGATCCACGTGCGCGCGAACGGCTCGCCCCACGCGGCCTCGCTCTGCGCGATCTCGTTCTCGTGGTGCGGGAAGACGAGGTCCATGCCGCCGCCATGGATGTCGAAGTGCGGCGAGAGCACCTTCGCGGCCATGGCCGAGCACTCGATGTGCCAGCCGGGGCGGCCCTTGCCCCAGGGGCTGTCCCACCCGAGCGCGTCGGGGCCGCTCGCCTTCCAGAGCGCGAAATCGAGCGGGTCGCGCTTGGACTCGCCCACCTCGACGCGCGCGCCCGCCTGCAGGTCGTCGATGTTGCGGTGCGAGAGCTTGCCGTAACCGGGGAAGGCGCGGACCGCGAAGTAGACGTCGTTGCCCTTGTCGGTGGCGGCGACGTACGCCGCCCCCTTGGCCACGAGCTCCTCGATGAGGCGGACGATCTGGCCGACGTGCTCGCTGACGCGCGGCTCGAAGTCCGGATCGAGGCAGCCGACGGCGTGCAGCTCCTCGGCGTTGACCTGCGACATGCGCCGCGACAGCTCGAGCGGCGGCTCGCCGCGCTCGAGGGCGCGCTTGAGGATCTTGTCGTCCACGTCGGTGACGTTGCGGACGAAGGTCACCCGGTAGCCGCGCGCGCGCAGGAACCGCACCAGCACGTCGAAGGCGATGAAGGTGCGGGCGTGGCCGGCGTGTGCGTGGTCGTAGGTCGTCAGACCGCAGACGTACATGCGCACGTGGCCCGGCTCGATGGGGTCGAGCGGCTCCACCCGCTGAGTGAGCGTGTTGTAGAGACGGACCGCGCCGTTCGACATCCAATCGGCTTGTATCACAGGCGCGTGATATTCATGCCGTCCATGCGGGTTCTGCCGCGGCTGCCGCTCGCTGCCGCCGCCGCCGCCGTCGTCGCGGCCGGCGCGTGCACGCACGCGCCCGCGCTGCACGACGGGGTGTTCCAGAAGTCCGACCGCACCGTGCACCTCGGCCCGGTGCCGCCCGGCTGGCAGCGCGTGCACGTCGACGGCGCGGACCTGGCATGGCGCGACCAGGGGCTCGAGGGCTCGGCCCTGTTCGACCTGCGCTGCCATCAGCGCGACGACGACGCGCCGCTGCCCGTGCTCACCGAGCACCTCATCATGGGCACGACCGACCGCGAGGTGCAGAGCCAGGAGACGATCCCCTTCGACGGCCGCGAGGCGCTGCACACGCTCATGCTGGCCAAGCTCGACGGCGTTCCGATGCAGTACGACATCTACGTCATGAAGAAGGACGGCTGCGTGTACGACCTGGTCTACGTCGCGCCGCCGAGCCGGTACGCCGCCGGGTCTGCCGATTTCGAACGGTTCGCCCGCGGCTTGCACGCGGCGTCCCCGCCGGTCGCCGTCGGGGGAGACTCCGCCGAAGAGCGGAGCGCGCGCAGCGGAGGCGCCGGCGGCGCCGCGCCGTCGAGTGACCCATGAGCACCGAGGCCCCGACCGAGTCCGGCCCCCCGTCCGCCCCGCCGCCGAGCGGCCGCATCTCCAACCTCCCTCCGCCGCCCGCGCCGACGCCGTTCCTGCGCGCGTCGCAGCAGCAGCTCGTCCGCTTCATCGAGCACATGGGCGACATCGGCGTGCTGACGCTGCGCACGTTCGGGTCGCTGTTCCGACGGCCGCTGGAGATCGGCTCGACCATCTACCAGATCGAGTCTCTCGGCGTGCGGTCGCTCGGCATCGTCGCGGTCACGTCGATCTTCATCGGCATGGTCATGACCATCCAGTTCGCCTTCGGACTGCAGCGCTTCGGCGGCATCGAGTACATCCCGCGCGTCATCGTCCTGTCGTTTCTGCGCGAGCTCGGGCCGACGCTGACGGCCATCATCGTGGGCGGGCGCATCGGCAGCGGCATGGCCGCCGAGGTGGGCGCGATGAACGTGACCGAGCAGGTCGACGCCATCCGCGCGCTCGGCGGCGACCCGGCCAAGAAGCTCGTGTTGCCGCGCGTCGTCGCGGCGATGATCGTCATGCCGTTCCTGAGCATCTTCGCCGACACGCTCGGCACCGTCGGAGCGCTCTTCGTCTGCGACGCGGAGTACGGCATCCGGCCCGTCCTGTTCATGGAGCAGGCGCTCGAGACGGTGCTGCTGAGCGACCTGTTCTCGGGCCTGGCGAAGACGCCCATCTTCGGCTTCATCATCGCGATCGTCGGCTGCCACTTCGGCCTGACGACGCGCGGCGGGACCGAGGGCGTCGGGCAGAGCACGACGCGAACGGTGGTGGTCGTGTCGATCGCGATCCTGGTGGCCGACTACTTCCTGACGCGGATCTTCGTCGCGTTCCTGCCGCCGTGATGGGCCGGTCTCCCGATTGCCAGCCGCCGCGCTTGTGGCCATGATTGCACGGTGACTTCGCCCAATGTCTTCTCGCTGGAGGCCGTGAACGCGCTCGTGCCGCGGCTGCGGCTGCTCGTCGGGGAACAGATGGATCGGCGCGCCGAGATCGAGCGGCGCCTCGAGCGGCTGGCGGGCGTGCTCGGCGAGGTGCCCGACCGCATCCAGGTCGAGGACGACGACTCGCCCGACGTGCAACAGCTCAAGCGCGAGCTCATCGAGCGCGTCGACGCCTACCAGAAGGCGTGGCGCGCGGTGGAGGACATGGGGGCGGTCCTGAAGGACCCGCGCATCGGGCTGGTCGACTTCTACGGCGAGGTCGACGGAAAGCTCGTCTGGCTGTGCTGGAAGTACGGCGAGGACGCGGTCACCCACTATCACGCGCTCGACGAGGGCTTCTCCGGCCGCAAGCCGATCGAAGCCACGATGCGCCGGCGCCACCTCAACTAGGGACCGCAGCCCATGGATGTTCAGGCCGCAGCACGCGCGATCGAGGACTTCCTGCGGGCGCTCGGCCGCCATCCGGAGCACGAGCCGGAGCTGGCCGGCACCGGCGAGCGCGTGGCCCGCGCCTGGGCCGAGGAGCTGCTCGACGGCTACGGGGTCGACGTCGACGCGCTCCTGGCGCAGAACGTCTTCGCCGGCACCTCGGAGCTGGTCGCCGTGCGCGACGTGCCGGTCACGACGATCTGCCCCCACCACCTGATGCCGTCGACCGGGCGCGCGACCGTGGCGTTCGCGCCCGAGGAGCACCTGGTCGGCATCGGCACGCTGGCGCAGCTCGTCGATGCGTTCGCCCACCGCCTCGCGACGCAGGAGGCGACCGGCGAGCGCGTCGTCGCCGCCGTGCAGAAGCACCTCGCGCCGCGCTGGGCCGGGTGCCGCATCGTCCTCGAGCACGCGTGCATGAGCGCGCGCGGCGGGCGCTCTCACGGCTCGCGCGTCGAGACGGTCGCGCTCGCGGGCGGCGAGGTGGACGCCGCGGTCGCGTACGCCGCGCTCGGGGTGGGGCGGTGAGAAGCGCCGCATGAAGCTCGTCGGCCGCGTGCCGCGCGCTCGGCTCGAGGGAGGGGCGATGGTGCGGCTCGACTACGAGCCCTTCCACGTGCTGGTGGCCGTCGTCGACGGCGCGCCGTGCGCGATCGAGGACGCGTGCAACCACGCCGGCGCGAGCCTGGCCGAGGGCGATCGCGACGGCGGCTGCGTCGCGTGCCCGATGCACGGCTACGTCTTCGAGCTGGCGACCGGCCGCCTGGTCGAGCCGCGCGGCCTCTGCGACGACCAGCGCACCTTCGTCGCGCGCTTCGAGGGCGAGGACGTCGTCGTGTGGGACCCGGGCGCGTCGCTCGTGATCCTGGGCGCGTGACTCACTCGACGACGTCGACGTCGGTCGGCGGCAGCGTGCGGTAGTTCGCGTCGACGTAGTCGACGACCTCGTCGAACCAGTCGTCGAGGCGTCCGACGGGGTAGAGGTGGCCGTCCGGCGTTCCGTCCTTGTTGTAGCCGGCGACCATCCGGTTGGAGTTCAGATAGAACGTGCCGCGGATGCACTCGGGCACCTGCGTGTGGGCGGCGTCGGGCAGCGTCTGCATGCGGCAGCGGCCGTCCACGTAGACGACGATCATCTTGGCCAGGCGGTCGGCCGACGATCGCGTCTGATCGTTCATGTAGTTGTTCGTGATGGCCGCCGTCGCCTCGAGGTCGCGCGGGTCTTGCCCGTAGCCGTGCAGCACGAAGAGGACCGGGTAGCGCACGTCGCGCACGCGGTTGGCCTCGAGCGCGTACCCGGGCGGCAGCGTCACGGCGATCGGCCCGGTGCGTCCCGTCTTGGGCCCGGTGAAGTAGGTCTCGCAGTGCCCCTTCAGCTCGCAGGCCGTCCCGAGCTGGTTGACCGTCGTGGTCTCGCCGTTGAAGTCCGGGTCGCTCGGCGAGGGGATCAGCTGGTCCGCGACCGTGCGGTCGGCGTCGGGCCACTTGCTCGCCGCGAAGTAGAAGCTCGTCACCAGGCGGTAGAGGATCTGGCTGCCGGTGCCGACGTGCTGGCCGTCGCCCTGCATGATCTGCCCCGCCGTCGCGTCGACGTAGCCGTAGCGCAGGCTCGGCGCGTCGGCGACGTCCGACCAGAGGATGTTGGCCGCCTGGAACTGGTCCGGCTGCGTCGGATCCTCGCCGGGCAGATTCTCGAAGTTGTTGTAGAACGTGGTCGTCTTGACCGGCGTGCCGTCGGGGCGGCGCCGCGCGGCGATGGCCCCCTCGAGGTGGTTGGCCACGGCGCCGAAGTCGAACAGGTCGCGCACGCCGCCGTCGCTCCAGACGTCGATGCGCGCCAGCGCGTCGTCGTCGAGCGGTCCGGCCGGCGGCGTCGACCAGCCGGCGAGCATCGAGTGCGGATCGTTCGCGTAGAAGCTCTGCAGGCCCGAGGACATCGTGAACTTCCCGTCGCCCTCGCCGACGTCGTAGCCGGTGGGCTGCTGCGGCGTGTTCGGCACGCCGTCGAGGCCGACGTCCTGGTAGGGCTCGCCGGTCTCGTAGCGGTGGTCGCCCTCGGTGCCGCCGGGGTTCACCTGGAAGTCGTAGTCGTCCTGGTTCGGGTCGGGGTTGGCGATCGGGTCGTAGCCCGGCTCCTGCGCGTCGGGCACCCCGTCGGTGCCGGTGTCCTGCCACGCCTCGTGTCCCTGGCGGATGACCGGCTCGTCGGCGTCGCGCTTGCCGTTGCCGTTCAGGTCCACCGCGAGCGCCATGTCGACCGGCATCACGTCGGTCGGCATCGTCGTTCCGGCGTACGGGTCCGCCCACGTGTCGTCGTATGGGCTGTCCATCGAGTTCTGTGGGGACCCATCGCAGAAGCTGATGACCTGGTGCGAGCCGTCCGGGTTGTAGGTGGCGTCGTAATAGGGCTTGGGTGAAGTCCACGTGTGGGCGAGATCGCAGCGCGACTGGACGCACTCGTTCCAGATCTGCTGCTGCTGCATCTGCGCCTGCTGCTCCTGCATCTGCTGGGCGGGCGTGTCGTCGGGGCTCGGCGAGATGGGGTCGATGAAGAGGCGGCAGTCGACGCCCGGGATGGTGCCCTTCACGAACGGATCGCTCGCCGTCGGCCCGGCCGGCAGGAACGACAGCGTCGGATCGCTGTTCTGCCCGTTGGGGTTGCTCTGCATCAGCGCCAGATCCTCGAAGATCTGGATGTAGTCGCTGCGCGCGAAGTGCCCGCCGTTGCCGCTGCCGTCCTGGTACCACCAGTGATTGAAGTCTTCGGTGTGCGCGTAGGTCTCCTGCAGCGGGTAGAGGTTGGGCGGCGTCGTGGGGCAGCTCGCCTGCGACGCGGGGCAGAAGCCGCCGAGCGCGTACTTCTCGACGAACCAGAGCAGCCACGTCCAGTCGCTCGGGCCGCCCATCGGCGCGATGGCGTCGAACTGGTCGTGGTGGCGCAGCCCGAACGACGCCGCGCCGCCCGCGCCCATCGAGAAGCCGACCACCGCCCGATGCGTCAGGTGGCGCTTGAAGTGGCTCGTGCCCGCGTCGGCCTCGACGGCAGCCTGGTAGGTGCCGAACCAGGACGACGAGAAGCGCAGCACCCAGTGGCCGTTCGCGAGCTGGTCGAAGCGCGGGTTGGCCACCGGGATGGCGCGCGGCGTCTTCGCGCGCGGGCCCTGGTAGAGCACCTGCACGTGGCGCATGCGCGCGCCGGTCGGCATCGCCGCCGGGTTCACCGGGATGGCGAAGTCGATCTCGCGCCGCAGCGAGTGGGTGCTCCAGGTCGGGTCCTGCGGCGTGAAGGTGACGGCGGGGCCGAGCTTCAGCGGCTTGGCCGGCGCGCCGCCGGAGAGGTCGCCGCCCGCGCAGCCGATGGCGGCGCTGAACGCGGGCAGCGCCAGCTCGTCGGTGCGCGTGAACGCGCCCGGCGGCACCGCCAGCGACGCATCGGCCGCGTCGCCGCTGCCCGTGATGGTCGGCGACGAAGCGGAGAGGCCGCTCATGGGCCCCGGCGCCGCCGGCGAGTGGCACGCCGGGAGCGTGCCGTCGTTGACCACGACCGGCAGCGACGCCGTGAACGGCGTCGGATCGCCATTGAACGGGTCATCCGCCGGGCCCTGCGGAGGCCGCTGCACCGAGACGGTGACCGACGCCTTCCCGGGCGCGATCCCCTGCACGTCGAAATCGAACGTGGGGTGCCGCAGGTCGAGCGGCGCCGAGGAGGGGGCTCCCGCGATCGTCGGATCGCTCACGGCCATCGAGGCCGTCGTCGGCACGCACATGTCCGGGTCGACGATCAGGCGCACGGGGCGGACCTGCCCCTGCGCGACGACGACGAGCGGCGGGTCGAAGCGGATGTGCACCGGACCCGCGAGGCTCGGGTCGCACACCTCCCCAGGCTGAAGGGGCGAGGAGGGCGGCGGCGTCGACGCGGGCGGGGACGAGCTGCACCCCGGCGCCGCGAGACCCGCCAGGAGCACGAGGCCCAGGCGCGTCGGTCGGTTCATGTCGGCCGGCTACTGTAGCGCTCGCGGTAGGTCGCGGCGCAACGCGCGGCGCGTCTCATCTGCATGTCCGCCGATGGGGCCCGCCGCCGGCGCAGCCCTTAAATGAAAGTGCCCGCGCAGAGGGGCCGGGGGGGCAGCCTCACTCCACACGGGCACCAGCTGGGATCTGCAGCGCGCGTGCCACGCCACGTGCGTCACAAAACCCGCTGTTCTGCCTGGTCGAGCTGCACAGCCGCCGTGCAATTGTGAAAGGCTGCAATGCGCGCGTCTGCACGACTGGCCGTCGTATCCCTCAATGTGCGGCGCAGCGCAGCGCGTAGCGCTGGTGTGCCGAGAAGATGCTCGCCTCGAGCGTTCGTGCCTCACCGGGCGCGCGGCGTGGCAGGGCGGTCAACGCCGCGGGCGGCGACGACGCCTCGCCGTCGATGGTGCCGAGCACGCGGTCGACACACGCCCGTTCGCGCGACACCCGCACGCGCGCCATCGCCGACTGCACCGGCGAATCGAACGCCGTTCCTATCCTCATCCGTATCGCGCCCGGGTACGGCAAGTCCAGCTCCCAGCCGCCCGTGTCCTCGCCGGTGCACACCGCCACTGGTCTGTCGGACAGGTCCACGGCCGCGAGCGGCTCGGGCTCGCCGACGCGCCCCGACTCCAGGTCGACGGCGTCGACCCAGAGCGAGGCCACGGCGTGCTCGCCGTCGGGGTGGCCGTCGACCACGAGCCCCAGCGCCGCTCGACCCGCGCCGTCGGCGCGCTGCGCGAGGCGCACCTCGGATCGCACGCCGACGCCCACGCGCGGCACTCGCGCGAGCTCGCGTCCGAGCCCGCCGTCGATGGTCCACAGAACCGTCGCCGGCGGCTGGCCGGCGCTCTGCGTCGTCGCCAGGCACCAGCGCCCCGCGATGCGCGCCGCCGCTTCGACGTCGGGCCACGGCTCGCCGTCGGCGCGGCGCGCCTGCACCGCGGGACGGTCGGTCTCGAGCACCAGCACCTCGGCGTTCGGGCTCGAGGCCGTGTACCCGCGCCGCGCGACGAGCAGCGCGTGATCGGCGTCGTCGCCGGGCGCCAGCAGCCACACGGTGGGCAACCCCGGTCCGCCGCCGAGCCCGCGACGCGCGCCGTCGAGGCTGGTCCAGGGCGCCGGCGAGGGTGCCGACGAGCGCGCGTCGGTCCATCCGCCCCAGGGCCACTGCCAGCGCACGGCCCAGCGCCCGAGCGTGTTCCAGTCGCCGGATTTCGGTCCCCACGCGTAGACGCGCGCGAGCGGGATCGATCGCAGCGTGCGGTCCAGCCCCGAGGTCGCCTCCTGCGACACGCCGAGATCGTCGGCGGCGAGCGGCGGCCCCGCGCGCCCCGCGAGCGGCGGGAAGGGCGCGGTGGCGCCGTAGGTCGCGTACGCCCCCCCGCTCCAGGAGCGCCAGGGCAGGGGTGTCGGGAGCAGCGGCACGAGGGGCCTGGGCGCCGGCCGTCCGCGCACGTCCATTCGGGCCCGGGGCGCAGGAGCCGACACCGCCGCGCAGTCGAGATCGAGCGACGTCGGTCGCGACGCAGGCCGCCCGTGGTGCGGGGGCACGAGCCGCTCGGGCGACTCGACCGCCCCCCAGCCGACGCGCAGCCAGCCGGCGGCGATGCACCCGACCGGCCCGCACGCGCGCTCGCGAACCTCGCGCGCCGAAGCGATGGGGTTCGGCAGCTCGAGCGTCGTCCAGGTCATCCCGCCGTCGGTCGTCTCGTAGCCCGTGCGCGACGCCGTCCAGCCCAGGCCCCAGCGCCCCGACACGATCGGCGAGCCGGCGACGCGCACGTACTCGCCGACGTGCGCGCTGCCGCTCACGTCGATCTCGACGCCGAGCACCGAGCCCGCGCCGTCGACCCACCCGCCGACCACGCCCGGGCGGCGCTCCTCGAAGCCGTCGAGCCAGAGTCCGGTGCGCAGCACCTGCGTGACGTGCGCGTGCAGCGGCGGAATCACGAGCGGCACGTGCGTGGCGTGCACGCCGTCGGTGATCGTCAGCCGCGCGCTCGACAGATCGCCGAGCCGCGGCGGGCGCACCAGCGCGACGCGTCCGTCGGCGAGCACCACGAGGCGCGCGCGCTCGACGTCCTCGCCGCGGAAGTGCATCTCGCTCCAGCGCCCGTCCGGTCGCATCAGGCAGAAGGTCAGCTCGCCGGCGCGCGGCGCGTCGGTCGCGCGGGCGTCGCAAGGTCCGCGCGCGGCGAGCGCGCCGTTGCCGAACGCGAGGATCTCCCTGGGCGTGTCGAAGCGACGCAGCTCGAGCATCGCGCCGGCGGCGGCGTCCCAGCGGTACGCGGCCGTCGTCCCGCGTGGCTCCCCGCACACGAAGCCGAAGGCGGCCCCGTCGCCGGGGCCCGCGAGCGAGACCGGGTGGCAGCGGGCGGGCTGCAGCGGGAACGCGTCGGTGGCGCCGCCGACCAGCGCGCCGTCGGCCAGGCGCACGCGCGCGAGCGCCCCGTCGCGTGCGACCAGGGCCGTGCCGTCGACGAGCGGCCAGCCGTCCTCGAGGGCCGCCACGAGCGGCCGCGGGCCGAAGATGCGCGCCAGCGGATCGCTCGGCGGCGCGGGTGGCTCGGGCGCGCGGTCGGGCGATGGGGCCGAGCGCAGCCGTGCGATCGCGCCGTCGGGCCGCACCTCCCACCACTGCACCCGTCGCGCCTCGTCGATGCCGCCGACGGCCAGCGCGTCGTCGACCCTCGCGACCTCGGTGGGCACGATGGGCAGCGCGAGCGGCCGCCACGTCGACCCCGCGTCGACCGTCAGCAGCGCGCCGCGCAGATCGGCGATGGCCAGCGCCTGCCAGGCGTCGAGCGCCGCCAGCCCGGCGATCGTCGGCGACGCAGGCAGCGGCCCCATGCCCTCGTGCTCGCCGGTGCGTGCGTCGATGGGCACGAGCCCGCCCTGCCGCGGGCGCAGGTAGACGCGGTCGAGGCCCACGAGCACCTGCGCGATCGGCCGCGCCTCGGCGTCGATCGGCGAGGCCGGCGCCAGCCACGTCTGCGCGCGCCAAAGCTGGCTGCCGAGCGCGAACAGGAACCCGCCGCCCAGCCGCGCGGGGAGCGGGACGACGACCGATGGCGAGGACGGCAGCCGGTCGGTGGACGTGCGCATCGAGCCGTCGGCGAACGAGAGCGCGCGCACGCCGTCGACCAGCAGCCGCGCGCCGCCGTCCGGCTCCGTGCCCCAGCTGCGGGTCCCCTCGAGGCGCTCGGGCACGAGGTGCGCGCCGTGCACGGTGGGGTCGGCGGGTGCGCGCATCGCGCCGCCGCCGAGAGCACGCACGAGCGCCGGCTCGGCCCCCGATCGGGCCGCGGCCCGATCGGACGAACCCGGGGCGGCCCCATGAAACGAACCCGGGCCCGCGCCGGCGCACCCCGACGCGAGGCCCGCGACCCAGGCCACCGCTGCAGCTGCCCGGGCGACCCGCACGAGTCGATCGTAGCAGCCCAAGCTCCGGAGAGTGGATCGCGCGCCCGAGATGCGCCATGGTCTCGGGGCCATGTCCTACGTCGTTGCCGTGGTGGGAGCGACCGGCGCCGTCGGTCGCGAGATGCTCAAGGTCCTCGAGCAGCGCCGCTTGCCCGTGAAGCGGGTCGTCGCGCTCGCCAGCCGTCGCAGCGCAGGGACGAAGCTGCCTTTCGCGGACGGCGAGCTGACCGTCGAGGAGCTGACGCCGCGCTCGTTCGAGGGCGTGCAGATCGCGCTCTTCAGCGCCGGGGCGAGCGTCTCGCGCGAGTTCGCGCCCGTGGCGGCGGCGGCCGGGGCGGTGGTCATCGACAACTCGAGCGCGTGGCGCATGGATCCGGACGTTCCGCTGGTCGTTCCGGAAGTGAACATGGAGGCGGCGGCGCGCCGCCCCAAGGGGATCATCGCCAACCCCAACTGCTCGACGATCCAGATGGTGGTCGCGCTCAAGCCGCTGCACGATGCCGCGCGCATCACGCGCATCGTCGTGTCGACCTACCAGGCGACGAGCGGCAAGGGCCACGCCGCGGTCGAGGAGCTGCTCGCGCAAACGCGCGCGGTGCTCGAGGGGCGCACGGCCGAGGCGCGCGTGTTCCCGGGGCAGATGGCGTTCAACGTGCTCTGCGACTGGAAGCCGGGCGAGGCCGACTACTCCGAGGAGGAGTGGAAGATGGTCAACGAGACGCGCAAGATCCTGGGCGACGCGACCATCGGCGTGTCGCCCACGACGGTGCGCGTGCCCGTCGTCAACGGCCACGCGGAGGCGGTGCACGTGCAGTTCGCGCGGCCGATGCGCGCGCAGGAGGCCAAGAACCTGCTTCGCGGCGCACCCGGCGTCGTGCTCGTCGACGAGCCGTACGCGCCCGGCAAGCACCCGCAGCCGGCGCTCGCCTCGGGCACCGACGCCGTCTACGTCGGCCGCGTTCGCGACGACCTGGCGGTGCCCGGCGCGATCGACCTCTTCGTCGTCAGCGACAACCTGCGCAAGGGTGCGGCGACGAACGCGGTGCAGATCGCCGAACGGCTCTGATCCAGCCGCTTCACGCTCCAACCAAGCGCGGGCAGCGTCAGGACGCGATCTCGCGCACGCCCTCGACGAGGCGGTCGATCTCCTCGGTGGTGTTGAACGCGTGGGGGCTCGCGCGCACGGTGCCGTCGAGGTGCGCGCGGGCGTGGAGCACGTGCGTGCAATGGAAGCCGCCGGACACGCAGACGCCGAACATGTCGCAGAGCGCGCGCGCGACGTTCTCCTGCGTCATGCCGGGGGCGTCGACGACGAAGGTGGCGAGCGCGATGCGCCGCTCGGGCGGCACGTCGCCGGCGAGCACGCGCACACCGGGCAGCTCGCGAAGGCGCGACAGGAGGTAGCGCGCCAGGCGCACGTCGTGCTCGCGGAGGGTCTCCATTCCGAGCGCGCGCATCCACTTGATGGCCGCGCCGAAGCCGATGGTCGACTCGATGGCGGGCGTCCCGGCCTCGAAGCGGAACGGGACGTCGCGCGGCACGAAGTGGCTCGGCGCCGCGCCGACGATGTCCTCGTTCATCGCGACCATCCCGCCGCCGACCTGGTAGAGCGGGAACTCCTTCAGCCGCTCTCGCCGGGCGTAGAGGATGCCGACGCCGCTCGGCCCGAACGCCTTGTGCGAGCTGGCCGCGAGGAAGTCGACGCCGAGCTTCGCGACGTCGATCGGCACGTGCGAGATCGACTGCGCCGCGTCGAGCAGCACCGGGATGCCGCGCGCGTGCGCGATGCGCACCACCTCCTCGACCGGCGCGATGCACCCGGTGACGTTCGACACGTGCCCGATCGCCACGAGGCGCGTTCGCGGCGTCAGCAGCGCTTCGAGCGTCTCCCAGCGCGGCACGCCGTCGGGGTCGATGGGCATCGGTACCGGCTTGGCGCGCACGCGCCAGGGCAGCCAGTTGGCGTGGTGCTCGCTGGCGGGGAAGACCACCTCGTCGTCCTCGCCGAGCGACAGCGCGTGGCGCAGCAGGTTGATCGCCTCGGTCGTGCCTCGCACGAACACGATCTCGTCGGGCGCTCCCCCGATGAGCCCCGCCGCCTCGAGGCGCGCGGCGTCGTACAGCTGCGTCGCCTCCTGCCCGAGCACGTGCACGCCGCGGTGCACGTTGGCGGTGCAGCGCTCGTAGTAGTCGACCACCGCGTCGATGACGGCGCGCGGCTTGGGCGTGGTCGAGGCGCTGTCGAGGAACGCGAGCGGCCGGCCGTCGAGCGTCCGCGACAGCATGGGGAACTGGGGGCGCAGCCGGTTGGCGAGCGCGTCGATGGCTTCGCGATCGGTCGTCATGGGGTCAGCCCTCGCAAGCTTCGAAGCAGGCGGAGACGTCGATCGGCACGTGCCGCTTGCTCACGCGGAACTTGCCGCTCGGCTCGATGGGGATGGCCGCGACGCCGCGCGCCGCGACGTTCAGGCCGCGGCAGAGCGCCGCCAGCCGCTCTCGAGCCGCGTCCACCGCGCGCATCGCGTCGCCGTCGGCGACCACGTCGAGCTCCACCTCGCCGGCCGTGCGCTGGTTGGCCTGCCAGAGGCGCACCCCATCCACCGCGCCGAGCGCGCGGTCGATCGCCCCCGCGGTCACGAGCGCGCCGTCCGGCAGCAGGAGCGCGTCGTCGAGCCGCCCCTCGACGCTGCGGATGGGCGCCACGGTCGTCCAGGTGCGCGGCCCCGCGGGGTCGACCTGCACGAGATCGCCCACGACGAAGCGCACGAGCGGCTGCGCCACGCGATCGATCGACGTGACCGCCACGAGCGCGACGTCCTCGGCCCCCGGCGTCGGCACGCGCGCGCGGAGCAGCTCCACGTGCGCGGTGAACGGGCAGTGGTGCAGCCGCCCGTCGCCCCCTTCCATGAAGAGCACACCCACCTCGCTCGCGCCGTACAGCTGAAGGAGGGGCCCGGCGTATGTCTCGCGGATGGCGCGCACGTGCGCGCGCGTCGCGAACGCGTACGTGAGCTGCACGAAGCCGCGCACGTCGATCGTGCGCCCGTGCTCCTTCGCGAAGCGCGCGAGCAACGCGAGGTACAAGGGGTCGCTCTCGAGGCCGACGGTCCGGTGCCGCGCGAGCTCGTCGAGCATCCGCGTGCGCTCCTCGTCCGTCCAGAAGAGCGGGTCGGGGCGCTGGTTCAAGAACAGGTGCTCGCCGTCGACGCGCTGCTCGTAGGGCAGGTCGCCGACGTGGCAGGTGCCCAGGCCGCACGCGGGCGTCGTGAGGATCGCCTCGCGGTACGGCCCGTGGGCGCCGCCCATCGCCGCCGCGACGAGCGCGTTCGTGCGCATGGCGCGCCCCTCCTGGCGCATCCACCAGCCCTCGTCCCAGAGGATGCGCAGGCGCTCGCCCGTCGACCCGCTCGTCTCGACCAGCTCGAGCGCACCGGACGCGAGCTCGGCGCGCACGTCGCGCCCGGCGGGCACCCACTGCTTGGGGAGCGTGGGGCGCACGTCCTTCTTGAAGAGCAGCGGCAAGCGCGCGAGCGCTTCGCGCAGCGGCGTGCCGGGTGCCGGCGGAGCGTGGCCGCGCTTCTGGTAGAAGGGGATCTCGCGCAGCGCGCGCGCGACGGCCGCGACGGTGCGCGCCTCGTGCTCGAGGTCGGGGCCCGGGCGATCGGGACTGACGGGTCGCCACGCGTCCGCGCATGGCGTGGGCAGGGCCGACATGCCCTCTCCCTTACCACCGTTGGTCGGCGAGCACACGGAGGCTGCCCGCGACGACGCCGTAGCCGCCCGGCGTGCGAAGGGTGCGCCGCACCTCGGCGGGGCTCGCCGCGCCGGAGACGAGCGAGCGGTACGCGTCGACGATGCGCGTCACGTCGGGGGCCGTCTCGCGCACGAGCTCGATGCGGAAGCGCCGCACACCGCCGGCGTGCAGCCCGGGCACGACGCCCGCGCCGCTCTGCGCCGCGGCGTGGAAGACGGTGTTGCGGCAGCCGACGTCGGCCTCGACCGGGTGCTCCATGCCCGCGCGGTCGCGCAGGCTGACGCGGTGCTTCTCGCAGGGGCGGCCGCAGCTGCGGTGGTCGCGCCCGTCGCTCAGCAGCGCGGCGATCACGCAGTGCTCCATGTGAAAGAGCGGCATCGGATGGTGCACGACGACCTCGGCCCAGGGGCCGAACGGCGTCGCGCAAAGCTCCGCGAGCTGCGCGGCGTCCAGATCGAACGACGGCGTGAACGCGGCCAGGCCCCGCCCGAGCACCTCGGCGGCCGTGAGGCGGTTGGTGACGTTGAGCGAGAAGTCGCCGATGCGCGGCGGCCCACCGGCGCCCGCCGCGTCGTGCAGCGCGCCGAGCGATCGCACGAGCAGCGCGTCGGGCGCGAGCTCGCGCAGGTACCTGTCGATCTTCTCCTCGCCGGGCTTGCGGATGCGCGGCGGGGCGAGCGTGACGTGCACGGGCGCGGAGCGGGCGCGGAGCGCGCGGACGGCGGCGCCGGTGCCCGTCAGCTCGAGGAAGTCGAGCACCACGCCGTCGGCGCCCGCGTCCACGGCGGCGTGCGCCTGATCGAGCGTGCGGCAGAGGACGAACAGGCCTCCGGGCGGCGGCGCGCTGTCGGGCGGGACGGCGGCGGAGAGGAGCGCGGCGTGCGTTGCGTCGGTCGTCGCGCGCGCGCGGTGCGTGGAGGCGACGAGCGCGTCGCAGAGCGCGCGCCGCGCGCGGTTGAGCGCCGACATCGGGAGCATCGCCCCGTCGGGCAGGTCCACCTCGAGCCCGCGCAGCGCGAAGGGCGTGTCGCCGAGGCGCTCGAGCTTGTCGCGGAGCACCTCGCGCGTCGTCGCCGCCGTGCGAGCGCGCTCCACCGGCGCGTCGCCCACGACGCGCGCCACGTGCCCGCGCGCGCTCTCGGCCTCGAGCACGAACGGCTCGCCGAAGCGCCCGCCCACGCGCACGTCGATGGCCACGCGCTCGGGCTCGCGCTCGACGCGCGTCGCGACGGCGCGGTCGTTCGCCGGATCGCTCGTCTTGAACACGCTCCGTCCGGCCTGCGCTCCCGCCACGTCCTTGTCCGGCCCGAGCCACGCGAGCACCTCTCCGGGCGCGCCCGCCGGCTCGATCTCCCACACGCGGCCGCCGACCTCGCCCTCCCCACCCCAGCCGCCCTCGACGAGCACGCCGTCGCCCTTGGCGAGCGGTCCCTCGAGGCGCAGCGCGATCCACGCGCGGCCGCCCGCGCGTCGCACGCCCTCGCACGCGCCCACCGGCAGCCCGCGGTGATCGCACGCGCGCCCCTCGACCAGGCGCTGGTGATCGACCCCTGCGAGAAACCCCGGACCCGAGCCGCGCGTGTACGTCTGCAGCGCGGCGCGCCGGTCGTCGTCGTGCGCCGCCTCGTCGATGGCGCGGCGGTAGAGCGCCGTCGTCGCGGCGACGTACTCGGGGCCCTTGAGGCGTCCCTCGATCTTGAGCGAGCTCACGCCGAGCGCCGCGAGCCGCGGCACGAGCGCGCTCGCCTCGAGGTCCTCGGGCGAGAGCAGGTACGCGCGATCGCCCTGGTCGCGCACCGCGCCGTCGACCACGAGCTCGTAGGGCAGCCGGCACGCCTGCGCGCACGCGCCGCGGTTGGCGCTGCGCCCGCCGATCGCCTCGCTCGTCAGGCACTGGCCCGAGTACGAGATGCAGAGCGCGCCGTGGACGAACACCTCGAGCTCGGCGTCGGTCTGCGCGCGGATGGCGGCGATGTCGTCGACCGACAGCTCGCGCGCGAGGATGACGCGCGTCGCGCCGACCGACCGCGCCAGCTCGACGCCGGCCGCGTCGGTGCAGGTCATCTGGGTCGAGGCGTGGATGGGGAGCCCCGGCGCGAGCGCACGCACCAGGCGCGCGACGCCGAGGTCCTGCACGATGACCGCGTCCACCCCGGCCGCGGCGCACGCGCGCACGGCCGCCTCGAGCGAGGGCAGCTCCTCGTCGAACACGAGCGTGTTGAGCGTCACGTAGCCGCGCACGCCGCTCGCGTGCAGCTCGCGCATCGTCGCGGCGAGCTCGCCGGCGTCGAAGTTCGCGGCGCGCGCGCGCGCGTTGAATCCCTTCAGCCCGAAGTAGACCGCGTCCGCCCCGGCGCGCACCGCGGCCCGCATGGAAGCGGCGTCGCCCGCGGGGGCGAGCACTTCGGGGCGCGAGCGGTTCATGCACCGGACGATGTAGCGCGAAACGACGTTCGGGCGAACTGGACCGGACGGCTCGCAGGCCTCGTGGAGCCTTCACATCGGCCGCGGGAACGCCTCGCGGAAGCTTCGGATCGTGTCGATCTCGTCGTGGCGGTGCGCGAACGACGTCGCCTCCCGGAACGCGCTCGCGTCGACGACGATCGGGAACTTGATGTGGCCGAGCGCCCCCTTGGGGAGCTTGGGAAAGCCGAAGCGCCCGATGAGCCCCTCGAGCACGAACTCGGGAAGCGGCACCGGCGTGCGGTCGGCCTCGACGACGATGCGCGAGAGAGGCAGCGGCTGCGGGCCGGCGACGTTGAACACGCCGCGCGGCCGCTTGCTCACCGTCAGCGCGACCGCCTCGACGAGGTCGTCTTCGTGCATGAACTGGAACAGCGGGTCGAACCCCATGACGAGCGGCACGCGCTTTCCGCGAAGGAACCCCGCGAGCGTCCCGTGCCCGCTGGGCCCCAGCGTGTAGCAGGCGCGCAGCACCGTCGTCGTCAGCTCGGGGAAGCGCCACAGCGCCGTCGCGGCGTACAGGTCCGCGGCGACGAGGTCCGACAGCTCCGGGAAGCGGTTGAGCGCGATGGGCGGCTCGTCCTCGGTGTGGAAGAGCGCCGCGTCGGGCCCCGCGCCGTAGTACGTGTGCCGCCCGACGAAGACGCAGTGCTCGACGCCGTAGGCGCGCGAGTACTCGAAGACGGCGCGCGTGCCCCCGAGGTTGATCTGGTAGCGCTCCTCGCCGGGGACGACGAGCGAGGTCACCGTCGCCATGTGCACGACCGCCTGCGGCCGCGTGCGGCGGAACACCTCCTCGGCGGCGCGCTTTCGCACGTCCACCTCGTGGAACTCGATGGGCGGCTCGGCGCTAGGCGCGCGCGGATCGATCCACGGCCGCCGGTCGATGCCGACCACCTCGTGCCCGTCGCTCGCGAGCTTCGCCGCCACCTTGCGCGCGATGGCGCCCGACACGCCGGGGATGAGGACTCTCACGCCGACCCCCGAAGCTGCGGGAACTCCCCGCGGCGCCGTCGCTCGCCGGCCGAGAGCATCCCCGCGATGACCTCCTTCACCTTGTCGACGTAGCCGAACACGATCTCGTCGTCCTCGTTGCCGGTACCCGAGAAGCGCAGCGGCGCGCCGTAGTGGATCTCGATCTTGGCCGGCAGCGGCACCGGCACCCCGTAGGCGACGATGGGCACGTACGGCACGCCGAGCAGCCGTCCGAGCCGGTAGGCGTTGGCGACCGTCGGGAACGCCTCGCCGCCGCCGAGCACGGCGAAGGGGATGATGGGCGTCCGCGTCTTGAGCGCCAGGCGCACGAACCCGCTGCCGAAGTCTACCAGCGAGTAGCGCTCGCGATAGAGCTTCGCCGTCCCGCGCGCCCCTTCGGGGAAGACCATGAGCAGCCGGTCGTCCTCGAGCAGGCGCTCGGCGTGCTCGGGCAGGCCCGTGAGCTGTCCGGTGCGCGCGGCCCACTCGCCGGCGAAGGGGAATCGGTCGATGAACTTCTCGACCATGCCCTGCGCCAGGCGCGGCGGCTCCATCTCGAGCAGGCAGGAGGCGATGACCATCGCGCCGTCGATGGCGATGCCGCCCGAGTGGTTGCCGACGAGCATCGCGCGTCCGCGCGTCGGCACGTTCTCGATGCCGCGCGTCTCGACCGAGAAGTACCAGCGATAGAGCGCCGCCAGCGCCGTCATCCCGAAGCGCAGGTGGAGCTTCGAGACGCCGTACGGATCGAGCCCGAGCGCGTTGAACGGCAGCTCGAGCCGGTCGATGCGTTCGCGGACGATCTGGTCGAGGCGCACGGCGGCGAGCGCCGAGGATAGCCTAGGCGGCTCGACCGAGGCGCAGCTTCTCTTCCTGGCCGACGTGGAAGAAGCGCCGCAGCTCGGCGCGCATCTCGCCGTAGCGAGCGTGCCCGACGTAGTCGCGCTCGAGCCGGCGTACGAAGCGGTGCGCGGCGTCGTTTGCGACGCGGTACCGCTCGCCCAGCTCGCTCGCCTCGTCGTGGGCGAAGGCGACCTGCTCGTAGAGGCGCGCGCGCAGCGCGGCGCTGCGGGCGACGTCGAAGGCGCGCAGCGCCGACGCGAGCACGACCCACTTGTCGACCTCCGCCTGCAGCTCGAGCTCGAGCTGCGTCGCCTCGCGGTTCACGCGCGCCCGCTCGACGACGTAGACGAAGTGGCTCACCCCTTCGATGACCTGGCAGAGCGCGTCGAGGTCCGCCTCGTCCCCCTCGAGCGCGGGCAGGCGCAGGCGCACCTCGAGGGCGCCGTCGTCGGCCTCGCGCAGGAGCAGCGCCTCGCGCTCGCCGGCGGCGGCGTCGTCGACGAAGTCGGTCACGTCGGCCACGCGGTCGAGGTGGTAGACGCGCTCGAGCGCGCCCTGCACCGTCGCCGCGAGGCTGCGGCCGCTCACTGCAAGACACCCTTGGTCGCGCGCGTCGGCACGACGCCACGAGACGTGAGCGCGCTGGCCAGCCGGTCGCTGCCCGTCTTGAGCCAGCGCTCGTACATCTTGAGCAGCCCGCGCGAGCTCTCGGTGCCCATCGCGATCGTCGCGTCCGCCACGTCGGCGAGCACGTCGACGAACGCGTCGAACTTCAGCGCGAGCTCGCCGAACAGGTCCGGCGTCGAGTCGTCGCCGCCTCGGCGAAGCATCGAGCCGGCGGCGTCGTACGCGCGGGTGCCGAGCCCGTGCAGGTACTTGGCATCGACGCCGCGCGCCTCGAAGTGGTCGCCGAAGAAGCCGCAGCCGTAGAGCACGCCGTCGCCGAGGCTGCGCAGCCGTTCGAAGCGCTCGGCCGGGTCCGGCGACCGCAGGGCCTCGTCGAGCAGGAGCGTGACGGGCCGCTCGAGCGCCTCGCCCGCGAGGCCCTCGGGATGGGCGTAGTCGGTCAGCAGGCCGACGAGGTAACGCGTCGCGCCATCGGTCGCGTCGACGCGTCGGGCCTTCATCGCGTCGTCGACCACTTCACCGAAGAAGCCAGACACCGAATGAGCTGCCAGGATCGTCATCGCTATCCCTCATTTCGTAAGGGATTCCACGGACGTCCGCAATTTCGTGACGTGCTCGTCACGAGGCTGCGGACCAGGTGCGCTAGCAGGCGACCCGCTCGAGTGCTTGCCGCGCGCTCAGTGCCCTACGGTCGAGCTCAGTGAGCTTTCGTTTCGACCACTTGCATTCGCACGCGGGCGCCCCTTGACGGCTGCGCCGCCGGGATTACTTTGCGCGCCAACCGTTGGCACTCGTCTCTGGCGAGTGCCAACAATCGACCACCCGAGGCCCTGCCGAGGGTGCCAAACGTCGACCGGCGGCCGTGCCCATCCGGCTCGCGCCGTACGGCGGTTCTGCGCCTTCAGCAGCCGCGAGCACCCTCGCGGCTGCGGAGCTCGTTACAGGAGAACGCACATGGCCAACATTCGTCCGCTGCACGACCGCGTCATCGTCAAGCGCGTCAAGGAAGAAGAGAAGACCAAGGGCGGGATCATCATCCCCGATACGGCCAAGGAGAAGCCGATCGAGGGCGAGGTGATCGCCGTGGGCAACGGCAAGATCCTCGAGGACGGCAGCGTCCGGAAGCTCGACGTCAAGGCCGGCGATCGCATCCTGTTCGGCAAGTACAGCGGCACCGAGGTCAAGGTCGACGGCGAGGAGCGCCTGATCCTGCGCGAGGACGACATCCTCGGCGTGATCGAGAAGTGAAGGAGTGAGGAGAGGAAACCATGGCTGCCAAGGAAATCGTCTACACCGAAAACGCTAGGAACCTCATCCTCGCGGGCGTCAACGCGCTCGCGGATGCCGTGAAGGTCACGCTCGGCCCCAAGGGCCGCAACGTCGTCATCGAGAAGAGCTTCGGCTCGCCGACGGTGACGAAGGACGGCGTCACGGTCGCGAAGGAGATCGAGCTCGAGAACCGCTTCGAGAACATGGGCGCGCAGATGGTGCGCGAGGTCGCGTCCAAGACCAGCGACGTGGCCGGTGACGGCACGACGACGGCGACCGTGCTCGCGCAGGCGATCTACCGCGAGGGCAGCAAGCTCGTGGCGGCGGGCCACAACCCGATGGAGATCAAGCGCGGCATCGACAAGGCGGTCGAGACGGTCGTCGACTCGCTCAAGAAGCTCGCCAAGCTGACGAAGGACCCGAAGGAGATCGAGCACGTCGGGACCATCAGCGCCAACGGCGACAAGGAGATCGGCACCAAGCTCGCCGAGGCGATGCAGAAGGTGGGCAAGGAGGGCGTCATCACCGTCGAGGAGAGCAAGACGGCGGAGACGACGCTCGACGTGGTCGAGGGCATGCAGTTCGACCGCGGCTACCTCAGCCCGTACTTCGTCACGGATCCGGAGCGCATGGAGGTCGTGCTCGAGGACGCGTACATCCTCATCAGCGAGAAGAAGATCTCGAACATGAAGGATCTTCTCCCGGTGCTCGAGGCGATCGCGCGCAGCCAGAAGCCGCTCGTCATCATCGCCGAGGACGTCGAGGGCGAGGCGCTCGCGACCCTGGTGGTCAACAAGCTGCGCGGCACGCTGCACTGCGCCGCCGCCAAGGCCCCCGGCTTCGGTGACCGCCGCAAGGAGATGCTGAAGGACATCGCGATCCTGACCGGCGGTCAGGTCATCGCGGAGGAGCTCGGCCTCAAGCTCGAGAACGTCACGATCAGCGACCTCGGTCGCGCCAAGCGCTTCACGATGGACAAGGACAACACGACCATCGTCGGCGGCGAGGGCGCCAAGGACAAGATCAAGGGCCGCATCGAGGAGATCCGCAAGCAGATCGAGACCACGACGAGCGACTACGACCGCGAGAAGCTCCAGGAGCGCCTGGCGAAGCTCGTGGGCGGCGTCGCGGTGGTCAAGGTCGGCGCGGCGACCGAGACCGAGATGAAGGAGAAGAAGGCCCGTGTCGAGGACGCGCTGCATGCGACGCGCGCGGCCGTCGAGGAGGGCATCGTGCCGGGCGGCGGCGTCGCGCTGCTGCGCGCGCAGGCCGCTCTCGAGGGCCTCAAGGTCTCCGACGAGCAGCGCTTCGGCGTGCAGATCATCCGTCGCGCGCTCGAGGAGCCGCTGCGCATGATCTCGCAGAACGCCGGGCTCGAGGGGTCGATCGTCATCAACAAGGTCCGCGAGGGCAAGGACGACTTCGGCTACAACGCGGCGACCGATCAGTACGGCAACCTGCTGGGGATGGGCGTCATCGACCCGGCGAAGGTCGTGCGCACCGCGCTGCAGAACGCCGCCAGCGTCGCGGGCCTCATGCTCACGACCGAGTGCCTGGTCGCCGAGCGTCCCAAGGAGGAGAAGGCCAACGCAGGCGCGCATGCCGGCCACGGCCACGAGTTTTGATCTGAGCGATTAGCTTCCGAGCGAAGGGCCTCGAGGGCGTACGCTCTCGGGGCCTTTCGCTTTTTTCAGCGCTCTGGTCGGCCCTTTTTTCCACGGATTGGGGAAAACGAGTGAACACTGCAAAGGCCCTTTGGCTGGTTCATCCGAAGGGAATCGTCGTGCGGCGCGAGGCGCACGGGCTGGAGCTGCCGAGCGAAGCGGACGCGCGCGCGCTCGGCATCGACCTCGCGTCGGCGCACGAGGTGGGCGACGGTGCGGGAGTGGCCGCGCCCGTCGCGCGCGACGCGGAGCTGCCGCCGCCGCTCGTCGTGGCGGGCCTGCGCGAGCTCTACGCGGCGTTCGGCGAGGAGCGCTTCCTCGCCGCCGGGCGCGCCACGCAGATCGTCGAGTGGGCCACGACCAGCCGCCACTGCGGCCGCTGCGCGACGACCACCGAGCGGGTCGACGGCGAGCGGTGCATGCGCTGCCCGCAGTGCGGCCTCCTCGCGTACCCGCGCATCGCGCCGGCCGTCATCGTGCTCGTCCGCCGCGGCGACGAGGCGCTGCTCGCGCGCGGTGCGCGCTTCCCGGCGCCGTTCTACAGCACTCTCGCCGGCTTCGTGGAGATCGGCGAGTCGCTCGAGGAGACGATCGCGCGCGAGATCCGCGAGGAGGTGGGGGTCGCGGTGAAGGAGCCGCGCTACTTCGGCAGCCAGCCCTGGCCGTTCCCGCACTCGCTGATGGTCGGCTTCACCGCGCAGTGGGCCGCGGGCGACATCCGGCCCGACCCGCGCGAGATCCTCGACGCGCAGTGGTTCCGCGCCGCCGCGCTGCCGCTCGTCCCGCCGCCGCTCAGCATCGCGCGGCGTCTCATCGACGCGTGGGTCGAGGAGGTGCTTGGGCGCGCGGCCTCGGGCCAGCGTCCCGAGTGAGTCGCAAGCGAATCGCGGCCTCGGTCCACTGGGGGCACGCGGACGAGCTGTTACATTGCTCGGCCATGGGCCGCGCACGCCTCGTGCTCTTCTCCGGGCTGGTCTTGGTTGCCGTCGCCACCGCCGCCCCGAGCGCGAGCGCGCAGAGCGCCCCCGACCCCGACCCCTGGTTCGCCCGCGACAAGGCGCTGCACTTCGACGCCAGCGCCGGGATCGCCGCGGCCGGCTACGGTATCGCTGCGGGCTGGGTGTTCCCCGACGCGCGCTGGAAGGCGCTCGCCTTTGGCGGCGGGCTCGCCCTGGCGGCGGGCGCCGGCAAGGAGCTCATCGACGCCACGCACGTGCTCGGCGGGGACCCATCGTGGAAGGACTTCACCTGGGACGTCATCGGCACGGTCGCCGGCCTGGCGATCGCCTGGGGCGTGGACCTGCTCCTGGGCGGCGTCAGCGCGCAGCGCCCGCTGTTCTCCGCCCCCTGACGGCGCCGCCCTCCGGGAGGGCCTCAGCGGTGCCCGAGCAAAGCCGGAAACGCCTCGTGCAGCCCGTCGAGGACGAACTGCATCGCCACGGCCGACAGGATGAGCCCCATCACGCGGCCGATGACGTTGATGCCCGTCTTGCCGAGCACGCGCGCCACGAACGATGCGGATCGCAGCACGAGCAGCGTGAGGGCGCTGACCGCGCCGATGGCGGCGAACAGCACCACCCGCTGCGGCAGGTCGTGCGCCTTGCCGACCAGCACCATCACCGTGGCGATCGCGCCCGGCCCCGACAGCAGCGGGAGCCCCATCGGGATGAGCCCCACGTCCTCCTTCGTCTCGGCCTCGAGCGCCTCCTCGTTGGTCGCGCGCGTGTCGCTGCGCTTGGCGCGCATCATCTCGAGGCCCACGCCGAAGAGCAGGATGCCGCCCGCGATCTTGAAGGCCGGCAGCGTGATGCCGAAGAAGCTGAAGATGAAGCTCCCGGCGAGGCCGAACGTCGTCAGCACGACGAAGCAGGTGGCCGTCGCCCGCAGCGCCGTGCGCGCCTGCGCGGCGCGGTTCTGCGTCCCGGTCAGCGCCAGGAAGATGGGGACCGCCGCGAACGGATCGACGATCGAGAAGAGCGATCCGAACGCGACGAGTGCGAAGGAGGCGAGGGAGGACATCGGGCCGCCCTATGGTAGCGTCGTGCGTCTGGCCGTGGGGACCGAGATGGTCGTCGAGGGCGTCGTCGAGCGCATCACGTACGAGAGCGCGGAGTCGAGCTTCCGCGTCCTCAAGCTGGCGGTGCCGGGGCGGTCCGAGCGGCTGGCCGTGGTCGGGACCTTCCCGCCGATGCCGCTCGGGGCGCGCGTCCGCGTACGCGGCCGGATCGAGGTCGACCGCAAGCACGGCGAGCAGCTGCGCGTCGAGTCGCTCATCGAGCTGGCGCCCGACACGCTGGCGGGCCTGGAGAAGTACCTCGCCTCGGGGCTCATCAAGGGAGTCGGCCCCAAGCTGGCGCAGCGCATCGTCGCATCGTTCGGGCTCGACGCGCTCAAGGTGCTCGACGAGGAGCCGCACCGCCTGAGGGAGGTGGAGGGCCTCGGCGACAAGCGCCGCACGTCGCTGGCCAAGGCCTGGCGCGAGCAGCGCGCGCAGCGCGACGTGATGGTGTTCCTGCAGGCGCACGGCGCCAGCCCGGCGCTCGCGATGCGCATCGTGCGCCGCTACGGCGCGGGCGCGATGAGCGTCGTCTCGCGCGATCCGTACCGGCTGGCGCTCGACGTGCGCGGCGTGGGCTTCAAGACCGCCGACCGCATGGCGGCCTCGCTCGGCATCGCCCCCGACTCGCCCGAGCGCATGCAGGCGGGCGTGCTCCAGGTCGTGCACGACGTCACCGAGGCCGGTCACGTGTGGACCGCCCAACGCGAAGCGGAGGAGCGCGCGGCCAAGATGTTCGGCGTGGACGCCGACGACCGGGATTTGCGCGCGCGCCTGGCGCGCGCCGTCGACGCGCTGGTGCTCGCCGGGCGCGCCGTGGTCGAGTCGGCGGCGCACGAGGCCCGCGTCCTCTACGCCTCCGAGATGCACGGCGCCGAGGTGCGCCTGGCCTCGCGCCTGGCCGAGATCGCGCGCGCGGAGGCGAGCCCGCTGGCGGGCGTCGCGCAGGCCATCGGGGCGTTCGAGTCGCGCGCGCGGGTCGAGCTCGCGCCCGAGCAGCGCCGCGCCGCGGAGGAGGCGGCGCGCCGGCCGCTGCTCGTCATCACGGGCGGGCCGGGCGTGGGCAAGACGACCATCGTGCGGGCGATCCTGGCCGTGCTGGCGCGCGCCGGCGTGCAGGTGCGGCTGGCGGCGCCGACGGGGCGGGCGGCCAAGCGCATGAGCGAGGCGACCGGCGCGGAGGCGACGACGCTGCACCGGCTGCTCGAGTTCGACCCGAAGACGACCGCGTTCAAGCGCGACCGGCGGCGGCCGATCGAGGCCGGCGCGGTGGTCGTCGACGAGGCCTCGATGCTCGACCTGCCGACCGCCGACGCGCTGGCGCAGGCCGTCGCGCCGGGCACGCGCCTGCTGCTCGTCGGCGACGTCGACCAGCTGCCGAGCGTCGGGCCCGGAGCCGTGCTGCGCGACGTCATCGCCTCGGGCGCGGTCCCGTGCGTGCGCCTGCAGCAGATCTTCCGCCAGGCGGCGCGAAGCCTCATCGTCACCAACGCCCACCGCATCAACGCGGGCGAGCCGCCGGAGGCGCCGCCGCCCGGCGCCGACGCCGACTTCTTCGTCGTCGAGCGCCGCGACCCCGAGCGCGCCCGCGACACGGTGCTCGAGCTGCTCACGTCGCGCATCCCCCACCGCTTCGGCCTCGATCCCGCGCGCGACGTGCAGGTGCTGACGCCGATGAACCGCGGCCCCACCGGGGCGATCGCGCTCAACGAGGCGCTGCAGGCGGCGCTCAACCCGCGCGGCGACGCCCTGGTGCGCGGCGAGCGTACCTACCGGATCGGCGACAAGGTGATGCAGCTGCGCAACGACTACGACAAGAACGTGTTCAACGGCGACGTCGGCTTCGTGGCCAGCATCGATCCGGAAGAGAACGCGATGACCGTCCGTTTCGACGATCGCGACGTCGCCTTCGACGCCGGCGAGCTCGACGATCTGGTGCTCGCGTACGCCTGCACGGTCCACAAGTCGCAGGGGAGCGAATACCCCGCCGTCGTCGTCCCGCTGCTGACCGCCCACTTCGTGATGCTTTCGCGCAACCTGCTCTACACCGCCGTGACCCGCGGCAAGCGCCTCGTCGTCCTGGTGGCCGACCCGCGGGCGCTCGAGCTGGCCCTGTCCGAGCGTCGCCGCGAGGATCGGCGCACGCGCTTGGCCGAGCGGCTGGCAGGGCAGCTCGGGCGAGTCGGAGCGCTTGCATGAAGCGGTGGATGAGGCCTCGGTCGTTGACGCGCGTGGCCCGCATGGCCACGCTATGAGGAACGGATGGTGCGTCGCCTTCTCGTCGGCTTGGTGCTCGGCTTCATCGTGGGGGGGCTCGTCGCGGCCGGGCTCGTGGCCGGGCTCCACCAGTCCGCCTTCGCGGAGGGCGCCGGCGGCGCGGCGTTCGCTTACCTGACGGCCGCCGTCACGGGCGTGCTCACCGGTCTCATCGCAGGCAAGCCCATCTGGGCCTCCGGCGCGAAGATCGAGGCCGGGCTCAAGGCGTTCTTCGGCGCTCTCATCGCGGTCGGCCTGATGTTCGCGCTGCGTCGGTGGGTCTCGTGGCAGCTCGACCTCACGGCCATCGGCGCGGGCGGCCGCACCGACATCGGCAATCTGCCGGCGGCGTCGCTGCCCCTGGTGGCGGCGGTGCTCGGGGCCTTCTTCGAGCTCGACAACACCGGCGGCGGCGACGAGGCGGCGCCCAAGGACAAGAAGCGCGTGGCGGCGCCGTCCGCCACCGACGGCAAGGCCAGGGCGCGCCTCGCCGAGGCCGACGAAGGCGAGCTCGCCGAGGCCGAGGTGGTCTCCAAGCGCGCGAAGCGCTGATGCCGCCGGGGCGCCTGGCGCTGTACGCCGCGAGCTTCGGCGTGCTCGTGATGACGGTCGGTGCGGTCGCCGGACACCCGCCGCCGCTCGGCTGGGCGGTGTCGGTCGTGTTTGCGTACGTCGCGCTGGTGCTCGGCGGCGTGCTCGTGCTGCGCTGGCGCATGTTCGCCGACGCCGTGGTGCGCGGGCCGCGGGACGCGCGCGGGGTGGCGCTCACGTTCGACGACGGGCCGGACCCGCGCTGGACGCCGCGCGTGCTCGGCATCCTGGCCGCTCACGGCGCCAAGGCCACCTTTTTCCTGATCGCGCGCAAGGCCGAGCAGCACCCGGAGGTCGTGCGCGCAATCCTCGACGCCGGACACGCCGTGGGGCTGCACTCGTATGGTCACGACCGCCTGTTCGCGCTGCGGCGCGAGCGGCGTGTGCGCGACGATCTCGAGCGTGGCATCGCCGTCCTCGAGAAGCTGACCGGTGAGCGCCCGTCGCTGTTCCGGCCGCCGATCGGGCACACCGGCCCGATCATCGCGCGGGTCGCCGACGCGCTCGACCTCGTCGTCGTCGGCTGGACCGTCTCGGGCCACGACGGCCTGGCATCGGCGCGCGCGGCGGACGTCGTCGCGCGGGTGCGTCGCGGCCTGCGCGACGGGGCGATCGTCCTCCTGCACGACGCGCCCGAGCGCGGCGACCGCGAGCCGGCGGCGGTGCGCGCGTTGCCGGGCGTCCTCGACGCCATCGCCGCCGAGCGCCTCGAGGTGGTGCCGCTGGCGCGCTGGGTCGACGTCGATCAGCCAGTGGCCGCAGGCAGCTCGACGTAGAAGCGCGCGCCCGGCCCGTGGCTCGCGTCGAGGCCGATTTCTCCGCCGGCCGACTCCACCAGACCGCGGCAGACGGCCAGTCCCAGCCCGGTCCCCTCGCCGATCTCCTTGGTGGTGACGAACGGCTCGAATAGCCGGTCGCGCACGGCGGGCGCGATCCCGGGGCCGTCGTCCTCGACCTCGATGCGAACGCGAGGCCCGTCCGGGCGGGCGCGGACGCGGACGTGACCGTCGACGCGACCGCTCGCCGCAATGGCCTGCCCGGCGTTGAGCACGAGGTTGAGCAGCACCTGCGTCAGGCGCGGGCCGGGCAACACGACGAGGGGCGTACCCTCGACGTCGGTCTCGAGGCGCACCGACCGGAAGGCCTTCTGCGTCCTCACGAGCGAGACGACGTCCTCGACGGCCGCGCGCACGTCGGCCGGCGCGGGGGGCGCGCCGCCGGCCTTCGGCATCTCCTCGGGGCGCGCGAAGTCGAGCAGATCGCGCACGACGGTGTGAATGCGCTCGGTCTCTCGGCGCATCCGCTGCAGGAAGTCCCTCTGCGTCTCCGGCGGCAGATCGCCGTCGACGAGCAGGTCCTGCATCCCCATCAGCGCGGCGATCGGGTTGCCAATCTCGTGGGCGACCCCGGCCGCGAGCCGCCCGACGCTCGCCATCCGCTCGCTGCGCACGAGCTGCGCCTGCGTCTGGGTGAGGCGGCTCGTCGTCTCGGTCAGCTCCTCGATCTTCAGGAGGAGGGCGGCCTCCTCGGCGATGAGCTTCTCCGCCATCGACTGCACGCTCGAGCTCAGCTCGACGAGCTCGCGCGCGCCCGAGCGCGGGACGCGAAGCGTGCGCGCGCCGCTCGCCACCCGATCGGCGGCGCGCACCAGCTCGTCGACCGGACGCACGATCAGGCGCGTCAGCGCGAAGTACGCGAACACGAGCAGCGCCAGGGCGAACACCACCATGTACAGGGCGACGAGGCGCACCAGCGCGGCCCCGTGATCGCCGGCGTCGCCCAGGTGCGCGCGCACGAGCACCGCGACGCCGCCGCTCGGCACGAGCGCCTGGAGGGCCATGCCGTTGGCGCCGCGCACGGGGCTCACCGACTCGGCGGCACCCGGCGCGGGTGCGCGCATTCCGGCGACGTCGGCGGTCGACCCCGCGCAGGCCAGACGCGCTCCGTCGCGCCCGAACACGCACACGGCGTCGACCGAGTCGCGCCCGGCGTGCGCCTCGATCGCGCGCTCGAGCGCGCCGGGCGTCCCGCTCGCGCGCGCGTCGGCCACGTGCGCGGCGATCGAGCGAGCCAGCGCGCGCGCCCCCTGCTCGCGTGCCCCGAGCACCGTGGCGCGCGTCAGGCTCGCCACGGCGAAGAAGAGCGGCACGAACGCGAGCAGCATCAGCCCCGCGAGCGCGAGGACGATCTGGAGCCGGAGGCCGGTGGCGCGGGCGCCCGTCACACGACAGACGCTACCGAAAAGCCGGCGTCGAGGGGCAACAGGACGACCCGCCGCCGGTCAACGCAGCGCGGCCGCGCCGTCGGGCGACGCAAGGTAGTCGACCATCGCCGCCCATTCCTCGGCGCTCAGGCGCACCCGCGTCTTGTGGCGCGAGAAGGCTTCCTCGAGCTGGGCGCGCGTGTGCGTCCCGGGGTCGGGCGGGGCGTGGCAGCGACCGCACTGGTGCCGGTGCACGGCGGCGATCGGCGGCGCGTCCGGCGACGAGGCGGGTGCGCACGCCGCGCAGGCGGCGAGCGCGGCGACCACCGCCCCGAGCCCCGCCAGACGGGGCGACGGACGGGCGCTCATAGCGTGATCCCGAGCAAGGTGCGCACCCACACCGGTCCGTAGATCTCGCCGAGCTGCGGCTTGTTCATGTCGTTCAAGTCGGCGTACACGCCGAGGCTCCACCAGACCTTCCCCCAGCCGAAGTGCACCGTCGGCCCCAGGAAGCTGTGCAGGCGGTCGTTGATCGCGTCGACCGGGGTGTCCTCCACGGCGCCGAAGATGCCGCGGGCCCAGTACTCGATCCCCGGCTGGAACGACGGCGCGACCTCGTAGGTGATGCCGGTCGTCGGGTTGAGCACGAAATCGACGTTGCGGTACGCGTCGTCGAACGGTCGGTTCATCTCCTGCTCGACCCAGAGGTTGGCCATCCAGTGGAAGCGCCCGAAGCGCTTGGCGAGGATGACCTTCTCCTCGAGCGACCACTCGTCGTGCAGCGTCTCGAGCTCGAAGTAGAGCGCGGTGTCGACGGGCAGCTCGCCCGCTTCGGCCAGGCGCACGCGCGCGCGAAACCTGAACCCGTCGAACGTCGCCGTGTTCGTGCCGCCGTCGAGCGGGTTGGCCTCGAAGACCTGGTACCAGGCGAGCTCCACGTGGTCGGTGACGCCGTACTCCATCTCGTTCTGCAGCACGTACGCGGGCTCCCACAGGCGCCCCTTCGAGGGGTCGAGAGGATCGGCCTGCACGCGCAGCGGCGTCATGTCGCCGTACATCTCGTCCTCCGCCTCGCCCTTGGCGAGCGTCTCGTACGGGTACGTGAACGGGAGCGGGACGGGCGTGGCCAGCGCGACGGTGGACAGCGTCAGGATGCCCGCGACGAAGATGCACCTGATAATCGTTTTCATCTCGTTCGTGCAGCAGCGCCGGGGAACGGGCCGGCGCCCCCGAGGGCCCCCGGTTCAACCAGTCGCGTCGACGACGACGACGTCCGACGCCAGCTCGCGCTCGATCGCGAGCACGGTCTCTTCCGACTCCACGACCACCACGGGCCGCGTCTGCTGCACGCGCAGCTCGACGCCCGGCAGGATGCCGACGGACGCGAGCTTGTCGACGCGCGCGGCCGTCCCTTCGACGGCGCCGACGACCACGTGCTCGCCCGCGCGGCAGGCCACGAGCGTCCGCGTCATCGCGCGGTCTCCCCCGCCACGCGCGGCCGGCGCCGTACCAGGTTCGTGATGAGGCTCACGATCTTCGACTCGCCCGGGAACTCGTAACCGCACGACGGGCAGGTGACCATGCCGCAGCCGCCCGCCATCGGGCAGCCGCTCTGGCACGCCTCTCCCTCGTGTCGCGTGAACGAGTGTCCGCACATGCCGCAGTCGATCATCGTCAGCCTCCGAACATCCGGAACCCGAGCCGCACGACGGCGCCCACGGCGACCGCGTACGGGAAGATGAACGCGCTCATCGCCCCCGCCGTCTTCCAGCCGCGCTCCTTGGCGATCATGAAGACGTTGGCGACGCACGGGATGAACAGCGTGATCGTCACCATCGACACGGCGACGTCCGCCGGCGAAAGGCGCCCGGCGCGAGCGAGGTCGAGCAGGCCCGCGGCGCCGAAGTCGCGCCGCAGGAAGCCGACGAGCAGCGCCTCGCTCACGCGGTCGGAGATGCCGGCGTCGCGCGGGAAGCCGAGCAGGTGGTGCACGATCGGCTCGCCGGCACGGTGCACCCACACGAGCAGGTGCGCGGCGTCGAGCACGAAGAGCAGCGCCGTTCCGAGCAGGAACAGCGGCACCGCCTCCTTCAGGTACCACTCGATGCGCGCCATCGTCTTCGCGAGGATGTTGCCGACCATCGGCTGGCGGATGGGCGGCATCTCGAGCAAGAAGTCGCTCCTGTCGCCCGGCAGCACGCGCGCGGCGACCCACCCGACGCCGAGCAATGTCGCGGCCACGACCGCGAGCCATACGAGCGTCGCCGCGCCCGAGGTGCGCTGCATCAGGGCGAAGATGACGCTCAGCTGGGAGGAGCACGGGATGCCGAGCGCCAGAAGGAGCGTCACCAGCATGCGCTCCTTGCGCGTCTCCATGATGCGCGCCGTGAGCGTCGCCATCGTGTCGCACCCGAGGCCGAGCACCATCGGCAGCACCGCCTTGCCGTTGAGCCCCATGCCGCGCAAGACGCGATTGGACATGACGGCGAGCCGCGGCAGGTATCCGGAGTCCTCGAGCATCGAGAAGACGAAGAAGAACGTCGCGACGACGGGCAGGACGATGGCCACCGCGTAGGTCACGCCCATGGTCAGCAGGCCGTAGGGGCCGACGAAGAAGGCCGTGAGCATCGACACGCCGAGCCAGTCGAAGAAGCCGTACGCCCAGCGGTTGACGTGGCCGCTCCAGACGCGCGCCACCGCGCCGTGCAGGTCGCCGCCGACGGCGACGCCCTCGGCCGTGGGGACGGCGTGCACGCCCTTGCCGTACACGTCGATCCGCGCGGTCGGGTCGGTCACGTACGTTCCGCCCGTCTTCACCTGCGCGACCACACGCGCGCGACCGGGACCGTCGTCGAGTACGACGATGCGCTCGCTGCCGTCGTCGGCGAAGTCGCCGGCGGCCAGCGCGGTCGCCGGCCGCGGCGGGTCGAGCGCCGCCTGCGCCGTCACGTTGCCGAAGACGCGGTTCTCGACGAAATCGACCGCCGTGCCCGCGCCGAAGACCCCCACCACCTTGTAGGCGAGCAGCAGGACCACCGCGAGGATGGGCAGCCCCCACACCGGGTGCGTCGAGGCGTGGCCGAGCGCGTGCGAGAGCGCCGCGTCCTTGCGATCGCCGGCCCAGGCGGCGAGGGCGAGCACGCCGAGGCCGACGACGGCGCCGAGGTGCACCGGCAGCGACGAGTGCGCGTGGCGCGCGAGCCCCTCGACCAGCGACGCCAGCCAGTACCCCGCCCAGCCCGCCGCGAACGAGGCCACGAGCTTCCACGCCCCGGCGCGCGCGCGAGCGTGCCGGCGGACCAGCAGCGTGCCGATCGCCGTGCCTGCGCCGAGCAGCGCCAGGCCGGCTCCGCTCCATCCGCCGATCAGCCCGCGCGAGAAGAAACGGCCGACGACGTCGAAGAAGCCGTAGGCGTCGAGCGGATCGGCCGCCGAGGGGATCGCCGTTCGCGCGAGCGCCCCGTCGTACACGAGCGCGGCGACGAGCGACGCCGCCGCCGCCATCGCCGCCGCGCGCCGCCAGCGCACGTGGCCCGCGTGCGCCCGAGCGTCGTCGCGCGCTTCGCGCCGCTGGACCGCCCGGACGATCGCCTGCGCCCGCGCCAGCCGCAGCCGGCTGAGCAACGCGAACGCGGGTGCGCCGTGCGCTCGGGCGATCGCCGCCGCGTGCTCCCGGGCCGCGCGCGCCGCCTCCTCGCCCGCGCGGGCTTCGAGGTCGCCGCGCACCTCGCGCCCTCCCGCGAGGAGCATCGTGGCGATCGCCCGCGGGGCCACCGCCGTCGGGGCGTCCTTCAGCCGTGACTCGACGTCGGCGATGGCCGCCTCCACGTCGTCGGGGAAGCGCGGCGCGCAGGCCAGCGGGCGCGGCGACCTCGCGGCTTGCGGCGCCCCGTGCTCGACCAGGTACGCGCGCACCGCGTCGAGCCCCTCGCCCTCGGTCGCCGTCGACGCGTTGACGCGCACGCCGGGCAGCTCGCGCTCGAGCGCCGCCAGGTCGATGTGCAGCCCGCGCGCGCGCGCCTCGTCGAGCATGTTGAGATCGAGGCAGAAGGGCACCCCGAGCTCCGCCAGCTGCAGCGTGAGCAGCAGCGTGCGCGCGAGGTTCTTGGCGTCGCCGACCTGCACGAGCGCGTCGTGCGACTCGGACACGAGCAGGTCGCGCGTGACCGCCTCGTCCTCGCTCATCGGTACGAGGTTGTGCGTGCCCGGCGTGTCGATCACCTCCCAGAGGTGCTCGCCGAAGCGCGCGCGGCCGCGCGTGATCTCGACCGTGGTGCCCGGGTAGTTGCTGACGGTCACGTACGTGCCGGTGAGCGCTCCGAACACGACGCTCTTGCCGACGTTCGGCTGACCGACGAGCAGCACACGCCGGCGCGGCTTCGGCCCGTCGGCGGCGCTGTGCGCATCGACGCCGGCGACGGCCCGCTCGGGCGTCGACGAAGTACTCGCGGTGGCGTCGAAGTTGAAAGTCATATTCAACCACAAGAATGACCCAAAACGCTCGAGATGACAAGCGGTCCGCGCAAGCCCGCGCGGAGACGCTTGCGCTCGGGCTCGCGGCCGATCCGGCGTGGACTTCGACGCTCGCGAACGCCTCTCGACGGCGCTCCGGGCCCGTGGGGCATAGCTCAGCCGAGCCCGAACGCCTCGCGCACGGCCCGCGCGACGCCGCCGCCCTGCTCGGCGCTCTCGTCCAGGACGTCCGTGGCCTTGGCCTTGACCTCGTCGGGCGCGTGCGCCATCGCGAACGAGCGCCCGGCCACCTCGAACATCGGCACGTCGTTGATCCAGTCGCCGACGCACACCGTCTCCTCGAGCGGGATCCGCGCGCGCTCGGCGATCCAGCGCACGGCCGTGCCCTTGCTGCTGCCGGCGGCGCGCACGATCATCGCCCACGTGCCGGCGTGGGCGCCGCGCCGCATCGGGAAGCGCGCGGCGAGCACCGCGTGCGGCAGGTCGCGCGCCAGCTCCTCGACGGCCCCCTCGACCTGATCGCGCGTGCCCAGCGCGACGACCGCGGTGACGCCCTCGGCGCAGCTCCACAAGGCGTGCTCGAAGACGTCGCGCTCGACGCGGACGTCGCTCGACCACGTCGACACGTAGTCGACGTACGGCGCGCCCGCGAGGTCGTGGCCGATGGCGTCCCGGGCGAACACGAACGTGGCGACGCCGGCCCGCGCGAGCACGTCGCGCAGGCGGTACGCGTCCTGGCCGCACACTCCCACGTGCAGGAGCGTGCTGTGGTCGTGCGCCCGCACGAGGTGGCTGCCGTCTGCGCATCCGACCGCCCCGCGCAGGCCCAGCAGCTCGACGACCGCGCGCGTGCCCGAATACAGGCGGCCCGTGACGATGCTCACGTACACGCCGGCCTCGAGCGCGGCGCGCAGGGCCCTCAGATCGTGCGCGTGCGGCCGTCCGCCCGCGTCGAGCAGCGTGCCGTCGAGGTCGACGGCGAGCAGCCGCGGCTTCACGCCTCGGGGTAGACCGAGACCTTGCGCTGCGTGCGCGACCGCCACTCGTACTTCACCACGCCGTCGACGAGGGCGAAGAGCGAGAAGTCCTTCGCCAGCCCGACGTTGTGGCCCGCGTGGATGGTCGATCCGACCTGACGGACGAGGATGCTGCCGGCCGAGACGCGCTCGCCGCCGTACACCTTCACGCCGCGCCGCTGCGAGTTGGAGTCGCGCCCGTTGCGCGTGCTGCCTGCACCTTTTTTGTGAGCCATGGCGACCTCTGCTCAGCCGATGACGTTGGTGATCTCGACCGCGGTGAACGGCTGACGATGGCCGTTCTTGCGGCGGTAGTTCTTGCGGCGGCGGAACTTGAACACCACCAGCTTCTTGCCCAGGCCCTGGCCGACGATCTTCGCCTCGACCTTGGCGCCGCCGACGAGCGGCTTGCCCAGCTTGACCGCGTCGCCGCCGAGCAGCAGGACCTGGTCGAAGCTGACCGCGTCGCCGACGTTGCCGGGGAGCTTCTCGACCCGGAGCGTGTCGCCCTTGGCGGCCCGATACTGCTTTCCGCCCGTCTTGAACACCGCGTACATGAGATTCCCTCTTCGGTAGCCGCGGCCGAAACGGACGCGGCGGGGTTGTTGGGGCGCGAGAGTATACGGGTGCCCGGGCTTTTGTAAAGGAGTCGTCCGGCGGGCCCGCGGGCCCCGGCGGGGTGCCCCATCGGGGCCGCGTTTCGTGCTAGCGGCACATCCGTGGCCCAAGGGTACCTGGCGCTCGTCCTCCACGCGCACTTGCCGTTCGTCCGCCACCCCGAGCACGCGCGGCACCTCGAGGAACGCTGGTTCTACGAGGCGCTCGTCGAGTGCTACCTGCCGCTCCTCGACGCCTTCGACCGCCTGGCCGACGAGGGCGTCCCCTTCGCCCTGACGATGAGCGTCACGCCGCCGCTCGCGGCGATGCTCCGCGACGAGCTCCTGCGGCAGCGCTTCCACGAGCACCTGGCGCGCGCCGAGGCCCTGGCCGGCAAGGAGACCGCGCGCCTCGAGGCCCTCGGCGACCAGCGCTTCGCGCCGGTGGCGGCCTTCTACCGCGACCACTTCGCGCGCATGCGCGGCGTCTGGGACCGGCACCAGGGCGACGTCGTGGCGGGCCTCGTGCGCCACTGGGACGCCGGCCGACTCGAGCTCCTCACCTGCTCGGCGACGCACTGCTACCTGCCCGGCATGCTCGCCGCGCGCGAGGGCATCCGCCCGCAGCTCGAGCTCGGCGTCCGCGGCTTCGAGCGCCTCGTCGGCCGCCGTCCGACCGGCGCGTGGCTCGCCGAGTGCGCGTACCACCCGAGCTTCGACGAGGAGATCGCGCGCGCCGGGATCCGCTTCACCGTCCTCGACACGCACGGCGTCTCGAACGCCCGCCCACGGCCCCCCTTCGGCGTGCACGCGCCCATCGCCTCGCCGAGCGGCGTCGCCTTCTTCGCGCGCGACGTCGAGTCGAGCAAGCAGGTGTGGTCGCGCGACGAGGGCTACCCGGGCGACGCGTACTACCGCGAGTTCTACCGCGACATCGGCTTCGATCTGCCCGAGTCGGAGCTGATGGGCGAGGTGGCCGCCGACGGCTCGCGCCTGATGACGGGGCTCAAGTACTTCCGCATCACGGGCAAGGACGTCGAGAAGCAGCCCTACCAGCCCGGCGTCGCCGCGCAGCGGGCGCACGAGCACGCGGGCAACTTCGTCTTCAACCGCGCCGAGCAGGTGAAGCACCTGGCGGCGACGATGCCGGTGCCGCCCATCGTCGTGGCGCCGTACGACGCGGAGCTCTACGGGCACTGGTGGTTCGAGGGGCCGATGTTCCTCGAGGCGGTGTTCCGGCGGCTGCCCGAGGCGGGCGGCGTCGTCGCGCCGATCACGCTGCGGCAGTACCTCGACCGCCACCCGGCCTGCGTGCAGGCGACGCCGAGCGCCAGCTCGTGGGGGGCGGGCGGCTACGGCGAGGTGTGGGTCGGCCACGAGGCGGCGTGGACGTGGCGGCACGTCCACCACGCGACGCGCTATGCCAGGTGGCTCGTCGAGCGGCACCGCGGCGCCGAGGGCCGGTGCGGACAGGCGCTCGACCAGCTCGTGCGCGAGCTCCTGCTCCTCCAATCGAGCGACTGGCCGTTCATCCTCAAGACCGGCACGGCCACGCGCTACGCCGAGGCGCGCATCCGCTCGCACGTGCACCGGCTGAGGCACCTGGGGCACATGGTCGAGGCCGGGCGCGTCGAGGGCGCCGACGCCGAGTGGCTCGACGACGTGTGCCGGCGCGACAACTTCCTCGCCCAGCTGCGGGGCGACGAGCTGCGCGCGCCGTTCGCGGCGGGATGACCGGCGGCGCCGGACGCCTCGCAACCGCTTGAAGAGGCGAGGGAAGCGCGCTCGCTGTCGCCTTCCGTTGTCAGCTCGAGACCCGGGCGACCTGCGCTCGGGAGGGCCTCGCCTGCGCTCCCGAGGGCGGCGCCAGCGCTTCCGAGGCCCGCGCCAGCGCTCGCGCCCCGCGCGCCAGCGCTCGCACGCGGCTCGGACGGGACGCGGAGCCTTCATGCATCCACCAGCCTGATGCTAGGTTCGCGCCCATGGCGGTGCGCTTCGAAGGCACGTACACGGCGCTCGTGACCCCGTTCCGCGACGAGGCGGGCGAGCCGATCGACTGGGAGGCGTTCGAGGCGCTGGTCGAGGCGCAGATCGCCGGCGGCGTCGACGGCCTGGTGCCGTGCGGGACCACGGGCGAGAGCCCGACGCTCACGCACGAGGAGCACGCCCGCGTCATCGAGCGCACCGTCGCGCGCGCGCGCGGGCGCGTGCAGGTCGTCGCCGGCGCGGGGTCGAACTCGACGCGCGAGGCGGTGGCGATGTGCAAGCACGCCGAGCGCGCCGGGGCGGACGCCGTGATGGTGGTCGTGCCCTACTACAACCGGCCGACGCAGGAGGGCCTCCACCGCCACTTCGTCGAGGTCGCGAAGAGCGTGCGGCTGCCGGTGGTCGTCTACAACATCCCGGGGCGCACCGGCAGCGACCTCGCGCCCGAGACGCTGGCGCGCATCGCGCAGGACGCGCCCAACGTCGTGGCCATCAAGGAGGCCACGGGCAACGTGCTGCGCGCGCAGAAGATCGCGCAGACGATGGGGCCGCGCATGGCCATCCTGAGCGGCGACGACGTGCTGACCCTGCCGATGATCGCGGTGGGCGCGCGCGGCGTCATCAGCGTGACGTCGAACGTGCTGCCGGCGGAGGTGTCGCGCGCCACGCGCCTGGCGCTCGAGGGCAAGATGGACGAGGCGCGCCGCGCGCACCTGGCGCTCGTGCCGGTGCACGAGGCGATGTTCCTCGAGGCGAACCCGGGCCCGGTCAAGGCGGCGCTGTCGCTGCGCGGGGTCGCGCGCGACGCGGTGCGCGCGCCGCTCGTCCGCGCCGGCGAGTCGACGCGCCAGGCGATCGCGGCGGTGCTCCAGGGCCACGCTCAGGCCGGCGTCCGCTCGCCCGCGGCGCGCGCGGACGACCGGAGCGCGACGTAGATGCGCCTCGCCGTCGTCGGGGCGAGCGGCCGCATGGGACGCGCGGTGGTCCGTCTGGCGCACGCCGACGGGGTGCAGTTGGTGTGCGCCGTGGGGGCGGCCGACGTCGGGCGCGACGCGGGCGAGCTGGCGGGCGTCGGCGCGATCGGCACGCGCGTCGTCGACGCCGTGTCCGCGGTCGAGACCGCGCGGGCCGACGTCGTCATCGACTTCTCGGCGCCGGGCGCCACGCGGGCGCTCGCGCCGGTGGCGGCGGCCGCGGGCTGCGCGATCGTCTCGGGCACCACCGGCCTGGCCGACGACGCGCGCGAGGCGCTCGATCGCGCCGCGCAGCGCGTGCCCGTGCTCTGGGAGCCGAACATGAGCGTCGGCGTGCACGTGCTGGCGGAGCTCGTGGCGCAGGCCGCCTCGCGGCTGGCCGACTGGGACGTCGAGATCGTCGAGACGCACCACCGAGCCAAGGTCGACGCGCCGAGCGGCACGGCGCTGCGCCTGGCCGAGGCGGTGCAGCAGGCGCGCGAGGGGACGCACCTCGTCCACGGCCGCCACGGCAAGGCGGGGCCGCGCGGTGCCGGCGAGGTCGGGATGCACGCCCTGCGCGGCGGCGACGTCGTGGGCGACCACGTCGTGCACCTGATGGGCGGCGGCGAGCGGCTCGAGCTCGCGCACCGGGCGACCGGCCGCGACGTGTTCGCCCACGGCGCGCTGCGCGCGGCGCGCTGGATCGCCGGGCGCGCCCCCGCCCGCTACACGCTGCGCGACGTGCTCGCCTAGAACGTGACGCGCACGTCGAGGCGGCCGCCCTGCAGCCCGAGGAGCGGCACCACGTCGACCTTCGGCTTCGAGGACGCCGTCCCCGCGCTGGTCGACCCCTCGCTCGAGCCGTGGTCGCCCGTCACCAGCCACACGCCCGTGCCGACGAGCGCGGCGCCCACGCCGGCGAAGACCCACGCCAGCGCGGAGGCCGTCACGGCGTCCTTGCTGTCGTTGCACGCCTGGACGGCCTTCTGAGGCTGTCCGGACGCGAGCTGCTGCGACGCATTGCAGACGTCCGTGATGCTCGTCGAGAAACCACGCCGGATGTCCTTGCTGTCGTTCTTGTCGCTCAGCCAGCGCATCCCCTCGACGCCGCCGGCGACGAGCATGCCCACCCCGGCCACCAGCGACGAGTAGCCGAGCACCTTGCGCACCGGGAACGACGAGCCGCCCGTGCTATCGGGCGCCGGCTGCGAGGGGCTCAGCGTGAAGGTCATGTCCTCCTGCTCGCCGACGGGCACGGTGGCCGACTGGCTGGCCGCGTCGAACCCGGGGATGCTCACCGAGACCGTGTGCGTCCCGCTGGGCAGGTCCACGCGCGCGATCCCGTTCTCGAGCACCGCCTTGGGCGCGCCGTCGACCACGACGGACCCGCCGCCGGTGCCGGCGTGCACGACGAGGGTGCCCGCGGCGCTCGTGCCGGTGAGCTTCCCGAACAGGCGCGCCGCGATGGCCTGCAGCGACTCGTCGCTCGCGTCCTTGAGGTTGTCGCTGTACGTCTCGATCGCCTCGGTGTCGCCCTTGCCGCGGGCCCAGAGATGCACGTCGGCCTTCACCTCGCCGGGCGCGCCCTTCTTCTTGTTCATCGTCCCCCACACGTAGTGGTCCGCGTGCAGCTGGTCGGCGATGCGCTGCAGGCAGGGCGGGTCGGGCCGGTTGGGGCACTTCAGGGCGATGGCGAGCGTCTCGAACGATTGCGTCGTCTCGGCGAGCGACCAGCCCTGCGCCTCGCGCGCGCGCGAACGGAGCGCCTGCGTGAGCGCGTCGGCCTGATCGTCCGAGTTGTCGGTCCAGATCGAGAGCACGTACACGGGCGTCGCCTTCGCGTTCGGCGGCTCGGCGTGGGCCGAGCGGGGCACGGCGCCGAAGGCGGACGCGGCGAGGAGCCCGAGAGCGAACCGGGTCGCGCGTGTCATCGGGTCGAGCTTATCATCTTTCATGCGCATCACCGGAGGGGCGTTTCGCTCGCGGCCCCTGCGCGCCCCGCGGGGGCAGGACACGCGCCCGACGTCCGACCGGGTGCGCGAGGCGCTGTTCGGCATCCTTTCGTCGGCGGGCGCGGTCGAGGGCGCGCGCGTGCTGGACGTGTACGCCGGGACCGGGGCGCTCGCCCTGGAGGCGCTCTCGCGGGGCGCGGCCCGGGCGGTGCTCGTCGAGTCGTCGCGGGAAGCGCTCTCGGCGCTGCGCGCCAACGTCGGCGCGCTGGGCGTCGGCGGCGAGGCGCAGGTGCTGGCGGCGGACGTGCGCGGGGCGGTCGGCCGCCTGGCGCGCCAGGGCCCGTTCGATCTCGTGCTGGCCGACCCGCCCTGGGCGCTGGTGGATGCCGGCGAGGCGGGGCGCGTGCTCGCCGAGCTCGCGAGCCGGGGGGCGTTCGCGCCGGAGGCGACGATCGTGCTCGAGCACTCGTCCCGATCGGCGCCTCCGGCCATCCCGGGCCTCATCCAGGGCGACACCCGCCGCTACGGCGACACCGCCCTCACGTTCTACAAACCCGCTATACTCGGCTCGCCACGCGACTGCGCGCGGCCCACTTCCGAATGAGCACCCCCTCCAGCCGACCGCCCAGCGGCATCCCCGAATCGGGCGGCAATGCCAAGTACGCGATCGCGGCCGTCGTCCTGCTGCTCGGAGCAGGCGGCATCTTCGCGTGGCGAAGCTTGACCAATCGCAACGAGCAGCCGGCGCCGCCCATCGTGCCGACGGCGAGCGTCGCGCAGTCGGCCGCGCCGACGGCCGACCCGAAGCTCGACGACATCCCCCCTCCGCCGCCGGCGGAGCCCGAGGCGGGGCCGCCGAAGGTCAAGTACGTCTACGTGAACGGCGGCGGGTGCGAGGGCACCTGCTCGGACAGGCACGCCACCCCGGAGCTGTCGCAGGCGCTGCAGGTGCGCGCCATGCAGGCGCGCCGCTGCTACAACCAGGCGCTCGCGACCGACTCGTCGCTGCGGGGGCACGTCACCGTGGCGGTGCGCATCGGGTCGAGCGGCAACGTGTGCTCGGCGACGGTCACGTCCAACGACATGGGCACGCCCAGCGTCGCCAACTGCGCGGCGAACATGTTCCGCAACGGCGGCGGCTATCCGGCGCCGCGCGGCGGCTGCGTCGACGCGAAGGTGCCGTTGTCCTTCGTCCCGCAAGGCCAGTAGCCTCAGCCGATGAGCGCCACCGTCCGCCTCCTGTCCCTCGCCGCTCTGGGCGCGGCCGCCTGCGCCGCGCTCGCGGCCTGCACCAGCGGCACGACGCCCGACTGCTCCGACGCCGCGGCGTGCGCCGTCACGTTCGGATCGAGCGATGCGAGCCTGCCCGACACGGGCACCTCCGATGCGGGCCGCGACGCCCCGGCCGACGCCTCGGCCGACGCCCCGGCCGACGCTCCGGCCGACGCTCCGGCCGACACGGGCAGCCCCGCCGACGCGGGCGGACAGTGACGATGGTTTCTCGGCCGCTGCTGCAGGCCGGTGGTAGGGTGACCCCATGATCCTGGCGACTTCGACGAGCCGACGCCCGCGGACGCGCCTGCTCGCCCTCGTCGTTCCGCTGCTCGTGTCGACGGCGCTGGCGACCGCCTGCACGGATTCCAGGCGCTCGCTCGGCGAAGACTGCTTGAAGGACCAGGACTGCCTGTCGGGCATGTGCGTGCAGCTGCACTGCGGCGCCGCGCCCGAGTACACGGACGCGATGGCCCAGTCGGACGCGGCCGTCTCGTCCGACGCCGGCGGCGACGCCGCGGCCGCCGACGCGGCCCAGGATGGCGCGACCGTGGACGCACCGATCGAAGCCGCCCCCGACGCGTCCGGCGTGTCCGACGGCGGCGGCGGCGGCTGACGCGGACGAGGCGCCGTGACCAGCGGCGTGCTGCTGCAGGTCGCCTACGACGGGACGGCGTTCCACGGGTGGGCCAGCCAGGCGGCGGCGCGGACCGTCGAGGAGACGCTGCGCGGCGCCGTGCTGGCCATCGACGCGAGGGTGGGCGCGCTGCGGGGCGCCAGCCGCACCGACGCGGGCGTGCACGCCGAGGGGCAGCTCGTCGCGTTCGACACGTCCATGGACGTGCCCGCGCGCGGCTGGGTCCTCGGGCTCAACCAGCACCTCCCCGACGACGTCGCCGTGCGCTCGGCGCGCACCGTCCCGCCCGGCTTTTCCCCTCGCTTCGCCGCGCGCGGCAAGCGGTATCGTTACCGCGTGCTCGTCGACCCCGTCCGCGACCCGCAGTGGCGCACGCGCGCGTGGCGCCTGCCCGGGCTCGACCTCGACGCCATGGCGCGCGAGGCGCAGGCCGCGCGCGGCACGCACGACTTCGCGAGCTTCCGCTCCTCCGGCGACGAGCGGGCGACCACGGTGCGCACGCTGACGCGCGTCGAGGTCGAGCGCGACGCCGATCCGCGCGTCGTGGCGGTCGTCGTCGAGGGCAACGCGTTCCTCTACAACATGGTGCGCATCCTGGTCGGGACGATGGCCGACGTCGCGCGCGGCCGCTTGCCCGCGGGCGCCATGGCGCGCGCGCTCGAGGCGCGTGACCGGCGCGTCGCGGGCACGACCGCTCCCGCGCACGGCCTGGTGCTCGAGCGTGTGGAGGCGGACGTGCCGGCGGAGGCGGGCGAGCCGTGGCCGCGCTGACGCGCCCGGCGCCGGTGCTCGTGCGCGCCGCCATCCCCGGCGAGGGGCGGGCGATCGCGACGCTGTGGCGCGAGCTCTGGGACGCGCACGAGGGCTGGGGCGGCTACCCCGGATCGCGCGACGCCCGCATCTACGCGCAGCTCGCGCACCGGCTCGACGACGACGCGCGCGTGCGCGCCGGCCACCCCGTGCTCGGTCGGCACGTGCACCTCGTCGCCGACGTGGGCGGGACGGCGTGCGGGCAGGTGGAGGGATGGTTCGAGCGGCACGGCGTGGACGCGGCGACGCCGTACACCTGCGAGGTCCGGTCGCTCATCGTGACCGAGAGCGCGCGCCACCTGGGCGCCGGGCGCGCGCTGCTCGACGCGCTCGCCGGTGCCGCGCGGTCGCTCGCGCTGGGCTCCGCGTGCGTGCTCGCGGCCGAGGTGCTCGAGCGCAACCCCGCGCAGTCGTTCTACGCGCGGGTCGGATACGTGCCCGTGTCGTGGAACGCGCGCATGGCGGCGTCGGCCGGCGCGTCGATCCCGGCCACCGCGTGCGGCGCGCGCGTGGCCGTGCCGCAGGACGCCCTCGCCATCGCGCGCCTCGAATCGACGCTCGCGTCGCGCCGCCGCGCCGCCGGCGACGTGCGCTTCGATCGGCCGCGCGCCATCGACGCCACGATGGTCGGCGCCATCGCCGGGCACCTCGGCGGAGACGGCGGCGCCGCGCTGTCGAGCCCCACCACGGTGGTCGCCGTCGACGGCGCCGGCGTCGTGCGCGCGTCGGCGAGCTTCGCGGTGCACGCGCTCGAGCCGCCGTTCGTGCCGATGCGGCGCGCCCTGGTCGGCCGCTTCGCCGTCGACCCGGCGCTCCCGGCGGCGGCGGCGGTCTTCCCCCTGGTCGCCCTCGGCTGCAAGCTGGCGCTCTCGCGCGGCGCGCCGCACGTCGAGCTCACCGACCTGCCCGCCCCGGGCACCGATCTGTCGCAGGCGGCGCTCGCCACCGGTGCCTACGCGTGGTCGCGGGTGGTCACGAAGGCGGCGTGATCGCGGTGACATGGCGCCGCGTGTCGCTTGCCCGGCGTGCACGCGCGGTTACGCTGTTTGCCGGAGGCCTTCTGCGTCATGAGACTTCACGCCGTCGCCCTGTCGCTCGCGCTCGCCGCCTGCGCCGTCGCCGCCCCCGCGCTGGCGCAGCCGCCGGGGCAGCCGCGCTCGCCGGGCGGCCTCGCCGTGCCGACCCCGGCGCAGATCCAGGCCTCCACCGCCGAGGCCAAGCGCCTGTCGGAAGGGTTCGTCGCCGTCGCCGATCGCGTCAGTCCGAGCGTCGTGCAGATCGACGTGACCGCGCGCGAGGGGCGCCCCGACGTCTTCTCGCGCGTGTTCGGCCGCGGCGAGGAGCCGATCGCGCGCGGCATGGGATCGGGCGTCGTCTTCACCCCCGACGGCGCGATCCTCACCAACAACCACGTCGTCGAGGAGGCGCTGACGATCAACGTGCGCTTCCGCGACGGACGCTACCTGCCCGCGCGCCTGGTCGGCCGCGATCCGGCGACCGACCTCGCCGTCATCAAGGTCGACGCGACGGGGCTCACCCCGGCGCGGTTCGCCGACTCCGACGCGGCGCGCGTCGGCGAGTGGGTGGTGGCCATCGGCTCGCCGTTCGGCCTGGACTACACGGTCACGGCGGGCGTGCTCTCGGCCAAGGGGCGCGGCGGTCTGGGGATGAACGCCATCGAGGACTACCTGCAGACCGACGCGAGCATCAACCCGGGCAACTCGGGCGGCCCGCTGTGCAACCTGCGGGGCGAGGTGCTCGGCATCAACACGATGATCGTCGGCCGCGGGCAGGGGATCGGCTTCGCCGTCCCGAGCAACATGGCCCAGCGGGTCGCCACGCAGATCCTCAAGGCGGGGCACGTGTCGCGCCCGTGGCTCGGCGTCGGCGTGCAGGACGTCACGCCGGAGATCGCGGCGGCGATGCGCCTGTCGCCGGGTGCCGGCGCGCTCGTCAACGAGGTGGCGCCGAACGGCCCGGCGTACCGCGCGAACCTGCGCCCCGGCGACGTCATCGCCGCCGTCGCGGGGCGTCCGGTGCACGACGGGCGCGATCTGGTGCGCGAGACGCTCGCGCACGACGTGGGGCAGACGATCGCGCTCGAGATCGTCCGCGGCGGCCAGCACTACGGCGCCAGCATCGCGCTCACCGAGCGCCCCGAGGAGGCGATCGCGCCCATCCCGGCGCAGCTGTCGCCGCAGCCCCACGACGGCCTCGGCATCATCGTGCGCGATCTGGCGCCGCAGCAGTCCGCGCAGATGGGCCTCCCGGCGCGCCCGCTGCCCATCGTGACGCAGGTGGCCCCCGGATCGATCGCCGACCGCGAGGGCCTGCGCGTGGGCGACGTCATCGTCGAGGCGAACGGCACCCCCGACCCGACCTCCGGCCAGGTGGCGCAGCTCGCCCGCGCCGGCGGCTTGCTGCTGCGGGTGAAGCGCGGCGAGGGGTACTTCTACTCGGCGCTCAAGAAGTGATCACTTGCGCGCGGACACGAGCGTGCCGACGAGGCGGAGACGCTCGGCGAGCTTCGGCTCGGCGGCGTAGCGCGCCTTCGTCTCCACCGGCACCGGCAGGTTCGCGATGGCGATGTTCGCGAGGTGATCGGGCGGCGCCTGGTCCACGAGTGTGAGGAGGCGCGCCGCGTCCGGGAACGACCCCGCCAGGTCGCGCATGCGTGCGCGCAGGGGCCCGGTCAGCGCCTCGACCTCCGCGGGGTCGCTCTCCTCGCGCTGCACGGGGCCGACGCGGGCGACGAGGTGCCCGGACGGTCCCACCGCCGACAGGGAGTCGAGCGCGATCCAGCGGATCCCCTCGACGACGACCCACGAGCGGTCGTCGCCGTCCGGGATGCGTGCGTGCACGAGCGCCTCGCAGCCCACCGCGTGAAGGCCCGCCGCGTCCACCTCCTCTTCCTCCGCCGTCCGCTGCGCGAAGACGGCCACCGTCTGCGGCGTGCGCGCCATCGCCGCATCGACCGCGGCCCGCGTCGAGGCGCGCCCGACGTGGATCGGACCGATGGCGCCGGGCACGAAGAGCGCGTTGCGCATCGGGATCACCGGCAGCGACTCCGGAAATGGAAACCCGCCGCCGCCTGCGCCCGAAGCGAAGCCGCGCCTCCGGCTCGCGACGTCGCGCAGGACCGCCCCGACCTCCGCCGGGAACGGCAGCGGCATGAGCGCGCGCAGAAGCTCGTCGGAGGGACCCTCGCCGGCGCCCGCCGTCTGCGCCGCCACCGCGGCGCGCAGGTCGTTCCAGCTCTTCTGCCCGTACTCGCGCGCGATGGCCGACTGCGCGTCGTGCAGCGCAAAGGGGGCGCGCGCGATGGCCTCGTCGCTCATGCCGCGGAAGGCGGGCACGGCGTCGCGGATTCGCGCGAGGGCCTCCGGCTCGCCGCGCCCGTGCGCGTCGAGCAGGTCCTTCGCCTGCTTCTTCAGGTGGTCGAGATTGGGCCGGGAAGGCAGCTCACGTCGCATGACAACTCCTTGCTCTCGCCCGTGATCCGCAAATCGGGCAGCAAAGAGTTGGTGACCGGACGCACTGCAGTGGTGGGTTCGACCCTTCCCGCGGATCCGGAGGCGCCCCGAGCGCCTGCCGGAGAGCATGATGAGGCCCCGGGGTCTCGTCAAGCGCCGCGTTCGGCGCGGCCTCGGCCGGGTGTAGTCTCCGGGGCCATGCGGGCCTTGATGGAGCTCGTCGAGGGGGATCGCCACATCGTCCCGACCGCGGACCTCGAGAGGAAGGTCGCCCCGGACGTGCTCGCGGCCGCGCGTCGGGCCGGGATCCTGCGGCCGGACGATCCGGGGTTCGAGGATCTCTCGCCGACCGACCTGTCGCGCGTGCTCCGCGCCGTCTACGGCCTGGCGGGGCGGCAGCGCCCGGTCCCCGCCGCCTTCGAAGATGCCGCCTCGCCGCTCGGCTGGATGGGAAGCGGCGAGGACGAGCGCGAGGTCCTTCTCTGCCCGCGTCCGGCGAGCGGGCTCGCGGCGGCGCTCGCACGCGAGCGGCCGACCGTCGTGCTGGTGCCGACCGCCCGTCACCTCACGCCGGCGCTTCGCAGGCGCCACGGGCCCGGCGCGGTCGTCGCGCTCGAGGCGCTGGAGGAATCCCTGGTCGCGCTGGGCGGTCGGCTCGTGCTCCGGGCCGGGATCGCTCCCGACGCGCCGGGCGCCCGGGCGCCGCGCGCACTCGCGCAGCGCGTGCAGGTCGATCGCTCGACGCAGCTCGCGGGACACGCGACGCGCTGGACCGATCTTCGCATCTGCCGGATCGACTCCACGACGGTGCGCGTCGACTTCCCCGGCCGCAGCGTCCGGTGCACCCACGTCGACCTCGGGATGGCGCGCGACTCCACGTGCGCGCCCACCCAGACGTGGGACGTCCTCTGGGAGATCTGCGAGCACGGCGGCTACTTCCAGACGAGTCGCTTCGGAAACGAGAACGCGACGCGGCAGATCATCCATCGTTTCGGCCGCCACATGCAGCGCCTGTTCGGCATCGAGGGCTCCCCGTTCCATCGCTACCGGAAGGCCGGCGGGTGGAGAGCGCGCTTCGAGGCCCGGCGCGACCTGCCGGAGGACCCGGACGGCGCCGTCGGTGACAATTGCAGAGTGCAATCGACCGGATCGGCGGTCGCACCATCGCTTTTGTCGCACATTCGTGTTCGTGTGTGAAATTCGTGTGTTGCGCACGCTGCGAACGCAGGGAAGGGGCCCGTGGGGCGCTTCGAAACTGCGACATTTGCGACATGTAACGAGCAATGGGTGAGAGACGGGCGAGGGCGAGCATGGTGCTCGCCAAGCGAGCCCGCCGTCTCGACGCGCCGGCTCACCCGCGACACCCCGTCGCCGGTGACCGGCCGTGGTGCACCAAGAAAGGGAACGAGTCATGTCGTCGATCAAGCAGAATCTCGTGTTCGTCGCTCTCAAGCTGCCGCTGCCCGTGCCGCAGCTCATCAAGGTGGCGCAGGCGATCATCGCGGCGCTCACGAACAACCCGCACATCCCCAACCCCAACCCGCCGCTTTCCGCGCTGACCGGCGCGCTCGACACGCTGGTCACGACGGAGGCGGCGACCAGGACGCGCGCCGCGGGCACCGTGGCGGCGCGCAACGTGGCGCGCACGAACCTGCTGTCGCTGCTCCACGCCACGAGGGCGAACGTTCAGCAGGTGGCCGACGCCGACCCCGAGCAGGCGGCGGCGATCATCACGAGCGCGGGAATGGCCGTGCGCAAGGCGGCGGCGCGCAGCAAGGCGCCGTTCGAGGTGAAGCCGGGGGCGGTCTCCGGCACGGTCCACGTGGCGGCGAAGGCGGTCGCCGCGCGGGCTTCGTACGAGTGGGAGTGGAGCGTGGACGGAGGAAAGACCTGGACGCCGGCCTCTCCGACGCTCCAGTCGAAGACCGGGATCGCCGGACTTCCCGTCTCGACGCTCGTGCAGTTCCGCTTCCGGGCGATCACGAAGAAGGGCGCGGGAGACTGGAGCCAGCCCGTCTCCCTGCTCGTGAAGTAGGCGGGATGCACGGCGACTTCGGTGGGCGGTGACGAAAGATTGGCGGGACGACCGCCCGCCGAAGATCGCGGTCGTGCGACCGAGGTGGGAGGGTCTCCGATCGAGATGGGAGGCGATCCCGTCGAGAGAGGAGATCCTCCCGCCGGAGGTCGCGGCGCTCCCATCGACGTGGGAGGCGATCCCGCCAAGGTGGGCGTCGATCCCCCAGACCGATGCGGCGCTCCCGCCGCGATGGGACGCGATCCCGCCGATGCCGGAGGCGATCCCGCCGAAGCGGCACGCGATCCCGCCGAACGAGGCGGGCGTCCCGCGACGACGGGAGTCGATCCCATCGAGGGCGCAGCCGGTCCCGCGAATGCGCGCGGCACTCCCGTCGAAGCGGGCGGCGACCCCACGAAAGCGAGCCGCGCTTCAGGGCCGAGCGTCGGAACACCCGGTCGCGATGGCGAGCGCCCTGCACGCGGCCTGCATCGTCGCGGCGTCGACGCGACCGAGCCGCCGGAGAAGTCGACGCCGCGCGAGCAGGAAGGTGTTGTCGAAATTCGCGGCGGAGCGATGCGCGAGCCCCGCGTCGCGTCCCACGGGCACCTCGGTCGCCAGCCCGCGCACGTTGGACGTGATGGGCGCGCAGATGACCGAGTGCAACAGCCGGCCCAGCGGATCGCGCGAGAGCACGAGCACCGGGCGCCGCTTGTCGCCCGGCACGTCGGCGAACCAGACCTCGCCGCGCCACGCGACCGGGGCCGTCATCGGCGCTTGCCGTAGATCGCGTCGTAGTCGACGTCCTCGTCGCCCAGGTCGAGCTGGACCGGCAGATCGGCGATGCCGAGCTCCTCGTCGGTCGGCGGGCGCCGCGCGTACGCGGCGACGTCGCGGCGGAGCTGCTCGACGTGGATGAGCCGGTCGAGCGCGATCTCGATGGTCTCGGACAGAGACTTCGCGTGCACGAGGGCCTTCGCCGTCGCCGCCTTCTTCCGGTCGAGCGTCACGGTGGCCTTCTCGCGCGCCATACCACTGATACTACCGCATGGAGGTATCCGTCGCCATCCCGCTCGAGCGGCCCTCGAGGCGTGCGCGAAGCGCGCGAAGACCGCGCCGAGCGTTGAAGAAGCCCCCAGCCGTGATAACGGTGTCCCCGCCATGGTGGACATCCGGCAGATCCCGCTCGGGGGGAAGCTCGGCGACTTCCTCGAGGTCGTCGAGACCATCTACAGGGGCGATCCGGCCTACGTGCGGCCGCTCGACATGGAGCTGAAGGACCGGCTCAACCCGCGCAAGAACCCGTTCTTCGAGCACGGCGAGGGGGTCGCCTTCTGCGCGTACCGCCATGGGCAACCGGTCGGACGCTGCACCGCCACCATCGACCGCGAGCACCTCGACCGCTACAGGGACGACGTCGGCTTCTTCGGCTTCCTCGACACGATCGACGACGAGGAGGTGGCGCGCGAGCTGCTCGCGCGCGCCGAGAGCTGGCTGCGCGGCAAGGGGATGAAGCGCGCGCGCGGCCCGCTGTCGCTGAACATCAACGAGGAGATGGGCTGCCTCGTCGAGGGCTTCGACACGCCGCCCTACGTCATGATGCCGCACCACCGCCCCTACCAGGCGGGGCTCATCGAGAAGGCCGGCTACGCCAAGGCCAAGGACGTCTTCGCGTGGAGCTACGCCGTGGGCGACCTCAACGCGCGCGTCGCGCGCGCGCGCGCGGAGGTCAAGGCGATGCCGGAGGTCACCTTCCGGCGGGCGTCGATGAAGGACCTCGACCGCGACGTCGAGCTGCTCGTCGACGTGTTCAACGACGCCTGGAGCGACAACTGGGGCTTCGTGCCGTTCACGCGCAACGAGGTCCGCAAGATGGCGGCGGATTTCAAGCTGCTGCTCATGCCCGAGATCACGTGCATCGTGTCGATCGACGGCGAGCCGGCGGCCGTGGCCGTGGCGATCCCCAACCTGAACGAGCTCGTTCGCGACCTCGACGGCAAGCTCTTTCCGCTCGGCCTGCCCAAGCTGCTCTGGCGGCTCAAGGTGCGCGGGCCCCGCACCGCGCGCCTCATCCTGCTCGGCATCCGCAAGAAGTGGCGGAACAGCCGGCGCTACGCGCCCCTCAGCGCGTTCATGTACGCCGAGATGAACGACGGCGGGAAGAAGCTCGGCATCCAGGCGGGGGAGCTCGGCTGGACGCTCGAGGACAACGGCCGCGTCAACGCCGGCATCCTGATGATGGGCGCCAAGAAGTACAAGACCTACCGCGTCTTCGAGAAGGCGCTCGAGGGAGGTGCGGCGTGAGTCCGCAGGCTGGAGCCGAGCGCAGCGAGGCGACAGTTCGGACTCGAGCACCGATGCGGGTCCTCGTCACCGGCGCCAGCGGCTTTCTGGGCGGCCACGTCGCCGAGCTGCTGTCGGCGCGCGGCGACCGCGTGCGCGCGCTCGTGCGGAAGACGTCCAACCGCAAGCACCTCGAGAAGCTCCCCGGGGTGGAGCTGTTCGAGGGGAGCATCGAGCAGGTCGAGCGCGTGCGCGAGGCGGTCTACGACGTGGACGCCGTCGTGCACTGCGCCGGCATCGTCAAGGCGCGCGGCACCGACGAGTTCTTCGCCGTCAACGTGGGCGGCACGTCGAACCTGGTCGAGGCGGCGCGCAGCCGGCGCGGCGCGCTGCGCCGCTTCGTGCACGTCTCGAGCCTCGAGGCGTGCGGCCCGTCGGCCGACGGCGAGCCGGTGGCCCCCGACCAGGAGAGGCCGGTGACCGCCTACGGGCGCAGCAAGCTGGCGGCCGAGAAGGTGGTGCTGTCGGCCAGGGACGAGCTGCCGGTCACGATCCTTCGCCCCGGCGCGATCTACGGCCCGCGCGACGGCGAGATCCTCGAGGCCTTCAAGTCGATCCAGCGGGGCCTCCTGCCGCTGGTCGGCGGGGGCGACGCCAAGGGGATGTGGATCTACGCGACGGACTGCGCGGAAGCCTGCATCCGCGCCATCGAGGCCGACGTACCGAGCGGGCGCACGTACTTCGTCGACGACGGGTGCGGCCCGATCGATCAGCGGCAGATGCTCGCCGACGCGGAGCGGGCGCTCGGCAAGAAGGCGCTCGTGCGCGCGAACCTGCCGGTGCCGTTCTTCATGACCGTCGCGCGAGGGGTGGAGGCCTTCGGCCGGCTGACCAACCGGCCCGTCATGCTCACGCGCGAGAAGGCGAACATGCTCCTGCAGCACTGGGTGTGCTCGTCCGACGAGACGCGCAAGGAGCTCGGCTGGCAGCCGCGCGTCCCCTGGACCGAGGGCGTCGGCCGCGCCGTCCAGTGGTACCGCGAAAACGGCTGGCTCTAGGGTGAGGCCCCCCCCCACGGCCCGAGCTCGGCCGGAAATGGGGAGGGGAGGCTGGCGCTTCTGCCCCCGGAGCACTAATTTGCCTCGACTCTGCGCACGCTGCCGCGGGTCGGCCGGGCGGAAGGAACGCGACGAAACGCCATGCTCTCTTGGACTCTCAAGAAGGTCTTCGGAACCTCCCACGAACGCGAAGTGAAGCGGCTCAGGCCGCGCGTCGAGGCCATCAACGCCCTCGAGCCGAAGCTCGAGAAGCTCTCCGACGACGAGCTGAAGGCCAAGACCGCGGAGTTCAAGCAGAAGCTCGACAACGGGGCGACGCTCGACGACATCCTGCACGAGGCGTTCGCCGTGGCGCGCGAGGCCGGCAAGCGCGTCCTCAAGATGCGCCACTACGACGTGCAGCTCATCGGCGGCATGGTGCTGCACAAGGGCTCCATCGCCGAGATGCGCACCGGCGAGGGCAAGACGCTCGTCGCCACGCTGCCCTGCTACCTCAACGCGCTCGACGGCAAGGGCGTCCACGTCGTCACCGTCAACGACTACCTGGCCAAGCGCGACGCCGAGTGGATGGGGCGCCTGCACAACTTCCTCGGGCTGTCGGTCGGCACCGTCGTGCACTCGCAGGCCGAGAGCGACAAGATCCACGCGTACCGGGCCGACATCACCTACGGCCAGAACAACGAGTTCGGCTTCGACTACCTGCGCGACAACATGAAGTTCAGCGCGCTCGACTACGTCCAGCGCGAGCTCAACTACGCCATCGTCGACGAGGTCGACTCGATCCTCATCGACGAGGCGCGCACGCCGCTCATCATCAGCGGCCAGGGCGAGCCGTCCAGCCACAAATACCGGCAGATCAACGAGGTCATCCCGCGCCTTCGCAAGGACGAGCACTACGTCGTCGACGAGAAGCAGCACTCGGTCACCCTCACCGACGAGGGGGTCGAGGTCGCGCAGAAGCTGATGGGCATCGGCAACCTGTACGACCCCATCAACCTCGAGTCGCTGCACATCCTCAACCAGTGCCTGCGCGCGCACGCGCTGTACAAGCGCGACGTCAACTACCTGGTCGCCGACGACGGCAAGGTCCTCATCATCGACGAGTTCACCGGCCGCGTCCTTCCCGGCCGGCGCTGGTCGGACGGCCTGCACCAGGCCGTCGAGGCCAAGGAGAACGTGCGCATCCAGGAGGAGACGCGCACGATGGCGACGATCACGTTCCAGAACCTCTTCCGCCTCTACAAGAAGCTGTCGGGGATGACCGGCACCGCCGACACCGAGGCGACCGAGTTCCAGGAGACCTACGAGCTCGGCGTCGTCACCATCCCGACCAACAAGCCGATGGTCCGCGCCGACCACCAGGACGTGGTCTACAAGACCGAGCGCGAGAAGTTCACGGCGGTGGTCGCCGAGCTGCTCGAGTGCCACGAGAAGGGCCAGCCGGTCCTCGTCGGCACGACCAGCGTCGAGAAGAGCAACGCGATCGCGAACCTCCTCAAGAAGAGGAAGATCCCGCACGCGGTCCTCAACGCCAAGCACCACGAGCGCGAGGCGTTCGTCGTCGCGCAGGCCGGGCGCAAGGGGGCCATCACGGTCAGCACGAACATGGCCGGCCGCGGCACCGACATCCTGCTCGGCGGCAACGCCGAGATGATCGCCAAGCTCGAGTTCCGCGAGCAGGGGCGCGATCCGGACAAGGAGCCGGAGGCGTTCGCGGAGCTCGTCGCCAAGTACGAGGTCTCCTGCAAGGCCGAGGGCGAGGAGGTGCGTCAGATCGGTGGGCTGCACATCCTCGGGACCGAGCGCCACGAGTCGCGCCGCATCGACAACCAGCTGCGCGGCCGCGCGGGCCGTCAGGGCGACCCCGGGTCGAGCCGCTTCTACCTGTCGCTCGAGGACGACCTGATGCGCATCTTCGCGGGCGATCGCGTCAAGTCGCTCATGGACCGCATGGGGATGCCCGACAACGAGCCGATCGTGCACCCGTGGGTGAGCAAGTCGATCCGCGACGCGCAGAGCAAGGTCGAGGAGCGCAACTTCGACATCCGCAAGCACCTGCTCGAGTACGACGACGTGATGAACGAGCAGCGCAAGACGATCTACAAGCTGCGCCAGCAGCTCCTGCTCGGCATCTACAAGCCCGAGAAGCTCGACGACGACGGCAAGCCCACCGGCGAGATGCGCGTCATCAAGACCGACCCGCGCATCGCCGAGCAGGTCAAGCCCGCGATCGTCGACATGGTGCTGCACCACGGAACGCCCATCGGCGTGGAGGGGTCGGCCGCACGCGCCGAAGGCGAGCGGCCGCAAGCACCGAAGGGGCCGCCGAAGACGGCCGAGGAGGTCGAGGAGATCTACTCGATGCCGTCCTTGCAGCAGGACGTCTACCAGTTCTGGGGCTACCGCTTCGACTACAAGGACGGCGACGGCAAGACCCCCAAGACGGTCTACGAGCGGCTGCTGGCCGAGATCCCGCAGAGCCTCACCGAGCAACGCGAGCAGGCGCTCGACCTGCTCGACAGCATCGTCGGCGCGATCGTCGAGGAGTGCTGCCCGGGCAACAAGCCGCCCGAGGACTGGGACTGGAAGGGCATCAAGAGCGGCTTCATCGAGCACTTCGCCGCCAAGCCGCCGGAGGTCGACCACCTGCACGACCCCGAGCAGATCGCCAAGGCGCTGTTCGACGCGGCCGAGAAGCAGCTGCAGGAGAAGGAGGCGGAGATGGGGACGGAGCTTCTGCTCCGCGTCTTCCGCCACTTCTACCTCGAGGAGATCGACCGGCAGTGGGTCGACCACCTCACCAACATGGAGCACCTGCGCGACGGCATCGGGCTGCGCGGCTACGGCCAGCTCGACCCGAAGCAGGAGTACAAGAAGGAAGGCTACGACGTCTTCATCACCATGACCGCCGCCACGAGCAGCAACGTGTGCACGAAGCTGTTCAAGGTGCAGGTCAAGCGCGAGACGGAGATCGAGCGCATCGAGCGCGAGGACGCCGAGAAGCACGCGGTGCAGCAGCGCGCGATGCAGATGCGCCACGGCGCCGAGCCGGCCGCCGGGGACGAGGAGGCACCCTCCGCCGCCCCGCCCCCGCGCTCCTCCGCTCGCCCGCAGCCGCGCGTCACGGTGCAGCCGATCCGGCGCGACGGGCCGAAGATCGGCCGCAACGACCCGTGCCCGTGCGGCAGCGGTCAGAAGTTCAAGAAGTGCCACGGCGCCGCGCTCGAGGACGAGTCCGACGCTGGCGGCGGCGAGGACGCGACGGCGTGAATCGGTTCGCTGGAGCTCGCTGATTCACGCCGCCTCCCGTCGGGGCGACACCCGACGACGACGGAGCGAAGGCGCCCGCCGAAGGCGGTGTGGGGGACTCCCGATTTGGTATGCTGCCCGGCCATGAGAGCTCGGGCATGGGCATGTGTTTGCGTCGCCGCGCTGGCGTTCGGCACCGCGGGTCTGGCCGCGTGCGGAAACACCGGCGGGGCGAAGTTCTCGATCGGCCAGAAGGCGGGCGAGATGCCGTCGGGCGAGTCGTGGGCGGGCGTCTACTACAACCCGGTCTACGGCTACCTGCACGTCATCGATCAGGACGGCAACATCGTCGGCCGCTGGAAGCGCACCGACGGCAGCCACTGGGGTGAGCTCAGCGGCACCGCCGACGGCAACGTGATGCACTTCACGTGGAAGGAGCACCAGTACGGCGCCATCGGCCCCAGCGCCGAGTCGCACGGCTCGGGCGTCTTCGTCTACACGATGGGGAAGAACGAAGGCGGGTCTTCGCCGCCGCCACCCCCCGAGCTCGCCGGCCAGTACGCGCTGGACGACTCGGAGAACATCGGCGACTGGCACTGCGTCAAGCAGCTCAACATGAAGCCGGACCTCTCCTCGATCAACGGTGACAACCCGACGACGGGCAGCCCTCCCCAGACCGATCAGTGGAAGTGAGCTCCGCTCCAGGTGGTCTGCGCGGGTGCAGAGCCCGCGCGAGGCCCGTGAAGGCGGACTCGCTACACTAGGCGGGTGCCCGTCACCCAGGCGCTCGAGCGCGACCAGGCGATCGTCGGCCCCCTCGGAGGGCTGCTGCTGTCGGCGGTGCGCGCCGGCTCGCCCATGCTCGTGCTCCGCGCGGTGCGCTGGTGGCGCGACCTGGCGCGGCTCGGCGTCCGCCTGCCGCTCTTCGTGGTGCACGATCTCGGGCTGCTCTACGCCGCTCCGCGCGAGCAGATCGAGATCGGTCCGCGCCTCGGCGCCGACGCGGTCGCCGCCCGCGCGCCCAGGCTGCCCGAGCTCGTCGCGACCTACCGCTCCATCGTCGCGGAGGTGGCGCAGAGCCAGGCCGCGGCGCGGGCGCGCGGCATGAAGCTCGGCGACGACCTGGTCGTGGTCGTGCTGGCGCGCGTGCTCTCGTCGCTCGTGCAGCGCGCCGGCCTCAAGGCGCCGTGGCCGGCCGCGCTGCCGCTGGATCTCGAGCTGGTGCGCGACCTCGATCCGCAGCTGCCCCGGCTCTACGCGGCCCTTCCGCGGAGCTACGAGACCGGGGTGATCGACGCGCTGGCGCGCGCACGGCTGCACGTGCTCACGCTGGCCGACGCGCTCGATCTGGACACGCTGCGCCTGCTCGGCATGCTCGGACCGGAGTCGACGGCGGCGGGCGCGCTCGCGCAGGTCGATCTCCTGGCGGCGCTCTCGACGCCGTCGGCGAACGACATCGTCAACTTCTCGCTGGAGCTGCTCCCCAACGTGCTCGAGACGCACCGCACCCGCGCGACCGGCACGCACGCGGTGCACGGGTACGCGGGCGTCGGTCGCAAGGGGTCCATCGACTCGATGGTGCTGACCGAGCTCGCGTGGGAGAAGGAGGAGCTGGCGCGCCGCATGGCCGACGGCGAGCTGCTCTTCTACACGCGCGAGCAGGCGCCCGACGAGGCGCGGCGGCTGCACAACCTCGTCATCGATGCGTCGGCGTCGATGCGCGGCGAGCGCGAGGTGTTCGCGCGCGGCCTGGCGATCGCGCTGGGCAAGAAGCTTCAGCTCGCGGGCGAGGAGGTGTGGATGCGCTTCTTCGACTCGCGCCTGTACGAGGTGCAGCGCGCGCGCGACCGGACGCAGCTGCCGGCGGCGTGGCTGCTCGGCTTCAAGGGGGAGCGAGGACGCAACCCGGCGCGCGTCTTCGCGCAGCTCGCGACCGAGATCGCCCTGCTGCGCGCGCGCGATCAGCGCGATCCGGTGGTGCACCTCATCACGCACGCCGCGCTGCACGTGCCGCGGCCGCTCGTGCAGGAGGTGCGGCGGCAGGCGCACCTGTTCGGCGTCTTCATCCTGCCGAGCGGCGGCACGCTCGACCTCGAGTGGCTCGACCTGCTCGAGGGCTACGCCGTCGTGGATCACGCGACATTGCAGCAGAAGAACGCGCGCGCCGCGGCGGCGACGAAGATCGTCGACGAGGCCGCGCGCGTGACGATGCCGCCGAAGGCGATCTGACGCCGGGCGGCGGCCATCGACCGCCGGCCGCGTAGCTCGCCTTTCGGCGCGGTCTCAGCGCCGTCGCCGCCGCTGCTTGCTGCGGTCGCGCGTGGGGCCGAAGTCGTGATCGGGGTTCCGTGGAGCGGGACGGCTGGCGGCGAGGGCGCGCCGCACGCGGTCGACCTCGGGTCCGAGCCGGCCGGAGAGCTTGCGGTTGCCGAGGGTGGTCTCGACCATCTCGCGGAGCACCGGGTCCTCCGTCGCGCTCCAGCGCTCGAGCATGTCGAGCACCGGGACCCCGAAGCGCGTCGCGACGGTAGCGGCCGCCGCGCCGAGCGCTTCGAGCAGCGCCTTGTGCCCCGGCCACCGGGCGGCCGCCCGCGGCGCGTCGCGCAGAAGGGCGAACGCGTCGTCGAGGCGCGCGACCACGGGCTCGGCGTCGTGCAGGCTCGCCAGCCACCCCTCGGTCGCGAGCGCGCGCACGACGGCCGCCGCGTGGAAGTAGCCGTCCATCCACGGCGCGACGTCGTCCACCAGCGCATCGCCGGCCGCGGCGCCGACGCGCGCGAGCGCCTCGACCACCGCGTCGCGGATGCGAAAGCGCAGGTCGTCCGCGCGCGCGTGCAGCTCGGCGACGAACCGCGCGCGAACCCGCTCGTCGGCCGCCGCGCGCGCCCCGAGCGCGATCACGCCGCACACGGGCAGGAACTCGAGCGCCGTCGCCCCAGGCGCCTCGTCGGCCGACAGCCGCGCCAGCGCGAGCGCCGTGGCGTCGGCCGCCGGTCCGCGAGCACGACACGCCCGCGCGAACGCGTCGGCCAGCTCCGCGTTCATGCGCGTCCCCGGCAACCGCGATCCGCGCGCGAGCAAATCGCGAAGCGCCCCCGCCCGCCCCGCGATGGCCTCGCTCAGTGCTCGCGCGAGCGGGTCGGTGGGATCGATCGAGGGCATGCGAGTGAGCGGCTGGGAGGAAGGGCACGCCCGGTCCGACTCGAACGGACGACCGTCGGCTTAGAAGGCCGATGCTCTATCCAACTGAGCTACGGGCGCGTGGGGACGGTTCTAGCAGGAAGCCGATTGCGCGGCTTCCGCAGACGGTGCCGGCACGGCCGTGCCGGGCATCGGGCGATCGAGCAGGGGGGCGACGGCGAGGCGTCCGCCCCCGGTCTCCGGTGTCGCGACGGGTGGCTACTGCGCGCCGCCGCCGCACTGGCCGGCCACGCCGCCGCCGCCGCACGTCTGGGGGGAGGCGCACGTGCCGCAGTCGAGCAGCCCGCCGCAGCCGTCGCCGGCCGGCCCGCAGTTGATGTTCAGCTGCTGGCACGTGAGCGGAATGCAGCTGCCCGCCTCGGCAGCGCCGCACTGGCCGTGCACGCCGCCGCCGCCGCACGTCTGCCCGGTCGGGCACGGGCCGCACTGAATGACGTTTCCGCACCCGTCGCCCGCCGGGCCGCACGTGATGTTCTGTTGCTGGCAGGTCTCGGGAGCGCAACTGCCGGCATCCGGCGCGGTGCACTGGCCGCCGATGCAGCTCTGGCCCGTCGGGCAGGTGCCGCACTGAAGCAGGCCGCCGCAGCCGTCGCCCGTCGGCCCGCAGCTGATGTTCTGCTGCTGGCAGGTCTCGGGCGCGCAGCTGCCGCCATCGGGATAGCCGCACTGGCCGGGCTGCCCGCCGCCGCCGCACGTCTGCGGGGGCATGCACGTGCCGCAGTTGATCTGGTTGCCGCAGCCGTCGCCGGCCGGGCCGCAGGTGACGGGCGGGTTCAGCTGCGCGCACGTCTTGGGCGTGCAGGCTCCAGCGTCGGGGTAACCGCACTGTCCCGGCACGCCGCCGCCGCCGCAGGTCTGCGGAGGCGTGCACGTGCCGCAGTCGAGCAGCCCGCCGCAGCCGTCGCCGGCCGGGCCGCAGGTGACTGGCGGGTTCAGCTGCGCGCACGTCTTGGGCGTGCAGCTTCCGGCGTCGGGGTACCCGCACTGGCCGGGGACGCCGCCGCCCCCGCAGGTCTGGGGAGACATGCAGGTGCCGCAATTGAGCTGCCCGCCGCAACCGTCGCCGGCCGGGCCGCAGTTGACGGGCGGCGTCAGCTGCGCGCAGGTGAGCGGCGTGCACTTTCCGCCGTCCGGTGCGCCGCACTGGCCGGGCACGCCGCCGCCCCCGCACGTCTGACCCTGCGGGCAGGTGCCGCAATTGAGCTGTCCGCCGCAACCGTCGCCGGCCGGGCCGCAGGTGACCGGCGGGGTCAGCTGCGAGCACGTCTTGGGCGTGCAGCTTCCGGCGTCGGGGTACCCGCACTGGCCGGGGACGCCGCCGCCGCCGCAGGTCTGCGGCGACATGCACGTACCGCAATTGAGCTGCCCGCCGCAGCCGTCGCCCGCGGGGCCGCAGGTGATGCCCTGCTGCGCGCACGTCTGCGGCGTGCACGACGGCGTGCTCACGCACGACGTCAGGTCGAAGAGCATGAACTCGAGCAGCTTCTCCTGCGCGGTCATCGCAGGGATCTGCCCCTTCTTGTTCTCGCACTCGGTCGGGAACGTCTGGCCGTTGGAGCCATTCGAGTTCTCGACGTGGAAGTCGCTGTACACGCCGCGCCCGCACGTCCCGTCGGCGCCGCCTTGCACGAACGGCGTGTCGAACGTGTAGTGGATCGGCATCGGGCTGATGGGCACCGCGTCCGGCGGGTTGGTGTTGTACATCCACTGCTGCGCGGGCGAGTTGACCGCCGAGAAGTCGTTGCGGACGACGTACACCGGGATCTGCCCCTTCGTCGTGCTCGCGTTCACCGGCGACTCGTACAGCCACTGCGCCAGCACCTGGCCGGTCGAGAAGGTCTGGTCGACGTACCCGGTGAACGGGCCGTTCCACCCACCGTTGTCGAGCGTCCAGTTCGCGGTCCCCGAGAACTCGCCGTTCCCGGCGAGCAGGTCGTAGTGGAAGTGCGTCGCGAAGAAGCGCCCGCCGTCGTCGGCGAAGTTGATGAGGTTCTGCCACGTGTTGGGGAACCCGTTGGCGGTGTTGTACCCGACGTACGTGTTGCCTTGAGCGTCGGTGTAGGTGGCCGCGCTGCCCTGGCACGGGAAGAGGACGGCGTCGTACGAGTCGAGCACCGTGGCGCTCTCGGTGAGCGAGGCCTCCGTCGGCGTGTTGCCGTCGATGATGGCGCCGCCCGAGACGACGGACCCCTGGTAGAAGTGGACGCGGCCGGTCGCGGTGGGCACGCCGTTGACGATGTTCGGATCGGTGAACTCGGTCTGCGCGATGCCCATCTTGAGCAGCACGCACTCCATCGTGTCGACGTTGCCCGTGTCGACCGCGAACAGCGGGATGTGCCCCTGCGTGTGATCGCTCGGGAGCGTCAGGTGCGACGTGAGGTTGTTCGCCGTGCACGCCGTGATCGACTCGCTGAAGACGCGCTGCCATTTGCCGAGCTGCACGACCACCGTGACGTTCGCGCCGCTGGGCACGTCGTTCATCGTGAAGCTTCCGTCGACCGCCGTGTACGCCGACGCGTAGGCCGGCGGCGCCGAGCACCCGCACTGGGAGGGAACGACGCCGGTCTGCGGCGTCTGCACCGCGTTCACGGGGACGTACACGAGCGCGTTGTAGATGGGCAGGTTGTCGGCCGGGTCGTAGACGTAGCCGCTGAGCGTCGTCGTCGCGCCGCCGTCGCAGCTCGCCACCGACGTCGGCCCGCACACGTCGTAGCCGCCGCCGCCGCAGTACTGCGGCGAGGTGCAGCTGCCGCAGTTGAGCAGGCCTCCGCAGCCGTCGCCGGCGTACCCGCAGTTGTACTTGAGGCTCTGGCACGTCTCGGGCGTGCACGAGACGCCGCCGTCGGGCGTCAGGCCGTTGCTGCCGCCGCACACGTCGTAGCCGCCGCCGCCGCAGTACTGCGGGTTGGTGCAGGTGCCGCAGTCGAGCAGGCCGCCGCAGCCGTCCGCCGCGGAGCCGCAGTCGTAACCCTTCGCCGCGCACGTCGTCGGGGTGCAGGCGACGCCGCCATCGGGGTTCAGGCCGTTGTTGCCGCCGCACTTGTTGTAGCCGCCGCCGCCGCAGTACTGCGGGTTGGTGCACGTGCCGCAGTTGATGCTGCCGCCGCAGCCGTCGCCCGCGATGCCGCAGGTGTAGCCGAGGCTCTGGCACGTCTCGGGCTTGCACGACACGCCGCCGTCGGGCGTCAGGCCGTTGTTGCCGCCGCACACGTTGTAGCCGCCGCCGCCGCAGTACTGCGGGTTGGTGCACGCGCCGCAGTTGAGGGTTCCGCCGCAGCCGTCGCCGGCGATGCCGCAGGTGTAGCCGAGGCTCTGGCACGTCTCGGGCTTGCACGGGACGCCGCCGTCGGGCGCCAGACCGGTGCTGCCGCCGCACACGTCGTAGCCCCCGCCGCCGCAGTACTGCTGCGGGTTCTGGCACGTGCCGCAATTGAGCACGCCGCCGCAGCCGTCGGCCGCGTAGCCGCAGGTGTAGCCCTTCGCCGCGCACGTGGTCGGCGTGCACTGCACGCCGCCGTCGGGCTGCAGGCCGTTGTTGCCCCCGCACACGTCGTAGCTCTTGCCGCCGCAGTACTCGGGCGACGTGCACGTGCCGCAATTGAGGATGCCGCCGCAGCCGTCGGCCGCCGTGCCGCAGTCGTACCCGAGCTTCTGGCAGGTGGTCGGGGTGCAGGGGACGCCGCCGTCGGGCGTCTGGCCGTTGTTGCCGCCGCACTTGTTGAAGCCGCCGCCGCCGCAATACTGCGGGCTGGTGCAGCTGCCGCAGTTGAGGATGCCGCCGCAGCCGTCG
>Ga0080006_1163543_pt1 | contig 89620 bp, 75 predicted proteins | sample RS3BMetagenome_FD_69209 | JGI IMG/M metagenome (GOLD analysis project Ga0080006, IMG submission 69209) | Ferric oxide microbial mat and aquatic microbial communities from Rainbow Spring, Yellowstone National Park, USA - RS3B (SPADES... ... | reverse complement strand
TCGGTGGCGGGGGTGGACATCAGTGCGCGCATGGTGCGAGAGGCACAGGCACGGGCGCAGCAGGAGCAGATGGGTGAGCGGGTACGTTTCTATGTGATGGATGCGATAGCGCATCTGGAGTTCGAGGAGGGATTGTTTGATCTGGTAGAGGTGCCGTTAGCCAGTCGTTTTGTGCGCAGTTGGGAGTGGCCCAGGTTGCTGCATCAGACGGCGCGGGTGACGCGACCAGGGGGCTACCTGTGCCTGCGCGAAGTGGGGTGGAGTGGGCACAGTAGCAGTGCGGCTCTGACGCGCTGGGAGACGCTTATGCAGACGGCCTTAGGCAAACTGGGCTATGCGGTGCCCCTGGTGGAATCGGAGCAGGAGAGTGAGGCAGCAACGCTGCTGCAGCGGGCGGGCTATGAAGCGGTGCAGCGGCAACAGGAGGCGCTGGAACTGCGTCCAGAGGGGGAGGGGTTTGCGGCCTACCGTGACTATGTGCGGCTGACGCTGAGAGCGGTGCGACCATTTCTGGAGAGAGCGGCGCTGCTACCGGAGGACTACGAGCAGCTTGTGGAGCAGATAGAGGCCGAGCTGGCGCGCGCGGACTTCCAGGCGCACTGGACAGTCTGGACAGTGTGGGCGCGCAGACACAGTGAGAGTCTGTTGTACATACCACGTGCTTCTCACATGCCTCACGCGCAAGACAGATAGGGACGAGTGTGGGCTTGTTGCTGCCTATCGATACACCGTCTGGGTAGAGGCCGCTCATATTGTGCAGGTCACTCTAATTCCATTAACGCACCTGCGGTAAGATGGTCGGTGACGAGAATATTGACAATACCTGCTCGTATAGCGGCCCTAATGGCGGGAGCATAGGCAGAATCACCACCGACGACCATCATTGTTCTGGTTTCTCGGCGTTTGACTCTCGCCTGGAGCGTCGAGAACTCTAACCCTGACAAATAATAGGGGGGAGGGTCCATCAGTTCTGTGATACAGTTGCCTGAGGCATCAAGCAACCAATGATTGATGTCAGCAACGGGGTGATAGGAAGATTTCAGCATATGGAGCACGTCCAGCCCAAGAATCCCTTGTCCGGCTAAGGATTCGAGATCGGGGATCCAGAGACTGGTCAACATGATGGTGGCTTGCTGCATCAAGGCGTAAGCATCTTCAATCACGGGCATGTTTCGCGCATGTTGCACTTGCTCAGCATTTTTCATAAAAGCGGGGCAAGGAAACCAGGTATAGTCAGCACCATACATCGCTGCAAGGTCGTAGGCAATGAGGTTGGCATCACCGTAGTTTGAATGCACGTCGACCGAACCAATGGTTGCGACTACTCTAAGATGGGGAAGTCTTTTGGTGGGCCTCGCATGGCTGACAACGTTGCGTAAAAATCGTCTTCCACCAGAAACCGCCAGTGTGTCCGTGTCGGTCAACATCTCATCAAGATACTCGTGGGCGGCACGCGCAATCGCAACGATGACCTCTTCTCGCTCATCATTGTCGGCGCGTGAGAAGGTATTGCTCTCCTGTCCCGTCACCAGGACAAGATCATCGAGGCCGAGCCTGGTTCGTCCCTGGCGAGCAAGATTACGTAAGTAGCCGCTGCGTTCATCAGGAGCAACAGTAATACGAACGATGTGGCGTTCTTTGGCGCGTTGTAATGCTTTGCCAACGGTGGCACGTGAACAATAGAGCGTCTCCGCAATGGTATCCTGCGTCTGGTCATCCTCGTAGTACATCTGGGCAACTCTGCGCAAAAAATGCTCATCGCTGAGGAGACGCGCTTCGCTGATCAGTAACTTCTTCTCGTCTGACATCTGTTTTCCCTCTTCTCACTTGCGCTATTGTCAAAACGTCATATTAATACCAGGCGATTTTGCTTTGTTTCTTCTCAGTATGAGAAAAAGTTCTCTACCCTCCCGCTTTATCACCAATCCTTTTTCTGCCTGTATGTAGGTAGCATACCTTACATTCTTTCAAAACTCAAGAGGTTTGTCGTAAACGCCCAATTCTTCACACGAGGAGAGACTTTATCTTCTCGCGGCCTTTTGTAGCGTTTTTGAAAAAGATAGTGGTGAGGAACGTAAGATGGTTTCTTTAAGATAGAGAAACAAGGTGGCAAGAAAATAGAAATTTATCCATAAAATACCAAATTAGGAAAGTGTGAGCAATTATTAGAAATTTTATAAAGTTGTTATATGACAAAGAAATAAGCGATATCTCTTACAAATGCTCTATTTTTGTCGGGGTGATGAAAAAGGCTTGGAAGATGAGGTTTGCTCTGGTATACTAATGCTAGTGATGCTATCAATGCTTTTGCTGGTGACAGGAGGCAAAGGCAGCAGGCAAAGAGGCGTTTTCCTAATTCGCGCTCAAGATGTGGAGTTTTCTATGAGAAAAGAACGAATCATGTTCAAGGTCGAAAAGAATCGTGTGCTGGTTCCGGTGGGTGAGCCATGCCCCTTTGGCTGTCGCTACTGCTATACTCGCGGTGGTGAGGTGGGACTTGCGCGTGTCGAGATGGAGGCTATCTTGACGCGCTTCCGACAGTTTGCCCACGAAGCTGCGTTTGATACGATTCAGTTCGGCTATGACGGTGATCCGTTCGCACGACCGGAACGTGGATTGACGATGCTCAAACAACTGGCACAGTTGGGAAAACATCTGAACTTCAGCACAAAAGCACTGCTGGAGGGCGAGGTGATTGAAGCATTGGGAGCGATCCGGCGTGACATGGAGGGGATGGGTACGACTCTCAGCGCGCTCGTCTCGCTCAGTTGTTGGGAATCTGCCGCTGTGGTTGAGCCACACACACCGTCGGCGGTGGAGCGTGTACGCACAGTAGCTAATCTCAAGAGTATCGATGTGCCAGTCTTTATCGCGATACGCCCGATTCTGCCACATATTGCTGATTGCGAATATGAACGTATTATAGAGGAGGGTTTGCGCGCCGGATGCGATGGTTTTATTCTAGGGCCGCTCTATGCCGACACCCGCAGACGTTTCGTGCGTTTCATCCCCCCGCAGGTACTGGAGCAGGTGCCGGGTGAGCAGCGCGTCGTTTCCTGGTCGCCCCACGCTCCCATCTGGACGCGCTACGAGGACCCTGCGCGTTTGCAGCGTGTGGTGGAGATGGTTCAGCGGAAGGGAGGACGAGTCTTTCTCTCCTCGGCTGATGCTGTGGATATGGCGCACCGGCTGGAGGTCGCGGTGTGATCGAGGTCGAGTTAAAATTCGCGCTGACGGCGCAGGTGAGGCAGCAGCTTGAAGCACGGCTGGCGGTGATGCCGTCGGTGCAGTATGTCGGGCAAGTAACGAGTACGGATGTGTACTACGATACTGCGCAGTATGATTGTTTGCGCAGAGCCATTTTTGTTCGTATCAGAGATCAGAAACGTGTAGAGATCAAGTTTCATCGAGATGATGATCCTGAACATATTCAGAGTATAGAACGAACATTTCCTGTTCAGGCGACGCCAGAGCAGATGCAGGAGTTTAACAGCTTATGCGCCCACCTTCTGCCTGCCTGGCGCGCGGCGGAAACCATCGAGCAGGCCCTGCAAGCCAGTGGCCTGGAGGCATTTGTCTCAATCAAGAAACAGAGAATGGTTTATACCTGCCGTGCGATCACGCTCTGTCTGGACCGGGTGGAAGAATTAGGTGATTTTCTGGAGATGGAGATGCTCTGTGAGGAGCAGACGGAGGTGGGGGAGGCAAAGGAAGCCCGTGCAAGTATGCAGGAAGCAATGACCCACCTGCACCGGTTTGTCGCGGAACTCGCGCTACCCGCCCTCAAGCCGGTCGAGGTTGGCTATGTCGAGCTGTGGTTGTATCGCTATCTCCCTCATGCCTATCGTTTAGGAAGGTACCAGATGAAAGAGAGCTAATATGTTAGATTCCAATGTTTTTCGCGTGATAAGAAAAGCATGTATTACGGAGAGACAGTTCCGACAGATAGCGCGAGGTGACTTTATTACCTATCTTTTGCCATTACGCGACCTACCGACTGATCCGTATCGGGAGTGGCACGGGCGTGTCCTTTCCGTTGGAGTCGAAGCGGTGCGTGTCGAAGTATTAGATCCAGGTTATATTGGTGAGACGGAGATCGTCAGACGCACAGAGATCGTGGGCGTAGAGCATGGAGGGCAGGCATGAAGCAGGTATCCCCGCTTGTGATCGTGATTGATGATTCCCCGACCGTGCAAAAAATTATTGCTACAACTGTGCAGAGGGAGGGCTATCAGGCACGAACCTTTTCCAATGGCCCGGATGCGTTGCGCTGGCTGGCCTCTGCTGAAGCTGTCCCACCAGCAGCGGTTGTGATAGATATATGTATGCCCAAAATGGATGGGTACGAGGTGATCGGTCACTTGAAACGCATGTCTTGCTGTGCGCAAACAACATTTATCATGCTTTCACGCCGCGATGGCCTGGTTGATAGATTGAAGGGACGCCTGGCGGGCGCGCACGTCTATCTCTGCAAACCATTCACTGTGCAACAACTTCTACAGACACTACAACGCTATATCTCGAAATGTCAGAATGATGAACTGCTTCCCGTTTAGGAGAGGGGCCGGGCAGCTTGCTATCCATCATTGGCCCCTCTCACAGGCCCGTTCTTCCTAATAAAGAATATTTGTCTGCTTCGGCATTGCCTACAAAGATCGGCTATTCATCCTTGACAACAAGCGTTTAGGGGAAAGATACTATTGCTCATAAGAGCGTATCTGTATCATTGGTTGTAGTGCCAGACAAGCCAACAGGTCAGGAAGAGAGTTGAGAAGACGCGATGAGTACCGAAAACGCCGAAAACATTGCCGCTCCTGAAGAACTGGATAACTTTTTTGCTTTCATTCAAGACCCCTACCCGGTGTATCGTTATTTGCGTGAACACGAGCCGGTGCGCTGGAATCCTATGTTCAACTGCTTCATGCTCAGCCGCTTCGATGATGTCAATATGGCCTTCTTTGACCATCGACGTTTCTCCTCCAACATCTGGGAGCGCGTGCCGGAAACAGTTGATTTCAACGGAGAGGACGAGTCGAGCAGGTACCTCAAGCAGATCATTCCTTTCCTTGCCTATAATCTGCAAGGCATGGATCCGCCCGGTCATACGCGCCAGCGCACGCTGATGGCGAAGACCTTTACGCCCAGGATGATCGAGTCGTTTAGACCCACAGTGCAGCGCCTGGTCGATGAGTTGATTGATGCGAAACTGGCTGAGGGAACGATGGATGTTGTGGCCGACCTGGCCTATCCCTTGCCCTCGAACGTGATTCTGAGCCTGCTGGGCATTCCTCAAGAGGGACGGCCATATATTAAGGCTAGCGCCGATGCCATTAATGAGTTTGTCAACACGCTGCTGTTCTATGGACCACAGGTCTGGCCACGCCTGGCCGGTGTTTTTGCCGATGTGAAGACGTACCTGAAAAGCCTGATAGCTGAGCGGCGTGTGCGTCCGCGCGAAGACTTGCTGACGAAAATGGTGCAGGCCGAAGAGAACGGTGATATGTTGAGCGAGGATGAGATCGTGATTGCAAGCAATTTTCTCCTCTTTGCAGGTCACGAGACGACGGCCAATCTGATCGCCGTTGGCCTGTACTATCTGCTAAAGAATCCTGCTCAATGGGAACAGTTGCGCACCGACCCTTCAAAGGTACCGATGGCGGTTGAGGAGCTACTGCGCTACGTCAGCCCGGTGCATACGCTGGCCCGCCGCACGACGCAGGATGTGGAGTTGCACGGTGTAACGATACCGGCGGAAAGTAGCATCTTTCTGCTGGTTGGCGCGGCGAACCGCGACCCCGCAAAGTTTCCCGACCCTGAGCGTCTGGACATCAATCGTCAACCCACGCGCACGCTGGCCTTCGGCTATGGCATCCATTACTGCCTGGGCGCGGCACTGGCGCGTCTGGAGAGTCAGGTAGTCTTCGAGACTCTGCTCAGACGACTGCCCAATCTCCAATTGGCTGTCGAGACGCCCGAATTTCGCCCGAACTATTCCCTGCGTGGTCTGCTCAGCCTGCCTGTGACTATGTAAGAGGGTAAACGTGTTCACACGCGCGCCTGGTTAGGATAGCGCGTGCGTGTGCGCGTCGGGACCTTCTGGCCCAGCACTGCCGCTGCCGAGCAGAGCAGCCCCATGAAGGAGCTGGGCCAGAACAGGAGTCCCAGACCGAAGGCACAGATTGTGCCGAGAAAGAGGAAACCCGCTCCAAGCCAGAGCAGAAAACGTCCCATCGGCGATTCCCAAAGGGCATGGAACAACGAGCCAATGGTTACTAACAGCGATAGACCTCCCAGCAAGGCCATATACACAAATGCAGAACTACCCCAGGAAAAATTGTGGATAGTGGCCGGTGTAATTATTGCAGTAATGCCGGATAATTCGGCAACGTTAATGGGCAAATTCATCCACCAGACGAGTGTTGCGGCGACCCCTAAAATTCCGGTTAAAATTCCACAGAATAGCTCAAACAGCCGCATCGCGTGTTCCTCCGTTAGCATCCTACTCCGTAAGATGTCCACCAGAGACACGTCACGCGCGCTAGATTGGTGACAGAGCTATCTTCTACTGCCTGTTCTTCTCTTAATCTTTGCTTTTAAGAATATACCCTTTCACTTCATAGCCTCGCCCTGGTCGCTGTTGTTCGGGCAGATCACTGATCCATTCCCACTGATGCTCTTCGACAATGGTAAAGGTTGCGTTCAGAAGGTCAAAAAAAGCGCGTGGCACCAGGGGGAGCCAGCGACGGTGGGTGGCGTCATGATCGGTACCATGAACGTTGAATGCGAAGCCGCGTACATCACTCAGCAGCACAATGATGCCGCCATGATCGGCCAGGGAGTGCAACAAATGCAGATGCGCCACGATCACGCGCATGCGAAACGCTTGTGCGGCTTCCTGATAGCGTCGGTGGCGCTCCTGCTCGCCTAACAGGTGTGGCCCCACATGTTGTAGATGGTCAAGCAAGTCGAGTAGTGGATAACTGAAGAGTTGTGAGAGGACTAAAGAGCTAATCACGAGGCCATTATCATGCTCGGCAATATCGGGCAAGACGGGGGGATCAGGAGCAGTGCATGCATCCAGGCAGGCGGCAGCAGCATCGAAGACGGTCTCCGCTCCTTGCGACACGAGATGCTGCCAGTCATGGCGCGCAATCTGACGGGCCAGATGCTGGCTCACGCCGCCGCTGATGTCGGCCTGGATCAGACGCACGCGGTGTTGCAGGGCTGGTGCGGCCAGTTCAGCCCGACCGCGCTGCATAGCGGCCTGATCGAGATCAACCAGCACCACCTCTTCTGAGGCACGTACCAGCGTGGCCAGAGGAATCTCTGTGCAGGCCCCGGCCCCCAGAATGACCGTACAGCGTGCCGCCCCCTCGTCGCGTAAGCGCATAGCCCGCAACATGAGAGTGCTGCACTGTTCCAGATGTTGCGGTGCATGAAGACGCAGCCACGCACGGCGCTGCGCCCCCTGTGTTTGTGTATTGCTAAAGGAAAGATTGTCGATGCGCACCGGAAGCTCACTGTCCCGTGTATTTTGCCTGCCGCTTCTCCAAAAAAGCTGCCACCCCCTCGCGGTGATCTGCTGTGGCAATGGCCTGATCTTGCAGTTGCCCCTCTAGCTTTAGCGATTCCTCGTAAGACAGGTTCATCGACGTGTAGAGCAGTTCTTTGATCAAGCCATAGGTGCGCGTCGGGCCGCTGGCGAGACGGCGAGCGAAGGCAGCTACCGTATTGTCGAACTCATCGACCGGTACACACTTCGTCACCAGACCAATGCGCTCGGCTTCGGGTCCACTCACCTCGTCGGCCAATAGGGCCATGTCCAGCGCACGCCCCAGCCCGATCAGGCGCGGTAAAAGATAGCCGCCGCCGCCATCGGGCACCAGTCCGATGCGTGCAAAGGCTTCAAGGAAGCGCGCGTTATCTGCCGCAATACGAATATCGCAGGCCAGGGCAATATTACATGAAATACCTGCCGCTACGCCACGAATGGCGGCAATGATCGGTTTCGGCATTGAGCGCATGGTCTTTATCAGCCGGTGATACTTTGCAAGATGTGCGCTCACCCGTACCGGCTCGTCATCGGAGCGCACGGTGGAGAATGCATTCAGGTCCTGTCCTGCTCCAAAGGCGCGGCCTGCGCCCGTGAGAACCACACAGCGTATCTGCGCATCCTGTGCGGCGGTCTCCATCGCCTCCGTAAGTTCCGCAAGCATGGGGTCATTGAAGGCGTTCAAGACCTCCGGGCGATTCATCGTAATCGTGAGAACACCTTCGTCCTGTTGGGTGAGCAGATACTGGAAGTCGGTTCGCATCGAACCCTCCTCTTTCTTCATTCATATAGGGATAAAGATCACAAACGGCTGTCACTCACGCTTTCAGCGTCGGTACATCCAGCATGAGAACCTCAAGCGCGACACGTGTATTCACATTTTGCTCTATAGACTCCATTGTTTGCAAGATGGCGCGTACCATGCGTTCGGCTTCGGCAGAGCCGAGCTTTGCCGCCTGCGCTTTGAGTAACGCGCGCATATCGACGTTGGCGGTGAGGTCAAGACAGCCATTAGACGCCAGCATCAGGTCGCGCCACCAGAGTAGCCAGAGTTCCAGTGTCTCCTGCACCTTCGCAGCATCGGTGCTGAGACGCTGTGCCAGCTCGAAACGCTGGACGCGACCGGTGGAGGGGATTTTCGCCAGCACTTCCAGTTGCGCCTTGCGCTCGTCCAGCAGGTCTTCATTCTCCACGGCCTGAATGGCCCAGCCCATGCGCCCGGCGGCGAGGGCGGCGATCAGTTCGGCCTCCTTCGGCTCAACCTCCCATTGCTGCACGAGCGCGGAGCGAATCTGCTCGGTGGTTAGCAACTGCATCGGTATCTGCTGCACGCGCGAGATCACGGTTGGCAACAGCAATCCGGCGTCCGGCACAGTCAGGATGAGGATGACATCCGGCTCCGGTTCCTCCAGCGTCTTCAGCAGGCAGTTCGCGGCCTGCGAGTTCATCTCGTGCGCATTCAGGATGATAAAGATATTGCGCCGCCCTTCGAGCGTGCGACGGGCCGAGTCGTTTTGCAAGGCGCGAATCTGTTCTATAAGGATGTTTTGTTTATCGGCGGCCTTGCTAATAATATGCACATCGGGGTGGTTGCCGTGACGCACCTTGCGACAGGCCAGACAGGTGTTGCAGGGGTCGGCGGGTGCGACTGTGGGGTCGGCCCCACCTGTACAGAGTAGCGTCTGCGCGAAGCGTTGCGCCAGCAGAGTTTTGCCGATATGCTGTGGCCCCGTGAATAGATAGGCATGGCGCACCTGTTGCGCGAGCAGTGCGCGGCGCAACATATCAATGGCATGAGTATGACCGATGATGTCCCAGCGCGAAGGACGTGTCTCTTGGGTTTGCATGCCCCAATGGTAACAGAAAGTCGCAGAGTCGTCAATTTTTTTGTGTGAACAGCCACTTTCGTGTTATACTACCTGTGTTATCTATCTTTGTCATGCCCACAAGAGGCAGCAGTTTACGACGCCATCTCCTGATCAGGCAAAAAAAGTAACATGACTATCTTCCTTATAGTCTCTCATATCACAGCATAACGATGGCAGATGTGCTATGCTAAAAGAGAAAGGAAAGTCATCAGGATGGTGGCGCGGTTGTTTTATACGTCTTCATTATATATTCATTAAGGCAGATGTAACCGATGGATACCTCTATCCGTTTCTACAATACGAATAGCAAGATAGGTTCCTCGCCCGCGCAGGAACCTGGACATTATGCACACGTTCCCTTGCCAGCGGATGAGGGTAGTCGCAATACAATCGAGCAAAATCATGTCGCAGGGTCTGAAGGGGAGATTGAGGTAAGCGCGCTTACGCCCCGCGAGCAGGAGCAGGCGCAACAGGTTGATGTAGCCGATTTTGAAGCGATTTTCTTACGCTATCAAGTGCCTATTACGAATTTCATCTATCACTTAATTGGCAACCGGGAACAGGCCTATGATCTTGCACAAGATGTGTTTGTCAAGGCATATAAGGCACTGTTGAGCGGCACGGTAGTGCAGCCGGGGGCGTTATCGGCGTGGCTCTATCGTATCGCGGCCAACACAACCACCGATACCTTGCGCCGACGGCGCTTAATCTCGTGGTTGCCGTTGTCGCTCTTCAACGACGACCGTGGTATCGGTGCCGGTGTGGTCTCAGACTCAGGAGGAAGCGCAGGCGAGTCATTCAATACAACAGGTGAGGAGCATGAGGCTAGAGGTGGTTCGATCACCACGCTCTATGAGCGTGGCGGCTACGACGGTGGGCGTTTTGAGGGTAGGGTGGCAGACCGTGAGATCGTGGAACGCATTTTCAAGCAGCTTCCTCAAAAATATGCCATTTGTTTATGGCTTTATGAAAACGATGGCCTCTCATGCGCGGAGATCGCCGAGGTGCTAAATATCAGTTCATCAGCAGTAAAAATGCGATTAATGCGCGCACGGGAACGTTTCATAGAGTTGTATCATAAAGAGGTCGGTGAAGATTGAACTGTAGTCAGGCACGGATACTGCTCTCCGCCTATGGAGACACGAGTAATAAGGGCAGTACAATAGAACTCGATGCGCACCTGGAGCAATGTGCGTCGTGTCGGGCCTTTCTGGCCCAAAGTAATTTCGTGGGGGAGCAGATACGCTCGCTTCCCACCATCGAGCCACATCCCCAGGCATATCAGCGTTTGATGCAGACCCTGGCGCAGGAGCATGCGCGTTTCTTGCAGCATGCTAGCGGGTCGGCTGTCCCGACTCCTAACTTCCTGAAGCCATATCTCAAGGAACCGGAAGTGGTAGCCCAGGCCAATGACCCTCTTGCGGTCTTCTCCACCGCCGAAACCGGCCCCTTGCCGGTCATTCGCAGCAAACGTCGCAAAAGTTTTATACCGTCACAATATTCCATCATTGCAATAGCGGCGGCCTTTCTACTCGTCATCATGGCCAGTGGCCTGATTTCACTATTGGTATTGACCAATCATAATCCAAAGGGCGTAACGGTCAACACCGGCCAGAACTCAGGAGTTTCAATCAATCAACAATCGCTGGTAGAGGTGGCGAACTACCAGACATCGACTGCCTATGACCACGTTGCCAGCGCGCTCGGCGATAATCACTCTATCTACTACACAGCCTATAACAACGATACGCAAGATTGGATGCTCGAACAGCTTGATCTTAAAACGGGTAGAAGCGAGGCGTTACTTCCCAGCGCGAGCAGCAGCGAATTGATCTTGTTAGGTTACTCTCACGGCTGGCTGGTCTGGCTCCAGCTCGATCCGTCCAAACCACTTGTATTGAAACATACCTATACGAATGGCATGGAGATCACCACCCGTACCTGGAGCCTGCATGCTCTACAAACAGGCGTCTCATCGCAGACACCCTTAGTGGCTCCCAGTCCTATTACCCTGTTATCCGGCACCTTTAATGATAGCACGGCCCCCTTATGGGTCCACACTCCCGTGCAGGGCATCTGGTTCACCAACAAAGCCTTGCTGGTTGCAACGGTTGATCAGCAGGGTACTTCACGCTTGCTGTCCATCCATTTGCCCACGACGGCACAGGATAAGCTGCAAACCACAGAAATCGCCATTGCGTCTAATGGGCATATTCTAACCTCACCCACTGCAACCCAGGATGGTAGCGAGATTCTCTGGTCAGAAGAGTGGCAGGACACCAATGGTACGTTGCATAGTGACATCTGGCAGCAACAAACTCTGCAAACCAGACCTGCCAATATTCCCTGGCAGCCGAAAACCATCACGTTTACCAGCCTGCTCTTTGGCGATGGTATGTCCTTCGAACCGCAGATCGTCAATAATACGCTATTCCTCTTGAGTACAAACTCGAATAGCGTCAATGGTGGCTCGGCAAGCCTCGGCGCAGCCGACAGTACCTCTAGTGCGGTCGGTAGTCTGCAAGGGACTACGCCAACGGCCTCGTCTGTGCCGACCGTCACGCCCACGCCCAACACAGCGACGAATCCGACGGCAGCGCGTGGCCCGATCCCTCAGCAGAATTCCACCATCTATGTGCCACCTGCTGACGTAAGCGTTCAAGGTGTTGTTCTTGCCTTGCCACTCAACGGCAGTGCTACCGCGCCAACTGCTCTGACCAACACGGCTCAGGCCTTTAGCTTGCAAGCGGGGGCCGACTTCTTGCTCTGGCAAACCGCCAGCGGCTACCAGATGTACGATACGACGGCTGATGCGCCGATCAAAGTGGGAACAAGCGCCAATGGTGCGCTCTTCCTGGCCGTGAGTGGGCACACCGCAGTCTGGCTCAACAGCCCGGACAGCAACCCGCCAACGACAGGCAAAGGTTCCGTCGGCAATACCGTCAGTTTCAGCACCTTTAACTGGCCAACCAGTACGCAAACGACTCCGTAAGAGGGCTTGAGACCCACAAGGGGTTTCGCTTCAGGTGGCGAGGTGGGTCTCAAGCCAACGGCTCTCAGGCCCCAGGTCTTCAGCTAGATATTTTTCTTCTGGTGGCTATAGTGACCGTTTTGCTTGGCACGTACCTGCTGATCGAGTAGCGCGGGCTCATCGGTTTCTAGCATCGGGTCTTCAAGCAGATCAGCAGGGTGAGGTTTTAATGGCACCCAGGTTTCCCGTTCGGCAGGTTTTTTTCTCATCCGCGTTCGTGTTCGCTGCGTCATTATAAAGACGATCCAGGCAATAATTAAAATAGCAGTGATAACACCGATATACGTAATAGCTACTATTGAATTCATGCCCTCTGCTTTCAAAGCTATCCGAACAATCACAGATGGCCTCATTGTATTAATAGCATGAGGAAAGTGTCAAGAGAGCAAGGCAAAAAATCATAGCGAGCAGGATACTCCTGCTCGCTAATAGTGTGTACTACACAACGGCGATAGTACCGTCGGTATTCACTTTGATGGTTACGGCGGGCAATGGGCGTGTGGCTGGTCCCTGCACAACGGCACCGTTATTCGCCGGGTCAAAGATTGAACCATGGGCGGGGCAGATAAACTTCTGGCTGGCCGGGTCGTAGTTGACCGGCACTTGCTGGTGTGTGCAGGCGCGATCATAGGCCACAAAACTATTATTAGGCAAGTGTACTAGCAAGTCCTCTTGATTGTTTAGCGGATTCGTAAAGGCCATTGCCGTGTTGAGCGCCAGTTTCGTCGTGCCAATTACATGCCCATCGGTATTGGCCGTGGTGCCCTTATTACCGGTTGTTGGCGTCTTTTTAGGAGCCGGAGTCGTTGTTTTGTTGTTCGTGGGTTGTTGCGCCGTTCCAGTATTGCCTGTCGTGGCCTGCGCCTGAGCGCCATTATGCATCAGATGCTTCAACTCGAAACCGCCGAAGGCGAGCAGACCTGCTGCCACCACACCGCCGGTTGCCAGCATGGTCACGACCCTGCGACGTCCCTTGTCGGGGGAACGACGACGCTTCGGCGCTTGCAATGGCACAGCCTCGGCCAAAAAAGCGGCGGATGGTGGAACAGGTGGCGGGGGCAGGCGTAAGAAAGCTGACTCCGCCAGGGGCCGATGTGTCGGGGGTACCGACGGCACCGAAGCAGAAGTATTGCCAGGGGACACGTGTGACCACCAGGGCGAGACACTGGCATCTTGCCGTCCTGGTGCTCCAGGTTGCGCCCCCGGCGTAAAAGGTGCAGACGCCGGACGAGGTGTCGGCGCATAGAGTTGCGACGGCTGGGCCGGTAGCGGCTGCGCTTTGGCGGGTATGGGAGCAGAGGCGGCAGGCATGCATGTCCCAGTAGAGGCGAGCGGCGGCGGGTCGGACTCCCGCACCACAGAGAGCTTGCCGGTGATGATAGGGGGTGTTAGTTGCCAGCTATTAGCCTGTCCCGTTTTCTCCACCGCCGCCATTTTTTCGCTTTCGGGCAGGGGCCGTACAGCAGGGCTTTTGCCGGTGACAACCGGCGGCTTCAACTGCCAGCCTTTCATGGCCTCGCGTTCCAGCGTCGTGTATCCCTCTCCGTCCCTCAATGGAGCGGTGTTGTTCGATTGTGCCGGGACAATACCTTCTATCGGCTGCGTGCTGTTCGCACCGCGACAAACCTGGGCAAAGGCTTCCGCCAGATCGCTGATACGCTGGAAACGCTCCTGTGGTTTGCGTGCCAGCGCGTGCTTAACCACCAGTTCTAGCGCAATAGGAATGTCGGGATGCAGACTATGCAGCGAGGGTATCGGCTGCTGCAGATGTTGCGCGGCTACCTCTAAAGGTGTACCCCCCGTGAAAGGAGGTTGGCCATGCAATAACTCAAATAGTACCACGCCAAGCGCGTACATGTCCGAACGCGCATCCATTGCCTGCCCTTTGACTACCTCTGGCGCAAAATATTCAGGTGCGCTCAACATGCCTTCGGTAATGTTCAGCAGATGGGCGTAGGGTTTATCACTTGCTACAATGCCACTCAGTTGTAAGATGTGAGACAGGCCGAAACCGGCCACCAGCATATTCTGCCGTTCGTCAAACACGATATTGGCGGGCTTCAACGCGCCATGTACCACGCCCTGACTATGCGCATAATCAATACCGGGAGCGATCTGCTCCAGCATGTGCAGCACCTCGGCGGGCGTATAGCGTCCTCGTTGCTTGAGAACATCGGCCAGTGAGCCGTGCATCATATATGGTGTCACCAGGTACGGATAGCCGTACTGCTCACCATAGGCATAGACCGGGAGCAGGCGGCGATGGCGTAGCGCAACCAGCACTTCGGCATCCTGCCGGAAACGTGCTAGAAAACGCTCGCGTGCCCCAGGTGAAAACTGTTCCGGTATAATAAACGTGGTCAGCGCCACTGGCTCCTGTGACGAGTTTTGCCGGGCCAGATACACGGCACTTAATTTACTGTGCGCCAGCAAGCGCTCGACACGATACGCTCCAACGGTCTGCCCCACAAGTTGATCTACGAGTACAGTCTGCATACACGCTTTCCCTATCTTGACTGAGTATTTCTCACCAGTGTCCGCTAAAAAAGCACTTTCCCTTCGTTTATTGATACTCTACATGCTATATCAATATGCGTCAATGTGATATGCTTGTGCTTAGGACTTGTGGGCCATAGGCGTAACTCTTCTTTACCGATATAATCAGAGGATTTCTCTGTCTGCCATTGGTTGTAGCAGGCCAGCACCGGCAAGAAAGCCGTTGATATACGTCGCACCAGGCTCTTTCGTAAGCATCCGCAAAGATGGCAACCGCTCATTCGGGCCACATTACTCAAGCCGTAATATCGTTCGGTGTTCAGCACAGCAAAAACACAGTAATATGCAGAAAATTTGTTAGCAGGAAATGTGGTGGATACCCTCAAAACCCAGTTCGGTAGACGACTGAGAGAGTTGCGAATCGGTAAACAAATGATGCAAGAACAGCTTGCCGAGGCTGCTCATATCTCTGTAGATTTTCTAAGCCTGATCGAACGAGGACGGAATGCCCCCTCCTTCAAAGTGGTTGAACAACTGGCCATAGCTCTCCATATGCCGGTCAAAGAGCTGTTTAATTTTGACAGAACTAAAAAGAACTCGGAAGATAAAGATGCAAAAGAAGAAAAATATTCTTGAGCAATGGCATCTTACAGCAGATGAACTCACTCAGATAGTAGACGCCAATCCGAGTCTCAGGGGTTTTATGTTCGGCTACATAGCTGAGTTCCAGCTTAAAAAGATATTTTTAAGTGATGTTCGCATATCAAACATTCATAAGTACGATGATCATGATCGAACGACAGGCAAAAAGAACGATCTATGTGTTACCTACAAAGGGTACGAATTTACTATAGAGGTTAAATCTTTGCAAACAGCCTCAATAAGGCGGCACCCAGATCGGTATGTCGGTTTTTTTCAGTGTGATGCCAGTGATAGCAGGTATATCACTTTACCGAATGGAGACAAGGTTAAAACGACCTGTTTACAAGTAGGTGGTTTTGATATGGTTGCTATAAACCTTTTCGCCTTTAGAAATCAGTGGGAGTTCGGATTTGCATTGAACAGAGATCTACCAAGGTCCAGGCATAAATATTACACTAAGGAACAACAACAGTACTTACTTGCAACGTCTATGGAGATAAGCTTACCTTTACGCTCTCCTTTCGTTGATGACCCGTTTGTTCTACTTGACCAATTAATAAATGAAAAAGGCAGATAGCGATTATAAACCAAGCTCTAACTGATTGGCTTTCCACATAATAGGGCGGTTTCGCCACTGGATGGTTCCTTTGGTCAGTACTAAACAGCGGTCTATCAGTACGCTGCTTTTCATTGCATGATCTTCTACGCCATAATCCCACTTTAATGAATTGTACACTAGCATACTCCGGTTATTAAGTGCATAGGTATCGTTAATCAAGCGATCAATTCCAAAGCCGACTTGCCTTGCTTCCTCCCATATGAGTAATGCCGAATTCACTACCTCGGTTCTCGCTTTCGTACCTATTTTGACATCGCCAACGACTATCACTGCTGCAGAATTGGGACGAAGCACACGATACATTTCAGCCAGCGTTTTTCTCATGAATGGGCGATAGACTTCCTCCCTCCGCGTAAGTGTTAAGTTAGCACGTTCAGCTTTCCTATCACGGCCTAGCCACCATACCCGAAGCCAGTTATTCCAGGTATAGTCCAGAACAGCCAGATATGGAGGCGAGGTAACAATCAAATCAACGCTATTAGATGCAACATATTCTAAGTTCCGTGAGTCAGCGAGATACACTTGTCCGTTGTTCTGAGGGAAAGGGGCTTTCAGGCATCGCTGAGCTTTATTTATTGCACATTCGTAAATATCACGATCAGGAGCAATAAGATTATGTTCCTGGGAATAACGCTCTACATAACGAGGGGTAGAAGAAACAGTATCTTTTTGTGGCAAAGAAAGAAACATTCTGGAAGGACCATGTAAAATGCCACAGATTAAGCCCTTGGTAAATTTCGCTTCTAAACTCTCATCATATTGCAATACAGCACGCAAACGAACTATTTGCTCAAGAGTGTATGGTGAATACGATGCAAGAAGATCAGGATTTTGTAAATCAAATTCATTAATTGCAATCTTTCGAGATTCCTCAATCTTTGCCCTAAGGTAATGCTGGAATTGATTAAGCGTCATTGGATGAGCTTTAGCATGGGAAAGAATATAAGCATAATAAAACGAATCAGAAGCGATTGCTCGACGATTGGTCAGTAAAGCCTCTAATATTGTTGTGCCGCTTCCACTAAAGGGATCAAGAACAACCTGTCCCTCATCGGATAATTGCTGTATAAAATAGTGAGCTAAGCTTGGCGGATATGCACCAATATACTGTGATAATTTATGTAAAGGATGGCCCCATCCTCGTGCTGCTTTCTTCCATGTAAAGGGCAATTCGCCGCTAGCTATAACAGGGATATCTAAAGTGGGTGCTGCATCTGCCATGATGAACTTCCTTTATATACGATTATATATAATATACGAAAAATAAACAAGGAAATTAAAAAAATACACAGATAGCCAGCCTGAAGTCGGCATGCTGGTGATAATCTCACACAACGATTATAGCATGGCTTATCATCGCATGTTTCTGTTGCGGTACTTAAGGGGGAATATATACAATAGTTAAGAAGTCCGCTCCACAGTGGTCGGGTGGGGAGAGCGGGGGGAACAACCCGACCACTATGTTGGAGAAGAGCGGAGAAAGAGCCAGATGGGTTCTGGGAACACCTCAATTGAAACTTTTGTTCCAACAAAAGCAATCTTACCATGAAAATTCCGTTCTGTCAAGTGTTTTTAGAACATAATTTCTAAAATCGTTAAAATAGATGAGTTTTTATCTGCCTGCGGTCAACATGCCTGCTTCTGTGATACAATCTAAGCATGACACATGGCATAGCAACCACTGTCGGAACAAGAGTTAAAGGATTATCTTGGAACATGCAAAATGTGGTACCACCGCAATCTCGCCGCCGCGATGAGCCGTTGCCGGAGGCGCGCGAGGTTGTCCCCAACGTCTGGAAAATTACCGTCCCTATACCATTTCCCTTACGCTTCGTCAATATGCATGCCCTTGTAGGCAAGGATGGCTGGGCTATCGTTGATACGGGCATGGGCAACCCCGATGCCCGCGTCGCCTTTGCCGCCGGACTGCAACGCGCGGGCCTGGACATACACGATTTACGGGCCATCGTCCTCACGCATCACCATCCCGATCACGTCGGTCTGTCGGGTGAACTCTTTGAGCAGAGCGGGGCACAGGTCTACATGCATCCCATCGATGCCGAGGCTATTCAGATACTCTGGAACAACAGCCTGCCACAGCGCTTTGGGCGTGTCTCACAGTTCTTTCTCCAGCATGGTCTGCCGCCCACGCAGCTCTGGTATACGCACGTCGAGCCGCAGCAGGCGCGTACAATCATCAATGTACCGCCGCCTGCAGCAGTCACACCGGTCGAGGATGGCGAGACGCTGGAACTGGTGGGTGAGGTCTACCGCGTGATCTGGGTGCCCGGCCATTCCGATGGGCAGATCGTCCTTTTCCGCGAGCGCGACGGCCTTTTCCTGGCCGCCGATCACGTTTTGCCGCGCATCACACCTAATGTGGGTTTGTACTCGGAAAAAGACCGCCCCAATCCGCTCGGCGACTATCTTGAGTCGCTTGCCAAAGTTGCCGCCTTGCCCGCCAGCCTGGTGCTGCCGGGTCATGGCGAGCCGTTCACCGATCTGGCAGGACGCACTGCCGAGATTACACAGCATCACCATGAGCGTGAGGAGCAGTTGTTGGCAATGCTGCGTGAACGCCCGCAGCACGCCTATGAGCTGGCTGTGCAACTCTTCCAGGATCGTCTCAAAAGCGACGAAGCGCGACGTATGGGCGTGGCCGAGGTGATTGCTCACCTTGAACACATGCGCCTCGCCGGGCGTCTCACGCAGCAGCGCACCGACGAAGGCATCATTTTGTACGTGCCTGTATGATCTGTTGCGCAAGAGACATCACACAATCATGGGTGACATCCAAAACCGAGCCAATTTACCTTGCCATTCGGTGCGGGGCGTGCTATACTCCTAACGGCAGTGAAGGTACGAAACCGCCTTATAGGCTTGATGAGGGCGTGTCACGCTCGCATTGGAACAGGTAGCGGCGTACTGTTGATCGTTGTTAAGGAGGATTGAAAACTCATGAGCGATGAAACCACCGAACAGGCAACTACCTCTAAAAGCGTTGGTCGCAAGGAACTGGCCAGGCGCATCTCTCAGGAAGCCCATTTGACCCAGAAGCAGGCCGCGCAAGTCCTGGAAATCACCCTCACGGCTATTCGAGAAGCTCTCGAAAATGGCCAGGAGGTCAGCCTGGTGGGTTTTGGCTCTTTTAGAGTCCGGCAAAGCGCGCCCCGTAGTGGTGTCGATCCGCGCAGTAAGAAACCCATCGAGATTCCGGCCAAAGAGCGTGTGCGCTTTTCGCCCGGCAAAGAGCTATCCGAGGCCGTGTTAAAGAAGCCATAGGCTCCACGCAAGAACCAATCCAGGCAAGAGACAACCGAAAGTAGCAGGAGAGGGACGGGGACTTATCCTGCCCGGTCTGCGGCTTGTGTCGAGCGTATGGAGCAACGCCATCTCGCGTTTGTCCAGGCGCGCTACATGAGTTTGTGGCTCGGATGGGATAAGTCCCCGTCTCTACGGTCTTTTCTATGTATTTTGTTCGTCTTCCCTCTCAAGAGGCCATACCTGCTACTCCCTATAGCATCTCAACTTAGGATGGGGTACAATACAAATAAAAATGGGCACAACGACGTGTTCGCTGGATAGATAGGCCAGGCTCCATACGCAGCGGTATGCCAGAGCAGGCACATGGATTATTCACCCACATTGATAGATACTAACACACAAGGGGGGCCTATGGCGATCAGCAATGCAACGCTTAGTGGGTTGACGCGCACACAATTATTAGAAATGCACTACATGATGACCCTGCTGCGCCGTTTTGAGGAAAAGAGCGCGGAGGAATATACGCGCGGGAAGATCGGCGGTTTCATGCACCTGTATATTGGTCAGGAGGCGGTCGGTGTGGGCAGCATCGCCGCGCTGCGTCCGACCGATAAAATTATGTGCAGTTACCGCGAGCATGGTCACGCTCTTGCAAAGGGCATGCATCCTAATGAGGTCATGGCCGAACTTTTCGGCAAGATTACCGGTTGCAGCAAAGGGAAAGGCGGCTCCATGCATATGTGGAGCAACAAACACGGCGTCCTGGGTGGCAATGGCATTGTCGCCGCGCAACTTCCCATCGCTGCCGGACTGGCCTTCGCGGCGCAGTATCAGGGATTGGATACCGTCATCGCTTGCTATTTTGGTGATGGTGCCGTTGACGAGGGAGCTTTCCACGAGGCGCTCAACATTGCCTCTTTATGGAAACTACCGATTGTCTTCATCTGTGAAAATAACCAGTACTCTATGGGCATGGCCGTCGAGAAAGCCTGGGCCGTGAGCAACCTGTTGCCACGTGCTGCCGCCTATAACATGCCCGGCGAGGTGGTTGATGGCATGAATGTTCTCTCCGTCTACGACGCCACGCGCCGCGCTGTCGAACGTGCCCGCTCAGGCGAGGGGCCGACGCTGCTGGAAATCAAGACTTATCGCTTCCGAGGTCACTCTATGACCGACCCGGCCTATTATCGCACCCGCGAAGAGGAACATGAGTGGCGCAGCACACGCGATCCCATCGGTATCTTTGAGAAGATTTTACAGGACAACGGCATCGGTTCGCAGGCGGAATTTGACGCTAACGACGAGAAGGCCACGCAGGTCGCGGAAGAGGCCGCCGAATTTGCTGACAATAGTCCCTTCCCACCCCTTGACGAACTGTATACCGACGTGATGGTCGATGGCTCTGCGGCGCTCGTTTACCGCCATCCCAGGAAGTAAAGAGGTTAGAAGAAATTATGCGTACACTTACGTACCGCGATGCGCTGCGTGAAGCTTTACAAGAAGAGATGCGGCGCGACGAGCGGGTATTCATTATTGGCGAAGATATCGCCGGTTACGGTGGCACCTACGCCGTCACGAAAGGGTTGATCGACGAATTCGGCGACAAGCGCGTGCGCGATACGCCCCTGGCCGAAGAGGTTATCGCCGGTATCGGCATTGGGGCCGCCCTTGCCGACTTGCGCCCTGTGGTCGAAATTATGACTATCAATTTCAGCTTGCTGGCAATGGATCAGATTGTCAATAGCGCGGCCAAATTCCACTACATGTTTGGTGGCCAACCCAGGATTCCACTGGTCATTCGCACCGTCTGTGGCGGCGGCGCGCAGCGTGGGGCGCAACACTCGCAGATGATGGAGTCGCTCTACGCCCACTTTCCTGGCCTCAAGGTCGCCATTCCCGCTACGCCCTATGACGCGAAAGGCATGCTGAAATCCGCTATCCGCGACCCCAACCCCGTGCTATTCATCGAGCATGAACTGCTCTACAACATCAAGGGCGAGGTACCCGACGAGGGAGTGGAATACACAGTGCCGCTGGAACTGGCCGACATCAAGCGCCAGGGCCGCGATGTGACGATCATCACCTTCTCACGCATGTTACATCTTAGCTTACAGGCCGCCGAAGACCTGGCCAGAGAGGGTCTTGAGGCCGAGGTTCTCGACCTGCGCAGCATTCGTCCCATCGACATCGACCTCATTACCGATTCGGTCAAGAAAACGAATCGCGTAGTAATTGTCGAGGAGGGTTGGAAGTACTATGGCACCGGCCAGGGGCTGGCGGCACTGATCTATGAACATGCCTTCGACTATATGGATGCCCCCATCCAGCATGTCAACGGCGCAGATGTCCCCATGCCGTACTCGAAGGTGCTGGAGCGCGCGGCAATACCCAGCAAGAATGATATTATTCAAGCGGTCAAAGCTATTGTACCGGCGGCACTGGCGCACCGCTAATCTATATTGGAGCTATTAGCGATGAAAACCGTAGAAATGCCCAAGATGGGCGATACGATGGAAGAGGGGAAGATTCTCCGCTGGCTTAAACACGAAGGCGATACCGTTAAGAAAGGCGAACCTATTGCCGAAGTCGAGACGGATAAGGTCAATATTGAGATAGAGTCTTTTGTGAGCGGCGTTCTGCGCAAGATTCTCGTGCCGGAGGGCAGTTCTGCCCCCATTGGAGCCAGTATCGCCTATGTCGGTGCCCCAGACGAGCCTCTGCCAGAGGATAACATGAATACCGGTCGCAATGGCAAAGGGACGGCCACTGCCACGCAAAGCGTGCCCACACTTGCCGCGCCCAGAGTTGCCGAACCTGTACCCGTCGTACAAACGGGCGACGAGGGTAGCACACGCGAGCGCATCTTCATCTCGCCTCTGGCGCGCCGTCTTGCCGAGGAGCATCAGATCGACTATTCGCGCATACAGGGTACGGGGCCTAATGGGCGCATCATCAAAATGGATATCGACGCGGCTATTGCTGCTCAGCAAGCTGCAGCGCAGCCTGTCGCTCCTGTTGCACCTACCCCCACCCCTGCTCCTGCCGAGATCATACCAGTCGCAGCAGTTGCTGGCGATATCGAGATTCCGTTGACCTCTATGCGGCGCACGATTGCGCGACGGCTCAGCCAGAGCATGCAGACGGCCCCGCATTTCTATGTCACCAGCGTGATCGATACGGAGAAATTGGCCGCCTTGCGCCAGCAGATCAACGACTACGCGGCTAAGGACCCGCAGCCGGTAAAGGTCAGTTTCAATGACTTGATCGTGAAGGCAGTGGCGCGTGCGCTGGTCAACGTGCCCACCGTCAATGTCAGCTTTGCCGAGGATCGTCTAATTCAGCACAGGCAAGTCAATATCGGTGTCGCAGTCGCGCTGGAGCAGGGCCTGATTGTGCCGGTCGTGCGCAATGCCGACCAGCGTCCCATGCTCGATCTGGCGCGTGAGATCCATCGTCTGGCCGAAGCGGCGCGCGACAACAAACTGCGCCCGGAGGACTTTAGCGGTGGCACCTTCACCGTTAGTAACCTGGGTATGTTTGACGTAGAGAGCTTTACCGCCATCATCAATCCGCCGGAGGCCGCCATTCTGGCCGTCGGCTCCATCACCCCCACCCCGGTCGTGGTCGATGGACAGGTCGTGGTACGCAATCGCATGAAGGTCACGCTCTCTGCCGATCACCGCGCAATTGATGGCGCTATCGCGGCACGCTTCCTGCAAGAAGTCAAACGCCTGCTCGAAGAGCCTTTCGGATTGTTAGTCTAAGACATATTGCATCATGACGCCCACAACGGGTGCCATGATGCAAGACAAGATTTGCAAACTCTATGGACGTATTTATGACGACGAGAACGATTAACGGCGTCACACTGGCCCTTTTGCAGGGCGACATTACGCAAGTAGAGGCGGATGCTATTGTTAATGCGGCCAATGCTCATCTGGCGGGCGGTGGCGGCGTCGATGGTGCCATCCATCGCGCGGGCGGCCCCGCCATTATGGCCGAGTGCCGCAAGATCGGGGGTTGCCCGACCGGCAGCGCTGTGGCGACGACAGCAGGACGCCTCAAAGCGAAATACGTCTTCCACGCTGTTGGTCCCATCTACTATGGGCGACCAGAGGACGCGCGCCTGCTCGCCAGCGCCTATCAAGCTTGTCTGGATTTAGCTGAAAAACATGCCATTCAGAGCATTGCCTTCCCCTCACTCAGCACCGGTGCCTATGGCTATCCGCTCCACGAAGCAGCCCCCATTGCCTTGCGCACCGTCATAGAACATCTCAAAAAGCCCACCAGCCTGCGCACCGTCACCTTCGTCCTTTACGGCTCTCAAGCCTATCAAGCCTTCGAGGACGCCCTAAAGCAACTGGTACCATAGATACAGGACGCTTGTTCTCCACTGCGTTATCATGTATACTACATAGATATAGCGTGGAAAATTGGTATTGTTTGTCAGGAGTGTTGTATGGCAATATCACCTTTATTTGATGCTTCCTCTCAACTTCCAGCATCTACTCATAACCAGTATGATGAGCATAATCGCGTTACGTTACATCATGGTGAAGCTCTGACATTTTTACGGACTCTCCCTGACGGCATGGCAAAACTTGTTGTGACCTCACCGCCATACAATATTGGGAAAGCCTATGAACAGAAACGTAATATCGACAGCTACCTCACAGAGCAAGAAAGCATCATTCGTGAATTGATTCGCGTGCTTGCTGATAACGGAAGTATTTGCTGGCAAACGGGCAATTTCGTTGATGAAGGCGAAGTCTTTCCCCTCGATATTTTCTACTATCCTATTTTCAAAAAATACGGCATGCAACTGCGCAATCGTATTATCTGGCATTTTGAACATGGTTTGCACGCCTCAAAACGCTTCTCTGGCCGCTACGAAACGCTGCTCTGGTTCACTAAAGGCGATGACTACGTTTTCCAGCTTGACCCGGTACGTGTCCCATCGAAGTATCCTGGCAAGCGGCATTTTAAAGGGCCGAATAGAGGTCAGCCATCAGGTAATCCACTCGGCAAGAATCCCTCGGACGTATGGGAATTTCTACAAGAGGAGTGGGACACGGCTTTTTGGGAGATTCCCAATGTGAAGGCCAACCACATTGAGAAGACTATCCACCCCTGTCAGTTTCCCGTTGAACTGGTTGAGCGTTGTGTCCTCGCACTTACTGAAGCACACGATCTGGTGCTTGACCCCTATTGTGGAGTCCGTTCTACCCTTATCGCTGCCCTGATGCATGATCGTCGTGCGCTCGGCATCGAACGTGAGGCTACCTACGTTGCTATTAGTCAAGAGAGAATACACCGCCTCTACAATGGCACCCTCAAAACGCGCCCAATGGGTAAACCTGTCCACGTTCCCTCTGGAAGAGAGAAAGTAGCTCAGATTCCTCTCGAATGGATAAATAATCAAAACGGAGAACATTAATATGCGTATTGCAGGTATTTATTCATTTAATAAAGGTAAAGAAGTCATCGGAAATATGCAATAACGTAGAACAGTAAGAATCAGGTATTATTGCGCAGATACGCTACAATCTCTTCGCGTCTCACCTGCACCTGTTGTCCCTCGCCGCGCTGGTCTTTGATGGTAATCACGCCCTGTGCCAGTTCGTCTTCGCCGATGAGCAGCGCGTAGTCGGCACCGGAGGATTGTACCTGCTTCATCTGCGCCTTGAAACTGCGTCCGCCGTAGCTCATCTCGGCCTTGATGCCCGCGTGTCGTAGCTCGGCCACCAGTTGCACAACAGCGTCCTTGATCTCGTTGCCCTTGCCCAGCGCCACCACAAAGGCGCGCGTATGAGCCTCGGCGGGCGGTTGGATACCCTGTCGCTTGAGTTCAAGAATGATACGCTCGATACCGGCTCCGAAGCCGATGCCTGGCGTGTGCTGACCACCCAGCAGTTCGGCCAGCCCATCATAGCGACCGCCGCCGTTGAGCGCCTGCTTATCGACATCCGAGGTGAACTCGAAGACCGTGCGCGTATAGTAGTCCAGGCCACGCACCAGCAATGGGTCGAGCGAAAATGGCACGCCATAGCTGTCCAGGAAGCGTTTGACCGCTGCGAAGTGTTCGCGGCATGGCTCGCAAAGATAATCGACGATCTTCGGCGCACCCGCGATTTTGGCCTGATCCTGTGGCTTTTTGCAGTCGAGCAAGCGTAAAGGATTCTTATAGAAACGTATCTGGCAATCCTCGCAGCAATCTGCCAACATTGGACGATAATACTCTTGCAGTATCTTCACATATTGCGGACGGCAATTGCTGTCGCCAATGCTGTTGAGCAGGACACGAATGTGTTGCAGGCCAAGCTGCGTATAGACCTGATAGAGCAAGCCGATCATCTCGGCGTCAATGGCGGGATCATCTTCGCCCAGCGCCTCGCAGCCGAACTGGTGGTGTTCACGGTAGCGACCGGCCTGGGGTTTGTCGCGCCGGAACATGGGCGCGCTCAGATAATAGAGCTTCACGGGCTGCGGCCATTTGAACATGCCATGTTCGAGATAGGCGCGTACCACGCCTGCCGTCCCCTCCGGGCGCACGGCAATCACATCATAATGGCCCTCTTTATCGGGGCGATCATTGAAACTATACATCTCTTTATCGACTATATCGGTGCCCTCGCCTACGGTGCGCTGGTAGAGCGCTACTTCTTCCAGCAGGGGCGTCTCGATGCGCCGATAGCCATACAACTCGGCCACCGAAGCGGCGGCTTGCTCGACATAGCGCCAGTATGGCTGCTCATCCGGTAGAATATCACGAAACCCTTGTAAGGCTTTATACTGTTCTGGCATGTTCTTTCAACTCCTCTGCGATGTCTGTGCCCGCCTATTATAACAGACTTTCCTCGCAGGCGTCGAGTCCCGTGCGCAGAACAGAGCCAACATGTAGCAGGGTATCCTGCCTCACGTTCGCTCTGTTGCTCAAGCGTCTAGTGACGTTTAGTGCATGACCTGGGATTGATAGTAGCTGGGCTGACCGAACATGACGCGGCGGGGGCCGGTCTGGCCGAAGAGCAGGTAGAGTAGTGGCCCGATGAAAGGAATGAGCCAGATGACCGCCAGCCAGAGGATGGTGCCGGAGAGGGAGTGATCATCTTCCAGAACCATCAACGTCTCGATGATGTGCCCTACGAGGGGAACGAAGACGATGATCAGAAACAGTAGCGAATTGAAAAAACAGCCTCGATTGCCACGCATTGCTGTATCTCCTTATCTTTCATTGTATATGTAGCGCAGTTTTGTCACGTAACACAATATAGTTTTCCTCAGCCCATATCATGTTCTATCCATCTCTCCATCCAGTTACTGGTACGAATGAGGCGGCCTGCGTGTTGCAAGCAGGTGTTCAGTTCACAATGATGGTACAATATGCTCAGCCATTATTTGCTTTTTCCATTTCTATTTTCACAAGGAAGGAAGCTGAACGTGTTGTATCAGACCGATTCCCCCGGTGACTGGGGACAAATGCAGGCGACGGCGACTGTGCAGGTTGCGACCGAGAAATGGGCCGCATCCGATAACACGTCGCTCTTTGTGCGTAGCTGGCTGGTCGAGAGCACCACCGTGCTGTTGATTGTGCATGGCCTGGGCGGCCATAGCGGCTGGTATATCGATATGGCGAACACGCTGGCGCGTAATGGTATCTGTGTCTATGCGATGGATCTGCGCGGCTTCGGGCGCTCCGGTGGTATGCGTGGTCACGTGGACAACTACCGCATGTATGTCAATGACGTGCTGACCGTGTTACGCGAGATACGCCAGCGCCATCCCGATGCTCATCTACATCTGCTGGGCCACAGTATGGGGGCAGCCATCTCCACACACGTGGCGGCGCGGCATGATGGCCTGCTCTCCAGTGTGCTGCTGCTCAATATGTGGATACAGGAAACGGGCAGCCCGCATCCTGGGGCCATGCTCTCCATTCTGCTTGGCGGCCTCTTTCACTCCAAACGTTACTGGCGCACCGGCGACAGCACAGAGGGCATGACGAGCAATCCAGAGGCGACGCGCATGCTCAATGCCGACCCCTACTGGCAGCGCGAGCAGACGGTGACGATGCTGCTCCAGACGCTCTTTATGCGTCAGGCCATTCCCCGCCTCGCTAAACACATCACCATTCCGGTGTTTTTCCTGCAAGGTGCCGCTGATACGGTCATCGTCCCTGCCGCGAATAAAAAGTTTTATGACACGCTAACTGTTCCCAAAGAGTGGAAAGACTACGCTGGTTATGAGCATGATAGCGAGTTCCATGCTGACCGCTCTGCGATGGATAATGATATGATAGCGTGGTTGAAGGCGCATTAACCGGGTAAAAGGGCGTGGTTAGTAGCTCTGCAAGTGATGGTTCTTGCTGATGGGAGCGGTAGCTCTTCATGAGCCAATCCGATCCCGGAGAAGGTGCGGCAGAAGGAGACGGAGTATCCCGTCTCCTTCTGGTTTTATGTATCGCCGTATCGCCTATATTCCCGCTCCCATGCTGCTATACACTGCCCCTGCACCCTGTATGTTTACAGTAGTGTGCTGCTCGACAATAATAGGCTGCGTGGCATAAAGCATGATGCCGCTGTACTGGTTGGCAGCGAGGTCTTGCGCAACCGAGAGTGATAGGTGAGTATAGGTGGCCAGCGTGTAGCTTTTGAGGATGGGCAAACCGCTACCGGTGTAGCAGGCGATCTGTACCTGCGTGGCCTGCGCATTGGGGTTGGCAAGATCAAGCTGCGTGTTCTGCCCGTTGTTATTGCCGGATGGGATGTACCAGCTACTGTAGAGGCTGCTGCTGCCCATCGTCGTTGTACTGCCGGTGACGCCGTTCAGCGTAAGCTGTTCCTGCTGCTCGGCGACAATGGGTTGCGAGGCCGTGATAACTGTAGCATGCGGTGTACTGAGTGTCGCATTGACATTGACCGTGCTACGACTCATGGCCGGTACCTGCACGCTCTGTTTGACGCTCTGCCCATTATCGGTTAGATAGCTGATCTGCACGGTGGCGCTGACGGGATTGGGGTTTGCCAGTAGCAGTTGTTCGCTGGAACCGGATTGTGTATTGCCTGCGCCGAAGTACCATGTCTCCTGCGGCGTAGTGGCACCGACGACCGAGCTGCCGCCGCTATACTGTCCGCTGGTTAGATACTCCGGTCGCTCGATTAGCACGGGAGCGCTGGCGCTGATGGCCATGCCGAAGCGCTGATCGGGGAAGAGCTGGTTTAGTACCAGTGTGGTGCGTGATTGCGGCGGCACGCTGGTGACGCTGAGAGGGCGCAGCAGGGGCGAGGTATTGGATTGTGTGTCGGGCAAGTAGCTGATGTTGATGGTGACAGCTTGCGAAGATGGATTCAGGATAGAGAGCAACGTATTCCAGTTGGCGGTGGTGTTGGCCTCGGCAAAGTACCAACTGGTGCTGAGTTGCGTCGTGCCCAGGCTAGCGGTGGCGGCGGCAAAACTGCCATCGTTCGTAAGCATGACGCGCTGTGCAATAAAGGGTTGATTGCCCTGCACGATCATCGCTACTGCCTGATTGGCACCCGCTTCCTGGTTGATGTTCAACACACTCTGAGCCTGTCCAGCCAGTTGATAGGTGCGTACCTGCTCCGGCGCATCGGCATACAGATAGGTAATGCCGATAGTGGCGGGTTGAGTAGAGAGATTGGTGAGCGTCAGCGACTCGTCGGTGTCTGTGCCCGTGTAGCCCTCAGCGAAGTAGTAGGTTTCCGGCACTGCCGACGTGAGCGTGATAGGTTGCGTGAACGGCGTGGCACCGTGCTGTGAGAAGATTATGTTGCCCTGCTGCATATCCCATTGCAGATTGTAGTTGCCACTTGAGGACGGCGTTGCCAGTGTTGCGCTCAGCGTGACCGTTTCACCCGCATTGACGCTCTGGGGCAGCGCGAGCGTGTTGCTGGCAACTGTCTGGCCCTGTGTGTTCAGCCAGCGGTAGAGCAGTTGGACGGCGTTGCTGCCCGTATTATTCCAGGTAAAATTGCCGGTATTTTTCAGCGTCAGATTGACGTTCAGCGTGCCGGATGGTGCGGCGATGGCAGGCAGATTATCACTGTTGACGCTGAAGGCATAGACGGGGGGCGGCGGTGTGGCCTGTACTGAAACGGGCACAAACTCTACGGCGTCGGCCCCCAGTTGTTCCCCGTCAATGTCGGTGCCGTTGCTGAGAACGACGCGCGCAAGCTGCGAGGCGCGGAAGTAGTAAGTCCCCAGGCCAACCCACTGTGGCCCTGTGTTCTCCCAGCTATATGGCCCCTGAAAAGAGCCGATATGCGATTGATCGAGATAGATCGTGTGGCTGACCTCTACACCCGGCTGATTGGGATCGGCGCTATAGATGGTAAAGGGCGACCAGCTACTGTCAGCGTGATTATCGTCCACGAAAGCCCCGACCTCGTAGTAGCCATCGGCGGGGAGCGTGGGCTGCCATGTTGCGGTTGCCGTCGCATTGCCGCTCGTAGTGGTTGTCCAGTGCATGCTGCCGCCGATGTCGGTGGGAGAGGTGGCGACCTGCCAGTTACCGGTGCTGCTCCAGCCCGCGCTGCCGTCATCGACCAGCGTTGCGCCGGGGTAGACGGCGCTACCGTTGGCGCTCAGGAGTGGAACGGTGCCGTTTGAGGCGGGATTGCTAACCCAGAGATAGTTGTCCGGCACAATGTTAGGGTCGGCATAGTTGCCGGTCCAGCCGAATGGGTCAGTGGCCTGCCAGTAGGGGAGATAGTAGGTAGCCATATGCAAGTGCGGGCCGGTTGAGGAGCCGGTGGTACCACTGGTGCCGATTTGCCATTGTGTCCCCACCTGATCGCCCACCTGCACAGTGATGGCGCTGAGATGCCCATAGGCGGTCACGAAGCCATTGCCATGATCGATAGCCACCCACAGGCCGAGCGAACTGTTATGGTCGAGGGGATTGTACCAGCCTGCGCGAATAACCGTGCCCGCTGCCGCGCTCAGCACCGGCTCGTACCAGAGATTCAGGTCATAGCCATTGTGCCCATCATAGCAGTTGACACCGCCGATACAGGAACCGATGCTGACGCCGGTCCATTGCGCACCATCGTAGCGCACAAAAAGTCCATCGTTGACATACCAGGGCTTGTCATGATCAACAAAGGAGACGGTGCGCTGCAAGATGGTCTGATTGCCGTAATAGGGTCGGTGCAGAAACGGTGTGGGCGTGTTCGTCGGCAGGTGATAGATATTATTTTGCGCAGGCTGAGCTTGCTGGCGTGTCGCAGCGTGCGTTGTGGTAGTCAGTACACTGGTAGAAGTTATAGATAATAAAAGAAGTATAAGAATGATAAAAGTTAATAATTTATGTGAAAGATGTAGCTTTTTGTTCATAGCAATATACCCCATCTTGTTAATTAAAATCCTGATCATCCTTACACCGCCTCTTTTATGCGGCGGCGATGTGTGATAGAGCGGATGTAAGTGGCACGAGCGATGAGTGAGCCTGGAAGGTGCCGATAGTGGCTGACCAGTAGCGCGGTGTGCCGCCAGCATCCAGGTTGATGGGATTGAGCGCCATAAAGGTTACGCTGCTGCTGTCTGCGGCCCATACGGGGTCGATGTTGAGCATTTTGCTCGTTTGTTGTGGCGTTGCGACAAGCCGGGAACTGTCTGTGGCGACTGTAACGACGCCGATGGCGCATTGCAGGGATTGTGCCAGAAAATTGGCCTGCTGATCGTTGAAATTGGTGCGGGCCACGTAGGCAATCATGCTCCCATCGGGCGACCAGAGTGGAGCATAGCCGTGACCGCCGTCGGTGATGGCAAGCTGGCGCTGTAACTGGCCCTGGCTATTCATGACCCAGAGGCTGGCCGGAAGAAAGGGCACCTCGCTGTCAGCCAGGCGCTCATAGGCTACCTGTGTGCCATCGGGCGACCAGGCAAAGAGGCCGACGATGGATTGTACCGTGTCATGCACGCTGAAGAGATGCGTGTTCTGGCTGCCGTCGCTATGCATCAACCAGACATCGCTGCCTTCGCCCAGACCGGCGCTGGTGGAGTAGATAATGCGAGTGCCGTCGGGCGACGGTGCGGCATCGACCAGGAAAGCCGAAGGTACTGGCAGGGCGAGATTGCGGATTGCGCCGGTAGCGGCATCGACCAGCCAGAGGCCGGGGTGCCAGCCGGTGCTGTCCATTGGGATGGGACCGAGCGGGAACATGGGGCGATAGAGGAAGGTATGTCCGTTCTGGCCGGGTAGCCAGTGCAAGAAATTGCCCATTGCCTGTGCGGGCTGGAGCTTGACAGTATGATATAGTGTATCGTATATCCAGACTTGCTCGCTGTCGGCGCGTGTACCGTCGATGGCCAGGTAGCGACCATCGGGCGAGAGCGACATGCTCACCACGCTATCCGAGGGTACCTGACCGAAGCCACCGCCGAGCAGGACGAGCGACTCTAAGGAGCCGACTGGCTGATTATTGCTGCCCTTGTGCGCGCGTGCCAGCATAAAGCCCTGTGGTGTCTTGAGGATATAGTAGAGATAGCTGGTAGGGGGGGCGTCATTCGTAACGCCCCTGTGAGTCAGATTGCTGTTGGCGATACTTTGGGAGTGTACATTGATGCTGTTACGGAATAACACGGCCATAGTTGCTACAGCAGTGAGGAGTAACAGCAGCAGTACAGTCAACGTTTTGCGTCGCATGATAGTTTTCACTCTCCTGATACTTTGCCGGTCTAATATGCTTCTACTTCCATCTATCGGCATGTGTAAATACTTGCAAAGTATGTAGAGGAGAGTGAGGGGAGAAAAAGGACTTCTGGCCGATTGCTATTCGTGCTGTTTACAATATTACGCGCAAGGGGGCCAGGATGCGCTCACCGAGCCTGCTAAACCAGGGGCGGCTTATCCATTCCTCTAGCGTGATCTCGTGCGCATGCGTCAGATCGCCATTAAACAGCTCTTCCATCTGGTGCGCCAGCTCGCTACTGTAAATTTCGATGTTGATTTCGTAATTGCCTACCGAACTCAGGCGATCCAGGTTCGCTGTCCCAATCGTAGACCATATACCATCAATTGTGCAGGTTTTCGCATGCAGCATATCATGGTAGCCGAAGATACGGATTCCGGCTTCTAAGCACTCGGTAAAGAGTCCACGTGCCAGCCAGTCCACCACGATATGATTGGAGAGCCAGGGCACCAGGATGCGCACATCTACACCATGTTGCGCTGCGTGCTTCAATGCGTCGAGTAAAGCGCGGTCGGGGACAAAATAGGCGTTGGAGAGGTAAATATGATTTTCGGCGCGATCAATGGCCTCGATATACATATCGCGGATGGGGAAAGTGAGATTGAGAGCATTGTTGCTACGCAAGTTGAGCAGCGGGTCGAAGTGGCGTCGATCATGAAACTCGATTTTGCGTCCACGCGAGTCATGCCGGTTCCAGAAATCCACAAATGAGTGAGAGAGGTCGCGCGCCGCAGGCCCCTCGATGCGCAGGTGAGTATCGCGCCAGTCAGTGGCATAGAGCTTGCCGATATTATAGCCGCCGATGAAGCCAACCCAGCCATCTACTACCAGCAGCTTGCGGTGATCCAGGGCATAACGACGTGGATCCAGCATATGGAAGGGATGGCGCAACGCCTGGTAGGGCAGGACTTGAATTTTGGGATGGAATTTTTTAAAGGAGTGCGGAACGACAAGGTTGGCAAAGACATCGTAGATAACGTATACTGCAACTCCTTCCTCGGCCTTGCGAGCCAGATGCTCTTTAAACGCCTGACCTATCTCGTCCCCTTTCCAGATATATGTCTCCAGATAGATACGCTCCTTCGCCTCATCTATCGCGCGTAACATATCGGTGTAGAGGTCTTTCCCATAATCATAGATACGCAGACGGTTAGCTCCCACTATGACATCATCGAAACAGGGATGTGGAAAGTTGGCGGCTTGCTGACGGCCCCTGCGCTGAAATGAAACAACCTGGAGAATAATGAGGGTGATGACCTGCATCAAGAAAAAGATGCCCGTCATGTTCAGTAGCAGACGCATCAGGAAACGGCGATCAAAGAGTTTCAGTGCAGCGCGTATAGCGTGTACAATGCGTCCTTGCTTAATAAACTCCTGTATCCTATTCATTGCTACAGTTTTGCCCTCATGCTACTTAGGAGATGACCCCGTCCCAGAGTCGGCGCTCAGCGCCTTGTGGGTCAAACTCTATATGACACGCTTCATGAAAAATCATCGTTGCTCTACGCTCAAGATCGTAGGTAGGCCAGTCGGGCAACACACCGGTATTGGGGTTGCCATGCTGCGCGAACATAATCCACGCGCTATGCATATGGTCGGCCAGTGGCTGGCGCGCAGGCGAGTCGCCCGTAAACACCTTCACCCCCTTTTGATGCAGATTATTCCAGACAAAAGGAATCTCCAGGGCGTGGCACGCGCCTAGTATACCATTCATAACCGGCGTTGGCCAGTCGAAGCGGTACATCCAGACCGATGCGCCACGCAGCACCTGCTGTTCCGCCAGACGCAACGCGGGAATGCGGAAAGTGCGGTCTGTCAGCAGATCATTCCAGGCGGCAGTTGGCGAGTCCGCGTGGGCCTGATAAGTTGCCATGACCTCTTCTGCACGTGCGCCAAATAGCTGCTGAAGCAAAGCCTGGTCTGGTTGCGCCTGACGGGGGGCAAAGGCTGTGAACAGGCGCATCTCATGGCGGTTAGTGCCGATCAGCGTTGTGATGTGCGCAGCAGAGCCGTTTGCAATGGCCTCTATTGGCCTGACAGGCAGGCTGACACCATCCACAACCGGCGAAAAGGCCAGCCCCGCCGTGCTGCTGACCAGCTTTGCCTGCGCCGCCATGATCTCTTCTAGCGGCACATCCGCCAGCCGCGCCAGTTGATCGTGTGCCAGACCCAGCGCTTTCAGAAAGGTGATGGCGCGCCGCGTAGCCTGCTCGCGGTCAAAGACATTCTGGCTAGCTCCGCTTTGCAAAATGGCCCTCTGAAACAGTTTGCTGACCTCTGGCATGCCCATCAGCGTGCCCACACTCATCGCGCCCGCTGACTCGCCGAAGATGGTGATATTGTGTGGATCGCCGCCAAAGACCGCAATATTCTCGCGTACCCATTGCAAGGCCGCTACCTGGTCGAGAAGCCCGTAGTTACCGGTGGCGTACTGCTGATCCAGTTCGCCCAGATACAGGAAGCCCAGCGCGCCCAGGCGATAGTTGACCGTCACCACCACGACATCGCCGTTAGCGGCAAAAGAGCTGCCGTCGTACCAGGGGGTCGAACCGGAGCCGGTCAGAAAGGCCCCACCATGAATCCAGACCATTACGGGACGATTGGCATGCTCAGTCCCAGGCGACCAGATGTTGAGGTACAGGCAGTCCTCGCCCATTGCCTCCTGTCGTCCACTCAACAGCCCACCGGCATCCATCGGTGGCTGCGGGGCTGTCAGGCTAAATTGCGTGGCCGCGCGTACCCCACTCCAGGGCGTTACTGGCTGCGGCGGACGAAAACGCAACATTCCCAGCGGCGGTTGTGCAAAAGGAATGCCTTTCCAGACCAGCACGTCGCCATTCTGCGTGCCCTGCACTTTGCCATATGCGGTTTCAACAATCGTTGTCGTCATAACTTTGGCTTTCTCGTTACAATTTTATAGGGCGAGATGAAGAAATTTTTCACCCGAAACCGTCAATCGTAGGGGCGTGATTGATCACGCCCTGCGTGCCCATCAATGCGCGCTCAGAGCGAGATGAAGAAATTTTTCACCCGAAACCGTCAATCGTAGGGGCGTGATTGATCACGCCCTGCGTGCCCATCAATGCGCGCTCAGAGCGAGATGAAGAAATTTTTCACCCGAAACCGTCGATGGCATCATACCGTAGGGGCGTGATTGATCATGCCCTGCGTGCCCATCCAATCACACCCTGCGTGCCCATCCAATCACGCCCTGCGTGCCCATCAATGTGCGCTCAGAGCGAGATGAAGAAATTTTTCACCCGAAACCGTCGATGGCATCATACCGTAGGGGCGTGATTGATCACGCCCTCTACACATGCACGCCCCTACATATGTAGGTATCTCTGTCGTCAATCATTATACAATCAAAGTGTGCCTGGCTGCTGTCTTTACAGAAAGCGGTTGTTGTCCTCACCGAGCAACGGGGGCGCTTTGTACAGGCGCGTCGGCGTCTCGGAGAGGTGGATCGGTGAGCCTGAGAGCTTGATAGTGCCAGCCGTTGGGTGAGAACATTCCCAGACCAGCCCTCTCGCCTGAATCTGTGGATCACTGAAAACCTGGCTCACCTTGTTAATCGGGCCACATGGAATACCCACCTGGCGCAGCAGCGCCAGCCAGTCCTGGCTATCTCGTGCCAGAAAGGACTCCTGCAACTGTGGAATGAGTGCCGCTCGATTGCGCACGCGCTGCGGATTGGTAGCGAAACGCTCATCATGTGCCAGGTCATCGCGGCCTAGCAGTTTGCAAAGCGCCTGGTACAATCGATCATTCCCGCAGGAGACGACGATATAGCCATCTTGCGTGCGAAATGCCTGATAGGGCACAATGTTGGGATGGCCGTTGCCGTAGCGTTTTGCCTCTTCGCCGGAGATCAGATAGTTTGAGGCGACATTGCCGAGCAGAGAGACCGTCCCCTCAAGCAGGGAAACGTCGATGTACTGGCCCTTGCCAGTATGATCACGCACTCTGAGCGCGGCCAGAATCGCCATGCAGGCATACATGCCGGTCGCTTGATCGCCGATGGGTGAGCCGACGCGCTGCGGCTCGCCATCAACCTCGCCCGTCACCGCCATCAGGCCCGACTCCGCCTGCGCCACAAAATCGTAGCCCGCGCGCTTCATGTAAGGGCCGTTCTGCCCGTAGCCGCTGATGGAACAATAAATAAGGCCCGGATTGATCTCTTTCAGCGACTCGTAGTCCAGACCGTGACGTGCCAGCGTACCCGGACGAAAATTCTCGACCAGTACTGCCGCTTGCTTAATCAAGTCTAATAAGCGTTCCCGCTGCTCCGGCACATTGAAATCGAGCGTGATGCTATACTTATTGCGATTGAGGCCCAGGTAATAAGCGCTCTCGCCCGCGATATAGGGTGGGCCGTACTGGCGCGTATCATCGCCCTTGCCGGGTTGTTCTACCTTAATGACGGTCGCGCCGAAATCGCCCAGCATCATCGTACAGTATGGGCCGGCAAATACGCGCGACAGATCGACAACGACAATATCTGACAGCGCTGCATCCATGAGGTTTCCTCCTCTTTTCTTCATAATATTGTTATCTATTATATCGCCAGAAAGTCGTTGCGGCGGCGCAGCAGCAATAACACGAACTCATACATAGCAAAGAGTTCGCAGGCAAAGGGCAGATAGCCGGTGTAGCCCAGAACAGGCATCTCGAAGATTTTGAAAAATCCTACGTAGGGAATAGTGTAGTACCATTTAGGTAGCGCATAATAGTTCCACATTTCCCAAAAGAAGCCGCAGAAGAGGCCAGCAAGCGGCAGCACAAAGAAATGCCAGTCTTTCAACAAGATATGTGCCAGCACAGATTTGCGTCCGAAGAAGTTATTGATCGGGTCAAGAATTAAGGCTAGACAGAGCCAGATCAGACCGAAACAGTAGCGCGGAAAAACCCAGGGCAAGATAAAACAGAGAATACCTGCCGCTTCCATTGCCAGTAGCAAGGGTAACGAGGCTCGTGGCCCGCTCTTGTCAGCCGATAAACGTGGATGCAGCGGTTTAAAGGTTGAGAGAAATTCCGCCGTCTCCATCACTGCCGGAAGCACCGTGCTGAAATTCAGGCTGGCGAGCAGAAAATAGGCCAGCGGCGTGTAGGGCTGATCCAGGATGTAGTGCCAGTTCTGCACCGGAACATTTAGCCACTCGAAGCACCACCAGAAAACACTGGAGATCAGGAAGAGGAGGAGAAAACGCCAGCGCATACGTTGGAACAGTGATGTGCCATGCCGTGCCACCACCAGTGCATCCATCGAGAGAATGTAACCCAGCCAGAGCGGGAAAAAACTGTAACGGTACAACGGGTCAATGCGTAACCAGGAGGCCGACCAGGCAAAAAGGCATAAAGCAAAGCCAGCGGCTCCATAGAATGGAAAACGTTTTACTTGCACTAATTTTTCTTCTCAGAACGCTGTTGTAGCATCTCTAACAACTGTTTCACGATAACATTCAAATCGCCGTGCTGGTAGATGCCGGGGATTTGCGCAATCACATTGGGATAATGCACAAAGACCTGTCCCCCAAAGGCAAAGATCGGGCGCGGCGGTGGCAGAGCGTCGATCAGGTTGCCCAGTTCGATCAGCGCCGGCAGATAGGTCGGCATGGTGAGCGAGACGCAGACCAGCACCGGAGCCAGCTTTTGAATCGTCTGAATCAGGCCCGCCGTCTCAATGCTCTGGCCCAGGTACGCGACACGTACCCCGCTGCGTCTCAGGAAGAGCGCGAGCATTAAGGCCGCCAGCTCGTGGGCCTCACCCGGCGCACAACAGGTCAGCGCCAGTGCGCCACTCGTCGGCCCTGGTGTGACGTGATACAGGTTAGTAAGCAGGCCACGAAAGAAGTTGCTGGCGAAATGCTCTACCGACACCGGAAGCTGCCCCTCGGCCCACAGGTGTCCAATGCGCCAGAGGGTGGGCGTAATCAGTTCAGTACACACCAGTTCCACCGGATAGATGGCGAGCATGGAGGCTACCAGCATATGGGCTTTCGCCTCATCCAGCACATTAAATGCTTCAATCAACTTTCCACGTGCCATGCGCATGTTATGGATGGCAGGATAATGGCCCGCAGAAAGTTCCAGGTCCTGACTCAGTCGTGGCCAATCGCGCACGGACGGCTGCTCAGTCCGCTCTTTTTCGCCCGTTTTCCCGGTTGGCGACTCTGCTCCTGGCTGTATGGCAACCTGAAAAGCCGGTAGGCCTGGAAAGGTTTCCTCCGGCGGTCGCTGAAGCTGCTCGCGTGGCTGTGAACTATCCTGGGCCTGTTGCTTTGCCTGTATGTGACGAAAAAGAGCGACGGCCTGGCTGATCGCCATCCCCTCATCGACCCGCTCTTTAAGCCAGCGAATCATGGCAATGTCGCGTTCAGAGTAAAGGCGATAGGCATTGTCGGCCCGTTCAGGCGAGAGCAAGTGATAGCGGCGTTCCCACGCACGCAGCGTCGGTGCCGGCACGCCTGTCTTCTGCACGACAGCTTTCGTGTTAAACATGGGGCGATCCGAAAACTGGTGCAGATCAGGCATAGCGGTAATTTCCTCTCGTGAGGCCATACGTTCTTCTCCGCTTATCCTCGGTATTCCTGGAGGACAGACGATCCAACAAGGTAATCACAGCCACGCTCCCAAACTACCATATCATACGAAGGTATCTCATGTCTACTATTTGCATATCTTTTGTTCATACCCTATCTGCGTGCTATCTCCCCTCATCGCTATGTGTACTGGTGACGCTCAAGAGGGAGAAAGTGGGTAGGGTGAAAAGGTAAACTTTACCGCACTCTACCAATTAATTGTCTCTGCAATTGACAGTGGAGCAAGATGCCTTTAAAATAGAAACTCATCCATGTAGTACTTCATTAAGGACGCTATAGCACTAACAAAGAGGGAGAAAGGCAAAGTGGATAAGGAAATAATCAATCAGCCACTAGAAACAGTGCTACGCGAACGCTTTCGCATCACTACAGGTTTTCATCCGGGTCAACGAGAAATTATTGAGCATCTGAGACTAGGCAGACGTGTGCTGGCTATCCAGCGCACAGGTTGGGGGAAATCCCTCTGCTACCAGATAACCAGCCTGTATTATCCAAACCTCACTATCGTCTTCTCACCACTCAAAGCGCTTATGCGCGATCAATGCAATCGTTGCAACAGCATTTACGGCATTCCTGCTGCTATTGTCAGTTCAGACTTTACACGTGAAGAGAATCTGGTCACATTGGCGCGTGCTCAGGCCGGAGAATTAAGAATTCTCTTTATCGCTCCTGAGCGCCTCAATAACGTAGACTGGCAGAATAGCGTAATGCAGATGCATATCAATCTGATTGTTGTTGATGAGGCCCATTGTATTTCAATATGGGGACATGATTTTCGTCCAGACTATCGCCGCATCAAGCGACTTCTAAACATCCTTCCACGACGGATACCAGTGTTGGCTTTAACCGCGACTGCGAATAAACGGGTAGAACAGGATATTTTAGAACAAATTGGCCCATCAACGTTAGTTATCCGGGGGACAATGCATCGTTCCAACCTGTGGCTTCATGTCGTTCCTCTCAGCGGTGATGTGGCGAAGCTTGCTTACCTTGCGACTGCATTGCCTCAGTGGGAAGGAACGGGCATTATTTACACGACCACACGTGCTCAAGCCGAGGTCGTCGCCAGTGTCCTTCAAGGGGCAGATATTGACGCGATCTATTACCATGCTGGGCGTGATAATAGCATGAGACAAGAGATAGAGAAAGCGCTTATGCAAAACAAGTGCAAGGTTATCTGTGCCACTAATGCGTTAGGGATGGGCATTGATAAAGCTGATGTGCGCTTTGTCGTTCACTATAATATTCCCTCCTCTCCCATCCATTATTATCAAGAAATGGGCCGTGCTGGACGTGATGGCAAGATGGCGCGTTGTGTCTTGCTCTATGATGCTGATGACTTAACGATACAACACCATTTTATCGAGCATAGTAAACCAGCCGCTCAATGTTACCAGAGCGTCTATGCCTATTTACGCAAAGCACCTGCAAAATTGTATGATATTATGCGCCAGACAGGTTATACTCAGTCTGCCGTTAACACGATCCTCAAAGATATGGAAGAACTAGGCATTATCGAGCGTGCTGGAAAAAGTCCAATACTGTATACTGTAACTGGGCCTCTGGATCAGCAATTATTGCAGAGCTATGATGCCATACGACAACAAAAGCAACATGAATTGGAAGATATGCAGACCTACGCAACTGGGCAGCACTGTTATATGAGCTATCTTACAGAATATCTCGGTGACAAACCGGGCTACCGTTGTGGTGTTTGTGGCGTCTGTGCAGCGGAACATTTTCCGCTTATTGTCCCGACACAAAGAATACAAGAACGAGTAAGGTACTTTCTGGAGGAAGAGTATCTACCAGCTATCGAGAAACGAGGTGATAAAAAGCCTATTCACGAGGCGGGTTGGTCACTTTCATATTATAGCAACACACGGATTGGACGTATCATACACGCCTGTAAATATGAAAGGGTTGGTCAGTTTCCTGATGAGGTGGTGCAGCGAGCGGTTAAAGTCCTGCGCAAACGTTACCCGCTTGATACAATTAACGGCATCGTTTCTGTACCACCCACAAGGAGTGGAAATCTTGTTGAGATGTTTGCACGCCGCGTCGCTGCTACCTTACATATAACGTACTTGCCGGTGATTCAGAAGATACGTCCAACACAGGAGCAGAAAATCTTTACCAACAAAGTGCAAAAAGGGGATAACGTGAAAAACGCTTTCGCTGTTATCTCACCTAAGCTTGTTAATGGACGTACATTGTTACTCATTGACGATATTTATGACTCTGGCCATACGATACGTGCAATTGCCCAGGTATTGATGAAAGCGGGAGCAGTTTGCATCTACCCATTCACTATTACCAGAACGCTCCATTCAGATGACCAGTAAAGTAAGGAGAACGATCATGAATCCGCGAGAACAGGCTTGTATGCTTGCACTGCTAGCCAGTCAACTTTCACCATCGAAAATCAATACCATTCTGGCCGTCTGGTGCAAAAAAAGGGGGCAGTCATTAGAGGAGTTTTTTGAAGCTGAACCGCAGCAATGGAGCAAAGCGTGTCGTCTGGAAGAGAAAGATGTGCAGAAGTTGCATCAGGTCAGAGAAACGCTAACGGCGCAGGGATTTTTACTGGAACAATTGCAGCATAACAATATTGCTATGCTGACGCTCCTCGATTCCGCTTATCCCAGGTTGCTCAAAGAGCTACGGGATGCAAAACAGAAGCAAGACCTTACACAACTCCCTCCAGCATTGTTCTATGCAGGTGATCCCACAATTCTCTCTCGCCAGACTATCGCCATCATCGGCTCACGCAATGCCAGCGCGACCAGCCTGGCCTTTACCAGAGCCGCTTCAGCCTATCTGGCCTCGCAAGGTGCCAATATCATTAGCGGCTTCGCACGCGGCGTAGACAAAACAGCGTATGAAGGTGCCACCAGCACCGCACAGGGCTATACCACAATTGTACTACCGCATGGTATATGCAAGCTGAGCAAAACGCAGATGCGCGAACTGCAACCGCGCATTGAGGCCGGTCATGTTCTATTACTCAGTCAATTCTATCCCAATGATGCCTGGACTGTAGGTCGGGCAATGGAGCGCAATAAGGTCGTTGTTGGCCTGGCTCAGAGTGTTATTGTAGCCGAAGCTGATATCAAAGGTGGCACCTGGGACGGTGCCCAAAAAGCGTTGCAACAAAATCGCAAGCTGTACGTGAGAGAAGTAAAGGATGATGACTCACTACCAGGCAACACCAGACTGCTGACAATGGGGGCCGTACCGCTCTCCTGGCCCGGCGACGATTTATGGAGAGAAATGGATGTCGTCTTACATGAAGGTCAAAGAGTGTGCGAGAGTCAGCAGATCATGGCAGAAGCGCCGCAGGCAGAACAGCTACGACTCATTTCTTAATGCTCACTTCCACATTCTAGGAGAAGGAAGTACATAATGGCCGATTACATCGAAGTTCACACCGCCATCGACTCGCGCGAGGGCGCGCAAAAGATTGCCGATACGCTTGTCTCCAGGCGGCTCGCGGCTTGCGTTCAGGTTTCAGGGCCAATCACCAGTACCTACTGGTGGCAAGGGAAGATGGAGCAGGCCGAGGAATGGCTCTGTACTGCAAAGACGCGCCGCGAATTATATGACCAGCTTGAGCAGGCGATCAGAGAAGTTCACACCTATGAGGTGCCAGAAATCCTGGCGGTGAAGATCGTTGCGGGCAATGCCGATTATCTCAACTGGCTATCACAAGAGACAAAAGGATAGCAGCATGACAGGGTATCGGCCAGGGGCACCTCTATAATGACATATTGTCCCCCATGCCTGCCATTGTTGTTAGGCGTGCCGTGGCAGATGTTCCGTCATGCTTGTCTACTCTTGCTTTGCCTCAGCCTCGGTCTGAACAGGGAGATGACGAGTACCGCTTGAGGCTCCCCAAAGGCCAATCAGGCCGCCGATAAAGCACCAGATGCATAGGAAGACCAGCGTTACCACAATGCCACCGGCAACCTGCGACACGCCGGTGGTGTTTGCGGCTATATTGCCGGGATAGTTGGGGATGTAGCGTACCACAAAGCTGGCGAGGTAGGTAATCAGACCCGCCAGCGCCCCGGCATAAAAGCCCAGGCGGCGTTGCCATGTGCCCCTACCCACCAGAAAGCCAGCGATAAAGCAGATCAAGAGCGTGAGTAGAAAGCTGACACACTGTAAGCCCAGGAGAGTATAGGCCAGACCTGTCGTTACCTTACTTCCCTCAGCGGCAGCTTGCTGGTAAGAGGGAGCATTGAGGAGTGTAAGGCCCACATTGACTATCACACCCAGTAATCCTGCGCCGATGCCATATGGGAGCATAGAAAGCAGACCATGCCCCGTTGTTTGTTGTTTTGTATCCTGCATATGTCTTGATCGTTTCTATAGATAAGTTATCTGATGCCCGCGAATACCTGCGGATAGGTATTGATAAATTGCCAGTCCGATACGGGCCAGTAGACCATCACCGCTTTACCTACAATATCATACTTTGGCACAAAACCCCACACGCGCGAATCATCGCTTTGCGGACGATTATCGCCCAGCACAAAATACTCGTTGGCAGGTACCTTCCAGACCTGGCCCTGGGGATTGGAGGCCTGCGAGATGTAAGGCTCCTTCAATTCAACGTTGTTTACCCAGATATGGGTACTATCTACTCTAATTGTATCACCTGGCAAACCGATGATGCGTTTGATGAAATCTTTTGAGGTGTCGAGGGGGTAGTGAAAAACGATCACGTCCCCGCGCTGCGGTGCGTGGAAGAGATACGCCACCTTGTTCACCATCACAAATTCACTGCCATGCAATCCCGGTTGCATACTGGCATCATTAATCTGATAACTCTGTACGACGAAGCGCACGGCAATGAAGATCAATACCGCCAACGCTATAGTTTCGACAATCTCGCGCGCAAGATGCGAACGTTTCACTATTCAACCTCACAGTACTGTATTTTCAGATACAGCTACACAGGCTATATCAGCATATCCCATTGTCAATCACCTATCCTATGTAACGAAAAAGGTGCCTCTATTTGGCAAAACAGGTATGCTGGTAATAGGAAACTCATAAAGATAGCGCGAACTGTGGCGAGCGGTTCCCTTCTTCGTCCAGATCATTTATCTGTAGTACGCGACGCAGATTTGTCAATGCGGCCTGAATGCGCTTCTTCAGCGTGTTTTCAGATGTATGCAGGCTACGTGCCATCTCCGGGAGCGTCATCCCATTGTAATAATGTAGCATGATCACCACGCGCTGCTTCGGAGGAAGCTTCTCTACCGCGTGCGCCAGATCCCAGTCACGCTCCAGACGCCCCTTATGGTCATCGGCCAGGCTGGCAAGAAAATCTGTTTCCTGGTCGGAAAGCGCCTGGCGCATAAAGGCTGATGAACGGGCCAGGCGGCGCTTAAAGCTGATACATTGATTGACCACAATCCGCATTAACCAGGGACGTAGCGCGCTCGCCTCACGCAGATCGGCGAGATGGTTCCAGGCCTGAATAAAGGCGTCCTGCACCACATCCTCTGCGATGTCGTGATCTCCCACAATCATAGTCGCGGTACGTAACATCAGAGAGCTATACTGATCGACAATGTCGGTAAAAGCAGCCTGATCACCCCGCAACACGCGCGTAACCAGCATTCCCTGATCGTTTTGCCGACCAGGTTCATTTTCAGTATTTTCGATATTTTCTCTAGTATGTTGAGATTGTTCCTGTACAGAGTCTTCCAGAAAAAAGCTATCCTCTATTGCCGTTTGTGATCCCTCTTCTACTGTGCAGCCTGTGAGTGCGAGCATCTGCTTTCCTCCTGTGATCTCCTGAGTACAAACTATATGCATAAATATAACATAGACTATACACAGTATAAGGTGTGCCGACTCACGGATTTTGTCATGATTAGACTTTGTTCATAGTTATGGCGTATAACGCAGGAAGATTAGCGCATAAAGTCTATGCAATCCTTGTTCAACCGCCGGAGGTGAAATGTTCAGGGTGTGTATGTCGCCATTCTCTCCACAACGTGGCTATCAGCACCTGGAGGACGCCCGCGATAGGTGAGGCCAGTAGCGCGCCCCAGATACCAAAGAGTTCTGCTCCGGCGATCACCGCGATCAACGAAATTGCCGGATGCAATCCCACTGCTTTGCCAACGATGCGCGGGCCAATCACGTCGCCCTCAAGAATGTGAATCCCTATAAAGCAGGCAAGTACCCCGATGGTGGTCAAGATGCCCACCGATAGGGCCAGTAGGATACTGATTACGCCGGAGACGATAGTCCCAATAAATGGGATAAATTCCAGGAAGAAAGCCAGCATGCCGAGTAGCAGGGCATATGGGACACGGAAAACGAGCGCAGTGATGCCTACCAGCACACCAACCAGGGCAGAAAGCAACACCTGGCCACGAATGTAGTTGCCCACCACGTGCTGTACGGAATTCACCACTACATCGGCCTGGGCCAGGCGCGGTGTGTTATGGTGTATCCAGCGATTGAGGCGCGGCCCATCGACCACCAGGTAGATACTTAATACTGCTACCACGATGATGTCCAGGCCGACATTGAAGATACCCGTCACCAGTGGCACGGCGCTGCTCACCAGCGACTCCGCTTGCTGCACGAGCTGATTGCGCAAAGCCGTAATCTGGGTATCACTAAGACCAGAAGATGCCAGGATGTGTTGCAACGGAGTCGCTGCTCCACCACTGCCGGGGGTAAGCAGATAGGAGATATAGTGTGCCAGCGAGATCACCTGTTCCATTGCAGTTCTGATGAGGAGATAGCAGAGGAGGCCAATGCCGCCAAAGAACAACACGTAGACCGTGATGATCGCCAGTGGGCGCGGCATCATCCGCGTCAGCAGACGGGCCAGTGGCGCAATGGCAAAGGCGAACAGCGCGCTCAGGATAATGAGCAAGATCGTTCTGATAACATGGTTTGCCAACCAGCCAATAATGAGCGCCAGTGCCACCCACGCTAGAATAGCCAGCGGCACGTCCCGCCGCCTCTGCCATTTGTACAGTGACTCAGAAGGTGTCAGAGGGCGAGTCTGCTTGTTTATGGCCATCGGGTGATCCCTGCTAGTGAGCTTTACATCCGCCATGATCCAGACAACATTGTCATACATCTGGCACGTGCGACATAGGCAGAGGGTGTCACCGAAGCATAACAAAAAAGAGAGAGTCAGGCGCTCTCTCTTGTGCTGGCTGGGGTGCAGGGATTCGAACCCCAATTGACCGATCCAGAGTCGGTAGTCCTACCATTGAACGACACCCCAATCTCGTTCACTGACGTCATGTATCATACATGAACGTGAGCCAATTGTCAAGCACTTTTTTGGATGGGTCTCCATCCTTTAGGGGGATGTTAGCCAGGGCGTCATGAATGACGGCCTGACCGCCCGTTGATCCGCGCACGCACGGGGCGTCATGAATGACGCCCCTACATCCGTTTCCCCCCCGGAAGGATAGAGAGCCTTTTGGATGTTTGGATGTGCCTGCTCACGATCCTCTTATGGCTGCATGGTGAAAGGCAAACGCATAAAAATCTGGTTGCTGCCCTGCTGATAGCACGCAAATTCTAGCGGTTGTCCCATCATTGAGGAGTTGAACATGTAATTAAATGCTACTGTTTGCCCAGAAGCGATGGTCTCGATCATGTGCAGTGCTGCACGTTGACGATCCATCATCGACATATGCTCCATCTCCTGCTCACGATTTTGCGCCATCATAGCGAAGGTATAGGGCTGATGCCCATCATTGGTCACCACAAAATGATAAGTGGTTCCAGTGGTAAAAGACGTTACAGATGAGGTAAGAGATGTATCCAGGAGCGTGACATACACTGTTGGTGTGCTAGGGGCTGTTGCCTGACTTGTTGGCGTAGTGGAGCCGGTGCCGGGGACACTACACGCTGCCAGAAAAGCCAGCAGCCCCACCAGAATAAGGCTCAACATTATTCGATATTTCATAGTGTTTCTCCTGTATATTGAGAAGAGCTGCATTAATTTCCGTGCAGCGAAGAGAAAACGCCTCTTCATACGGTATTTTTCACTATGACACGTTCTTCTCACTATCTCATCACAAAGAGCAACCATGTTCTCACTATCTCATCACAATCAATCGTCTTGCTCGCATGATCTGCTACCGCTGGCCTGACGCCATCATGCATGCACTGTCAGTCCAACAAGGAACAGCACCCCTTGTCCTGGCATCGCAGGCAACCAGTTGATGCACTGACGCTCGTGTTTGCTGGTTGCCCTGCCTTATCTATCATCTATCCTGCTACCTTGCCGCTTATCCGCTTGCTTCATCCAGATTGTTGCGTAAGTATCTGGCCAGCACGCGAGCATAGACTGTTTTGCAGGTTTCCCGTGTGCCCGCGAGGGTACGTATCTGGTGTTTCTTATCATGCTGCGCGGAGATACGCTGCCAGAAAGCGCCGTCGCGTTTCAAGACATCTCTGGTGAAGTAAAAGCGAACCCGACCTCCATAGCATCCTGGCCGATAGGCAGCGGCTAGCCAGCAAAACAGGCTTTCATCGTCATGGCGTAACTGCTCTACCGAAGGAAACAGGGGGTCCGGCCAGAGCATCGTCCACGTCGGCCAGGCGAAAGCAATAGAGCGCACATTCTTTACTGGCTCTTCGTCCTGCTCCTGTCCTAGTTGCCGCCTCTCCTGCTGGCATACCATCTCACGTAACGCCTGTTGATAGCGGGCGTGAGCCGCTAAAATCACACCACCGACGGGCTTGTGTTCACTCTCTGATACCTCAAGTATTTCAGCTAACAGGCTTCTGTAAAAGGGAAATGTGAGCGAGCGATAGATATGTTGCAGGTAACGCTCAAGATGTGCCAGCCACAGGAAACTGTAGAGTTGCTGCTGCTCGTTTCTGCGCAACAACGTCCCCACATGCTGAATGACGCGGCGCAAACGGGTATGGATGCTGAAGTTGTGCGGATCGACCAGCGCCAGCAGGTCAATCTGCGCGTCAGCGGCTTGTAGTTGGCGTGCCGCCTCATAGGCAACCAGCGCACCATCGCCAAAGCCACCGAGCAGATATGGCCCTTGTTCCTGTGCCTGGCGTATAGTGGCAACATAGGCGGCGGCAATCGTCTCCAGTGTAGGTGGCGAGGTCCTCTGATGCAGTGGCAATGGTGAGAGAGCATAAAATGGTTGATCCTCACCAAGACCGTGCGCCAGCGCAATACAGTAGGTGTAGCCACTGTGATCGATGCCGCGCAGGAAGAAGAAGGCTGGTTTGTTTGTGCCGATCTGGACTTTGACCAACTCTGGCTTCTCACATGCATCCTCCACTGCTTCTACAGGGCGACCGCAAGGGGCATCCTTACTTTTCTCTTGCTCATCCTTTTCCTTCCTTTCCTCTTGTTTCACTTGCTCACCTTCTACCACATGTGGCATCGGTAGTTTCTTCATACGCACGGTCACTGCATCATCGCTACCTTCTGCCACTATCGGTAGTTCACAGCGCCCTAACCAATCCAGCGAACCATCGGGGCGATAGCGCACCAGGATACCCGTCCTGAACAAGCGGGCCTCCGGCGCGCTATTCCAGGGATGAGGGACAAAGCGCGCATTCGTTAGTTCTGGCCGATTCAGATAGCCGCGCGCCAGCCCCACTCCTCCCAGCCATAACTCGCCGGGTACACCTATCGGTACAAGTGTCTGGTGTGCATCCAGTACGTAGACCTGCGTGTTGGCAACGGGATAGCCGATAATGCGGCTCTCAAACTCCGAATCGACCTTCCAGAGCGTGATCCACGTTAGCGTGTCTGCCGGACTGTACAGATGCCAGAGCGTAAAGACTCTCGGCAGCAACTGAGCAATCAGATCATCTGGTAGCACCTCACAGTGGCAAAGAGCCTTGAGGCGTCGCCCCGACCAGCCGCTCTCTAGCAGACTCTGCCAGGTTTCCGGCAGTGCCAGCATGATTGTCACTCCCTCACTGATGAGCAGAGCCGTCAGTTCCTGTTCGTTCTTCGCTACTTCCGGGCAGCTTAGCACCAGGCGCGCGCCTACCGTTAAAGGCAGCAGGCATTCCAGCGCGGTCATCTCGTAAGAGCGCGACGAGGCCAGCAACAGACTATCGCTAGCGCCAAGTCCTGGTCGCTCGTGCAGGGAGAGCAGCGCATTGACGACGGCGCGTTGTGATACTTGTAAGCCATAAGGGGCAGGCGGAGAGCCGAAACTATATACGATAAAAGCTGGAGAAGAAGCGTGAGCCTTGATAACTGGATTCTCCACGCGCTGTGCTGCCAGTATCTTGCCGTCGCTATCAAAGCACACTGTTTTGCTCGCCAGTGCAGGTAGCCTTTTGAGCAAGGCCTGTCGTGACACCAGCACCTCAATCTGCGCGTCATCCAGCATGAAGGTAAGCCGTTCCGGCGGGTAAGCCGGGTTCATCGGCACACACACACCGCCCGCCTTGAAAATTCCCAGTAGCCCGACGACCATCTCAGGCGAAGGCTCCAGGTACAGACCTACCGGCACCTCCGGCCCGACTCCCAGATGTTGCAAGCGGTGTGCAATCTGGTTGGCCCACCCGTTGAGCGCGCGATAGCTCAATAGCTCCTCGCCCCAGCGCAGCGCTGGCGCTTCGGGATCACGGCCTGCCTGTGTCTCAAAGAGATGCTGGATGGTAAGCATGGGCGGATAGGGCATGCGTGTCCTGTTCCATTCGACCAGTGCCTGAAATAGTTCCGCGCGTGTGAGCAGGGCCAGCTCGGAGAGGCGCTGCACGGGTTGAATCACGATGGACTCCAGAAGCGTTTGCCAGTGTCCGACCATACGTGCAATCGTGGCCTCGTGAAAAAGATCGGTCCGGTAGATAAAACGCCCCATCAGGCCATCCGCCTGCTCGTCTAACTCAAGCAGCAGGTCGAAGCTGGCTGTGCCCATATCCACATTCACCGGCATCACTTGCCAGCCAGAAGGAAGCCTCTGGTGTGGCTCTTCCAGACTCAATACCACCTGCACGAGCGGCATATACCCCTGCGGCTCCTCCGGGCAGAGTGCCTGCACCAGCAACTCAAAAGGCAGTTCATCATGCTCCTGGGCGGCTATTATCGCCGCACGTACCCTATGCAGGAGTGTCCTGAAGGGCGGGTTGCCTGAGAGGTCGCAGCGCAGGGCTAGCATATTCCTGAACGCCCCCATCAGTAAGCGCGTCTCCGCTCGCTTGCGTCCGGTCGTTGTGGTACCAAGCACCATATCATCCTGCCCGCTATAGCGGTAGAGCAGAGCTTGAAAAGCGGCCAGCAGCGTCATGTAGAGTGTGACCCCCTCGCGCTGGCTCAGGGCCTTGAGGGCGCTAGTAAGCTGTGACGGTATCATAAAGGCATGGAGTCGCCCACGATAGCTGCGCACTGGCAAGCGCGGATAATCTGTGGGGAGAGGCAGCAGTGGTGGCGCATTCGCCAGTTGCTCCCGCCAGTAGTCCAGGTGCCCTATCAGTTCATCGCGTTGCGCCATTCGTTGCTGTTCGTTCGCAAAATCGGCATACTGCATCGGCAGTGTCGGTAGCTGGGCCACCATGCCACTGACCCGCGCCTGATATATGGCCCATAATTCAGGTAAGAGGACATGATACATGGCATACCTGTCAAAAATGAGCTGATGCAAGGTAAAGAACAGGCGATGATCTGTATCGCTGAAATGCATCAGTAAGATGCGAAACAGAGGACAACGGCCCAGGTCAAAGGGATGAAGGGCATCTTCCGTCGCCAGGCGATGGGCGGTATTCTCGCGCCAGCGTGCTGGCAGGTGACGCAGGTCAATCTCGGTCACGGGTACAAGCAGGTCAGGCTGGCTTGTCTGGATCAGTTGTCCATTCACCTCATGAAAGCTAGTGCGCCATATTTCATGCCGCAGAATAAACAAATGTAAACTCTCTTCGAGTTCGTATACGTTCAGACGTCCAGGCATAGAGAGCATAAAACATTCATTACATGCAGCGCGATTGGGAGTCAGTCGCTGTAAGTGCCAGTATTGGCGCTGAGCAAAAGAGAGAGGAGCAGAACTCAGAAAGGTGCGTGCAAGAGTCTGTTGTGTTGCCTCTCCGCTGTGCGACTGCTCATCGATATGTGTTCCAGGTGAAGCTTGTGTATTATTAGTATCAGTGCTATTCAGCATAGGATAATTCTTTCATTGCCAGGAGTCAAGCATTATTGAACATAAAATAGCGATAGAGAACAGCAAGGGAACTATGCTGTCTATTCGGTAAGTCTAGCAAGAAGGCTTCAGTGTTGCAACCAAAAAAGCACGCAAGTTGTAGTTACGTATTTTCACTCTTTAAAGGGTACATACCACATCCATTGTAACCTGATCATTGTAGTATAAGATCAGTTTATTTATGTAGTACTATAAAAGTACAGTAATATTGATTAGTGGTCTGGTTTATGATATAAAATGTGGGGAATAACCCGATTACAATGTTTGTCTGATACCCCCAGGGGCATCCCTACCTGTAGTGGTATCCCTGCCAGGTATCAGACATGTCACTGCATCTACTTGATAGGGGGAAATCATGTTAGACATACACACAGACCAGGCACAGAGGGACGCGCCACATGAGGCGGAGATAGCGGACTCATCGGACGGGGCCATCACCATGTCGCCGATGACGGTGCTGGTGGTTGATGGTAATCGGCTTGTGCGCGCGGCTCTCACGCAGGTATTGCAAACACAATCCGCCATCAAACAATTCGCGGTGGCGCGCGATTATAGCGAAGGCATGGTACAGACCAGTCACGTGACTCCTGACATTATCTGGCTCGATCTACATATTACTGCGGGCAACGCCCAGAATAATCTCATAGAGATACATCGTTTAAAGCAGGTTGTTCCAGATGCACGTATTCTTGCAATCACAGATGTGGAGGAAGAGCAAGAGGCTTTTGAAGCCATTATGGGAGGGGCACAGGGTTATCGTTCAAAACAGGATATCGACCCGGATGAGATTATGACACTGATTCAGGCTTTGTATCAAGGTGAGTTTGTCTTGCGCCCCATTCTCCTGGCACGACTTATGCTTCGTTTACGTATGGTGGCTATGTCCGGCTGGCATAGCGGGCAACGTGGTAGTGATAGCGGTGCCTTCAACAAGCTGGATACTCATGCCGGTGGAGTATCTTTGTTGACCGCGCGCGAGCGCGAGGTATTGCAACTTATCATTCAGGGCCAGCGCGACCGTAGCATCGCAGAGCAGTTGCACATTGCCGAAAAGACGGTACAGAAGCATGTGCAGGGCATCCTGAATAAGCTGGGTGTGCAGAATCGCACAGAAGCTGCCTATCTTATCTTCAACCAGGGCATCTATAATTCGTAGCTGGCACTCTCTCGGCAGGGAGATTTCACCCGCCGAGAGAGCATCTACTTTGGTGAGAGAGTAGTGGGGAATGTTGGTGCAGGGCCAGCGCCGTAAGTATTCCATGTTTTATTGTCATACGCTCTTCTTACTTTACTGATATAATCCAGCGCTCCAGCATCATACCAATGCCCTGAATACCATTCTCCCATGCATCCCCACAGGTCTCCTGCATGATAGCTATTGCCAAGATAGGTGAGTTTTCCATCAAAGCATGCGCGTCTGATAGCCATAGCATAATCAACATTGAACGCGGTACTCTTATATCCATATGGCCAGGTACCTGGAAAAACAGGTGGGTTACTTGCGCCTTTGATTTGCAGGATGCCAAAGCTTTGACATCCATGTGTTTCTGGAATGGGGCTTCCGCTACAGTCTCCTAATGTCGATTGATGCCAACTGCTTTCTACAACGGCCTGGGCACGAATCATGTTAATATCAATTCCCCATTTACAGGAAGCCCACTGAAAAATCTCATCCGTCGTTCCTGTAAAATTGCCCGTAACGCGGTTGACATATACCTCATCAGGTGAACGTGGATCGGGTTGTATATGATAGTTAGGGAAAGTGGTATGGTTAGCAGTAGTATTATCGGGCCGTGGTTCCCAGCTATTACGAATAACTTGTGTTGCACAGTATGCATCGTCCGGTAATGCTGAGCCAGGAGGTAACGTCGAAAAATTGGCTTGTGCGGTGCGCCGTTGTAGGGATAGAAAGGCTCTTGCAGTTGTTTCGGGAGCAAGGATAAGGAGAATAAGCAGAAGCGATATTCTTTTTTGGAATTTAGAAATTAGTATCTTATTATTGAGTTTTTGATTTTTCATATACTCTAGCTTTGTGATACTTTCTATCTATTAGCGAACTTATACTGTCTACTCGTTAAATCTAGCAAGATAGTTTCAGCGTCACAAATAGCAGCTTCTATCCTGCTGGCCCCCACATGGTACAATGAGAGCGACGAGCTATCGGTTCGTGTTGAGTTTTCTAATACCAGTCCGTTTGCAGCGGACTCAGCATATTTTGTTGGGGAGCAGAGATTTCTATGGCAGATGTTAGACCTTTGCGTGGCATACGCTATGCGCCCGCGTTGAGATCAGAGATTGCGCGACTAGTTACCCCGCCCTATGATGTTATCAGCCCGCAGGCACAGGCGGCATATTATGAACGGCATCCCTACAATGTGATTCGGCTAGAACTGGGCAAGGAATATGAGGGCGACAATGGCCTCAATAACGTCTATACCCGTGCCGCCGCCACCTATGCGGAATGGCGTAATCAGGGCATTTTGCAGCAAGACGCGGAACCGTCGTATTACCTCTATCAGCAACGCTTCACTCATAACGGTCAGACACGGCTCCGTACCAGTTTGCTGGCGCGCGTGCGCCTGGAGCCGTGGGAGAAGCACGTGATACTGCGCCATGAGCATACGCGCACGAAGGATAAGGCCGACCGTCTGAACCTGTTGCGTGCCTGCGCCACTAATTTCAGCCCGATTATGTGCATGTATGATGACCCGCAAGGACGTATACGCCGCATGCTCAGTGCTTCTGGTGAACATGCTGAGCTACAGTTCCTGGATGATATTGGCGAGGAGCATCGGCTGCATCCCATTACCGATGTACAGCAAATTGCCCTGATCCAGGACTTCTTTTCCCAGCGTCAATTATACATAGCGGACGGTCATCATCGCTACGAGACGGCGCTGGCCTACCGCCAGGAAATATTGGAGCAGCGCCACGAACTGCATCCAGATGACGCGGTGAATTTCGTGCTGATGGCCCTGATTGACCTGGATGATCCAGGTTTGTTAGTCCTGCCGACACATCGCCTTCTCTTTGGGCTGGAGCAGAAGGTGCTGGCGCGACTCTTCTCGTCAGATGTGGAGCGCTACTTTAGCGTGCGGGAGTTGACGGCCATGACGGCGCGTGAGATGGAACTACAACTGGCCGAGGCTGGTCAAGAGCAGACGGCCTTTATTATCAGTGCGCCGCACCGGACGTTGCTGCTGATGCTCAATGAGCGGGGGCAGGAACGTATGCAGGACAGTGGGCATTCGATGGCCTGGAACGAACTGGATGTTGCGGTGGCGCACCAGCTTATTCTGGACGAACTGCTCGGCCTGGGCGCGGAAGCGATGGCGGCGGGCGCACATATTCGTTACAGCCACGATACGGCGGAGACGCTGCAAGCGGTGCGCGACGGCTCGGCGCAGGTGGCGCTGCTGCTCAATGCCACGCGCGTGCGTCAGGTGTGTGCGGTGGCGGATGCCGATGACCAGATGCCGCAAAAGTCTACCTACTTCTATCCCAAGCTCATGACGGGGTTGGTGATGAACCCGTTGTGGTAAGGAGTATGTGCATATGATTATCGTTGTTGGCGCGGGCCTGGCGGGTCTGACCTGCGCCGGAATGCTGGTGGATGCCGGTAAGCAGGTACTAGTGCTGGAGGCCGCCGACCAGGTGGGTGGGCGTGTGCGCACAGACTATCACGAGGACGGCTATCGCCTGGATCGCGGCTTCCAGGTGTTGTTCACGGCCTATGCCGCCGCTGAGCGCCACCTGGACTATAGTCGCTTGAAAATCCGTAAGTTCGACCCCGGCGCGATTATCGTGAAAGACGGCAAGCGTTACGAGGTCGCTGACCCCCTGCGTGAGCCAGATCACCTGCCCGCCAGCCTGCTCAATCCGCTCATCTCGACGCCAGACAAGTTGCGCGTGCTGCGTCTGGTAGCGCAACTACGCGGCCTGACAACGGGCGACATCTTTGCAGGCAAGGCCCAGCCAGATGGGCAAGACGAGACAACAGAGGCATTTTTACGCCGCCAGGGTTTCGGCGAAGGTTTCATCGACAATTTCGCTCGTCCATTCTATGGTGGCATCTTCCTGGATCGCTCGCTTCAGACCAGCGCACGCATGTTCCAGTTCACCTTCAAAATGTTGGCAAGCGGCGATACCGTGCTTCCGGCGGAGGGCATGCAGCGCATTCCTGAACAACTGGCCGCCCACCTGCCCAAAGGAACGGTGCGCTGCCACGCGCGTGTGGAGAAAGTGCTGGTCGAGGATGGCAAAGTGCAGGGCGTCTTGCTGGCGAACGGCGAGAAGATTGAGGCGGAGCAGGTGGTAGTGGCGACAGAGAGTCCCGTTGCCACTACCCTGGTCGATAAGCCTCTGCCCACGCAGGCGGTGAGCAGCACGTGCCTCTACTTCGCGGGCGACGAGCAACTTTACACACAGCGAAAGATCGTGCTGAATGCCAACGCCGACGCCTACGTCAATAACGCAGTGCTGTTGAGCAATATCGCGCCCAGCTATGCGCCACGCCGCAAGCACCTGTTGTCCGCGACGGTGCTAGGCAATCCGCAGGAGGATGACGAGCAGGTGGCGCACAGGGCCATTCAAGAGATGGCACGCTGGTTCCCTGCATATGACCTGAGTCGCTGGCAGCTACTGGCTATCTATCGCATCCCCTTCTCGCAGTTTGCGCAGCCGCCGGGCATCTTTGATCGCCTACCGAACAACCGCACCTCTGTTGATGGTTTGTTCGTTGCAGGCGAGTACACGAAGTCTAGCAGCATCCAGGGAGCCATGCACAGTGGCGAATACGCTGCCCATGCAGTGCTGAAAAGTCTTGTGGGGGTGTGATTCATCACGCCCTGGGCGTGTCTCGGCAAACAAGTGGCGTGTGATGAATCGCACCCCTACGGCATGACCAGCTTCGGTGATGAATTTTTATCATCACGCCCCTGTAGCCCCGATTGAGGCTTTGTGCAGCGTCACGTTGCCGGTGCTGACATCAAGCACAAGCACACTGGTTGGTTTGTTGCTGCTGCTGGGCTGTAAGGGGCCATTATAACTCATGCTGCCGTCGCTGGACTGGACGGGGAGCGCGAAGTCGTTAGCTTTGATCTGGCCGACATTCGTATTGGCGTCGATGATTACGTTGGTGCCGACAGGGAGCGTCACGTCGATATTACCCTGCTCGGTCTGGATGATATAGCTGTTCGGCGCACCGTTCGCGTTGCTTCCGCCTTGAGCGGGTTGTGCTACTGCCAGCGCACCATTGAAGGTCACATTGCCCTCGCCCGTCTCAATGTGCGAACCCAGCGCCAGCACGGCCTGGTTGACCGTGATATTGCCGCTACTGTCTTTCAGTTGCAAATTGCCGCTGACGCCGTTGACCGTGATATTGCCGAGCGGCGCGTTGACCGTCAGGAGGAAGGTGGATTGGGCATTGGCCAGCAGGCCCGCTGGAATGCTGATAGTCACATTGACGGAATCGTTGGTGCCGCGCAGGATGCCGCTGGTGTCGGGCACGCTCGCATCGACCTCTAAAGCGTTGGCGTTGCTCGTCGCGCTTTGTACTACCGTGTTCGTAGCGTTCGCTGGTGCAGTGGAGGAAAAAGGCGCACAGGCGGCTACGGAGGTGCCACTGCTAAGCATGCTGGTCTGCGTTGTCACGGTAATGCGTCCGAATTCCTGGTTGGCGCTACTCTGATTGGCGCTATGGACAACCTTTTCTGTCGTGACTGTTATCGCATTACCCGTGCTACCGGTGCTGGTGGCAGAAGTAGTGTTAATAGTAACGTTGCCAATCTCGTTGCACACCTGGATCTGGCTGAGTGCAGTCAGCAGAAAGCTCTGACTCTGCTGTTGCGTGAAGACCTTCGTACTATCCAGGCCGCCGACACCGCCCAGATTTCCCACCGGCATGACACCCGACAACGACTTGAACGTGAAGAAGACCACAGCAGCGGCGGCTAGCACGGTTAGCACAATGCCCAGGGCGCAACCGGTGATCAGGGCGGGCCAGATGCTACGCCGACGACGCACATGCCGTCCCCGTCGTCGCGGTCGCTGTTGCAGTTGACGACGTTGATAGATATACTCATCCTCTTCGTCATCATACCACTCCTCGCTGTCACTCTCCCAGGAGCGGCGTGTTCTATTGCTGCCTCTATTCATCAGGCCATGGCCTCGCTTTCCCTGTTCGATACATAGTTATACATCATCTGTACTACGCACCAACATAGCCATCGGTTTGTGATTCTATCACATGCGGAATATGTCCTGAGTAGATCGCTTAGGGCATGCTCTGGAGAAGGCTATCAGAACGAAAATGTAAAAGTATCCTTTTCTCAACTCAACTATACTTAATTTAACTTATCTTTAACCTACATCGCAACCTCAACTCTATTGTAACATCATAGAATTTGTACTGGTCAAGTTAAATTTGACCGATTTTAACACAAAGCTTTTGCGGATATTTATTAATGCAGTCGAGGTAGCGGTATACGCAAAAAATTTCTAAGTTGAGCGAGGTTTTTTTCTGAGTCGCTACCGTGAATACGTTAGGAGCTACAAATGACAAAAGTTGATGACGATATCGTCATTATCGGCGCTGGACCATATGGTCTTTCTGTGGCAGCGCACCTGCGTGCAAAAGGCAGGGGGGTTCGCGTCTTTGGCAAACCAATGGAACTCTGGAAGAGTATGCCTGGGGGCCTCTTCCTCAAATCGATCTGGAGTGCATCTTCCCTCTCAGACCCTGCTGGAACCTATACCCTTGAGCAGTATGTCAAAGAGACAGGTGCAGCAAAGCTGGAACCTATTCCGCTGGGTTTCTTCCTCAACTATGCGGACTGGTTTCAGCGCCATGCTGTTCCTGATATCGACCTGACTTATATTCGAGATGTAGCCACCGATGGACAGGTTTTTCACCTCGATCTGGCCGATGGACACTCGCTGAGAGCCAGAAAGGTAGTGGTCGCAGTCGGTATTGCTGGCTTTGTTTATGTCCCGGAGTTTGCCAGAGACTTGCCGCCAGAACTGGTTTCGCATACCTCATCGCTGCTTGATTTAACCCGCTTTAAGGGTATGCAGGTGGCGATGGTAGGCAATGGACAGAGCGCACTGGAATATGCTGCCATGTTACATGAGGCCGGAGCTTCAGTCGAGCTGATCTCTCGTCATACAGTTCGCTGGCATAGCAAGATACTCTATGACTATACAGGCCCGGCCAGACACATCTTTTATCCTCCTGGTGATGTTGGCCCGCCAGGAATCAACTGGTTGGTAGCCTTCCCCACCATCTATCGGCGCTTGCCCGCCTCCATTAAAGCTCCGGTTCACAGGCGTGCGGTGTTACCCGGTGGGGCAAAGTGGTTGCGACCGCGTGTAGAGGGAAAGATACGCCTGACTGAAAATACCCATGTCGTCAAAGCGGTGGCACAAGGGCAAGGGGTATGTCTTGAGCTAAGCGATGGGACATACCGCGAGGTGGATCATCTCTGCCTGGGTACGGGCTACAGGCCGAGTTTGGAGAGGCTGACCTGTCTTGATGATGCGTTGCGTCAGCGCGTGTGTACCCATGAAGGTTTTCCTGTGTTACAAGGAGGCTTCGAGTCTTCTGTTCCTGGCCTCTACTTCGTTGGGGCTTTAGCCGGAGATACCTTTGGGCCAACATGTCGCTTTATCTCCGGTTCAAAAGCGACTGCCAGTCTGGTAGCCCGCCATCTTACACAGACGGCCTGAGAAGCGGTGCTGATCTGTAGCATTAGATAGCGAGAGGAGCATCTGATGGTACTTTCTCTGGCAGGAACTGCCTTCCCAACTGGTCTCTATGCCGCCAATACTCTTGAATGCTTCTGGCACTTGTTGGCAGAACCCCAGGTGTCACCTGCCGAATGGGAGGAAGCCGCGACTGATGCGGCTTCTCTCCTGCCCCAGGGTATCATTCCGCCTGATGGTGGTAGCGAGCAGATCCTTACTAACGTGTTTGGGGAAATACTGTTTGGCACTCAACGCTGGCAGTTGAGTCGTAGCAAACAGCTCTATTATCGCGTGAAGCCCTACTTCCCCCGACCACTGGCTATTCTCCTGCGCCAGTTCTATCGTCGTAAACAAGAGCAGGCATTTGTGCTGGGCTGGCCGTTGGAGGATCGCTACGTTCGTTTCCAGATGCAGTGCATCGCTAACCTGCTGCGCATGCGAGGTATGGACACCCTGCCCTTTTTACATTTCTGGCCCGATCATCACCGCTTTGCGCTGGTGTTAACGCACGATATTGAGGAGGAGCGGGGTGCTGCCTTCGTAGAGCAGGTCGCCGATCTGGAGGAAGAACTGGGCTTTCGTTCGGTCTTTAATTTTGTGCCAGAGCGGTATCCTATCGATCAGGGACTTCAGGCCGCGTTGCGTGCGCGTGGCTTTGAAGTGGGTATTCATGGCCTGAAACACGATGGCAAGCTCTTTGCTTCCAGGCAAGCGTTTGAACAGCGGGCCGCAAAGATCAATGGCTATCTACATCAATGGCAGGCCGTCGGGTTCCGCACACCTTACATGCATCGTCACCCGGAATGGTTGCAGGCGCTCGACGTAGAGTATGATCTTTCCTTTTTCGATACCGATCCCTACGAACCCCAGGCCGGTGGCACGATGAGCATCTGGCCTTTCATGCTGGGTGCATTTGTGGAACTACCCTATACGCTGGTGCAGGATCATACGCTGACAGCCATTCTCAAGCAGACCTCGCCGCGTCTGTGGTTGGAGAAAGTGGACTTTCTCGAACGCTCGTGTGGCATGGCGCTGGTCAATGTCCATCCCGACTATTTGCGCAAATCCACGAATTTTGCCCTCTATCGCGATTTCTTGCTGACAGTGAAACAGAAGTACACCTACTGGCATGCGCTACCACGTAGCGTAGCCCAGTGGTGGCGACAACGTTCAACCTTCAAGCCGGAACTGCGGCAAGGAACGTGGAATCTGGCCGATCTGTCCGGTGCGACTATGGCCCGGCTTGTGCTAGAGGCAACAGGGGCAGTGTCTATACGCTGTGAAGAAACGCCTCTTAAGACTGTACATGAGGAGAAGCAGTCATTCATAGAGTCGATAGTACGAGAGCCAGAGGCGGAGTTTCCCACAGAAGGAGTGGGGGCGGTGATCCTCGGCGGCGATTATCAGGGTTTAGGGATCGCTCAGAGTCTTGGTCGGAAAGGTATTCCTATATGTATCATCGATGATGAATTCTCTATTGCTCGTTTTTCACGATATGTGACTTATAATGTTCGTGTACCGAATTTGCGTGATGAATGCAGGACGATAGAGGCAGTGCTGGGTGTGGGGAAACAGCTGAAGCTTGATGGATGGGTTCTCTATCCGACCCGCGACGAGACGGTGGCGGCGTTCTCACGCCATCGAGCCGAACTGATGACCAGGTTCAGAGTACCCACACCGGCGTGGAACGCAGTGCGATGGGCATGGGACAAACGCAACACCTATCGTCTGGCACAAGAGTTGGGGATTCCTACGCCGCGCACATGGTATCCGCGCACAGGTGAGGAAGTAGCGGCGATAGATGCCGCACTGCCACTGGTGATCAAACCGGCGATCAAGGAGCATTTTATTTATGCCACGAAGGCCAAAGCCTGGCGTGCTGATAGCCGTGCAGAGCTGGTTCAACGCTTTCAGCAGGCGCTGGAGCTGGTCGGAGATGAGGAAATCATGATTCAAGAGCTGGTGCCGGGCGATGGGCAGCAACAGTTTTCCTATTGCGCGTTCTTCAAAGAAGGACAAGCCAGGGGCAGTATGACCTGTTGCCGCCGCCGCCAGCATCCGGCAGAGTTTGGCCGTTCCAGCACATTTGTAGAGACTGTAGACTTGCCGATCATCGCGGAGTATTCGGAGCGTTTTCTGAAGGCCATTGATTACTACGGGCTGGTCGAGATCGAATACAAGCGTGATCTGCGTGATGGACAGTACAAACTGCTGGACTTTAATGCGCGCACCTGGGGCTACCATTCGCTGGGACAGAGCGCGGGTGTGGATTTCCCCTATCTGCTGTTCACCGACCAGCTTGGCGGAAGTGTTGAGCCTGTGCAAGCTCGTGCCGGTGTCAGGTGGATGCGCTTTGTCACCGATCTACCAACTGAAGTCTTGGAGATTTTCAAAGGCGCACATAACTGGCAAGATTATGTACATTCGCTCAAAGGCATCCAGAAAGAGTCGGTCTTTAGCCGCGATGATCTCATGCCAGGGCTGATAGAGCTATTGCTGGTGCCTTATCTGTATATAAAGCGCGGTTTCTGAAGAGGGCGACATCTATCGTTTATCGCCTATGTACTACCCGCATCCCCTGAGGCAGTTGGAGAAATACCTCGTAGCAGGGTGGCTGGCGAATTGCGAGCCATCCTGCAAGACCTTTTCAACTAATCGGTGGACACGCTATAATAAGTGCAACTACTTTTTGGATTGTATGGCTCGTCGGGTAGGAGCATAGGAAAATGGCGGAATTACAACCGTTTCTGGTGCGCTTCTGGGGCGTGCGGGGCAGCTATCCCACGCCGGGGAAGCATACCGTGCGGCATGGGGGCAATACGTCCTGCCTGGAGGTCCAGGTTGGCGGTCACATACTCATCTTTGACGCTGGCAGCGGCATTATTCGTCTGGGTGATGTGTTGATGCAGGGTATACAGAGTGCGCAGAATGGGCAACATGCACAAGATCACAACTTGCATCTGGCACTCTTTATCACGCATGGCCATGGAGACCACCTGGTTGGTTTTCCATTCTTTGCTCCTCTTTTCTCACCATCTACTCACCTCCATCTCTTCGGGCCGCAACTGGCCGGGCAAACTATCGAGCAACTTGTAACCCCACTGATGTCTCCACCGTATTTTCCGGTAGACATACGATGCCTGCCTTCGCGCCGTATCTACCATACCATCACAAGCAACCAGTGTATCTACTGGCAAAATGGCATGACCGAACCAACGATTATGAAGAATGGATCACAGGCTGTGCCAGAACAGGATGCGATGCGCGTTTCCGTCAACGCCTGGTTTACCAATAGCCATCCGCAGAACGGCGCACTCATCTATCGCATTGAATACGCGCAACGCAGCGTGGTCTATGCTACTGATGTCGAATGGCGCAAGGGTTGCGATGAGCGCTTTCTTTCTTTTATTAAAGGGGCAGATGTCTTGATACATGACGCCCAATATACGACGCCTGATTATCAGCAGAATAAACAGGGTTTTGGGCACAGCACCGTCGCCATGGCGGTCGAGGCGGCGCGGCAAGCCCAGGTCGGGATGCTGGTACTGTTCCATCACGAACCGACCTATGATGATGAACGGCTTGACCAGATGGAGATGGAGGCGCGCAGCGTATTTCCGCGTAGCTATTCCGCCTATGAAGGTATGGAGATTGATTTGCTAGCACGAACCATAAAGCGAGGCTCTTGATGTTATATATTAACGTGCTGCTGGCACTGATGATTATTGTCTCTTTTCTTGGGGCGATTGTACTGCACGAGTTGGGCCATGTCCTCGTGGCCGCCTGGCTGGGTGATCACACCGCGCAGGCCGAGGGGCGGCAAACGCTCAGCCTGAGCGCGCATCTCGACCCGGTTGGCACGCTGATGTGTGTGCTACTGGCCTTCCAGCCCATCTTAGGCGTGGGTTTTGGCTGGGGCAAGCCGGTCAAGCCCGACCCCTGGAAGATGCGTGTGGGCGCAAACGCCGGCGTACTGATTGTTGCCTGGGGTGGTATGCTCTTCAGCCTGCTCATTGGCTTGCTGGTGAGTGTTCTGATTCGCTTCATCGCGCCATATATGATGCAGAATGTTATACTGACGCACATTTTGCAACTCATCCTGGTGTTTGCGATTGTCAATATCTCGTTGACGCTGTTCAACTTGCTGCCTATCTATCCGCTCGATGGCTATCAGATTGTCTACGCGCTGTTACCCAGTCGGCAAGCAGCACAGTTTGCCCGGTCGGCCCCTTATGGCCCCTTCATCATTCTGGCGCTGTTCTTTTTCCTGCCCTTCCTGGCGCGACTGGCCGGTCTGGGGGGGTTCCCGCTCTTTGAGTTGCCCTCGTACATTCTCTTAGGGGCGCAGAGCCTTGTCTCCCTGGCCCTGGGGCCGACGCACTTCGCCAATAACTTCTTGTTTGTCTCAATTCTTTATGGGCAGCATTAATCAGTTGATACAGCGGAAACAGAATGAGGCATGTAGAGCGAGAGTGGTGCTGCTGGCTTTGGGCAGGCGAGTTGGTCAGGCTGGTCGGCAGATGTTCTACCGTCTCGATCAGGTGCGGCAGCAACTGGGGTTCGTTGCACCACTCACGCCCGCCGAGATGGATGAAGTAGCACACTGGCTACCGGCGGCGGCGCTGGCCTTGTTTCGCAGTATGTCATGCGCGGATCAACGCCATAGCCTGCGTGTCTATCGTGGCCTGATAGCGCGTGGCTGTGCCGAGGCCGATATGCTAGCGGCGGCGTTGCTGCACGATGTCGGCAAGGCTGAGGGGCGCGTACCGTTCTGGACTCGTCCAGCTATTGTCATCGGCAAAAAGTGCGCTCCACGCCTGCTGACGAGGCTGGCGCTACCCCCTCATATACTGGATAAAAGCAGCATTCCGCGCTGGCGGCGCTCGCTGAGCTACGCATGGTATCATGCCGAGATGGGGGCGCTGCTGGCTGCGCGCGCTGGCCTCTCTGAGCGAGCCATTCTCTATATTCGTACCCACCACCAGCCACACGGCCCCGCCGCGCTATTACATGAGGTGGACGAGGTTTCATGATATGCTACAGCAAGATCAAGGGACTCCTTTGGCTGAATTGACTATTACAAAGCAGGAAGAACAACAACCTGAGCAGACGCGCTATGTCGTGCATCTCCCTGTCTTTGAAGGGCCACTTGATCTGCTGCTGCATCTGATCGAGAAGCGCCAGATGGAGATCACGACTATCTCCCTGGTCGCGGTCACGGATCAGTACCTGGCCTACCTGCGCCGCTGGGAGGAGGAGGCGCTGCCGCTGGCGAATATGGCGGCCTTTGTCTCGATTGCCGCGCGTTTATTGTTCATTAAATCGCAGAGCCTGTTGCCTCACAATACGACAAAGGAGGAGGGGAACGCGGAGACGGAGAGCGCCGCTGTGATGGCCGAGGAGTTGCAACGTCATTTGATCGAATACAAGCTGGTCAAAGAGATTGCGCAGCATCTGCGACGACGCGAGGAGCAGGGTTTGCAGAGCTTCGCCCGTTCCGCGCCGCTGGCAAATGTGGAGGCGCAACTGTCCTGGACGCCGCCGCGCCTGGTCGGTTTAGAGGTGCAGTCGCTCGCGCAGGCTTTTCAGCGCCTGCTGGAGTTGCAGGCAAAAGACGCCGAGCGGGGCAGCGACCTCATGCCGGTCGCCAGGGTGCGTGTCAGCGAGCGTATGGCCGAGATCATCAGCCATTTGCAAGAGCGCGAAACCGTCCTGCTGAGCGACGTTTTGGCCAATGAACACTCACGCCTCGTTATCATTGTGACCTTTCTGGCCGTGCTGGAACTCTGGAAATGGGAGCGCATCGCTGTGCGACAGGATGAACTAATGGGGCCAATTCTGCTAACGCGCGGCGAAAAATGGGCCGAGCCGCTCGACGTGTTGCACCCCGAACTGGACGATTGATGATGTTACAATGCAAGCGCACTCTCCACGCATCCTGCAAGAGATGGACAGGAATCCCTGCCAGGTCAGAATCTTGACAAAGATGGACTCAAGTTTTATACTAAAGAAACGATAAAACTTATTTCTTCCTTGCGTCCTTCGAGCGAGGGGAAAGTATGCCTGATACACTCGTAGTGAGTAAGGAGATAAATTGTGATGGAAGAGTCGAAAGAAATGTCTACTGAACAGAAAGCACAACAAGAACAACGGGCTTCACAAGAGCAGGTGGAGCAGCCTGACAATGCGCTCGCGGCTGCCGAGGCTCGTATCGCCGAGTTAGAGGACCAGTTGGCAAAGGCATTGCAGGAGGCTTCTGATAACTGGAATAAGTATCTGCGTGAGCGCGCGGAGATGGAAAACTTTCGCAAGCGTCAGGAGCGCGTGCTGGCCGACCGCGTGCTGAACCAGAAAAAGGCTTTTATTCAGAAGCTGCTCGGCGTGATGGATAACGTCGAGCGGGCGCTGGTCTACCAGGATACGCTGGATCGCCAGGGCTTGCAGCAGGCGTTACGGATGGTGCAGTGGCAGATGAACGAGGTCATGCGCAGCGAGGGCATCACGCCGGTGCCTACCGTTGGTCAGGCTTTTAACCCCTATCTGCACGAGGCCATCGAGGCCGTCGAGGATAGCGATCAGCCGGAGGGAACGATTGTCGAGGAGGTTCTCAAGGGCTATACCCTCGGCGATGAGACACTGCGTCCTGCCCGCGTGAAGGTGAGTACAGGTAAGGTGAATAACAAGGAAAGCTAGTTTTCCGGCTGGCCGTCGGTTGTCTCCAGGAGGCCAGAAAGGCTCAAAAAGAAGAGGGGCAGGAACATGGAATACAAAGATTACTATAAAATCCTGGGGGTTGAGCGTAGTGCCAGTGCGGATGACATCAAAAAAGCCTTCCGCAAATTAGCGCGTAAATATCACCCTGATGTCAACCCAGGTGACAAAAAGTCGGAAGCAAAGTTTAAAGAAATTAACGAAGCTTACGAGGTACTCTCCGACCCGGAGAAGCGCAAGCGCTATGATACGTTAGGGCCGAACTGGCAGGAGCAGTTTGGGCCGAGCGCCAATGGGGCGTGGCGTACCTACAACTTTGGCGGGCGCGCAGCGAATCAGGGCTTTGACTTTGATCCGACCGGTTCCGGCTTCTCGGACTTCTTTGAGATGCTGTTCGGGCGAGCCGGTATGGCTCGTGGCGGCACCGGCAGCGCGGGCATGCGCAGTGATTTCCGTCGCCGCGCGGGCGATGACATTGAGCAGCCGGTTGAGATCACCTTCCAGGAAGCCTATACCGGTGCCACGCGCACGTTCAATATTCAATCCAGCGAGGTCTGCCCGTCGTGTCAGGGCACCGGCGAGCTGAATAATCGCCTCTGCTCAACCTGTGATGGGAGTGGCGCTGTGCCGCGCAACAAACGTATCCAGGTCAAGATACCGGCGGGTGTGGATAATGGTTCCAAGATTCGTGTCGCGGGCGAGGGCCAGCCCGGTATCGGTGGTGGCCCTCGCGGCGACCTCTACCTGGTCATCAGCGTTAAGCCAGATGCTGTCTTTGAGCGCAAGGGCGATGATCTCTATGAGGATGTGGATGTAGAACTGGTCACGGCCATGCTGGGCGGCGAGGTGCCAGTCCCTCTGCCGGATGGAAAGAAACTGCTTTTAACCATCCCGCCGGAGACGCAGAATGGGCGCGTCTTCCGCCTGGCCGGAAAAGGTATGCCGCGCTTGCGTGGCGAAGGGAGTGGCAACCTCTACGCGCGCGTGCGCGTCGTCCTTCCCACCCATCTCACCGCGAAAGAACGCGCGCTGTTTGAGGAACTGGCTCGCATGCGCGGGGTCGGTGTAGCCTAGTAGGGAGAAAGGAGCGCTAGCTATGCCTGGAAAAAGCGATGGAGCGTGGTATGTAATCAGCATCGCGGCAGAACGCGCCGACGTGCATGAGCAGACATTGCGCCATTACGAGCGCCTGGGCTTGATCTCGCCCGCGCGCAAAGGGGATAGCCCGCACAGCCCTCGTCTCTACTCTGATCGAGATATTGAGCGAGTGATTCAGATTCGCCGCCTCATGCGCGACCTGGGTGTCAATCTGGCGGGCGTCGAGGCCATTCTGCACATGAAAGATCGTATGGAGCAGATGCAGGCCGAGCTTGAACAGCAAATGGCCGAGATGCGCGCACAACACGAGGCTGAGACGCGCCGTCTCAAGGAGATCATCGAGCGATTACAGCGTAACGCTTCCTCGCTTCCACAATAACATAAAGGGGGTTGACCACATGCATATGGTCAACCCCCTTTATCGCCTTACTCACCCGCACTGGCACCGATAACGAAGGCATCGACGGCATTCAGCTTGCCACGCCAGTAGGGCAATTTGATCTGGTGACCGCCACTGATGATGGTTACGTCGCGCATATGGGCGTAACGATACATCACTGGTAGCCCCTCTGGCCCGATGTCTGGCTGGTCGGCAGGTGGGATCAGACCTGTATAGTACTCGCGTAGAAAGTCCGCTGTCTCTGGGGCCTGTTGCCGGTACTGCTCTTCATGCAGATCAATGTAAAACTGCGCGTAGGCCCGTGTGCTGACCAGCACGCCGAAGATCAGCAGACCGTGCATCTGGAGCATGATCTCGACCTCACCATCCTGCTGCTCTACCAGCCGTACCCAGCCTTGCAGGGCAATATCCTGCGCCTCATAATCTCTTAACCATAAGTTGCGCCGCTCGACGCGCGTGATAGGGCGAAATGCCTGCTCACTCGTGTTCTCCGCTTCCTGTGCTCTTCTCTGCTCTGCCTTATCTGCCATCTGCATCTACTCCCGACTTGTATAATTTAGTCGCATTGTAGCATAGCCGTCCAGAACTTACGGGAAGGAAGGCCAGCCGTTCCCGGTGGGCCACGTTACGCCAGGAATGCCGGGGATGGTGATCTGCTGCGGCAAAGGCGGTGGCATTGGCACTGGCGGCCCTGGATTGGGCGGATTCGTCGGATTGCAGTTCTCACCACAGGGTGGGTTGGTGGGCCGGGGCGGCACGTAGGTCGGGCCGTAGATCGTAGGCATTGTACCATCGATAAACCAGTCGCTCACTGTTGGTTCTCCTGGGTACGGCAGCAGTCCGTTTAGCGCGGAGACAGTGCCGATATGCACATCAGATGGTCGGGGGAAATCATCCGGCGGATAGTTGTAGTGGTGGGAAGCGTACTCCATCACATCATGCCAGATGGGGCCAGCACCGGTAATACCGATGACATTGTTCATGATGCTATTGTCGCTGTTACCGGCCCAGACACCGGCCACAATATACGGTGTGTAGCCCAGCGTCCAGTTGTCGCGGAAACTGTCGGTCGTGCCGGTCTTGGCGGCGGCGGGCCGATCCAGTTCAAGCGGGTTGCCCGGCCCGAACTCGTGATAGCGTGCCGTCTTATCGGAGAGCATACTATTAATTAAGAAAGCCACCTCTGGACTGATGGCGCGCACGCCCCGCTCCTTTGCCGGATTAAATCTGTACATGACCTGCCCAACATTGTTGGTGATCTCCAGCACCGAGACAATTGGCATGCGTACCCCCTGATTGGCAAAGGTGGCATAGGCGCTGGTCAGGTGCAGTAGCGAAACCTCTGTTGAGCCAATGGCCATCGAGGGGCCGAGACTTGAAAGCGGCTTGCTGGCGACTTCAGTCAGGCCGAGGCGCGCTGCCATGTTCAGCACGTTGGGGATGCCGACGTACTCGATAGTGTCGATGGCCGGGATGTTGAAGGAGTTGGCAACAGCCGTGCGAATCGTCATGGGGTAGCCAGTATGGAAGGTACCATCGTAGTTCTGTGGCGTGTAGTAAGGTGGTTGCAGGTTGCCAGGATAGATGGTTTTGTGATCGGGTACAATCATAGCCGGATACCAGCCCATCTCAAAGGCGGTAGCGTAGACGACCGGCTTAAACGATGAGCCGGGCTGACGCAGAGCCAGCGCTGCGTTAAACTGGCCCTGCATCTGTGGTGTGTTCATGTTGTAGTTCGCGCTGCCATCCATCGCCAGAATCTCGCCTGTAGCGGGATTCATCATCACCACCGCCGCGTTGTTGACGTTGTTGGTCTGGTAGAGCGGCCCATAGTAGCCAAAGTAGGAGTCGTATTGTGGCTTGTAGAGATGATTATAGACGCTCTGTTCGACATATTGTTCCAGCGTGAGATCCAGTGAGGTGTAGATGCTATAGCCGCCGGTGAGCAGGTTTTGTGCGCCTAAAAGTGGCACCAGTACCTGGTCGATGACGTACTCAACAAAGTGCGGAGCCAGCATGTGATGGGTGGCCGAATAGGGTCGGAAGGTCATTTTGGCCGCCTCGGCCTTGGCCTGTGCTTCCTGCTGGCGTGTAATCATGCCCAGACTGACCATATTGTCCAGCACGACCGCCTGACGCGCCAGTGCTGCTGCCTTATTCACCGTCGGATTATAGTAGGAAGGGCTTTGCGGCAGACCGGCCAGTAGTGAGGCTTGTGCCAGATCGAGTTGCGCAGCGGCGGGCACACAGGCTTTGGCAGTACATCTGGGTTGCAACCCCATGTAGTCCTCGGCTGCTGCCTCAATGCCGTAGTTCAGATCGCCGTAGTACACGGTGTTGAGATACATCTCCATAATCTTCCACTTGGGATATTGCTGCGTCAACCCCAGCGCCAGTATGGCCTCTTCACTCTTCACTTGAATGGTACGCGGTTCGCCGAGGAATAACTGGTTCTTGATGAGCTGTTGCGTGATCGTGCTGGCCCCCTCGACGATCTGGTGGCTCTCCAGATCGGTGATGGCGGCGCGAACAATGCCAGAAACAGAGATGCCGTTGTTCGTCCAGAATGTATGATCTTCGGCTGCCACAGTGGCCTGCACCATCACCGGCGCAATATCCTGATAGTTGACATATGTGCGGCGTCCGTGATTATTCTGATTGCTATAGAGTTCGTAAAGTAACTTACCGTTACGGTCATAGATGCGTGTGGTCTGAAAAAGAGAGTGGGTTGCAATGCCATTTAGAACAGGCAACTGTGATTGATAGTAGGCGTATGCCGCTCCGAGCGAGCCGGTGAAAAGTGTAAGTAGCACCAGCAATACAGCGACGACTATTTGTAATAACCGTGAACTGGCGCGCCGGTACTTGCGTGTAATGCGCAGGTGGCGCAGCAATTTTCGGTTTAACCGCATGCGCCGCAGCAGGAGTACATGCGTTGCAAACCTATCGCTGGTCGTGGGTGGGCGCGTGGCGTGGATGGGCGCGATGGCCTGGAGTTGCTGATTCGGTTGCACGAGCAGTGCCCTGGGCGGTGAAGCTCCTGCTGGCTTCTGCTCATGCGAAATATCTGGCGATAGTGGATCATTAGCCTTATCTGTTGGCAGGTCTTTCTCCATAAGACAATCCTTATATCCTGTTTGAGAAACATAATTAAAGAAAGTACAGAGTAGCGAGAGATTGCACCGAGAAGATATACGCTTGCTCTCATTATAACGTATATTGGCGCTACTTTGTTTCCAGAACATTCCGCGACTGCCTTGCGTGAAAGCCGTATCAGGATAGGGTGTTTCGACCTCTACAACTCTTATCAGAGGGGGACGTATAACTAAGTAGCGGTTCCACGAGGCTGGAACCTATATTTGTACAAAGACGCAAGATAGGGTACAATGCACTTGAGATATGTGACTCATTAGCATGTATTTCTGTGCTTATTCTGTGAAAAAATAAAAGTGTTGGAAATGTCTATGTCGGATAGGATCGGGGTTCATGATGAGTCGGACCTGACAGATATGCGCGTGTTGCGCACTTTGTTGGCCGAACACAATATGCGCCCTCATAAAGCGTTTGGACAGAATTTTCTGGTTGATCGCGGCGTTCTGCAAAAAGTAGTTGAGGCGGCGGAAATCAGCCCCACCGATGCGATTCTGGAGGTGGGCGCGGGTACCGGCGTGCTGACGCGGGAACTGGCAAAGCGGGCGCGGCGTGTCGTCGCCGTCGAATTAGAGCGCGACATGCTTACACTGCTGGCGCACACCACAGGCCACTATCCTAATGTCGAACGTATCGCGGGCAACCTGCTCTATGTTGATCCAGGCCGGATTTTTGGTGAGGAAGCCTATAAACTGGTGGCAAATATTCCCTACTATATTACCGCGCCGACCTTTCGCCATTTTCTGGAACAGCCGAATCCGCCGCGTCTCATCGTGGTCATGGTACAGTTAGAGGTAGCGCAGCGCATCGTCGCCCAGCCAGGCGATCTCAGCCTGCTGGCAATCAGCGTGCAATTCTATAGTCGTCCGCAGATCATTGCCCGTGTACCGGCAACGGCCTTTTATCCCGCGCCGAAGGTCGATTCGGCGATCTTACGTCTTGAGGTCAATTCAAATCCACCATTGCGGGCCGAAGAGCGCGCCAGTTTCTTTAAACTGGTACAGGCCGGTTTCTCCGAGCGGCGTAAACAGTTGCACAATGCGCTAACGCATGGTATGCATCGCAAGAACGAAGAAGTGAAAGGCTGGCTGGCCGCCGCTGCTATCGATCCCAGTCGGCGGGCCGAGACGCTCACTATCGAAGAATGGTTACGGCTCTGGGAGGCAAGCAGAGCATGACAGCGCAGGAGCTTTATTGTGATAATTGTGGAGCCGCCAATCCGGCAACGGCGCGCTTTTGTCAATATTGTGCGGAACCACTGCCTTTTTCTCATCAAACCGGTACCTTGCCGGGACAAACACTGCTGAAGAATCGCTATCAACTGGATCGCCTGATCGGCCAGGGCGGCATGGGTGCCGTCTATAGAGGCATCGATACCGAGTTTAATAATCGCGTCGTGGCCATCAAGGAGATGAGCCGCGCCGGTCTGACGCAGGCCCGCATTCAGGAGGCCGAGGAAGCCTTTCAGCGCGAGGCCAATATTCTAACCAGTCTGCTTCATCCCAATCTGCCGCGCATCTACGATAGCTTTACCGAGGGAGAACGTTCCTATCTGGTGATGGACTTTATCGAGGGCGAGACGCTGGAAGATTACCTGGAACATTCCGGTGGTGGGCCGCTACCATTAGAGCAGGTGTTGAAATGGGGCGAAGAACTGTGCGATGTGCTGAGCTATCTGCACGACCACCAGCCACCGATTATCTTCCGCGACCTCAAACCCTCTAACGTCATGATCGATAAGCGCGGCCATATCTTCCTGATCGACTTCGGCATTGCGCGCATCTTCAAGCCGGGCAAGCAGCATGATACTGTCGCGCTCGGCTCGCCGGGCTTTGCCGCGCCCGAACAGTATGGTAAGGCGCAGAGTACGCCGCGCTCGGACATCTACAGTCTCGGCGCGCTGCTGCATTGCTTGCTGACCGGTGTCGATCCCAGCGAACAGCCATTCTTTTTTCGCCCTATCTCGCAGCTCAATCCCAATGTGCCGTTAGAATTGGAGGCGTTGATCCAGCAAATGCTGGAGATGGACGTGGATCGTCGCCCGGCCAGTATGCACGCAGTAGCCGATGCTCTACGTCAGATTGAGCGTCAGCTTAGTAATGGCACGCTGACGCTGACACAGACGACTGGCCCGATTGCCAGTGTCAGTGGCACTATTCCGTTCAGCCAGCCAAAAGATCAGAGTACAATGCTGCTGCAAGACGCCTACGCTCTCTATACGCAGAAACGGGTACGCGAGGCGCTGAATGCCTATGATCGCGCACTCAAACTGGATAGCAAAAACGCGCAGGCGTGGCAGGGGCGTGGTCTGACACAGGCAATGGGCGGGATGCATAACGAGGCGCTGCAATCCTTTGAGCGTGCGCTGCAAATCGATAAGACGCTGACAACCTCATGGAACGGCAAAGGCACGGCGCTCTCCATCTTGCATCGCCATCGTGACGCCCTCGATGCCTTTGAACACGCACTGCTACTGGAACCGGATAACGCCTTTGCCTGGAACGGTAAAGGGGCGGCCCTGAGCGCGCTCAATCAGCCGGAGATGGCCCTGAATGCTTTCGAGCAGGCCCTGCACCATGATCCGTACATGGCGCAAGCGTGGAGCAACAAGGGACTTGTTTTGCGGCAATTGAAACGCTACAGTGAAGCCTTGCGTGCCTTCGAGCAGGCGCTTTCGCTCGAACGCAATAGTCCCGCGTATTGGAATGGCAAGGGCTTAGTGCTATACGATATGGGGCGTTTACAGGAAGCTGAAAAGGCATTTCAAGAAGCTGTTAACCGCGATGGGCGTTTCGCCCCTGCGTGGTATGGTCTGGGCAATGTGCATTACGCGCAACAAAAGTTTGAAGACGCGGTAGAGGCATATGATCGTGCGTTGCAATGTGACCCGCGCTTCGTGCGTGCCTGGGACAAGCGAGGCAACGCCTTAACCGATTTACAGCGTTTCACGAAAGCGCTGGCCTCATACGACGAGGCATTGCGTCTCGACCCACGTTTTGCTCCCGCCTGGAATGGTAAGGCCAACGTGCTGTGTCAATTGGGCCGCTATCAGGAGGCGCTGGACGCTTATAACCGTGCGTTAGCTATCAATGCCAACGCGCCCGTAACGTGGAACGGCCTCGGCAACGTGTACTTTTACCTGCATGATTACACGCGCGCGCTGGATGCCTATGATCGCGCGCTCAAACTCTATCCGCGCATGGCCTCAGCGTGGTACAACAAGTCGCTGGTGCTGCTGCAACTGCGGCGCTACCAGGAGGCCTTGCAGGCAGCGGAAGAGGCCATCCGCCTCGCTCCCAACGACCCCGACAACTGGCGGCGCAAAGCCGAAGCCCTGCGCAAGCTCTCGCGCCGCAAAGACGCTCGCGCCGCCGAGGCTGAAGTTGCTCGCCTGCAAGGGCGGGCGTAACGGACAATTATTGTCCGTAGCCCCTTGCTATGGTTAAGATTTTAGAAACAATAATCATCATTGAGCATTGCAGCAGTTCGTTGCTAGAGGGGTTTTGAGAAAAGAACTTTTTTCCCGTTCCCTGAAATATATTGCACATATAGAAAGGGTTGGGTGCAAGAATATTTCATATAGTCAAAATTTTGCGAATTGTTTGTGATTGGAAACAACCCCCTTCCCCGTAGGGGCGTGATTCATCACGCCCTGGTGGCCCGTCGAGCCGTTGCCAGCCGTTGCCAGGGCGTGATGAATCACGCCCCTACGGGGTCGTCGATCTCGATGGGGAAAAATTTATATAGTCAAAATTTTGCGAATTGTTTGTGATTGGAAATAACCCCCTTCTCCGTAGGGGCGTGATTCATCACGCCCTGGTGGCCCATCGAGCCGTTGCCAGCCGTTGCCAGGGCGTGATGAATCACGCCCCTACGGGGGCGTCGATCTCGATGGGGAAAAATTCATCATCACGCCCTGGTGGCCCATCGAGCCGTTGCCAGCCGTTGCCAGGGCGTGATGAATCACGCCCCTACGGAGTCGTCGATCTTGATGGGGAAAAATTCATCATCACGCCCTGGTGGCCCGTCGATCCACTCCCAGGGCGTGATGAATCACGCCCCTACGGAGTCGTCGATCTCGATGGGGAAAAATTCATCATCGCGCCCTGGTGGCCCGTCGAGCCGTTGCCAGCCGTTGCCAGGGCGTGATGAATCACGCCCCTACGGGGTGTCGGATTCGGCTTCCAGCCACTGTTAGACTGCTATTTGCCCGCGAAATGGCCGGGGCGCTTCTCGATATAGGCGGCGAGGCCCTCTTTGGCGTCTTCGCTCTGGAAGCAGAGTTGCTGTAGCTCGCGTTCGAGCGCCAGAGCCTCGGAGAAGGCGATTTCGGAGCCGGACTGCACCGAACGCTTGATGCGACCAACTGTTTTAGAGGCGCGATTGGGTGGGCAGAAGCTCTTCGCGTACTCCATGACCTTCTCCCAGTAGCCCTCAGGCTCGTAGATGTAGTTAATCAGGCCAAGCTCCTGCGCCTGCTCGAAGCTGATCAGCTTGCCCTCGGTCATCATCTCGATGGCCTTGTTCTTGGGCAGGGCACGGGCCAACCGCTGTGTGCCGCCTGTGCCGGGGAGAACGCCCAGGTTGATCTCCGGCAGGCCAATCTTGCCCGCGTTGCGACGCGCGATGCGGATGTCGCAGGCCAGCGCGATCTCTAAGCCGCCGCCGACGGTATGCCCGTTCAACGCGGCAATGACCAGCTTGGGTGTCTGCTCCAGGCGTGTCAGCGTCTCGTTGGCGTGCAGGCAGAAATAGTATTTGAAGGTGGACGTGACGCTGTTCAGCATACTGATCTCAGCGCCTGCGCAGAAGAATTTCTCGCCCATGCCACGAATGACGATCACATGCACATTGTCATCGAAACGCGCTTGCAGGATGGCTTCGTCGAGTTGCCGCATCATCTCGTAGCTGTATGTATTCGCCGGTGGGTTCGTCAGTTCAATGACGGCAATGCCCTCGGTTGTGCTATAGTTGACAAGAGTTTTCTGAGAGGTCATGGTCATAGTTGGCCTTCCTTTCGTGCTGTATAGTCGTTCAGCACATCATCATCCTTGATACGCTCAAAAGGGGTGTGACAACAATTACAATAGTACTGCACGGTCAGCAATTGCTTACCGAACAGCGAGTACGGTTCTGTATCTGTCGAGCGGCAGTATGGGCAGATAACCGCGACGCTGCTGGCCCGACCTTCTTGTTCTTCCCACTGACTGGCATTATATCTCATTGACATGGCTCCCGTTACGCGGTGAAGCGGCGACCGGTGGCATCCCACCGATTCCACGGTAGCGGCTGCGCCTGATTGTAACGTTTGGTGGCGGCATTGAAGGTCACGGGAACATCGATGCCGACGCTGTTGAGCGTGGGTACCACTTTTGCCAGGAAGCGGTGGCGCAGTTCGTCCGGCGTGGCATCGATGATGCCTTCCTGGTAAAGCCGCTGCATGACCGGATCGTCGTTGGGGCCGAACCAGCACAGCGTCTCGGCCCATAGACTGGTCAGCGATTGCACCAGCGCTGCCCGCACCGCGCCGCCCGCCCTCGCCAGTCGTTTGATCCAGCCCTCGCCATGCATCCAGTGAATCTGCTCTTCCTGCATGATCTTCCGTGCGCGCTGGCGCAGCGGGTCGTAGGTGGAGTTCTGCGCGGCCTCGAAAAAAGTGGTCAGCGCTGTGTCCAGCAGGAAGTTGGTGGCAACGAAATCCGTCCAACCGGCGAAGTCCTGGTCTAAGAAGCGCAGATGATAGTGTAGCGTGCGCGTCTCCGGCTCAATCTGCTGCGGGTCGGCCTCGGCCTGTGTGAAATGGTCGAGCAGGGGATAGAGCGTGCGCGCGTGGCCCAGTTCATCCTGCGTCATGGCCGCTGCCGCCACTGCTGCCTCTAAGGCGGGCGCGCCATTGCACCAGTAGGCGTAGCGCCGTCCAATGGCCTGCTTGTTATCTGCCAGCGACGAGAGGATGGCGAAGAGCGCGGCGTTATCGGTTCGTGTCGTCGTCGTCATCGAAATATCCTTCCTCTGCTATGATGCAATCACGGTGACGATGCTCGCGCGTGGCACCAGCACCATTTCAATCCAGCTAAATTCATCGTAGATGCTGCGCGCATAGACCTTCGCCAGCTCTTCGTCATCGGCCACTACATTGCCTATCTCATGCAATGGCTCCTCATACTTGCGGCGTGCGAAGACCTGCCAGACGCGCGTCTCGTTCAACTGCTCGCGCCGGGGACGCTGCTGACCCGCGTTCTCGGTGCTAGTGGTGATAGTATTCATGCTGAAATCCCCCAGGTGCGCAATATTTCAATGCCTTCTTCGCTCAGCCGCGCCTTCGTCCAGACCGGTTCCCAGACGATCTCAATCTTGACCTCACGCACACCGGGTTCTCGCAGCAGTCGCTCACGGATGTCGTCCATGATGAACTCCATTGCCGGACAGCCCATCGCTGTGAAGGTTAGTTTGAGGTCAACCACGCCCTCGTGGAAATCCAGGCCCACGATCAGGCCCATATCAACCACGCTAATCGGTATCTCCGGGTCGGTCACATCGCGCAAGGCATCCCACAGCGCCGGATAAGTTTCATGATCACGCGGCAAATGCTGTAATGATGGATAGGTCGTACTCATGCTTCTTGCTCCAGTAGACGCAACATCTGTTTCTTACCACGCTGAATCATATCGACAAATTCGTCGTTCTTAGGGCCGCGCGCTTTCCAGCGCTTCATCACGTCGTCCCAGGTGCAGGGGCCATCTTCGAGCAGCCAGCGTTTGGCTTTGGCGTCGAAATGGGCCGGGAAGGGGCAGTCCAGCACGTATTTCTTCTGCTGCTCGTCGTAGTGCGCGGGCACTTTGAGTTCCAGTTCGTTGCACAGTGGGACAGCGGTGGACATCCAGATCTGGCGCAGTTCGTCGTTGCTATGGCCCTTGAAGCCGTACTCAAGCTGCTCAACATGCTTCTTCTTATCGTCGGGCAGGCCGAACCACTCGACGGTCAGCAAGAACATCCAATCGACGGCGCGCTGTAGCTCCTCATGCCCGCCGGGGTCTTTGTTGATCTTGCGCATGTTCTGCTCGCCATGACGCAGATGGAAGGTTTCCTCTTTATCGACTTTGACCAGCGCGCGTTTCCACGGCCCGAAGGTGGTACTCTGGTAGATGTCGCCGAGCAGCGTGTAGCCGGCGCGATCATAGAAGGCGTTGGCGACAACAAGTTCGACCCAGCTATCCAGTGGTATATCAAAAGCGTAGGGATATTTGAAATGGCGCGGCTCGCGCTCAAAGATCAACTTTTCTGTATCGACGCCCAGGTCACGCAACAGGCGATAGGCGATGTGCGCGTGGCCCAGCTCATCTTGAATGATAGAGATGGCCGAGCCGAAATTATTGAGCGTTGGTGCGTAGACGGCGGCGTGGTAGTACGCAGGGGCGCTAATTAACTCGGTATCCGCCGAGACGGTGAGAATACGTTTGATACCTTCCAGATAGACCGGACTCATATGCTCAACGGACTCGACCAGTTGTTGTTTGCGCAGACGGGCCAGCACAGCCTCTTCGCTCTGCAATGGTGGCGTCGGGATGGTTGTCATGGATACTACTCCTTAATTGAAAGCAACCATACGCTGATGGCATATCTCCATATGGATATATGGAAATTGTACGTTGTGATATCAGCTATTGTCAAGCCTTCCCTGGGCCTCGCCCTCATCGAATGGGCCGGTTCTCACGTGATAAAAGTGGAAGCTTGTAGTGGTTGCCGATGTTTAAAGTAGTAGAAACTGTTGTCGTGGTTCACAACGGTATGTTGCCGTTGTTTTTGTACGGGAGGTACGGTATGATTTCGACAGAAAGGTATCTTGGTCATCACGCGCGCTGGGCGCTGATTGCGCGTGGCGTTCTCTCGATCATCTGGGGTATCATCGCTCTGGTTGTACCAGGAATTGCGCTGCTAGCCTTCATCTATGTCTTTGCAGCTTACGCTCTGATTGATGGTATCGTGGCAGTGATCTGGGCCATTCAAGAGCGTGATATAGCCCCACACTGGATTGCACTCTTGATAGAGGGCATTGCGGGTATTATCGTTGGTATTCTAGCCTTTGCCTGGCCAGGTGAAACTGCTATTGTGCTGCTCTTCCTGGTCGCGTTCTGGGCCATCATCACCGGCATTCTGGAGATTGTCACGGCCTTTGTAGCACGTGGCGGCTTCGGTCACGAGTGGCTACTTGGCATTGCAGGCATCGTGTCGGTCATCTTTGGTCTGGTACTCTTGCTTAACCCCATTGCCGGTTTGCTAGCTGTTCTGTGGGTGGTGGGCATCTATGCCATCATCTTCGGTGTCCTGCTCATCGTGCGCGCGTTCCAGTCGCGTAGCGCTGCTGTAATCTAATGGGAGCTTTACTGGCGAGCGCGAAGCATCGCCCCTACCATGATGCCGCTGGTACCTGTTGTGTAGGGTACGGGCGACTCTCGCGCTCGCTCTGCTCACCACGTACCATGCAAAATTTGACGTTCACTCCCATTTTTCCCATCCTCTTGACATTCATCATGACAACAGGTACACTTTCCTTGTGTAAGATAATGACTGACAATCAGTCATTGGTCGTGCCTGGCGGGACAGAGGGAATGTCCAGATCCATGCTGATAGTGTGTGTTGTTTTGCGCTATCAAGGATGTGTACCGGTATACCTGATGTTGTTACAAACCATTTGCCGGTTCTCCCGTTCTAATGTATCGTCTAGCTTCATTGTCGCTATGTGGAAGGCTTCGTGCAAGACAAGAGAGGAGGATGCCCTGTATGGTTTCGGCGCACGGTAAAACTATCCGGCTCTGGGTGCGGACGCGCCCATTCTGGGGTTCTTTACTCGTCATCGTAGCTGGTCTGCTCGTATTGATCGGACCTGCCAGCCTTTTACGCTTCTCGTTGCTACCGGGGAGTACGCTCTGGGCCGGATTGCTCGTGGGCGCGCTGCTGCTGGTGATGGGTATTATCCAGTTGTTGTTACCCTCCTACGCTGTGATTACCGGAGCTATTGCTATTGTACTCTCACTGATTTCCCTACTTGTGGCCCTGGGTGGCTTCGGTATCGGTATGTTGCTTGGCATTATCGGCGGCTCGCTCGGCGTTGCCTGGCGTCCCATCAAGCCCGTTGAGTCGGCCTCGTTGGTCGAAAAGCTTTAACGCTGTTTTTGTCTATGTACATATGTATGCTCAAAGAGGAGAGAGACTATGCTACCAGTCGGTCAGACCACGCTTATGATCGGTAAAACGAACCGCAAAATCTTCTGGATTGTCTTCGGTATCTCACTATTTTTCCTCGGTCTCCTGGGTGCGCTTGCTTCGCAGGGTGCTATCGCGCTGGCTGCCGCGCTTCCCGTCCCCTTTACCGTACAGGCACAAAGCATCAACGCCACCAGCTTTCATCTGTACCCCGGCATCTCGCAGGCCGACAATAGTTCACCGACCGGCGTTACGCAGATGGACTGCACCATCTCGCATCTGACGGTGAGCAAGCAGATTCAGTTACCCATCGTCGGTACCTTCACCTTCTCGATCACCTCTGGTCAGACGACGCCTGCGACGCTGAGGGGTCTGACCATCGATGTTTCCAGTCTGAACGTCAACCAGGCCACGTTCCAGAATATCGTCTTCAACACCGCGACCAATAACCTCAATGTGACCGCGCCCGCCGGGACGCTGGATGGAGCTACGATCAGTTCGCCCTATTTGCTGGTTAACAGCATTACCTTACCTGGTCTGTCGCTCTCAGTAACACATAGCTGAGCCTGTGAGGACAAAGGAATGAAAAGACGGAACTTCACGCGCTCGCGGCTGGCCCCGTTGTGTATCACCTTGCTGGTCATGGTAGGAGCGGCCTGCCTGCTCCTACCCATGCCCGGCCAGGTAGAGGCTGCTGCTTCGTTAGACCCGTGGCCAACGCCTTGTGGCTGGCCTTTTCCCTGGTGGCCCTTTGGGAATTGTCCAACGCCGACGCCGCAGGGACAATTGACTCCCACTGCAACCGTCAGCGTAACGCCCGTAGCCTCGGCAACGCCGTTGACGCCAACTGTTGAAGCCACGCTCACGGTGACGGCAACGCCCATGTCCACCCCTACTATCCCTGCGCTTACACCTACGGCAACAGCACCGGGGGGACAGGGGCAAACGCTGGCGTCAGGCGTGTACACGCTGGATGCGACCACGATTGTTGCCACCGACGCCCATCTGCAACTCTTGCCTGCACCGTTCAATCCCGTGCTGACCTTTGCGACGGTTTCCATGCAGGGTATGCAACTCGCGCGCCCCATTCCGGGCAATGTCACGTTGACTATCAGCGCCGATGGCATCGTGACAGGTACGGGCATTGCCATCAAAACCTCTGTCTTCCACGACCTGGTGACGGCGCTGAGCAGCTTTACCGACAAGGCTGATCTGCTCATCCTCGTTGCGGGCGGCACCGTACCCACATTAACCATGCACAACGTACATTTGCTCGTCGATGGCTATATCTCTTCGCAGACTATTCAACTGCCTGGTATGCACCTGAATATCACGTAAATCCCGCCCATACGGAAAAGGATATACTGATCCAGGTTGGTGAAATTCGTTCTCTCGTCCGGCCCACTGCGCGGGTTACTGCTCTGGTATTTTTATCGCCTATTTCACTAAAACTCGCGCATCAACCGGATGAATAGGAGTCAGATGGGCCTCAATCTCTCTTCGATGGGGTTCCAGGAAAGGTGGAAGTGCGAGCCGCTCTCCCAGGGTAGCGGCATCCTCATCGACATCGAAACCTGGGCCATCGGTGGCGATCTCGAAGAGTACACCCCCCGGCTCGCGGAAGTAGATCGAGCGGAAGTAGAAGCGGTCGATCACCGGTGTCACGGTCGGATTGACGCTGGCGATGCGCTCTCGCCATTGTCTGTGTTCTTCCTCATCTGGGGTGCGCCATGCCACGTGATGCACGCCGCCGATGCCGACAAAACGATGGAAAGGCTTTGCTGGATCGATCTCTACGTGTACCTGTGTACCAGCTCCGCCTGGGCCTACCTCAAAGACCGTTACGGTCGTTTGCTGCGGCGTCTGATAGCTGCCGACACGACGGAAGCCAAGCACTTCTATCAGAAAACGGGCCGATGCTTCGAGGTTGCGTAGTGTGAGTTGCACTGAGTAAAAGCCATGAATTGACAACTCTGCGGGAACAGGACTCTTGCGCCAGGGAAGGCTTTGCAGCTTGCCGTCATCATCGACCAGTTCGAGGCGTTGCCCTTCTGGATCGCGGAAGGGCAGTACCAGTGTATTATTCTGCGTTTGAATGCCCTTGTGCGCGATATGAAACTCATCGAAGCGTTTCACCCACCAGTTGAGCGCGTCCCGACCGGTGACGCCTAGCGAAATTTTCGAGATTGTCCCCGTGCCATGCCGATGGATGCCAGCGTCGGGCCATTCAAAGAAGGTCAGATCCGTGCCTGGCCGACCAAGCTCGTCGCCGTAGAAAAGGTGATAGGCGGAAACGTCGTCCTGGTTCACAGTTTTCTTCGTCAACCGCATGCCCAGCACCTGGGTATAGAAAGCAACGTTGTTGGATGCGTTGCCGGTCACGGCAGTCACGTGATGAATGCCACCTAATTGCATACTCATGCTTCCTTCTGTCTCAGCAAATCCCTGTGCGGAATCGTATTCTGAATCACCGTCCTTATTATCTTTGATAAGTATACCTCAAATTCTACGGCTTTGTTTTCAGCGCGGGCCAGAGATTGATAGCCAGACAGAGGGCCAGGGCCAGACCGAAGGGGCCGGAGAGGCCAAAGAGCAACAGCGCGAGATTGCCGACATGCATATTTGCCAGCCAGGGAGAAAGTAAAATGGAGCCGACGCGCAGCGCCGCCGCCAGATTGCCCAGCCAGAGCGTTGCGGTGACGAGGCCTGCCGAGGCGATATGGCCGCCGGAGAAGCCGGGGAGCATACGCGGCGCAATGCCGCAGATCAGCAACGCGATGAAGCCGATAGCGAAGCTATGGCGAACAGCATCCAGCGCGAAAGGCATATTTAGCCCGACCAGTTGTGTTCCCCCATCTATCAGTAGCAGCAGGCTGCCGAGCATAGCCCAGAGATACGCACTGGCAACCAGGCCGACAAAGGGGCCATAGTTGGTCTGCTCGCTTTGCACCTGGCGGCGATAGGACTGGGCCAGTTGCGCGGGTGCGGGTGAGAGTTGGGCCACTTTTTGTGGCAATTTGCCCCGCTTGCGCATCATACGCATAAACACGCTGATAAAGAGCAGGACTGTAGTGCCCATAGTGAGCAGTCCCAGGCCGCCGAAGAGTTGTACTGCTAACGGAGCAAGCGCGCTATTGAGGCTGAGGCAGAAACACACGAGGCCGAGAAAATAGGCCGCTGCCGCAGGCCAGAGCAGGCGTTGCGGGAAGGCTTCCAGGCCAGCGTACATCGGTAGTGAGCGGGCCGACATCGCCAGCGCCATCGGCACCAGAAAGCCGAACAGGCCCAGTGTGATATTCAGCGTATCGCCCGCCGGTAGCACCAGCCCTGCCCCGCTAGCCGCCTGGAACATATTGAGCAGGTTGTTGATGGCAGCTACTGCCAGCGCGGCGAACGCGCCCACCAGCAGTGGCAACACGCCCCAATAGGCCGGACGGCTCTGGGCGCGTGGCCCACTGAGCGCCGTGAGTAACAGCAGAGCGATGATGCCCAGCAGCGCGCCAGCTTCAAAGATGCCACTGGCGGCCAGCAGCACGCGCCATACTATAATCTGCTGTACAGTAAGTAGCACCTGACCGACAGCGCGCAGAATCAGGCCACCTGTCAATAGTGCGAGCAGCCAGGGGATGAGACGGGCATGCGCCAGAGGTGCGCCACGCAGGCGCGGCAGAAAATGCAGCGCGACGCCCAGGACGAAGAGTCCGGCCCAGCCGAAGAGTTGCAGATGGCCATGCGCCTGTGCGCTCGCTTCCCACCACGCGCCCTCTGGTATCGCCAGCGCCTCTGTAACGGTCAGCACCGTTGCCAGCGCAAAGCCGCCACACACGCCCATCAGTAGGGCGGTACGCAGCACGGGCGCAACTCGCGAAAATGCCTCCTGTTTTGCCATCTGTCCTTTTACCTTATGATGCAGTGTCGCTGCCTGGGCAGGTTGCTCTGGTGATGATGTCGATGATGGATGCATACCATGCGCTCCTTCCAATCCATAATTCCACCTTCAACCATACCATCATCGCGGAACGCATGACAGTGACAAAAGTCGCCTTTGGCGATGATCGTGATACCTCTATCTGCATTGGTTGGGAGTATAATCGGTTCTTACTAGCTTGCTCGCCATCCCGTCCATCAATGGTAGTACTTTTTGCCCATTAAAAATTATGTCATTTTTTAATATCTCTGATACATAATGACTCAAAAAATAGTTTAGTATGCTTTGAAATTATGCAACGTATTAAAAAATATAAATATTGCTTGTGCCTCTTGATAACCCCGACCATTGCATGCTATAACTGCTGGTGTCAAGCTTCATGTATGGGTTTGACCATTGGGTGCCATTCCTATCCCATAGGCTACCTTCCTCGGCGGGAAAGGAGGGTCTGGAGCAGAAGCCGGGGGTACATGTCTTGCTTACATCTTGTTGTCGTTACATATTATCGTCTTTGTAAGCTGTAGTGCATAGTGATATAGTGAGAAGGATCAATGTTTAAGAACCCGCGACCTTTTTCTGGCAACCCTTCACCGCTTCCAGCAGTGCCGCGGAAGCCCTTTGGACGGCTCACACTGACGAAACGCCGCCTGTTCTACCTTGCCTGTTTGAGTATCTTGTTGCTCTCCGGTGTTATTGGCGGCTGGAGTGCCGCGAACGTGATCTTTCATAGCAAAGCTGCTAACCCACCGCCTTCCATGACCGTGCAACAATTCTTGCACCAGGGGACGCCCTATCAAGCCTTTGTTGGCCCGCATGTGTTGCCTAACAGCTCACAAGCCTTACCCTTCTGGAGCTTGCCAAAGACGCCACCGGCCCCCCTGCCCAGCGCTGAACCACCCACCATGACGACGGTGAGCCAGACGCTTGCCAGCACGGCCTCCACCCCCACCACGGGGAGCGCGACACCCACCCACCTGGTCGGCAGCGATGCGCAAGGCCGTCGCCTGGAAGTCCTCATTCCAGCAGGTGCGCTCAATCTCACCGGTGCCACCACGACAGCAGGTGGCGCGCCACAAGGAGCCTTGACCCTCACGCTCAGCGAGCTTCATGGCCATTACGCCACCGCTACCAACGAATTGGGGGCCTATCAAGTGCGCCTGACCGACGCCGGGCAGCATGTGCTACAAGGCGTGCAACTGCGCAGCCCCATCACCTTCATCTTCCACTATCGCCCTGGCGAATTGCAGGCCCTCGATCTCGACCCCGGCAAGGTCTTTCTGATCTGGACCGACCGCATCGCCGCGCAATTGGCCACCAAACAACCGCTCACGGGCGATGTGATCCCGATGCAGAATGACAGCAGCAACAACACGCTGACCGCTCAGAGTTCCGTCATTGCTGCCGGGACGCTCACGGTGGCTGGCACACCAGAAAATGAAAGCCCGCCGACGCCTCATATGGCCTCGGTCTCCGGCAACGGTGGGCAACTCAGCTATAGTTACCCACTCGTCGTCGCACCTGGCCCCGATGGCACGGTGCCCGACCTGGCGGTGAGCTATTCCAGTGCCGATACCAACGGGCGTCATGCCGCCAACTCGCCTGCTCCTGCGGTCGGGGAGGGCTGGTCACTCACCTTGGGGGCGGTCACGGCGGACAAGCATCCCAATGGAGAGGTCTGGTACTCTATCAGCGGCGTCGATCATATCAGTGACCGCCTCATCCCGGATAGCAGCGGGACGAACTTTACTACTCAGCATCTCTCCTACCTCAAAATTACCCAGGTGACGGTCAATGGCCAGCCCTGCTTCCATGTCTGGGATCCTTCGGGTACCTACTACGAGTTTGGCTGCACGCCCGATTCGCTCGAATATTATATTGATGCGAGCAATACACGCACCAATTATGCCTGGAACCTGGATAAGGTCATGCCGGCCAATGAAGGGCCGGGTACCAACGGGCGCAGCATGAGCATCTCCTATGTGCAGGACATTGAGCAGATCAATGGGCAGAACTCGGTGCGTGATTCTGCTATCAAACAGATTGTGTATGGCAACGGGCAAAGTACCGCCGGTACCGTCGATTTCTTCTATGACGGTCCCACCGCCACTAGCCCGTGGGTGACGGCCTATGGCACTAATGAAGGGGGCTGCACACCGCCGGATGGCCTGAGCACCACGCAACGCTGTGATGACCCGCTCAATAAATCCGGCGGTTTGCCTGACCCCACCGTGATGAGTACGCTGACCCTGGAGACGGTCAAGACCTACGTCGGCGATGACAGCAGTACCAGTCACCTGGATTATAGCTACAGCTTCAGCTACCAGGACAGTGCCTTCTACGACTGCACTGATCCGGCCACCCTCTCGCCAGAATATTGCGCAGGCAATCACCTCTTGACCAGCATCACCCCCACCGTCTATCAGAACGGCACCGGTCACCAGTTACCTGCTATCACCTTCACCTACACAGGTGGACGCAGCAACAGCTACACCGATACCACGCAGACGGTGGGCGGCAGCGCTTTCAAAGCCAGCACCACCTGGCAGTACCTGGCCAGCTATCACGATCACAGTGATGGGGTGGGGGCCACCATCCAGTACCACACCGCCTGGAACAACAGCAATGGGACGCCCATCACCTCCAATGGGGACAACCGCTACGATGCCCTCTTCTGTGACTGGAACCCCAGCGATTGCCAGCAGTCGCCCTTTGCGCCCACCAATCAGAAGATGTGGACCGAGCAGGTGGTGACGGCCATCACCTCCTCCGGCAAGGATAGCTCCTCCTCCAGTCTCGCCCCGGCCACCACCAGCTATGACTACTGGTTAACCAAGACGGAAGGCACCTGTGCTGCCGACTCCAGTGGTGACACCGATTGTGTGGGCTTCGGCTACATCCCCAACGACAACTCCGGCTGGGCCGACTACTATGATGGCGAGTTCACCGGCTTCGGCACGGTGCTCATCACCAGTCCCTCTGGAGATCTGACGGTGCAGAAGTACGCCAGCACCGAGGGCTGGCAATCCCCACCCACCGACGCAGGCAACTACACGGCGGGTCAGTTATACGAAGAGGATGTCTACGCCGGCCAGTCCATCAATGGCTCCAGGCTGATTGAGAAGACGCAGTATACCTACGCGGGCACCAATGGCACGCATACCTCGTGCAGCAGCACCTTCTCCACCGCCTCCTATACGGCCTGCGAAGTCATTCCCTTAACGACGAAAACCACCATCTATGAGCAAACGGGCAGTAACAACAGCAATGCGCCCTGGACGCAGACCAGTGATACCTATGATGACTACAACAGTAGCTCTGGCCTGGGCGACTTTCACCAGGCACCCGCGACCGGCAGCTATCACAATTTGCAACAGGAGGTGATCACCAGTTCCAACGCGCCCACCGAGACCCACCAGTGGACGTACTACACGACGAACACGACGATCAACAACTGGGTGTACTACAACGTTGACCAGGTGGCCCATAGCGACACGGTGGATGCCACCAACCACACCTGGCAGTGTGAGGATATCACCTATGATGAAGGAGCGGCCAGTGGAGTACCCACCCCTTCGGCAGGCTGGGCCACGACGGTCACTTCCTATAGTACCTGTAGCAATCCCAGCGGATCAGCCATCAAAGACCTGACCGGCTACGATGTCAACGGCAATGTGGTGGCAACCGTCGATGGGCTTGGGGTGGCCAATCCTGGCCTGTACAGCAACGCCGGTTGTACGCTTTCCACCTCGCCGACCTACTTCCCGGCCAGCAGTTGGAGCAACAGTAGCTACACCAGTTGCTCGACGTATGATAGCACCAGTGGCTTGCCCACCGGCACCTGGAACGCGCTCAACCAGCATACCTCGGTCAGTTATGACGCGACGCAGGGCATGCTCGCGGTGAGCGCCACCGATGCCAACGGCCAGACCACCACCACCGCCTATAGCTATGATAGCAATGGCGACAAAACGGTCAGCACCACCGCACCAGGGGAGAGTAACAGCTTTACCAGCCAATCGACGCTCACCTCCCATTGTACCGATAGCAGCACCTTACCTTGCTTTGAAGTGGATAGCGTCACCTCGCAATATTCGGGTGCGGTGACTCGTACCTTCTACGATAGCCTGGGACGCGAAGTCGAGACGCTGACCCCTGGGCCAGATGGGTCGCACACCACCGTTGTGTTCATCCTGTACAATGACCAGACACACGCAGTATTCAAAAGCGAGCCATTTGTCGTCGCCAGTCGCAGCACCTGGCTTGATCCCAACGGGGCCACCGATGATCAGGGCAATGTGCCTGGGGGCACCGCCACCACCCTGGATCCGCTTGGTCGCACGCTGACCGTCACCGACCCGGCGGGCCACGTGACCACGGCCAGCTATGGTCTGGCCACCAGCGGTGTCTCCGGTGATCCCAACACCTATGCCACCATCACCGATGTCGATGCCAACCACCATGTGCAGGTGCACTACGGGGACGTGCTGGGACGCACCATCTACGTGGTCGATGACAGCGGCGTCTCCGGTGGCACGCTCACCCCTGTCCGGCGCGTCAGCTATCAGTACAATGTCTTGAATGATCTCACCGCAGTGACGGTCACGGACCTGGCTCCGCAGTCCGGGCAAACCATCACCTCGGTCACGACGACGGCGACCTACGATGACCTGGGACGCATCACCACGCTGCATGATCCGGATCGCGGCTCGTACACCTACAGTTATGATGCTGACGGGCGGCTCATCAGCCTGGTGTCCGGCACACGCACGCTGGGCTACAGCTATGACCTGCTGGGCCGCTTAGGCTGTCTGCAAAATGCCGTTCCCACGGCAGATCCACATGGGGCTTGTAGCAGTGGGGCCAGTCCCTACGTGCAGAACACCTATGACGCCGATCCCAGCGGTGTGACCTGGAACGGCACCAACTATGCGGTTGGTTTTCTCACGCAAAGCGTGGCCTATAACAATCTGCCTTCGCCGGACAATACGCAAGGCATTGTCACGGAGAATATGCAGTACGACCAGCGGGGGCGGCTCATCACCGAGCGCATGCAGATCACGACGAGCGGTGGGTCGCTGGCCTTCCCCACCTTCCCCCTCTATCAGGAGTCCAACGTCTACAATGACGCCAACCAGCTCATGACGACGCAGACCACCGTGGGAGGACAACCGGGCTATACCGAAAGCTATGCCTACGACAGCACGACGGGCGTGCTGACCGGCCTGAGCAACACCACGACCGGTGCGCCGACCCTGGCCTCCCTCAGCTACAACGCGCAAGGACAAATCAGCGCCATCACGTTCAATGACAGCACCAATTCCCCCCTTGCCAGTGAACAGATTACCTATGACGCTGATTTACGCCCGCTCAGCACGACGACCACGTGGCAAAACGGCGGTGGCACCATCTCCAGCGACGCGCTGACCTACGACGCCGTGGGCAATGTGACCAGCCGTACGACGACGCAGGCAGCGGTACCGGGGGTGGCGAATTCCGGTGGCACGGAGGTACAGAACTTCTGTTATAACGAGCAGAACGAACTGGTGTGGGCCAGCAACGCCAGTGTACCCACGCCTGCAACCGGGCAGACCTGTGGCTCGACCGCGACACAAGGCACGCTGGGCAACGCCTACACGGCCAGTTACGTCTATACGCACCTGGGCCAGCTCTGGCAAGGGCCGCTGGGCGGCAACGGCACGCAGGAACAATACCTGTATTGTGGCACCGGCCCGCATCAACTCACCGATCTGGCTCCGGTCTCGTCTTCGCCCACCTGTAGCAATCCAGGCAATACGGACTATAGCAGCCAGTACGATGCCTGGGGCAACCTCAGCACCCGTGGCAGCGCCGCTGGCAGTGGCACCTTCACCTTCGACGCGCAAAATCGCCTGCTGCGCTGGAATGGCACCACGGAAACCAGCAGCCAGGAAGCCTGGTACTTCTACGATGCCTCTGGCCACCGCGTGATGCTACGCACTGCCAGCACCAGGAGTGGCGGCAATCCGGCCACCGCCGCCGCCACGATCACGACCTACGCCTTTGGCCTGGAGGATCACCAGTACCAGTACAGTGGTTCCGGCTCCAGCATGACCAACAGCAGCAACGATTACTACTATAGCCTGGATGGCACGCTCATCGGCATGCTGACCGGCTCCAGCACCTTGCAAACGCAGTTCTTGCTGACCGACAGTCTGGGCAGTGTCGTGGCGGCGATCAGCAACACAGCAGGCAGCGCGCAGGTGCTGGGCAACCAGCTCTATGGGCCGTATGGCAACCTGCGCTACACCGCAGGCACCATCGGTACCACCAGAGGCTTTACAGGGCAGTACACCGACGCGCTGACCGGCCTGGACTATTACGGAGCGCGCTCCTATGACCCGCTGGTAGGCCGCTTCATCTCCGCCGATGAGGTCGAGGGCA
>Ga0080006_1149152_pt1 | contig 89654 bp, 73 predicted proteins | sample RS3BMetagenome_FD_69209 | JGI IMG/M metagenome (GOLD analysis project Ga0080006, IMG submission 69209) | Ferric oxide microbial mat and aquatic microbial communities from Rainbow Spring, Yellowstone National Park, USA - RS3B (SPADES... ... | reverse complement strand
CCCCGAGGGCCCGCCGCGGCGGGGGGTCCCCCCGCCCCCGCCCCCCGGCGGGTTGAGTGGCTGGCCGCCCATCGAGCCGTAGAACGCTGCGTCGCCGAAGGCGAAGATCCCGCCGTCGGACGCCACCTCCCAGTAGCCGCCGCCGTCGGGGGTGGCCGCCATCCCGACGATCGGCCGGTTGAGCGGACGGCCGCCCATCGAGCCGTAGAACGCTGCGTCGCCGAAGGCGAAGATCCCGCCGTCGGACGCCACCTCCCAGTAGCCGCCGCCGTCGAAGGTGGCCGCCATCCCGACCACCGGCCGGTCGAGCGGCTGGCCGCCCATCGAGCCGTAGAACTGGGCGTCGCCGAAGCTGAAGATCCCGCCGTCGGACGCCACCTCCCAGTACCCGCCGTCGTCGGGGGTGGCCGCCATCCCGACCACCGGCCGGTCGAGCGGCTGGCCACCCATCGAGCCGTGGAACTCTGCGTCGCCGAAGGCGAAGATCCCGCCGTCGGCGGCCGCCTCCCAGTAGCCGGCGCCGCTGCGGCCGTAGAGGTACTCGGACTGCGGGGCCGCCGCCGACGTGCCGTTCGCCGTCGTCACCGTCACCGCGACGAGCCCGGGTGAGCCGGCCGGGACCACCACGGTGACCGAGGTCGGGCCCTGCGAGAGCACCCCGGCCGGCCGGCCCGGGCCGAAATCGACCGCCGTCGTCGGGCTGAGGTCGCTCCCGGTGATCGTGAGCACCGACCCGCCGGCCGCCGGCCCGAAGGTCGAGCTCAAGGCGGCGACCGCCGGGCAGCCGCCGGCAGGCTGGAGGCCGGCCAGCAGGGTCCCGCCGTTCGGTGAGCCCCAGCCGCTGGCCAGGTCGTAGCCGGCTCCGGCCGGGTAGCGGCCGGAATTCGTGCCGGTGAGGTCGTTCTCGCCGGTGGTCACGTCGTGGAAGGCGGCCGAGCCGCCGAGGGCGTAGAGGGCCGGGTTGACGAAGCCGACGCCGGCCGAGCACCCCTGGTCGGTGAGGGCGAGCAGCGCCGCCCAGAGCGGGGTGGCGGCACTCGTCCCGCCCACCGGCGACCAGTGTCCCTGGAAGTAGATCTGGAACCCGGTGGCCGGGCTGGCGTCGGCCGCCACGTCGGGCACCTCCCGGCAGTAACCCGAGCTGGCGCCGCAGGGCGAGCCCGACGAGTAGCCGTTGACCGTGCCGCGGGCGCCGGCGGCCGACTGCCAGCTCGGCATCGGCCAGTTCGACGAGATCCCCCCGCCCCCGGCCCCGGCCGACCCGCTGGCGGCGCACGACGAGGCGGCCCCCGCACAGTCGTTCCAGACCGTCTCGCCGGTCGTGGTGGCGCCGTCGGGCAGCGCGGTGCCGCCGACCGCCGTGACGTCGGGCTGGGACGCCGGGTCGTCGACCGCCAGCTGGGTCCCCGGGTTCTGCGGCGTGGACGTCTGCGGCGAGTAGCAGGCCTCCGAGCCGGAATCACCGGTGGCCGCCACGACGGTCTGGCCCTGGGCGGCCATCACCTCGAAGACGGCGTTCTCGGCGGCCGCCGCCGACCCGGGGACCGAGCCGCCGCCCGCCGGCTGGTCCATGCTCTCGCACTGGCCCCAGCTCGTGCTCACCACCTGGGCGTTGTCATCCGAGGCGATCCTGCTCCACACGTCGTAGGGGCCGGCACCAGGGCCGTCGTTCTGCGAGTTCGGACCCTCGTAGACCTCGAGGGTGGCGCCCGGCGCCATCGCGGCGGCGTCCTCGATGTCGAGCGCCGCCTCCCCCACCCCCGGGCCGGTCCCCGCCCCGCCGTCCACCGCCACCTCGTGGATCGGGTTGTCGAGGCCGTAGCAGCTCTCGAAGGTGGCCACGTCGCTCGGGTCGTAGGGCTCGAGCTCGTAGAGGGCGATCGTCACCCCGAGGCCGGTCCTCCCCTGGGCGTAGAGACCGGAGAACCCGTAGGTGGCCGCCAGCTGCGCCATCGACAAGGTGGACGTCGACGCCTGGGCCTGCTGCTCGGCGGCGCACGGCTGCGGGCCGGCGCCGGCCCCGGCCGCGACCGCAACGCTCGTGGCGGCGGTCACCCGGGCGGCGGTGCCGACCTCGGACGTGATGGCGACGGGCCGGACGGTTCGACGGGCCAGCTGCGGTCGCCACGTCGAGAGGTCGTCCAGCCCCATCACCGACTGGACGACGCTGCCGAGGGCGGCGGGGACGCTCGGGGTGGCCGTGGCGGTGAAGCCGCGGTCCCCCGAGGGGAGGGTGACCTGGGCGAGGCCGGTGGCGAAGGCCCCTTCCACCGCCGACGCCGGGCCGCTCGCCGCAATCTCGAGACCGTCGCCGGCCGTGGGTCCGACGGCCAGGCCCTGACCGGCGAGGTAGGCACGGACGGCGGCGATCGCCGAGGGCGAGGGGCCGAACCGTGCGGCGAACTGCCCGGGCGCCAGGTAGTGGCGGTAGTCGGGCGAGGAGGGGTCGGAGACGGCGGCGACGAACGCCGACACCTCCGCTGGGTCGGGCACCGCCAACACCACGCTCACCTGGATCTGGCGCCCCGGAGGGACCGCGCCGTCGACGATCGCCCCTCTCGGGAGGCTCGGGACGGCACCCGAGAGGGCACTGCGGACCCCTGCCGCCCCGCCGGCCCCCGGAGCGGCGGCGAGGGCGGCCGCCAGCACCCCGGCCAACAACACCCCGCCGGCCAGCGTCCTCGTCCGCCGCGCCCGGACCCGGTCCCCTCGGATCACCCACCCTCCCGTTGTCGGCGCATCCGGTCGGCCAAAGCGCGCTCGTCGCCGTGCCCGGAAGGCTCGAAGTAGACGTGCCCCTCGACCTCGTCCGGTCGGTACTGCTGGGGCACCCAGCCGGCCGGCTCGTCATGAGGGTAGCGGTAGTCGGTGCCGTGGCCGAGGTCGGCCGCCCCCCGGTAGTGGGCGTCTCGCAGGTGCGGCGGGACGTCCCGGCGGCCGCCGGCGGCCAGGTCGGCCCGGGCTCGCCCGAGCGCCATCGTCACCCGGTTCGACTTCGGTGCACAGGCCAGGTAGACGACGGCGTGGGCGAGGTTGAGCGCCGCCTCGGGAAGGCCGACCGTCTCGACCGCCCTGGCGGCGGCGTCGGCGATCAGCAGGCCCTGGGGGTCGGCCATGCCGACGTCCTCGCTGGCCAAGATGACCAGGCGCCGGGCGACGAACCGGGCGTCCTCGCCGGCGTCGAGCATCCTGGCGAGCCAGTAGAGACCGGCGTCGGCGTCCGAGCCCCGGATGCTCTTGATCAAGGCGCTCGCCTGGTCGTAGTGGTCGTCGACGCCCTGGTGGTAGAGGCGGCCGTCGCGGGCTCGCCGCACGTCGTCGAGGGTGATCCGGGGCCCACCGCGCCCGCCGGTCCCCGGGTCGTCCGACGCCGCCCGCCGCCGCGCCAGGGCGGCCGCCACCTCGAGGGTGGTGAGGGTCGCCCGGGCGTCGCCGTCCGACGCCGCCACCAGGGCGCCCAGCGCGTCGTCGTCGGCGTCGACACCCTCGGCCCCAAGTCCCCGGCGCGCCACCCGTGCCAGCTCGTCGTCGGTCAGCGGTTGCAGTCGCCACAGGGTGGCCCGACTGAGCAGCGGGGCGTTGACCTCGAAGAACGGGTTCTCGGTGGTCGCGCCGACCAGCACCACCAACCCGTCTTCGACCGCCGGCAGCAGCACGTCCTGCTGGGCCTTGTTGAACCGGTGGACCTCGTCGACGAACAGGATCGTCCCCTGGCCGCGCTCGCCGAGCCGGCGGCGGGCCTCCTCGATCGCCTCCCGGACGTCCTTCACGCCGGCGGCGACCGCCGACAGCGGCACGAACGCCTTGTCGGTCAGATCCGCCAGCAGGCGGGCCAGCGTGGTCTTGCCACTTCCCGGTGGTCCCCAGAGGATCACCGAGCCGAGCCGGTCCGACTCGACCAGCGCCCGGAGCGGGGCGCCGGTCCCGACCAGGTGCTGCTGGCCCACCACCTCGTCGAGCGTCCGCGGCCGGAGGCGGGCGGCCAGCGGCGCCCGGGCGGCCAGACGCTGTTCGGCTGCCGCCTCGAACAGGCCGCCGGCGCTCACCCCTGGCCCGACGGCTTCGGCGGTGCCGGCGGCGCAACCGCGATCCCGAGCTCCGCCAGTGCCTGCGGGATCAGCGGCTTGGGCGCACCGGTGAGCGGATCGGCGCCGGACTGGGTCTTCGGGAAGGCGATGACCTCCCGGATGTACTCCTCGCCGGCGAAGATGGCCACCAGGCGGTCGATGCCGAAGGCGAAGCCGGCGTGCGGCGGCGCACCGTATCGGAAGGCGCCGAGCAGGAACCCGAAACGGGCCTGCGCCTCGTCGTCGCCGATGCCGAGAGCGGCGAAGACCCGGCGCTGGACGTCCGCCCGGTGGATCCGGACGCTGCCCGACCCGAGCTCCCAGCCGTTGAGCACGAGGTCGTAGGCCTGGGAGCGGACGGCCAGCGGGTCGGTCTCGAGCAGGTCGAGGTCGTCGGGGTGCGGCATCGTGAACGGATGGTGGGCGGCCACCGGCCTGCCCTGGTCGTCGAGGCCCTCGAACATCGGGAAGTCGACCACCCAGACGTAGCGATGCGGGCCCTCGCCGACCGGGCGCGCCCCGAGCTCGGTCCGCAGCGACCCGAGGACGGTGCACGCCGGGCGGTGCTCGTCGGCCACCACGAGCAACAGGTCCCCCGGTTCGGCCCCGGTCCGCTCGCACAGGCCCGACCGCTCCTCGTCGCTCAGGAAACGGTCGAGCGGCGAGTCGAGTCCCGGCCGGCCGTCGACGGCGGTCACCCGGAACCAGGCCAACCCCTTGGCGCCGAGCGACGTCGCCCGGTCGACCAGGGCGTCGAGCCGCGACCGGGTGAGCTCGGCGCCGCCGGGCACCGCCAGCGCCTTCACCACCGGGGCCTTGAACGCCCGCACGTCGGTCCCGGCGAAGACGTCCGAGAGCTCGACGAGCGGCATCGCGAACCGCAGGTCGGGCTTGTCGGTCCCGTAGCGGTCGAGCGCCTCGGCGTGGGAGATCCGGTCGATCGCCGGCGGGCGCTCCCCGCAGGCCGCCTCGGCCGCCTCGAGCACCGCCTCGGCGACGAACCCGAGCACGTCCTCTTGGGTCACGAAGGACGCCTCCATGTCGAGCTGGGTGAACTCGAACTGCCGGTCGGAGCGGAGGTCCTCGTCGCGAAGGCACCGGGCGATCTGGTAATAGCGGTCCATCCCGCCGACCATGAGCAGCTGCTTGGCGAGCTGCGGGCTCTGCGGCAGCACGTAGAAGTCGCCCGGGTGCAGGCGGCTCGGCACGGCGAACTCCCGCGAGCCCTCGGGGGTGGGCGCCCACAAGAGCGGCGTCTCGACCTCGCAGAAACCCTGGCGGTCCATCGCCCGGCGGATGGCGGCGTTCACCGTGGCCCGCAGGCGCAGGTTGGCCTGCATCCGGGGGCGGCGGAGGTCGACGTAGCGGTGCCGCAGCCGCAGGGCCTCGTCGACCTCGACCCGGTCCTCGACGGCGAACGGCGGCGGCTCGGCCGGCGCCAGCACCTCGACGCTGCAGTCGCCGACCTCGATCTCGCCGGTGCCAAGCGCCGGGTTCTCCATGCCCGCCGGCCGGCGGCGGACGGTGCCCTCCACCGCCACCACGTACTCGCTGCGGAGCTCGGCGGCCCCGTCGACCACGCACTGGACGATCCCCGACCGGTCGCGCAGGTCGACGAACGCCAGGTGCTGGCTGTGCTCGCGGCGGTGGGCGACCCACCCGCACAGTCGCACCGATCGGCCGACGTCGCCGGGGCCGAGGGTGCCGCAGAGGTGGGTCCGCATGCTGGTGGCGTCGTGGGGCCCGGGTTCGGGCCGCGGCGTGCTCACGACGGTCCCGCCACGACCGAGCGGACCGCCGACACGACGTCGTGGCGGCCGACCGGCCGCTGCTCCCCGGGTGCCCGCAACGGCCGCAGCGTCACCGTGCCGGCCGCCAGCTCCTCCCGGCCGACGATCAGCGCCACCGCCGCCCCGGAGCGGTCGGCCAGCTTCATCTGTGCCTTCATCGACCTCCCGTCGTAGGCCCGGTCGGCCCCGAGGCCGCCCCCGCGCAGCTCGGCCACCAGGTCCCGGGCCGCCTCACCGCCGGTGACGTCCACCACGAACGCATCGAGGGCGCCCGGCGCCGCCGGGAAGACCCCCTCGGCGTCGCACGCCAAGAGCACCCGTTCGATCCCGATGCCGAAACCGACCCCAGGGGTCGGGTCGCCGCCGAGCGTCGCCACGAGGTCGTCGTAGCGTCCACCGCCGCCGAGGGCGTTCTGGGCGGCGTCGATCGCCGCCGAGGCGAACTCGAACGTCGTCCGGGTGTAGTAGTCGAAGCCGCGCACCAGCCGGTCGTCGACCTCGGGAGCGATCGACAACGCCCCGAGCCCGTCGAGAACACGGGCGAAGTGGGCGGCGCACTCCTCGCACAGCCTGTCGAGCAGGCGCGGCGCCCCCGCCGTGGTCGCCCGGCACGCCGGTTGCTTGCAGTCGAGCACCCGCAGAGGGCTGGTCTCGACCCTGCTCCGGTGCTCGTCGCACAACGAGTCGCGTCGCTCGACGAGGAACCGCCGGAGCTCGTCGACGTACGCAGGGCGGCAGTTGCCGTCACCCATCGAACCGATCTTGAGGGTGTAGCGCTCGAGGCCGAGGCCGGAGAGGAAGCGGTCGGCCAACCAGATCACCTCGACGTCGAGGTCGGCGTCGGCCGCCCCGAGCACCTCGGCGCCCACCTGGTGGTGCTGGCGATAGCGCCCGGCCTGCGGGCGCTCGTGGCGGAAGAGCGGGGTCGCGTACCAGGCCTTCCAGGGCAGCGCCGGGTGGTGCTGGAGGTAGGCCCGCACCACCGACGCCGTGCCCTCGGGCCGCAGCGCCAGGTGCCTGCCGTCACGGTCGGCGAACTCGTACATCTCCTTGGCCACCACGTCGGTGCCCTCGCCCGCCCCCCGACGGAACACCCAGGCGTACTCGAACGTCGGGCTCTGCAACAGCCCGTACCCGGCCCGCTCGACCAGCGAGGCGAAGTTCGCCACCATCGTCTGGAACCGCCACGACGCCGGCCAGAGCACGTCGTGGGTGCCGGTCGGGGCGCGCAGCGCCCCCTGCTCGTCGGCGCTTGTCACCGCTAGGCCTTCTTGCCCGGCAGCTGTCGGTAGGCGTCGAAGACCCCGTCGAGATGCTTGAGCGAGGCGATCAGCGACTGGAGGTGGGTCGGGTCGGCCAGCTCCACGTCGAAGGCCATCCGGCTCACCCGGTCCGGGGTGGTGGCGGTCCGGGCGGCCACGATGTTGAGGTGGTGCTCGGACACCACCCGGCTCACGTCGGCCAAGAGCCGCGAGCGGTCGAAGGCGAGCACCTCGAGGGTGGCGAGGAAGACCCCTTCGCCGCCCCGGTCCCACTCGACCTCGATCAGCCGCTCCTGCGAGCGACGGGAGAGGGCGGCGGCGTTGGCGCAGTCGGCCCGGTGGACCGAGACGCCGCGACCCTGGGTGACGAACCCGACGATCTGATCACCGGGGACCGGGGTGCAGCACCGGGCGAGGTGCACCATCACGTCGTCCAGTCCCTCGACGTAGACGCCGGCCACCGACCTCCGCCCCCGCACCGACGGCCCGCGCACCCCCCGGGTGGCCGTGGTCGGCAGCTGCTCGGTCTCGCCGCCCCGCAGCTCCCTGGCCAACCGCTGGACGACCGACTGGGCCGAGATCTGGCTCTCGCCGATGCTGGCGTAGAGGGCGTCGACGTCGGTCAGGTTCAACGAGTGCACCACCTGGACCAGCGCGCTCGAGCTCACCACCTTGTGCAGCGGCATGCCTTCGCGCCGGATCGCCTTGGCCAGCTCCTCGCGGCCGGCCTCGATGGCGTCCTCCCGGCGCTCGCGGCTGAACCACTGGCGGATCTTGTTGCGGGCCCGCGACGACGCGACGATCTTCAGCCAGTCCCTCGACGGTCCGGCCGTCTGCGACTTCGACGTGAAGATCTCGACCGTGTCGGCCGATGCCAGGCGCGTGTCCAGCGGCACCAGACGGCCGTTCACCCTCGCCCCGATGCAGCGGTGACCGACCTCGGTGTGGATTGCGTAGGCGAAGTCCACCGGGGTCGCCCGCGCCGGCAGGGCGATCACCCGGCCCTTGGGGGTGAAGACGTAGACCTCGTCCTGCTCGAGGTCGAGCTTGAGCGCCTCGAGGAACTCGATCGGGTCCGACGTCTCCTGCTCGACGTCGGCGATCCGCTGCATCCAGGCGACCTCGGAAGCGGCGTCCTCCTTCTCCTTGTAGCCCCAGTGGGCGGCGATCCCGTACTCGGCCCGGCGGTGCATCTGGTGGGTGCGGACCTGCACCTCGATCGGCTTGCCGTCGAGCCCGATCACGGTCGTGTGGAGCGACTGGTAGAGGTTGAACTTCGGCGTGTTGATGTAGTCCTTGAACCGGCCCTGGACCGGCCGCCAGATGGCGTGGATCGCCCCGAGGGCGGCCCAGCAGTCCTTCTCCGAGGCGACGACCACCCGGATCCCGACGAGGTCGTGGATGTCGTCGAACTCCTTGCCGCGCACCACCATCTTCTCGTAGATGCTCCAGAGGTGCTTCGGGCGCCCGGTGACCTCGGCCTCGAGCCCGGTGGCCGTCAGGCGCTCGCGCACGGCCACCAGCACCCGGGCAAGGTACTCCTCGCGCTGGGGGGCCCGCGAGGCGACCATCTGCTCGATCTCGGCGTACCGCTTCGGGTGCAGGGTGGCGAAGGCGAGGTCCTCGAGCTGCCAGCGGACCTGTTGCACCCCCAGGCGGTGGGCCAGGGGGGCGTAGACGTCGAAGGTCTCCTGGGCGGTGCGGCGCTGCTTCAACTCTGGCATCACCGCCAGCGTGCGCATGTTGTGGAGCCGGTCGGCCAGCTTGATCAGGAGCACCCGCCAGTCGCTGGCCATCGCCACGAGCATCTTGCGGATGGTCGCCGCCTGCTGCTGCTCCTTCGAGTCGAACTGGAGGCGGTCGAGCTTGGTCACCCCGTCGACCACCGCCGCCACTGCGGCCCCGAACTCGGCCTCGATGTCGGCCAGGCTCAGCCCGGAGTCCTCCACCGAGTCGTGCAAGAGGGCGGCGGCCACCGTGGTGGCGTCGAGGCCGAGCTCGGCGACGATCGCCGCCACGGCCATCGGGTGGGTGACGAAGGGCTCGCCGGACCGCCGGTACTGGCCGGCGTGCGACCGGGTCGCCACCACGGCCGCCCGGACGATCAGGTCGATGTCCTCGCCCGGCCGGTGGTCGACGAACTGGCGAAGGACCGGCTCGAGGAGCTCCCCGGGCGCGTCGTCCCCCGCCTCGTCCGACGGGGGCACCCGTGCCAGGGTCACCATCCCTCCACGCTAGCCGACGTACCCGGCGATCCCGCAGACCCCGGCGGTGGCGGCGGCCGGAACACGGCAGCTCAGCGGCGCTTCTTGCCTTTCGCCTTGCCGCCCTTGCGCGGCCGGGCCGGAGGGCGGCGGGCGGTCATCGGCCGCCCGGTGCCCGACACCGGGACGGCGGCCACCGCCGGCACCACCTCGCCGGGAGCGCCCTCGGGGCTCTCCGCCCGGCGGCTCCCGTCTCCCGCCGGCGCCCGCTGGCCGTTGCCACCGGGCGCCTCGGCCGACCGGTTCCCCGCTCCCGTGCGGGCGTCGGGCACCGCCGGGGCGGCCCGACGTCCCGAGCCACGGGCGGCGGCCTGTCCCGGTCGGAGCGTCCCACCTGCGCCAGGGCGGGGCGGCCGGGCCAGCTTGGCCGGACCGCCGCCGGAGCCGCCGCCGGCGAGGGAGGCGGCGGCCGCCGGGGTGAGCAGCCCGAGCCGGTCGCTCCGCTGCTCGAGCCGCTGGCGGATCGAGACGTAGCGGGGCTCGCGCTCTTTGAGGGTCGCCAGTACCGGCGAGGCGATGAAGATCGACGAGTAGGCCCCGCTGAACAGGCCGACGACCAGCGCGAGCCCGTAGTCCTGCAGGGTGATCGCCCCGAAGAGCTCGACGCCGATCAGGAGCACCGCCAGGACCGGGAGAATGGCGACCAGCGACGTGTTGATCGACCGGGCGAGCGTCTGGTTCATCGACAGGTCGACCATCTCCGAGTACGTCATCCGACCGGAGGCGCCGAAGCCGCGGGCGTTGTCGCGCACCCGGTCGAACACCACGACGGTGTCGTAGAGCGAGTAACCGAGGATGGTCAGGACGGCGATCACCGTGTCCGGCGTCACCTGGAACCCCGCCAACGAGTAGACGCCCATCGTGACGAGCAGGTCGTGGACCATGGCAGCGAACGCGGCCACCGCCATCTTCGGCTCGAAGCGGAAGCTGATGTAGACGGCCACCACCACGAAGAAGACGATCAAGGCGACCAGGGCGCGCTGGGTGACCTGGCCGCCCCAGGTCGGTCCGACCTGCTCCAGGGACACGCTGTTGGGGTTGTTCGAGTGGATGAGCCGCTCGAGCGCCGCGGTCACGGCGGCGGTCACCGTCTTCTGCCTGGCGGCGGGCAGGGTGTTCAAGTTGGCCTGGACCTCGACCTGGCCCTGGTGCGGGTTGATCCGGCTGCGGAGCACGTCGACCGTCGGCTGCGACAGGCCGGCGGCGCTGACCGCCCGTTGGACCTCGGACTGGGTGAGGGTGCTCGAGTTCACCGTCCACGACGTCCCGCCCTTGAACTCGATCCCGAGGTTGAGGCCGCGCACGCCGAGCGAGACGAGGCCGGCCACGATGACGACGGCCGAGATCGTGAACCACCACCGTTTGCGGCCGACGAAGTCGAACGAGGTCTCACCGCGGTAGAGGCGGCGGAACGGGCCGACCCGAGCGAGCGGCCCCCCGGGTCGGTTGCCGCCCGGACGCCGGCGCCGGGCCAGGCGGCGGAACGCCTCGTCGGCACTGAGCTCGCCCTCGAGCTCCTCGGCCAGCGCCTCGGCGGCCGGGTCGCTCTCCTGGCCCTCGCCCAGACCCTCGTAGAGCCCCTCGAGATCCTCCTCGTCGAGGTCCTCGAGCCCGCCGCCGACCGCCTCCTCAGGCTCGGGGTCGGGCTCGGGAGCCGGCCGTCCGCCGGCGCCCTGTCCGAGCTGCAGGTCGCGCAGCTTGTCGTTGCGCCGCTCGAGCGGGCTCACGAGTCGGCTCCCCTCACCGCCAGCCCGCGGCTGACGCTCATCCGCCCGGTCCCGCTCAAGCGCTCACTCTGGCCGAGCAGGATGACCAGCGGACGGGTGAAGGTGTAGGTGATGAGGATGTCCATCAGCGTCGACAGCCCGAGGAAGAAGGCGAAGCCCCGCACCGTGCCGATCGACAGCAGGTAGAGGACGACGGCGGCGGCGAGCGAGACGAGGTCGGCCGCCAGCACGGTCCGGAAGGCGCTCTTGAAGCCGCGGTCGACGCTGGTCCGCACCGTCCTCCCCGAACGGGTCTCGTCTTTCAGCCTTTCGAAATAGACGATGTACGAGTCGACGGTGATCCCGATCGAGACGATCAACCCCGTCACCCCGGCCAGGTCGAAGCTCGGGGCGACCGAGGTGTGCCCGAGGGCCGAGATGATCGCCCAGAGCAGGGCGGCGGTCACCGCCAGCCCGGACACGACGACGACGCCGAGCAGCCGGTAGTAGACGATCGTGTAGAGCAGCACGAGGATCAGCCCGGCGACGCCGGCCCCGAGGCCCGCCCGCAGCGACGACGAGCCGAGCGTCGGCGACACTGTCTGGTCGGTGAGGACGTGGAGGCCGACTGGCAGCGAGCCGTACTGGAGGGCGACCGCCAGCTGCTGAGCCGACGTCTGGGTGAAGGACCCCGAGATCTGCACCTGCCCGCTGAACGAGCTGAAGGCCGACTGCTGTGGCTGGGGGATCGGCGCCGACTGGACGACCCCGTCGAGCTCGATCCCGATCACCTCGTGAAAGTACTTGGCTGCCATCGTGTCCCACTCGCTGGCCCCGGCCGAGGTGAGGGTCATGTTGACCACCCAATCGCCCAGCTGGTTCTGCTGGGCGACCGCCGACTTCACGATCCGGCCGGTCAGCTCGGCCGGGCCGAGCAGGTAGCGCCCCTTGGAGGTGCCGAGACCGGGAAGGAGCACGGTGGCGCCCTTCTTGTCCTGGCTCGGCAGGGTCGTCGGGTAGGACGCCAGCGCCGGGTCCGCCTGCCCGGTGTAGGAGACGCCGTTGCCCGAGCTCGGTGAGCCGACCAGGTTGGAGGTCACCAGGGCGTACGGGTTGGGGCAGCTCGTCGGCAGCGAGCCGCTCGGCGCCTTCACGTGCTTCGCCTTGCTGTACGGCGGCGCGTAGCAGAGCGTCGGGCGGAAGTAGAGCTGGGCGGTCTGGCCGACCTCGTTGAGCACCTGCTGGGCGTCCTTCACCCCCGGCACCGAGACCACGACGTCGGTGTTGTGGCCGCTGCCCTGGGTCCCGACGGTGGCCCCGCTGACCCCGAGCCCGTTCACCCGGTTGGTGAGGATGGTCACGACCTCGTTCAGGTCGGACTGGGAGACCTTGTGGTCGGGGGCGTAGACCACCGACACGCCGCCGGCCAGGTCGAGGCCGAGCTTCGGGCTCCATTTGGCGGCGAGGGTGCCGGCAAGGGCGCCGAAGGCCACCACCACCACGATCAGGAGGCTGATCACCAGGGACCGCTGCCGTCGGGCCTGAGCGCGCGACGACGCCGGGCTCATGACCCCGTGCCCTCCTCGGGGGGCTCGTGAGTCTCCACCCGGCCGGCGACCCCCTCCGCCGCCGCCCCGTCGGCGGCGTCCCCCTCTCCGCCCCAGTGCCCGGTGCCGTCGGCGGACACGTCGTCGACGCTCTCACCCACCGGCGGCTCGATCTTGCGGGCGATCGCGTTGCGGACCAGCACCAGGCGTGTCGGCTCGCTCCCGGACGGCCCGATCCCCGCGCCCACGCCGTCGCTCCCCGGGTCGACCCCGGAGAGGATCGTGACCCGCTCGGCGTCCAGGTCGACCACCCGCCCGACGATCCCCCCGACGGTGAGGATCTCGTCGCCGACGGCGATCTCCTGGGACTGGTGGCGCTGGCGACGGGCCTTCTGCTGCTGGGGACGCAGGAAGAAGAAGTACGCCCCGACCCCGATGACGAGGATGAGGATGAGGAACCCGGCCGAGCTCGACGTCGACTTCTTCGAGCTCGCGGCCAACAGCAACGCTCCGACCTGGGCGAGAACGGCTGTGATCATGGGTGCCTCGGCGTCGGGGGGCTGTCGCTGCTCGGTCTGTGCACAGGAGGGACACCTTACAACCTGTGCTCGCGATCGCGGGTCAGGGACGACCCCGGCCAAGTGCTCTCACAACCCTGCAAAGACCAACCGTTCTGCCACCCCCACGCATCCTGTCCGCCACACCGGCCGTGGATACTCGATGGGCGGCCGTCGGCGGACGACCGGCCCGGGTGGGTCCGGACCGGTCGGGCATGGTTGGCGTGCGGGAATCGGAGGGGAGCGGGCACCGAAGGGGGACCAAGGGGACGGGGTGCCGACCGGGAGCGGCGCCGCCGCCGCCCGGCGGAGCGGCAGCGGGTCGGCGCCCTGCCTTCTTGGTCGGTGACCGCACGGTTGCCCGGTCGGTGGTCGTCGGGTCGCTCCTCGGTGGTCACCCGGTCGCCATCGTGGCTCCGGGCCGATTCTCCCCCGTCGTCCTGACGTCGGGCGGTTAGGATCCAGCCAGCGGTGCCGCCCCACGTCGGGAGCCTTCCGGCGCGGCACTGCCGGGGATGGGACATGCGCGACGGCGAGACGGCGGTACTCGCTATCGAGGACGACGCCGACATCCGGCAACTGCTGTCGGCGCTGCTCGACCGTGAGGGCTACAAGGTGACCGAGGCCTCGACCGGGCGGGAGGGACTGCGGGCGTTCCACCAGGTCCAACCCGACCTGGTGATCCTGGACGTCGGCCTCCCCGATCTCGACGGCTGGCAGGTCCTCGAGCGGATCCGGGACATGAGCGACGCCCCGGTGCTCGTGCTGACCGCCCGCTCGACCGAGCGCGACAAGGTTCGCGGCCTCAACGCCGGGGCCGACGACTACCTGACCAAACCCTTCAGCCGGGTGGAGCTGCTCGCCAGGTTGCAGGCGATCCGTCGGCGACAGGTGGCTGCCCGCGAGCCGCAGGCGGTCTTCGACGACGGCCGCGTCCGGGTCGACTTCACCCACCAAGAGGTCACGCTCGAGGGCAAGGGGGTCCTGCTCACCCCGACGGAGTACCGGTTGCTCACGGCGTTGGTGCGCCACGCCGGACAGGTCCTTTCCGCCGACCAGCTGATCGAGCTGGCCTGGGACGACCCCTCCGGGCTGGCGCCGGCCCGGGTGAAGTACGCGGTGCTCCGACTCCGCCGGAAGCTCGACTGGGACGACACGGACGACTCCCCGCTCGAGACGGTGCGCGGCTTCGGTTACCGGTACCGCCACCGCTAGGACGCCGCCGATGCCCCACGGCACCGAGCGCGAGCGCACCCCGAACGACGGCGCGACCGCCGTGCCGACCACCGTGCCGTCCCGGCGGTCGCAGACCGGCTGGGACGCCGACCCGACCGGCCACCGGTTCCCGATCTTCGCCGCCGCCGCCGCCGTCAGCCTTCTGGCCGGCCTCGTGCCCTTCCGACCCTCCCGGGCCGACGAGATGCTGGCCGCCGGCATCCTCTTCATCCTCGTCACGCTGGCGGCGTTGCTGGTGCCGTGGGAGCGGCTCCCGTCGCTGCTCTGGATGGCGGTGCCGATGGGGTACGTGTGCGTCATCGCCCTGCTGCGCGACGCCCAGGGCGGGAACGACTCGGGCCTGGTCCCCCTGTTCCTCCTTCCGGTCGTGTGGCTCGCCCTCTATGGCCGCAAGGCGGAGCTGGTGGTCGGCGTCGCCTCCGTCCTGGCCGCTCTCGTGGTCCCGATGTTGGCGGTCGGTGGTGACGCCTATCCGTCGGACCAGTGGCGGGTGGTCATCGTCACCGGTGCGGTGAGCCTCCTGGTGGCGTCCGCCTTCTACGCCATGGTGACGAGGGACCGGACCAGGATGGCCGATCTGGCCGAGCAGTCCGAGCTGGCCCGCCGGAGCGCACTGCGGGCGCTCGAGGCCCGCGAGCAACTCGACTCGCTGCTGCGGGCGGCCACCGAGACAGCGGTGATCGGTGCCGACCACGACGGGATGATCACCTTCTTCTCGAGCGGCGCCCAGCACCTGCTCGGGTACCTCGCCGAGCAAGTCATCGGCGCCGTCTCGATCTACGACCTGATGGAGCCGAACGAGGTCGATCGACACCGGGCCGAGATGGACGAGCTCATGGCGGCGGCCGACGTCGGTCGCCCGGCGCCGGCCCGCGGGGAGGAGCCGATCTGGACGTTGATCCGCCGTGACGGCGCCCGCCGCCGGATCTCGACGTCGGTGACCTCGCGGGTGCCCGGCGACCGGAGCGCCGGCTACGTCGTCGTGGCCAGCGACGTGACCGAGCGAGAGGAGATGGCGGTCGAGCGCGAGCGCCTGCTCGCCGTCCAGCGAGAGGTGACCGAGGTGCTGGTCGAGCAGAACCACCGCCTCCGTGAGCTCACCCAGATGAAGGACGACCTCGTGGCCACGGTCTCCCACGAGCTCCGCACGCCGCTCACCTCCATCCGTGGCTACATCGAGCTGCTGCTCGACGGGTCCGGCCCGCTCACCGACGAGCAGGCCCGCATGCTCGCCACGATCGACCGGAATTCGATGCAGCTGCTCCGGGTGGCCGACGACCTGCTGGACGACCCCGGGGGCGCCCACGAGCTGCGTGTCCGCTTCGTCGCCACCGACCTCTCGCAGCTCGCCGTGGAGGCGGTCGACAGCATCTTGGCGGCGGCGGCGGCCCGGTCCCTCCGGCTCGGCCTCGACGCCGAGAGCCCGGTGCTCGTCCACGGCGATCCGTCGCGCCTCCACCAGCTCTTCGCCAACCTGTTGTCGAACGCCGTCAAGTTCACGCCGGCGGGCGGGCGGGTCCATGTCCGAGTCGGCGAGCGGGGACGGTTCGGAATGCTCGAGGTCCTCGACGATGGCCCCGGGATCCCGGTGCAGGAGCGGGCGCAGCTCTTCGAACGCTTCTACCGCATCGCCTCGTCGGAGCAGGCCGGCATCCCCGGCACCGGGCTCGGGCTGGCGATCGCCAAGAGCGTCATCGAGGCCCACCAAGGCACGATCGACATCGTCGACACCCCGGGCTGGTCGACCACCTTCCGGGCGCTCGTGCCGCTGGCCACCCGCACCGCCGCCCAGGCCGGCCCTCCCACCACCGACAGCCCAACGGCGCCGATGCAGCACGCAGTCTCGAACACCGAGCAGTCCCCAACCAGAGGCCCGAGCTCGACCCAGCCACCGGCCGACACCCGGCACGCCGGCGTCGCCAACTGAGGCCCGGGTCCGGGCCCGCTCAGAAGAGCTGCTCGCCGGACGGCACCAGCTCGAGATGGGCCCACGCTCGGGCCGTGGCCACTCGACCCCGCGGGGTCCGCTGGAGCAGACCCTGCTGGAGCAGGTACGGCTCGTAGGCGTCTTCGATGGTGTCGGGCTCCTCGCCGATGCACTGGCTCAGCGTCGTGAGCCCGACCGGCTTCCCCCCGAAGCGGCGGCAGAGCGCGTCGAGGATCGCCCGGTCGACCTTGTCGAGGCCGAGGTGGTCGACCCCGAAGAGCGACAGCCCTTCGGCCGCCGCCTCGGCGGTGATGACGCCGTCCCCCCGGACCTCGACGAAGTCACGAACCCGGCGCAGGAGGCGGTTGGCGATCCGAGGCGTGCCACGAGCGCGCTCGGCGATCCGGGCGGCGCCGTCGGGGTCGACCTGCACGCCGAGTATCCGGGCCGAGCGAGTGACGATCGCCTGGAGGTCCGCCACGTCGTAGAGGTCGAGCCGACCGACGAATCCGAAACGGTCACGCAGTGGCCCGGCCACCAAGCCGGTGCGGGTCGTCGCCCCGATCATGGTGAACCGGGGCAGGTCGAGCCGGATCGAGCGCGCCGTCGGACCCTTGCCGATCAGGATGTCGATCTTGGCGTCCTCCATCGCCGGGTAGAGGATCTCCTCGACCGAGCGGTGGAGCCGGTGGATCTCGTCGACGAAGAGGACGTCGCCGTCCTGCAGGTCGGTCAGGATCGCCGCCAGGTCGCCGGCCCGGGCCAGCACCGGTCCGGACGTGACCCGCAGCCCGACCCGCATCTCGTGGGCGATGATGCCGGCCAGCGAGGTCTTGCCGAGCCCTGGCGGCCCGGCGAAGAGCAGGTGGTCGACCGGCTGGCCCCTGCGTCGGGCGGCGGCCAGCACGATGCCGAGGTGCTCGACCAGCTGGGACTGGCCGACGAACTCCCGCAGCGTCCGCGGTCGCAGCCCGGCTTCGTCGCCCTCCTCCCCCGCCTCGGCGCCGGGGTCCACCGGGCGATCGGCGACGGCGGCGTCGACCGGGTCGTCCGGCTCGACATCGGTCGCCAGGAGCTCACGACGGGCCCGCGGGCTCACCGGCCGGCCAGCTCCCGCAGCGCCAGTCGCAGCAACTCCTCGACGCCGGCGCTCTCCGAGAGGCCGTCAAGGGCGACCCGGATCTCGTCGGGCCCGTACCCGAGCTCGGCCAGCGCGGCCCGTGCCTCGCTCCGGGCAGAACGCCCGGACTCGGCGGCGCCTGGCCCCGAACCGGTCAGGTCCGGCAGGTCGAGGCGGCTCTTCAGGTCGATCAGGAGACGGGCGGCCGTCTTGCGCCCGACACCCGGTACCGCGCACAGCGTGTCGACGTCGTCCTCGAGCACCGCCGTGGACAGCGCCGCCGGCGAGAGCACCGACAGCACCGACAGCGCCAGCGACGGCCCGACGCCATGGGCGCCGAGCAGCGCCTCGAAGCACCGGCGCTCATCGTCGTGGACGAACCCGTAGAGGACGATCGCGTCCTCGCGGACGTGGGTGTGCACGTGGAGGAACACGTCGCTGCCGGCCACCCCGACGGCGGCCGCCGTGGCGGTGGTCACCGCCACCCGGTAGCCGACCCCGCCCACCTCCACCACCACCTCGCCGTCGCCGGTCCGCGCCGCCACCGTGCCGCGCAGCGAGCCGATCATCGGTGCCCTCCTTCTCCGCCTCGGCCGCCGCCGGCCGAGCTCTCTCCCGACCCGACACCGGCGCCGATCGCGTCGGCCATCGCCCGGCGCAGGCGCTGCGCCGTCAGGTGGCACACCGCCAGGGCGAGCGCGTCGGCCACGTCGGGGGGTCTCGGGACCGCCGCCAGGTCCAGCAGGGCGGTGACCATGCGCTGCACCTGGTCCTTGCTGGCGCCGCCGTAGCCCACCACCGCCTGCTTCACCTCGTTCGCCGTGTACTGGGCGACTTCGCAGCCGTGCTCGGCCGCCGCCGCCAGCGCGAGCCCGCTGGCCTGGCCCACCGACATCGCCGTCCGGGCGTTCACTTGGAAGAACACCCGCTCGACGGCCACCGCCTGGGGGCGGAGGTCCCCGAGCAGCTGGCGCAGCTCCTCCTGGAGGGCGTGCAGACGGGTCGGCAGCGGCAGCGCCGGGTCGGTCTCGATCACGCCGGCGGCGTGGGCTCGGAGCGATCCGGTGCGGTCGACGGGCCGCCCCACCAGGCCGTAGCCGCAGCGGGACAGACCGGGATCGATACCCAGCACGAACACGCGTTCGACGTTAGCCGACCGCGCCGGCCGGATCGGGGACTACCCGTCGAAGGCTGCCAGCACCCGGTCGGGGATGTCGTAGTTGGCGTGCACCGCTTGGACGTCGTCGTGGTCGTCGATCGCCTCGACCAACCGGAGCACCCGTTTGGCCTCCGACTCGTCGTCCACCGCCACCGTCGACGTCGGCTCGAGGGTCAGGTCGGCCGACGTCGGCTCGAGGCCACCGGCCTCGAGCGCGCTCCGGACGGCCGCCAGGTCGTGGGGGGCGCAGGTGAGCACCCAGTGGTCGCCGGCGTCGCTCAGGTCCTCGGCGCCGGCCTCCATCGCCACCTCCATGATCCGGTCCTCGTCGAGCTCGCGGGGCAGCTCGAGGACCCCCTTGCGCTCGAATTGCCAGCTGACCGCGCCGGGCTCGGCCATCGACCCGCCGTGGCGGGCGAACAGGTTGCGCACCTCGGCGCCGGTGCGGTTGCGGTTGTCGGTCAGCGCCTCGACGATGATGGCGATGCCGCCCGGCGCGTAGCCCTCGTAGCTGACGGCCTCGTAGCGGACACCCTCGAGCTCGCCGGTGCCCCGTTTGATCGCCCGCTCGATCGTGTCGAGCGGCACCGAGGCGTCACGGGCCTTCTGGTACATCGTCCGCAAGGTGGCGTTGGCCGTGAGGTCGCTGCCACCCTCCCGGGCAGCCACTTCGACCTGGCGGATCAGTTTGGCGAAGAGCTTGGCCCGCGCCTTGTCCTGCGCCCCCTTGCGGTACTTGGTGGTGGCCCACTTCGAGTGCCCCGACATCGTCCTTCTCCCTCTCCGCCGAACGCCGGCAGCCACGCTCCCCTCGGCCACCGATGCCCCGGGGGCCCCCAAGGGCCGAGTCCGGGCCTCGGCGATGCTACCGGAAGGCCCGATCGACCCGACTGCCTCCGACGACGGGATGCCCGGCAGCCGGCGCCGGTACGCTCCAACGAGGAAGGCGTGGGTTCCGGCCCGCCGCGAACGGGTATCGGATCCTCCTGTAGCGACCGCCTTCGGGAGGAGCAGCATGGCCCCCAGCCCGGTGCCGGGCGCCCCCCGCCCCGGACGTGGCGCCCTGTCGCAGCGCCGTCACGACGAGAGCTCATGACCACCCCCCCACCCCTGCTGCTGGCCGACCGGTACCGATTGGGAGCGTTGCTCGGCCGTGGCGGCATGTCCGACGTCCACCGGGCGGTCGACGAGCGCACCGGCGGGCCGGTGGCGGTCAAGCTCGTCCGTTCCGGCGACCCCGAGCTCGCCCGGCGCCTCGCCCAGGAGGTACGGCTGCTCGAGGGTTTCGCCCACCCCGGGCTGGTCCGGCTGCTCGACACCGGTGTCGCCGGCGATCAGGCCTTCCTCGTCATGGAGCTCGTCGAGGGGCCGACGCTGGCCCAGCGGCTCCGTGCAGGGCCGCTCACCCCGGCCGAGACCGCCGAGCTCGGCGCCACCCTGGCCGGGGCCCTGGCCTACGTCCACGCCAGCGGCATCGTCCACCGTGACATCAAGCCGCCCAACGTCCTGCTGAGCCCCGACGGGCGGCCGAAGCTGGCCGACTTCGGGATCGCCCGGGTGGTCGACGCCGCGAGCCTCACCCTCGCCGGGACCACCCTCGGTACCGCCGCCTACATGGCGCCCGAGCAGCTGCAGTACCACCAGGTCGGCCCGGCTGCCGACGTGTGGTCGCTCGGCATCGTCCTCCTCGAGTGCCTCACCGGGCGGCGGGTCTACGAAGGCCCCGCCGCCGAGGTCGTCGCCCGGCGCTTGGCCGGTCCGCTGCCACTGCCCGGGGACCTCCCAGCACCGTGGCGCCTCCTCCTGAGCGGGATGCTCGAGCACCGCCCCCAGGACCGCCTGGCGGCGGCGGACGTCGCCAGCATGCTGCCGGCGCCGGCGCTGCAGGCGCCGTGGGAGCGGGCTGAGCCGCACGAACCCGCATCGTCGGTTGGCCGCGCCGCCCTGGGGGCGCCCACCGCCCTGGGGGCGCCCACCGCCCTGGGGGCGCCCACCGCCAGAGTCGCCGGCGGTGACCCGGGCTCTGCTGGGGCATGGCCGGCTGCGGCATGGACGAGCTGGCGAGGGGTGCTGGACGACCGGGTGGGGCCGGTGCTGGCCCGACGGGATCAGCGCCCGTGGCTGCTCGGGACCGCAGCCGCCGTCGTGCTGGCACTGGTGCTCGCCCTGGTGCTCGGCAACGGTGGGTCGGGACCGACCGGTCGACCGGCCGCCGCCGCGCCGCAGGCGCACACTCAGGCCAGCACCGGCGCCGGTCCCTCCGCCCTCGGTCGGCTCGACGCCGACGTGACGAGCGAGGAGGCGACCGGCGGCATCACGACGCCCGTCGGCCGGGCAGTCACCGCAGCGGCCGCCGAAGCGGTGGCGGCAGAGCGGACCGGCCACGACGCCAGGGCGGCCGCCGCCCTCGCCAGGGCCGGCACCGCCCTGGTCGATGGTCTCCGCGCCGGGTCGGTCACCCAGCGGGCGGCCACCAAGCTGGGGCTCGACCTCGCCGGGCTGGCCGGGGCGCTCGGGGTGGCCGCTCCCGCAGTCGCGGCGACCACCACCACCACGACGACGTCGCCACCGCCGACCACCACCACGACGACGAGCCCCCCGACGACGAGCCCCCCGACGACCGCCCCGCCCCCGCCCGGCCCGCCGGGTCACGGCGGCGACGGCGGACCCGGCCCGGGCCACGGGGGACCGCCGGGGCACTGAGCGAGCGAGCGAGCGGACGTTCAGCCGTCGGGATCGGCGTTGATCATCCGAGCGAACAGCCGGTGCAGCCGGCGGTCACCGGTCAGCTCGGGGTGGAAGGTGCTCGCCAGGACCGTGCCCTGGCGGCAGACCACCGGGGCGGGCCTGTCCTCGCCACCGGGGAGATCGGGGGGAAGACTGGCCAACACCTCGGCGCCGGGTCCGACCGTCACCACCACCGGGGCGCGTATGAAGACGGCCGGCATCGGCCGGTCCTCCTCTCCGAGCTCGGCCGAGATCTTGGGCGCCGCCACCGACGACTCGAACGACCACCGTTGGCGTCCGTAACCGTTGCGGCGGACGGTGCAGTCAAGGAGCCCGAACGACCGCTGGTCGTCACGGCCGTCGAGCACCTCACGGGCCAACAGGACCATGCCGGCGCACGTCCCGAACACCGGCAGCCCGGCGCCGAGGCACGCCGCCAGTGGTTCGAACAAGCCGGAGGACGACAGCAGCATCGAGAGCGTCGTCGACTCTCCCCCCGGCAGCACGATCCCCGAGAGGTCCTCGAGGTCGGTCGGCGTCCGAACCAGACGGGTCGCCACGTCGAGGTCGCCAAAGGCTGCCTGATGCTCGCGGACGTCCCCCTGGAGCGCCAGGACGCCGACCGGTCGAACCGGACGCCCCTGCGCGCTTACCAACCGCGGTCGGCCAGGTGCTCGCGCAGCGCCGACATCTCCTCGCCGCGCATCGCCTCGCCCAGACCGGCGCTGACCTTGGCCACACGCTCGGCGTCGAGGTAGTGGGTCGTCGCCTCGACGATCGCCCGGGCGCGCCGGGGTGGGTCGGTGCTCTTGAAGATGCCCGAGCCGACGAAGACTGCCTCGGCGCCGAGCTGCATCACGAGTGACGCGTCGGCCGGGGTGGCGATGCCGCCGGCGCAGAAGAGCGGGACCGGGAGCTGACCGGTGGCGGCGATCTCCTGCACCAGTCCGATCGGGGCTGGGAGCTCCTTGGCCCACCGGTACAGCTCGGCCGGGTCGGCCTGGGTGAGCCGCCGGATGTCGCCGACGATGCTGCGGAGGTGGCGAACGGCCTCGACGATGTTGCCGGTGCCGGCTTCGCCCTTGGAGCGGATCATCGCCGCCCCTTCGGAGATCCGGCGGAGCGCCTCACCGAGGTTGGTCGCCCCGCAGACGAAGGGCACCGAGAACGCCCACTTGTCGATGTGGTGCGCCTCGTCGGCCGGCGTCAGCACCTCGCTCTCGTCGATGTAGTCGACCTCGAGGGCCTCGAGCACCTGCGCCTCGGCGAAGTGGCCGATGCGGGCCTTGGCCATCACCGGGATCGTCACGGCGTCCTTGATCGCCTGGATCAGCGCCGGGTCGCTCATCCGGGCGACGCCGCCGTCGCGCCGGATGTCGGCCGGGACGCGCTCGAGGGCCATCACCGCGACCGCACCGGCGTCCTCGGCCACCTTGGCGTGCTCGGGCGTGACGACGTCCATGATCACGCCACCGCGCAACATGTCGGCCAGGCCCCGCTTGACGGTGAAGGTGCCGGTCGCCCGGTCAGATGTGGTGACGGAGTCGCTGGTCATAACCCCATTCTACCGGCCGCCACCCCGGCGGCCGACCGCCGGGGAGATGCTCACCACTCGGCGAGCGCCTCGATCCGGACGCTGGTGGCGTCGAGCTCGCCGATCGTCGGCGCGTGCCGCCGGCCGACCGACGGGTCGATCCATACCCAGCGGCTCATCGCCGCCCGCCGGCCGGAGAAGACCGAGCCGCCCCGGTCGGGCGCGACCGAGCTCGCCACCTCGTACGCCTCGAACGAGGCCAGCGCGTCGTGGAGCCCCGGCGGGTAGCGCACCAGGGCCGCGCCGATCTGGTCGGCCCGGTACTCACGCCCCCTCCCGACCGCCCGGTGCAGCCAGCGGTCGTCGCCGGTGAGCCACCCGAGCGGCCCGACGACGGCCAGCGCCACCGCCGACACGACGGCGTCGTGTCGCTTCACGTGCGCCAGCTCGTGGGCGACGACGCCTTCCATCTCCATCAGCCCGAGGCGATCGAGCAGCCCGGCGGTGACGACCAGTGCCGCCGTCGGGTCGGCGCCGAGAGCGCAGGCGTTGGGGACCGGCTCGTCGATCAAGAGCAAGCTCGGGACCCGGAGGCCGAAGCTGGCGCAGAGCCCCTCCACCAGGTTCTCGAGCCGAGGCTGGTCGCCCGGCTCGAGCGGACGGGCTCCGAGCAGAAAGATCGACAGCCCGACGGCGGCCCGTCGCACGACCACGGTGAGGACGACCAGCGCCGCCGCGCCGACCACCGCGCCGACCAGCGGGCTGACGACGGCGCCGAGGACGACACCGAGGACGACGCCGAGCGCCAGCCCCTCGGTGGCCGCCAGGGCGAGAGCCCGTCGGCGGTTGGCCCGCACCTCCGCGTCGGTCACGGTGAGCCCGCTGCTCGGAGCTCCCTGCTCGGAGAACGGCGCCGTCGGGGTGATCACGGTGTCGGCCCGGTCGTCCCGAGGCGTCCGCTGATCAGGACGCGGTCCCCGGCCGCGCCCACCGCCGCCACGGCGCGGCGGTCCACCCTGGTTCGACGGCCTCCCCGGCTGGCCGCCCCCCGACCGGCCTCCGGACCCGCCGCCGGCGCTGCCACGACCACCGCGACCGGCCGACGGCGCCGGGCCTCTGTCGCCGGCGGCCCCGCCGGATCCGCTCCGCCCACTCGAAGCCCCGGCACCACCCTTGCCCCGCCCGCCCCGGCGCCTGCGCTGTCTCGACCCCCCGCCGCCTGTGCCGGGCGCGCCGGTCGGCGAGCTGCCGGGGCCGCGCGGCCGGCTGGCCGGATCGGACGCCTCGCTCACCGGGCCAGGCTACCCGCCTCCCGGTAGACGGCCTCGTAGCGCTCGGCGAGCCGGTCCATCGACCACGAGGCTGCCCGGGCCCTCCCGGCGGCCAGCGCCGCCGGGGCGCAGCGCCCGGTGCCGGTCGAGGCCTGCTCGAGCACCCGCTCGAGTGCCGCGCCGAGCGCCACCGGGTCGCCGGGCGGGACCAGCTCGGCGTCGCCGCCGGCGCACTCCCGGTAGCCGGGCAGGTCCGAGGCCACGACGGCGCAGCCGGCGGCCATCGCCTCGAGCAGCACGACCCCGAACGACTCGCCGGCGAGCGACGGGGCGCAGAGCACGTCGGCGCCGGCCATCCGCTCGGCGAGCTCGGCGTCGCCGATCCGACCGAGCCACTGCACCCGCCGATCGGCTCCGAAACGGCGCCGCAAGCCGTCGGTGGCCGGCCCGTCGCCGGCCACCCACAGCTCGGCCGATGCGTCGACCCGGCGGAACGCCTCGAGCAGGACGTCGAGGCCCTTGCGCTCCTCGTGGCGCCCGACGAAGAGGACGGTCGGCCTCTTCGTCGGCCACGGCCGGGCACGGGCGAAGCGCTCGGTCGCCACCCCGTTGAACAGCACCCGGTACTCGCCGCCCATCGCCTCCCTGGCCGTCGCCATCGCCGCTGCCGAGACGGCGCAGCGGATCGTCAGGCGACGGTTGGCCCACCGGGCGAAGGGGCCCATCGCCCAGTACCAGCCGCTGCCGCCCGCCCGGTGGTAGGTGGCGACCAACGGCATCGCTGCCCTCGCCAGGCAGGCGTAGCCGGCGCAGGGGGCCATCGGCTCGTGGAGGTGGACCACGTCGGCACCGAAGTGGCGGGCGGCGGCCAGGGTCCGGAGGGCGGCGGCCGGCGACAGGGCCAACGGCACCCGTGAGCCGTTCGACCGGAGCACCGTTGGGCGGCCGATCACCCGGACCGCAGCCTCGCCGTGGCCGGCGGGGAGGTCGTCGAGCGGGTGGTCGTCCCCCATGGACAGCTCGTCGTCGGGGGCGAGCACGAGCACCCGGTGGCCGCGCCCGGCCAGGGATCGGGCCAGGCCGAGCGCCTGGCCCTGGACGCCGCCGGGGCGGGAGAGGCTGTAGGGGCAGACCATCGCGACGTCCATGGCCTCTGCGCCTAGCGGTCGTCGGCCGTGGCGCCCTCCACCAGGTCGGCCGGCCAGTTGGGCTGGTAGAGGTGCCACTGTTCGGGCGCCCGGAAGATCAGCTGCTCGAGCTGCCGGGCGATCTCGGCGGTCACCCGGGCCACGTCCTCGCGCAGCGGACCGCGCCGGGCGGTGTCGATCGGCGGCATGATCACGCCGACGTGGAAGGAGCCCGGACCGCTGTACACCGCAGCGGTGCACAGGGTGGCGCCGGTCCGCAGCGCCAGGGTGGCCGGACCCCCCGGCAGGGTGGTCGCCTCGCCGAAGAACACCACCGGCACGCCGTTGCCCTCGATGTCACGGTCGCAGACGAGCCCGACCAGGCCGCCCTGACGCAGCGTGTTTAGGATGGCTCGTGACGAGCCGCTGCCGAGCGGCACGATCGTCAACCCCATCGCTCGCCGCTGGGCCACCAGCCAGTCGAAGAAGGCCGGGGGCTCGATCCGCTCGGCCACCGCCGTCATCGGGTAGCCCTCCGCCGCCAGGTACGTCCCACCCCACTCCCAGCTGCCGACGTGCGGCAACGCCAGGATCATGCCGGTCCCCGAGGCCATGGCCCGCTGCAGGTGCTCGTAGCCCCGCTCGACCGTCATCCTGGCGACCACCTCGTCGGTCGGCACCGCCGGCAGGCGTCCTCCCTCGACCCAGTAGCGGGCGTACGCCCGGAAGGAGCGGCGCGCCCAGCGCCGGACGACCGCCGGGTCCGGCGCCACCACCGGCGAGCGCGAGGCCAGCACCCGTTCGACGTGGCGCACCCGGAGCTCGAACGGCCTCGAGGCTCTCCGGGCGGTGATCTCGCCGACCACCAGCCCCACTGCCTGCCCGAGCCACTCCGGGGCGATGCCGATCAGCGTGCTCAGCGTCCGGTAGAGCCGGTACATGAGCTGGCCGCGCAGGTCGGACGCCGCCACCGCCGATGCCCCCCGACGACCGGTGGGCGGTCAGCCGCGCCGGCGTCCGCCGGAGGCGCCGGGACCCCGGCGGCCAGCGCCGGCGGCCTGGCGCTCGTTCCGACGCGCCCGACGAGCCCGACCGGACCGGCTGGCCAGCGCCTCCTGGCGTCGGGGACGCCAGCGACCCACCGGCTCGCCGGTGCGGCCGGCGAGCCGGCCGGGGCGCACGCCCTGTCGCCACGCCCGCCAGCGCGACTCGACCCGGCCCTTCCGCCAGCGCGGGCGAGCCGCGCCTTCGTCGGTCCGGCGCGACGCCCACACGTCCGACGCCGTGCGGGCCGGGCCCTCGGCCGCCCGCCACACCCGCACGAAGCGCCCGGCGGCGGTGACGAAGCTGAGCCCGAGCAGCACCCACAGCACGGGGACGAGCAGCCACGAGGCGAGGAACCCGACACCGAGGAGCACCATCCGCTCGGCCCGCTCCATCAGGCCGCCCTTCGCCCCGGGCACACCGAGCGACTCCGCCTTCGCCCGCTGGTAGGAGATCAGCGAGGTCACGCCGAGCACCGCCAACGGGAGGAGCACGAGGTGCCCTTCGTGGGCCGACGCCAAGTACCACGCCACGCCGGCCATGAGCACCGCGTCGGCCACCCGGTCGGCCACCGAGTCGAAGAACGCCCCGCGGACCGAGGCCGTCCCGGCGGCCTTGGCGACCGGCCCGTCGAGCAGGTCGTGGAACCCGGTGATCGCCAGAAGCGGGATCCCGACGAGCAGGTGACCGGAGGCTACGACGGCGGCGGTGGCCAACGAGAAGACGAGCCCGGAGGCCGTGAGGACGTCGGCGGTGATCCCGTGGCGGACCAGCGAGCGGCCGGCGGGCCCGGTGGTCCGGTCCACCGCCTCACGCCAACGACCGTCGAACATCGAGGCTCCTCTTCCCCGCACGGCTCCGGCGCGCCATGCGGACCAGGGTGCGGCACGACCGCTGTTGCCCAGGCGTACCCGGGACCCGGCGCCCACCTCGAATCTACCACCGGCGAGCCGCCGAACCTCCGGTCGACGTCCCGGCGACCAGGCCCGGGCGACCCGGTGAGCCGCCTCGACGCGTCCCCCGGGCGCCGTCACGCCGCCCACCGTAAGCTCGGGTGCAAAGCGCCGGGGGGCCGGTCGCGCCGGTACCGGGTCACCCTGCCGCCCCTACCAGGGAGGTGATCGCGTGCCGAGTGTGCCGCCGTCGAGCATCCGGAACGTCGCCCTCGTGGGCCACCATGCCGCCGGGAAGACGACGTTGGCCGAAGCCCTGCTCCTGTGGTCCGGGGCCATTGCCCGCCAGGGATCGGTGGAGAAGGGCAACACCGTCGGGGACTTCGAGCCCGAGGAGATCTCGCGGCAGCTGTCGATCGGGCTCAGCCTCGCCCCGGTCGTCGTCGAGGGGACCAGGGTCAACCTGCTCGACGCCCCCGGCTACGCCGACTTCGCCAACGACATGCGCGCCGCCCTGTCGGTGGCCGACCTGGCGGTGATCGTCGTCAGCGCCACCGACGGCGTCCAGGCCCAGACCGAGGACGCCTGGCGGGAGGCGGCCGCACTCGGGCTGCCGAGGGTGATCGTCGTCAACAAGCTCGACCGCGAGCGGGCCAACTTCGACGCCGTCCTCGCCGAGGTCCGGTCGTCCTTCGGGGCCGGCGTCGCCCCGGTGGAACTGCCGATCGGGAGCGAGGCTGACTTCCGCGGCGTCATCGACCTGCTCGACGACACCGCCACCCTCTACGACCTCGGCGGCCCCCCGCCGCGCAACGGCACGGTCGGCGAGGTCCCCGACGAGCTGGCCGTCACCGAGCACGAGGTCCACGAGCAGCTGGTCGAGGGCATCGTGGTGGGCGACGACGACCTGATGGCTCGCTACCTCGACGGCGAGGCGATCCCCCGCGACGAGCTCGAGGCGACCCTCGCCGACGGCGTCGCCTCGGGCACCGTGTTCCCGGTCCTGTGCTGCTCGTCCACCACCGGCGTGGGGATCGACCGGCTGGCCCGACTGCTGGTCGAGCTCGGACCCTCCCCGGACCGGCGCCCGCCGGTCGTCGTCGAGGCCGGCGGCACGGCGACCGAGGTGGCCGCCGATCCCCAGGGCCAGCCGCTGCTCTACGTGGTCAAGACGCTCTCGGACCAGCACTCCGGGCGGCTGTCGCTCTGCAAGGTCCTGTCGGGCACCATCCGCCCCGACGCCGTGCTCGTGAACACGAGGACGCGAGCCGAGGAGCGCCTCCACGTGCTCGACTCCCTCCGTGGGCACGAGACCTCGCCGATCGACGAGGTGGCGGCCGGCGACTTCGTCGCCGTGCCGCGGCTGACCGGGACCCGCACGGGTGACACGCTGGCGCCCAAGACCATGCCGGTGACGGTCCGGCTGGTCGAGCCCGAGCCGCCGGCGTTGGCGGTCGCCGTGCGGCCGGCGTCGAGGGCCGACGACGACAAGCTGATGTCGGCCCTGCAGCGCCTCGGCGAGGAGGACGGCGCGCTGTCGGTCGACCGCGTCGACGAGACCCACCAGACGGTGCTCGGCGTCGCCGGCGAGGTGCACCTGGCGGTCACGATCGAGCGACTGTCCCGCAAGTTCGGGGTGTCGGTCGAACGCGAGGAGGTCCTCGTCCCCTACCGGGAGACGATCTCCAAGCCCGGGGCCGCCGAGGGAAAGCACAAGAAGCAGTCGGGCGGCCACGGCCAGTTCGGCGTGTGCCACCTGCGGATCGAGCCGCTGCCCCGCGGCGGCGGTTTCGAGTTCCACGACGAGGTGGTGGGCGGCGCCATCCCCCGTCAGTACATCCCGGCGGTCGAAAAGGGGGTGGTCGAGACGATGGCCCAGGGCGGGGTCTTCGGCTACCCGGTGGTCGACGTCTCGGTGACCTGCGACGACGGCAAGTACCACACCGTCGACTCGTCGGAGATGAGCTTCAAGATGGCGGCCAGCCTGGCCTTGCGGCAGGCGATGGCCGAGGCCGGGCCGGTGCTGCTCGAGCCGGTCTCACGCCTCGAGGTGACCGTGCCGGCGGAGCTCCAGGGCGACGTGCTCGGCGATCTCAACTCGCGGCGCGGCCGGATCATGGGCACCGACGGGGCAGGCGACGGGCAGCACACCGTCGTCGCCCTCGTGCCGACCGCCGAGCTGGCCCGCTACGCCGTCGACCTTCGGGCGATCACCGGCGGTCGGGGACGCTTCCGCACCACCCACGACCACTACGACGTCGTTCCCGAGCACCTGGTGGCGTCGCTCACCCGCAAGGTCGCCGAGACCTGACCGGTCGCCCGCCGGCGTTGAGCCGGGCCCGGTGCGGCTCAGGCCGGCCAGGCGGCGTGCAGCTTCTCCCAGGCGACGCCGAGGCTCTCGGGCATCACCCTGACCCCGGCGACCGTCGTCATGAAGTTGGTGTCGCCCGACCAGCGTGGGAGGACGTGGAGATGGAGATGCCTCGGGATGCCGGCACCGGCAGCCCGCCCGAGGTTGGCGCCGAGGTTCATCCCGTCGGGGTCGTAGGCGGCGCCGAGGGCGGCCACCGCCGAGGTGACCGTCCGCCACAGCTCGACGCTCTCCTCGGCGTCGAGCGCGCCGAGGTCCTCCTCGTGGCGGGTCGGCAGGACGAGCAGGTGGCCGCTGGCGTAGGGATAGGCGTTGAGCACGGCGAAGGTCCGCTCGCCGCGCCAGACGACCCCGTTGTCGGCCGACGGCGGGCCGCTCTGCGCCAGGCGGCAGAAGACGCAGCCGCCGTCCTCGCCCGCCCGCTCGGCGGCGGTGGCGCCCGAGACGTACTCGTGGCGCCAGCCGGCCCAGAGCTGCTCCAACGGCATCAGGCGGCGCCGGCGGGGCGGCGCTCGGCGGCGTCGGCCAGCACGGCGGCCACCAACGCGTCGACCGGGACGCCCCTCTCCGGCCGGCCGGCACCGCGACGGTTGACCCCGACCGTGCCGGCGGCCACGTCGTCGTCGCCGACCACCAGGACGTAGGGCACCTTCATCAGCTTGGCCCGGCGGATGCGGGCGTTGAGCGGCTCGTCGGCCCGCTCGGCCGTCGCCCGCAGCCCGGCGGCCGCAGCCCGGGCGGCCACCTCGCCGGCGTAGGCGGCGTGGGCGTCGGCCACCGGCAGCACCCTCACCTGCTCGGGCGACAGCCACGTCGGCAGCGCTCCGGCGTAGTGCTCGAGCAACACGGCGAAGAACCGTTCGACCGAGCCGAAGAGGGCGCGGTGGATCATGATCGGCCGGTGGCGGCCGTTGTCGGCACCGACGTACTCGAGACCGAAGCGCTGCGGCTCCTGGAAGTCGAGCTGGATCGTCGAGAGCTGCCACGTCCGGCCGATGGCGTCCCGGGCCTGCACGGAGATCTTCGGCCCGTAGAACGCCCCGCCTCCCTCGTCCATGACGAGCTCGAGGCCCATGGCGTCGGCCGACCGGTGCAGGGTGCGCGTCGCCTCCTCCCACTCGTCGTCGCCGCCGACGGCCTTGGCCTCCGGCTTGGTCGAGAGCTCGAGGTAGAAGTCGTCGAGCCCGTAGTCGCGCAAGACGTCCAGCACGAACGCGAGCAGCGACGTCAGCTCCTCGGCCATCTGCTCGCGGGTGCAGAAGATGTGGGCGTCGTCCTGGGTCATCCCGCGGACGCGGGTGAGCCCGTGCACCACCCCCGACTTCTCGTAGCGGTAGACCGACCCGAACTCGAACAGCCGCATCGGCAGCTCACGGTACGACCGCTGCCGGCTGCGGTAGATGAGGATGTGGAACGGGCAGTTCATCGGCTTGAGGTAGTACTCCTGCCCGCCGTCGAGCTCCATCGGCGGGAACATCCCCTCGGCGAACCACTGCAGGTGCCCGGAGGTCTCGAACAGCTCCCCCTTGGTGATGTGGGGCGAGTTGACGAACTGGTAGCCGGCCGCCACGTGGCGCTCGCGCGAGTAGTCCTCCATCAGCCGGCGGACCGTCCCGCCTCGGGGGTGGAAGACCGCCAGGCCTGAGCCGATCTCGTCGGGGAACGAGAACAGGTCGAGCTCGAGACCGAGCTTGCGGTGGTCCCGCCGCTCCGCCTCCTCCAGCCGGTGCAGGTGCCCGGCGAGCGCCTTCTCCGACTCCCACGCGGTGCCGTAGATCCGCTGCAGCTGCGGGCGGTGCTCGTCCCCGCGCCAGTAGGCGCCGGCCACCCGCATCAGCTTGAAGTGGCCGAGCCGCCGGGTCGACGGCACGTGCGGCCCCCGGCACAGGTCGGTGAACGACGCCGAGTTCCAGTACGTCGAGACGGTCGGCGCCCCGGCGCCGGCGCCGTGTCCGGCGTCGACCTCGTCCGCCCCGCCGCGGACCGCTTCGATGATCTCCCGCTTGAACGGCTGGTCGCCGAAGAGGGCGAGACCCTCGTCGATCGAGTGCTCGTGGCGGACGAACGGCTGGTCCTCGGCCACGATCTCGCGCATCGTCGCCTCGATCCGCTCGAGGTCCTCGTCGCTGAAGCGGGCCCCGCCGGGCAGCTCGAAGTCGTAATAGAAGCCGTCCTCGATCACCGGCCCGATGGCGTACTTGGCGCCCGGCCACAGCCGCAGCACCGCCTGGGCGAGGACGTGGGCGGTCGAGTGCCGCAGCACCGCCCGGCCCTGGTCGCTGTCCTCGGTCAGGATCGTCACCTCGGCTCCGTCGGGCACCGTGGTCGAGAGGTCGACCTCGCGACCGTCGACCGTGGCGAGCACCGCCGCCTTGGCCAGCCGCGGGCCGAGCGCCCGGGCCACGTCGAGGGCGGTGGCACCCTCGGCCAGCTCCTTGGTGGATCCGTCGGGGAGCCGTACCGTCACCGTCGATGCCATCGCCGCTCGTCCGCTCCTGTCGCTCGCCGGCCGCAGTCGGGCGTGCCGGGGCCGGAGCGCCGCCGCGGGTGGTCGAAGAGGCTACCTTCCGCCCGTGCCGGTCCCTTCCACCGGCGGTCCGATGGCCTCTTTCGAGCGGTCGTCGGTGGGGCTCAGAGCACGACGCCGAGCAGGGCGGCGGCGGCGGCCACCGGCCGCCCCGCCAGCGCCGCGGCGTCGATCGCCGCCAGCGCCCCGGGGGTGTCGAGGTCCTCGTCGAGGCGTTGCCGGCACGCCGCCAGCGCCACGTCGTCGCCGACGGCGCCGCCGGCAGGCGGCGCCGACCGCCACAGCGCCAGGCGCCGGACCGCCGCCGGCATGGTGGCGTCGTCCCACTCCCGGTCGAACCGGTAGTGGTGATCGAGCAGGGCCAGCCGGATCGCCATCGGCTCCCACTCCTTCACCAGGTCGCCGACGAAGACGAGGTTCCCGAGCGACTTCGACATCTTGCGGCCGCCGAGCCCGACCAGTCCGACGTGCACCCAGTGGCGGACGAACGCCACGCCGGTCACCGACTCCGACTGCGCTGTCTCGCACTCGTGGTGCGGGAAGACGAGGTCACGCCCGCCGCCGTGGATGTCGATGGTGTCGCCGAGCTCTCGCAGCGCCAACGCCGAGCACTCGACGTGCCAGCCCGGCCGACCCGGTCCCCAGCGCGACTCCCAGCTCGGCTCGTCGGGGAGCGACGGTTGCCAGAGCACGAAGTCGAGCGGGTCGCGCTTGTTCGGGTCCTCCGGATGCCCGCCGTTCTCGGCCGCCAACACCAGCATCGTCGCCCGGTCGAAGTGGCTCACCTTCCCGAAGTCGTCGATGCTGTGGATGTCGAAGTACACCGCACCGCCCGACTGGTAGGCGTGGCCGCCCTCGAGCGCCCGGCCGATCAACGAGAGGATCTCGGCGATGGCCGAGGTGGCCCGTGGCTCGGCGTAGACCGGCAAGAGCCCGAGCAGGCCCATCTCGACGTCGAACCGGGCGATCTCCTCGGCGGCGAGGTCGAGGTAGTGGACGCCGAGCTCGCGCGCCTTGCGGAGGATGTCGTCGTCGACGTCGGTGACGTTGCGCACGCAGCGCGTCTCGTGCCCGAGGTCGCGCAGCCGGCGCTGGAGGACGTCGAAGGTCACGTAGACGGCGGCATGGCCGAGGTGCGCGGCGTCGTAAGGGGTGATCCCGCAGGTGTACATCGTGACGACCGGGCCGGCCTGAAACGGGACGACCGCCTGCCGGGCCGTGTCGTAGAGTCGCATCGCCCGAGCGCTAGATGCCGGCGAGCGCCAGCGTGCTGTGCGCCCGGTACCTGATGTTGAGGGTGACGCAGACGGCGGTGAAGGCCTCGATCGCCGCCGCCTGGTTGAGGCTCCCTGCGTCGAGCGGTCGCAGGCCTTCGATCGAGTGGACCAGCGCCATCGTCGCCTCGGTGGCCTCGCGGTGGTCGGAGCACACCAGCACGTCGGCGCCCAGGCCGGCGTCGAGATCCTCCATCTCGGCGGCCGGCAGGTGGTGGAACGAGGCCGCCACCAGCGCCGCCGGCGCCGCCGCCTGCACCGCCGCCGCCACCGAGCCACGGGGCGGGACGAGCGCCAGCATCTCCCGGCCGTCCTTCACGAGGGCGTTGGCCATCGAGACGACCACCTTGCCGGCCAGGGCGTCGGCCAGGGCGCGCACCGTCGCCGGGGCGCTGTCCCACGGCGTGGCCACCACCACCACCTCGGCGTCGGCCGCCACCGGGTTGGCGGCGCCCTCGACCGCCAGGGTGCGGTCCGGCCACCGGGCGAGGGTCGCCGAGACGACCCCGGCCGCCCGTTCGGCGTCGCGCGAGCCGATCGTCACCTGCGAGCCGCCGGCGGCCAGCCGGACCGCCAGTCCCCGCCCGGCCGGTCCGGTGCCGCCGATGATCCCCACGTGCATCGCCACACCATTCCACAGGGGGGTGCCCCCGGTGCCAACCGGCCCCCGGGGACCGGACGAGAGGACCGCTATCCTCCCCGGCCATGGGGCTCCTCGACGGCAAGCGCGTCCTCGTCACCGGCGTCCTGACCGACGCCTCGCTGGCGTTCGCCGTCGCCCGACTGGCCCAGGAGGAAGGGGCCGACGTGGTGCTCTCCGGAGCCGGGCGCGGCCTGTCGCTCACCCGGCGGACCGCCCGGAAGCTCCCGACGGAGCCCGAGGTGCTCGAGATCGACGTGACCTCGGCCGAGCAGCTCGAGGCGGCGGCCGTCCGGCTCGCCGCCACCGGCGAGCGGCTCGACGGTCTGCTCCACGCCATCGGCTACGCCCCGGCATCGTGCCTCGGCAGCGGGATGTTCGACGCCGGCTGGCCGGACGTGTCGGTCGCCCTCGAGGTGTCGGCCTACTCCCTCAAGGCCCTCGTGGCCGCCTTCCGGCCACTGCTCGAGGCAGCCGGCCGGGCCGGTGGCGCCTCGGTGGTCGGGCTCGACTTCGACGCCAGCGTCGCTTGGCCGGTCTACGACTGGATGGGCGTGGCCAAGGCGGCCCTCGAGTCACTGTCCCGCTACCTCGCCCGCGACCTCGGCCCGGCCGGCGTCCGGGTGAACCTGGTCGCCGCCGGCCCGGTCCGGACGATGGCCGCCAAGTCGATCCCGGGGTACGAACGCTTCGAGTCGACCTGGGGTGAGCGGGCACCGCTCGGTTGGGACGTCCACGACGCCGACGTGGTGGCACGGGCCTGCGTCGCCCTGCTCTCCGACTGGCTGCCGATGACCACCGGCGAGATCCTCCACGTCGACGGCGGCGTCCACGCCGTGGGATCCTGAGCCGATGCCGACGCCCGAGGAGCTCCGCCAGCTGGTCCAACGCTACGCCGACGCCGTCAGCGCCGGCGACCCGGCGGCAGTGGCGGCGATGTTCCGCCCCGACGCCGTCCAGACCGACCCGGCCACCGCCCCGCCCAACGTCGGCCGGGACGCCATCGCGACCTTCTTCGAGAACGCCGCCGCCGCCAGCGAGGGCACGAGGTTCGAGGCCCTGGCGGTCCACACCGCCGGCAGCTTCGCCGCCATCGACTTCCGGGTGACCGTCACCTTGGAGTCCAACACGATGCGGATCGAGGGCATCGAGGTCTTCGACGTCGACGACGACGGGCTGATCCGGACGGTGACCGCCTACTGGGACGACGCCGACGTGAGCATCGAGAGCTGAGGGGCCGCCGGTAGCCTGGCTGGCGATGCAGCCCCGGGGCGACCGCCGCTTCCCGATCTTCCCGCGCCGTACCGGCGCCCCCCGCCTCGGTGCCGGGACCGGGCTGGTCCTCACCCTGGTAGTGGCCGTGCCAACGCTGGCCTTCGCCGAGGACTGGCACGGCCGGCCGCTGATCGACCAGGGCGGACTCGGCTGGTTGGTGCCGGCGGTGATCGTCGCCCTGGCCTTCGCCGCCGGGGGCGCGGTCGCCGGCCGGCACGGGGTCTCGCTGGGGCGAGCGCTGAGAGAGGGCCTCTGGGTCGGGATCCCCGGCGTCCTTGCCCTGCTGGCGGCCGACGCCGTCCGGCGGCTGGTGATGAACCCGACGTTGCCGAACGGGGTGATCGCCTACTGGCTCGAGGGGGCGGCGGCGGCGATCTTCTTCACCCTGGCCGGTGCCGCTGCCGGCCGGCTTCTCGCCGGTCGCTGGCGGGCGGCGAGCCCGGCCGGCTGAGAGCTGCCGACGATGCCACCGCCGGGACACGGCATGGGCAGGGCCGGCTGGACGGGCATGCGGTCGTTCCGGCAGGACCGGTCGGTGCTGACCCACCGGGTCAAGAAGGGCACCACCCGGCGGATGCTCCACTTCGCCGTCCCCTACCGGCGGATCCTCTCGATCTTCCTGCCGGTCGTCGTGCTCGACGCCGCGGTCGGGGCGGTCAACCCGCTCATCCTCCGGGCGATCATCGACCACGGGATCCTCGGGCACCGGGCCGGGCTGGTGGTCGCCCTCGCCGGCCTCGCCGCCGGCCTGGCGGTGCTCGACGCTGCCCTCTCGTTGTTCGAGCGACGGGTCTCGGCGGTCATCGGAGAGGGGCTGATCTTCGACATGAGGTCGAAGGTCTTCCGCCACATCCAACGGATGCCGCTGGCGTTCTTCACCCGCACCCAGACCGGCGCCCTCGTCAGCCGGCTCAACAACGACGTCATCGGCGCGCAGCAGGCGTTCACCGACCTGCTCTCCAACGTGGTCGGCAACATCGTGACGGTCCTGATCGTGCTCGCCGCCATGTTCGTCCTCTCGTGGCAGATCACCCTGGTGGCGCTGGCGTTGCTGCCGTGCTTCCTCCTCCCGGCCCGGCTGGTCGGTCGCCGCCTCGGCGCGATGACCAAGGAGAGCTACGACCTCAACGCCGAGATGAACATGGTCATGAACGAGCGCTTCAACGTCGCCGGGGCGCTCCTCGTGAAGCTCTTCGGTCGTCCCGAGCTCGAGGCTGCCCACTTCGACGACCGGGCGGCCCGGGTGCGCGACATCGGGGTCGCCCAGGCGCTCTACGCCCGCCTCTTCATGGTCGCCCTCACGCTCACCGCCGCCCTGGCCACCGCCTTCGCCTACGGGTTCGGCGGGGTGGCGGCGGTCCACGGCACCCTGGCGGTCGGGACGGTCGTCGCCCTGACCGCCTACCTCGCCCGGCTCTACGCCCCGCTCACCCAGCTCTCCAACGTGAACCTCGACGTGATGACGACCCTGGTCTCCTTCGAGCGCGTCTTCGAGGTGCTCGACCTCGTCCCGATGATCGCCGAGCGCCCGGGGGCCGTCGACGTGCCACGAGGGCCGGCCACGATCGAGTTCGACCACGTCGACTTCTCGTACCCGAGCGCCGAGGACGTCTCCCTCGCCTCGCTCGAGGCGGTGGCGGTGCTCGAGTCGACCGCTTCCGCCCAGGTGCTCCACGATGTCTCCTTCTCGGTCGGTCCGGGACAGATGGTCGCCCTCGTCGGCCCGTCGGGTGCCGGCAAGACGACGATCAGCGCCCTCGTTCCCCGGCTCTACGACGTCACCGGCGGTGCCGTTCGGCTGAGCGGCATCGACGTCCGCGACGCCACGATGGCCTCGCTGCGCGAGGTCGTGGGTGTGGTGAGCCAGGACCCCCATCTCTTCCACGACACCCTCCGGGCCAACCTCCTCTACGCCCGCCCCACCGCCACCGAGCAGGACGTGCGCCGCGCCTTGGCGCAGGCCCAGGTGCTCACGCTGGTCGACTCGCTGCCCGACGGCCTCGACACGGTCGTCGGCGACCGTGGCTACCGGCTCTCGGGCGGCGAGAAGCAGCGGGTGGCACTGGCCCGCCTCATCCTCAAGGCGCCCGACGTGGTCGTGCTCGACGAAGCGACCGCCCACCTCGACTCGGAGTCCGAGGCGGCCGTCCAGGAGGCGCTGCGGGTGGCATTGGCCGACCGCACGTCGCTGGTGATCGCCCACCGCCTCTCGACCGTGCGAGAGGCCGACCTTCTCCTCGTGGTCGACAACGGGCGGATCGCCGAGCGCGGCACCCACGCCGAGCTGCTCGCCACCGGCGGCCTGTACGCCGAGCTCTACCGGACCCAGTTCGCCGACCAGGACCACCGGGGGTCCGGGCACCGCACCCCGCTCCCCGCCCGGCCTTGATCCCGGCGGGGATGCGCCACCGGCGCCGCGCCATCGGCCATCGTGGAGGAGATGGCCGGCGACGGTGAGAAGGTGGTGGCCCGTGCCTGACACCCCCCACCTGTTCGCCCTCCCCGAACCCGGCGACGCCCCGGCGGCCGATCCCGGCCCGGCGACGTTGCCGGCGGCGATCACCGTCATCGGCGTGGCCGACGACCGCCTCGAGCTGCTGGCGCCCGAGGCCCTCGACGCGCTGGCCGCCGCTGACCTCGTCGTGGGCGGACGTCGCCACCTGGCGCTGTGGCAGTCGTGGCGCCACTCACCGGCGGGCCGCCATGGCATGGGACCGGTCGGCGGCCGGCCTGTCGCGGAGCACGCCGCCCGCGGAGGGGCACCCGAGCTGCCGGCGGTCGACAGCATCGAGGTCGGCGGCGACATCGACCATCTCGTCGGGCTGGTGCGCCAGCGAGCGGTCGAGCGGCGGGAACGGGTGTGCGTGCTCGCCTCCGGCGACCCCGGGTTCTTCGGCATCGTCCGGTCGCTGCTCCGCACCATCGACCGACGGTCGCTCCGGGTGCTCCCGGCGCCCTCGTCGGTCTCGCTCGCCTTCTCGAGGCTCGGCCTGCCCTGGGACGACGCCGTCGTCGTCTCCTCCCACGGTCGCCCACTGGCCGAGGCGGTCAGCATCGTCCGCACCGTGCCCAAGGCGGCCGTCCTCACCTCACCCGAGTCGCCGCCCGAGGCGGTGGCCCGGGCGCTCCTCGACGCTGGCGTCGCCATGGACCTGGTGGCCGTGTGCAGCCGGCTCGGCGCTCCCGACGAGGAGATCGCCGAGCTCACCTTGGAGGAGCTGGCGGCCGGGCGCTACGACCCGCTGTCGGTGGTCGTCCTCGTCGGTCCCGGCGGGCTCCCGTTGGTCGGCTGGCAGTCGAGCGGTCTGCCCGACGCCGGCACGGTCGCCGGCGGGGCCGGTCGCGCCGGTCTCCCGGCGTCACCCGGCCGTCGGCCGCTGGCCTGGGGGCTGCCGGACGGCACCTACGTGCAGCGTGGCGACCTCGCCACCAAAGGCGACGTCCGCTCGCTCGTCTTGGGCAAGCTGGCGCTACCGCACATCGGGGTGCTCTGGGTGGTCGGCGACGGCGCCGACGACGGCAGTATCGCCGTCGAGTGCGCCCAGCTCCAGCCGGGTCTCACGGTGCTCGCGCTCGAGGCCTCGACCGAGGCCGCCGCCCGGATCTCGGCCGCTGCCGAGGCGACCGGTGCCGGGGTGCACGTCGTCTGCGGCCAGGCGCCGGAGGCGTTGGGTGGGCTGCCGGCACCGGACCGGGTGTTCGTCGGCAGCGGCGACCTCGTCGCACTCGAGGCGGCGCTGACCCGGCTCCGGCCCGGCGGCCGCCTGGTGGGCACCTTCGACGTCGTCGATGCCGCCACCGCCGCCGCCGACCTCCTCGGCAACCTCGTCCAGGTCGGGCTCGGCCACGGCGAGCGGGTGGCGGGTGGCGGGTGGCGGCTGGCCGCCGCCAACCCGGTCTTCGTCGCCTGGGGGCCGGCCGACGAGGCGCTCGACGGCCCGGCGGCGCCCCTCGGCCAGGCGGACGGCGGGCGTCCCGACGACCGGATCGGTCAGGAGCGGTAGTCCTCGAAGAGGGCCTTGGTCGTGCCGTTGGTCTGGGTCGTGCCGCCGTCGGCCACGCAGCTCGTCTTCAGGCACTGCACGGCCACGACGTCCGATTGGGTGGCGCCGGCCGGCAACGGGGCGTCGATCGTCGTCCACGCACGCGGTCGGCGACCGGGAGGTGACCGCCGACAGGACCGAGCCGACGGCGGCGCACGACGGACCCCGGCAGGCGAGCCCGTTCAACGAGGCCCGCTGGGTCTCATCCAGGGTTCGGGCACCACCTGGACCGACCGGGCGGTGCCGGCGCCGTCGAACGCCGTCTGGGCGGTCGACTTGCCGCCCGAGCGCACCAGCAGGACGCCCTGTTCGGTCCCGTTGGTGCCGGCGTAGTGGCGGCGGCGGCCCAGGATGCGGCGCGCTCGGGTGCGGGGTCGCCCAAGGAACTAGAATCTGTTCTCGTTTCGGCGCTGGCAGGGCCCGCCCGCGCCGCAGCCGACGGGAGGCCACCGTGCACAACGAGCTCTGCGAACGCCTCGGGATCGAGTTCCCGATCTTCGCCTTCACCCACACCCGCGACGTCGCCGCCGCCGTGTCCAACGCCGGGGGTCTCGGCGTGCTCGGGGCGGTCGGCTTCAACGCCGAAGAGCTCGAGACCGAGCTCGCCTGGCTGGACGAGCACGTCGGCGACCGGCCGTACGGAGTCGACATCGTCATCCCCGGCAAGTACGAGGGGATGGGCGAGCTCGACCCGGTGAAGCTCGAGGCCGATCTCAAGGCGATGGTCCCCGACGGGCACCGTCAGTTCGCCATGCAGTTGCTGGCCGACCACGGGGTGCCCGAGCTCCCCGATGGCCCGCGCCGCGAGCTCCTCGGCTGGACGGCGGCCACGGCCGCCCCGCAGGTCGAGGTGATCTTGAAGCACGAGAAGGTGGCGCTCGTGGCCAACGCTCTCGGCACCCCTCCGCCGGAGGTGATCGCCGAGGTCCAAGGCCACGGCAAGCTGGTGGCCGCCCTCGCCGGGTCGGTCAAGCACGCCCGGAACCACCAGGCCGCCGGGGTCGACGTCGTCGTCTGTCAGGGCAGCGAAGGCGGCGGCCACACCGGCGACGTCGGCAGCATCGTCCTGTGGCCCGAGGTGATCGACGCCGTCGCCCCGACCCCGGTGCTGGCGGCCGGCGGCATCGGGAGCGGCCGGCAGATGGCCGCCGCCATGGTGATGGGGGCCGCCGGCGTGTGGACCGGCTCGCTCTGGCTGACGGTCGAGGAAGCCAGCGTCACGCCGGTCCAGATGGAGACCTACCTGAAGGCGACCAGCCGCGACACCGTGCGCTCGCGTTCGTTCACCGGCAAGCCGTGCCGGCTCATCCGCAACGACTGGACCGACGCCTGGGATCGGCCGGACACCCCCGACCCGCTCCCGATGCCGCTGCAGATGATGGTCGCCATCCAGGCGGTCTCGCGAGGCCACGCCTACCCCGAGCAGGCCAAGGACGTCAGCTTCTGCCCGGCCGGCCAGGTGATCGGCCGGGCCCAGAGCGTCCGCAAGTCCCGCGACGTCGTGCTCGAGATGGTCGACGAGTACATCGACGCCGTGCAGCGCCTCGACCTCGGCGACTGAGGGCACTGCCGCCGGATGGAGCTGCGAGAGGCCCTCTACACGACCCGCGCCATGCGCAGGGTCCGACCGGACCCGGTCCCCGTCGACGTCCAGGCGAGGATCCTCGACGCCGCCGTCCGGGCACCGTCGGGCGGCAACCAGCAGAACTGGCGGTTCCTGCTCGTCGACGACCCCGACACCAAGGCGGCCCTCGGGCCGCTCTACCGAGACTCGATGGAGCAGCTGTGGCGGACGATCTACGCCCCGCAGATCGCCGCTGCGCTGGCCGACCCCGAGAGCCCCGAGCACGTCCAGTTCGCCAAGGTCCAGCGCTCCGCCCAGTGGCTCGCCGACCACTTCGAGCAGGTCCCGCTCTTCCTGTTCCCCTTCTCCCAGCACGACCCGACCGGCGGCTCGATCTACCCGGCGGTCTGGAGCGCCATGCTGGCCGCCCGGGCCGAGGGGATCGGCAGCTGCCTGACGGTGGTCCTCGGCGTCTTCCACGGCCCCGAGACGCTCGGCATCCTCGGGGTGCCCGAGGGTGAGGGCTGGCTGCTCTCGGGCTGCGTGAGCTTCGGCTACCCCACCGGGCGCTGGGACGTCGCCCCGCGCCGGCCGGTCGACGAGGTGACGTTCCGGAACCGCTGGGGGGCCGAACCCGGCTTCTCGGTCCGCTCGCCGCTCTGGTCGCCGAGGTGAGCCGACGGGGGCGCGGCGGGCTGGTCGCCGGGCTCCTGGTCCTCGGGACGATCGCCACCGCCGATCACGGCGCCGTCGCCGGCGCCGTCACCTCGCGCCCGCCGTTGCCCGCGCCGGGGTCGGTGCCCGCCGTGGGCTTCCTCCACGTCGTGGTGCCGCCGACGGGCGGCGGCGCCGGCGCCACGCCGTACCTGGCCGACGCCGCCGGCCGCCAGGTCCTGCTCCACGGGGTGGCGGTGGTCGGGCTCCAAGATGTCGCCTATCCAGGGGCGAACGGCGGCCCGGCGCTCTTCCCGGTGTCGCCGTCGGCCTACGACGGCCGTTGCCCGGCGCCCCAGCCCCGAATCCCACAGCCGCCGCTCTGCGAGGTCGACGCCGCCAAGGCGGCCTACGGACAGTCGACCGCACCCGGCAGCGGCGACGACCTGGCCCAGATGCGGGCCCTCGGGTTCGACGTCATCCGGCTCGTGCTCAACTGGAGCCAGCTCGAGCCGACCCCCGGGCGCTACAGCACGACCTACCTCTCCCGGGTCGCCCAGGTGGTCGGCTGGGCCCGCCAGCAGGGGATCTACGTCATCCTCGACATGCACCAGGACCAGTACTCGCGCTACCTCCTGGCGTCGAGCTCCCGGTCGTTGCCGGCCGGCTGCACGCCCTCGGGCGGCGGCGACGGTGCGCCGCGGTGGGCGGTGCTGACCGACGGGAAGCCGTCGTGCGCCCTCTTCGGCCAGGGGGACCTCAACCCGGCCGAGTCGGCCGCCTTCTACAACTTCTGGCACGACGCCACGGTGGCCGACCCCCGGGGCGAGGCGCCGGGGGTCGGGCTCGAGGACCACTACATCGGGGCGCTCGCCGCGCTGGCCCGCCACTTCGAGGACGACCCGGCGGTCCTCGGCTACGAGCTGATGAACGAGCCGCAGCCCGGCTCGCTCGCCTCGCTCCCGGTGGCCAACCTCTACCAGGAGTCCAGCCAGGACCTCTACCCCTTCTACCGCCGGGCGATCGAGGCCCTGACCGGGGTGCGCGACGGGCTGGCGACCTGCCCGCCCTCGGCCCCCACCTCGCTCGCCGGGCGCTGCGCCTACCCGCAGCTGGCTCGGGTGCGGCGCCAGCAGATCTTCTTCGAGCCGTTCGCCTACCGGAACCTGCTCGACTTCTCGCCACAGGTGAGCGCGCCGTTCAGCGCCTACCCGAACCTGGTCTACGCACCGCACGTCTACACCCACGCCTTCACCGTCGACCAGTTCCTCGGCTACCCGGTGACCGGCTCGCCGTACCCACCGTCCTACGAGTTCGGCTACCAGACCGCAGAGGCCGAGGCCCAGGCGATGCACGCCGCCGTCTTCACCACCGAGTTCGGCGACGCCTCGAGCACCGACGCAACGGTGCTCGCCGGCGAGACCGTCGCCCAGGCGGCCACGCTCACCGGCGGGACGCTGTGGGCCTGGAAGGGCCTGGCCAAGACGGCCGGCTCCTGCTGGTGTGTCCGCTGGCTCCACTCCGACTACCAGACCACCGCCAACGGGACGCCGGGCAACGGCAACCCGCACAACCCGGTCTCCAAGGACCACCTGATCCCGAGCCGGCAGCGGTACCTGTCAGAGGTGTGGCCCCGGGCCACCGCCGGCACCCTGCTCGCCTACCGCTACGACCCCGTCAGCTCGAGCTTCGAGATGGCCGCCGCCGACCGTCACGCCGTAGGCAAGGCCGACATCGGCGCCCAGACGGTGGTGTACATCCCCGCCGACGTCGCCGGCGCCGTCAACGTCAGCGGTGCCGCCGTCCTCTCCGGGGTGGTGCGCGAGCCCGACGGCAGTCGCCTGGCCTACGTGGCGCCCGCCCACCCACACACGGTGCTGCCCGGAATGGGGGTGGTCGCCGGCGAGTACTGGGTCAGCGTCGGCTCGCCGTCGGCCGCTGTCCGGGCGACGATCCTGCACGCCCTCTCCCGGCCGTCCCCGATCGGCGAGCCGGCGGCCCGGGCGCTCGCCGAGCAGATGCTGACCGACGCCCTGTCGTCGCCCGACTCGTCGATCCGTGCCAAGGCCCACTTGGCCGAGGCGCTCGCCGGACTGCTCCTCGGCACGAGCGACCCCAACACGACCCCGCTGGCGGCCACCGGCTGAGCGAGGCGGCGGCGGTCAGCGACGGCGCAAGGACGCCTCGCTAAGGGCCGGCGACGTCCAGCCGGCGTCGGCCGACGACAGGTTCCTCCCCGGCGGGACGATCCGGTCGATCTCGTCGAGGACATCGGTGTCGAGATGGAGCTCCGGCGCCTCGAGCTGGGTCTCGAGCTGCTCCATCGTGCGCGGCCCGACGATGGCGGCGGTCACCGCTGGGTGCCGGAGCACGAAGGCGAGCGCCAGGTGCACCAGGCTCACCCCGACGCGCTCGGCCAGCTCGGCCAGCTCCTCCACCGCGTCGAGCTTGCGCTGGTTGCCAGGCAGCGACATGTCGTAGCGCTGCGGTATGCGCTGGGCCCGGTGGCTCTGGGGGATCTCCTTGCCCTTGCGGAACCGGCCGGTCAGCCATCCGCCGGCCAACGGGCTCCACGGGATCACGCCCATCCCGAAGCGCTGGCAGGTCGGCAGCACCTCGGCCTCGACCCCGCGCACGAGGATCGAGTACGGCGGCTGCTCGCAGACGAACCGCTCGCGCCCGCGGCGCTCGGCGACCCACTGCGCCTCGACGATGTCCGACGGCGGGAACGTCGAGCTCCCGGCGTAGCGAACCTTGCCCTGGTGCACCAGGTCGGACAGCGCCCCGAGGGTCTCGTCGAGGTCGCAGTCGGGATCCGGGCGGTGGATCTGGTAGAGGTCGATCCAGTCGGTGCCGAGACGCCGGAGGCTGCTCTCGCACTCCCGAACGATCCAGCGCCGGGAGTTGCCCTGTTGGTTCGGGTCCTTCCCCATCGTGCCGTGGACCTTGGTGGCAAGGACGACGTCGTCCCGCCGACCGCGCAGCGCCTTGCCGACGATCTCCTCCGACTCCCCGGCCGAGTAGACGTCGGCGGTGTCGACGAAGTTGATCCCCGCGTCGAGCGCCCGGTGGACGATCTTGACGCAGTCGTCGTGGTCCGGATTGCCCCAGGCGCCGAACATCATCGCCCCGAGGCAGAGCGGGCTGACCTTCACGCCGGTACGGCCGAGAGTGCGGTGTTGCATGCGCCGACCCTAACCCCGACCGCCCGAGCGCCGATCCGGTCACCGCCGCGACGACCGGTGCCACCGCCGGGCGGCCGTCGCCCCCTCTCAGTCCCGGAACTTCGGGATGACCTCGGTGCCCATGAGCTCGATCGTCCGCATCACGGCCTCATGGGGCACCTTGTACGGGTTGACCAGGCAGAGCAGCAGGTCGATGCCGGCCTCCTGGTAGCGCCGGCAGGCCTCGACGCATTCGTCCGGCGTGCCGAGCACGCAGGCGTGGGCGTCCATCAGGTACTCGAGGCTCAGCAGGTCGAGGGCGCCGCTCTGGTCGTGGGCGTGCATGTCGGCGGCGTACGAGTAGTTGCCGAGCTCCTGGTGGCGCTCGGCCATCCAGTCGGTGAGCGTCCCGATCTGGCGGGCGCCGACCTTGGGGTACCACTCGAACGACTCCCGGGCGACGCCCACCGCCTCGGCGGTCGTACCGGCGCAGACCGCCATCGTGAACGTCGCCGCCGCGTCGTGGACGTAGGCGCCGATCGGGTCGGTGCAGGCCCGCACCGCCTGTCGGTAGACGTCGACCTTGGCCTTCACCTCCCCCGGCGAGACGCCGACGGCAAACGAGCACAGGCCGAGCCCGAGCTCGCCGACCTGGCGGTGGCCCTCCTCACTGGTCGTCGCCCCCCACAGCGGCGGGTGCGGCTTCTGGATCGGCTTCGGCTGGACCCTTCGCCGAGGCATCTGCCAGAAGCGGCCCTCGAACTCGTACTCCTCGTTCATCCAGCACCCGACGACGTGGCCGATCGCCTCCTGCCACATCGCCCTCGTCTCGGCCGGGTCGATGCCGAACCCCTCGAGCTCGGCCCGGGTGGCCGAGCGGCCGGTCCCGAGGTCCACCCGACCGTTCGAGAGCAGGTCGAGCACCGCCACCGACTCGGCCGTCCGCACCGGGTGGTTGTACGGCTTGGGCATCAGCCGCACGCCGTAGCCGAGCCGGATCCGCTCGGTGCGCGCCGCGATCGCCCCGTAGAGGACCTCAGGGTTCGAGCAGTGCGAGTACTCCTCGAGGAAGTGGTGCTCGACCGTCCAGAAGGCGTCCCACCCGAACCGGTCGCCGGCGACCGCCTGCTCGAGGGTGTGGCGGTAGGCCACCAGCTCGCTCTCGGCCGTCCAGGGCTTGGGCACCGGGATCTCGTAGAAGAGGGCGAACTTCACTGGCCGGTCCTTTCGTTGGGGTCTGGCGGGTCGTTCGGGTGCGCTCGGACCGGTCCGAGCCCGGCCACCAGATGGGTGGCGACGAACCTCCGTACTGCCTCCGCGTCGTCGCCGTCGAAGGTGGCGGCCGAAAGGACGGCGAAGGAGAGCAGGAGCCGGACGATCCACTCGGCCGCCTGGCGATGGTCGAGGCCTGCTCGGATCTCCCCCCGCTCCTCGGCGGCGAAGAGCAGCGGGAGCCAGAACTCGATCCACTCGGCGACCAGCCGGTCGATCCGCGCCGTCAGCACGGCAGCCAGGGCGGTCTCCTCGCCGGCCGGGAGCCGGAGGGTGTGGGCCGACCCGCCGAGGTGCTGGCGGATGAAGACGGCCGCCTCCCCCACCTGGGAGGCAAGCGTCCTGCGCCGGCCGACCGGCCCGGCCGAGCTGGCGACGAACCGCCAGGCGACCCTCGTGAGCACGGCGTCGAGCAGGCTCGCCCGATCGGCGAAGTGGAGGTAGAGCGCGCCGCGAGAGAGCCCGGCTGCCCGGGCGACCTCGGCCATCTTCACCCGCTGGAGCCCCCGACGGGCCATGCACTGCTCGGCGGCGTCAAGGATCCGCTCGCTGGTCGCCGAGCCGTCGGTGCCCGGGACGACGCCGGGAGCGGTGACGGCGGCGAGCCCGGTCGACATCTGGACAGCTTCTATCATTGTGTTCACCCCGGCAAACGGCCGAGACGGGTTGCGAACCAAGGGAGCCAATGCGCGGCTTGCACGGCAAGGTCGTCATCGTCACCGGCGCAGCCTCCGGCATCGGCCGGGCGACCACCGAGCGGCTGAGCGCCGAGGGGGTCACGGTGCTCGCCGCCGACCTCGAGCCGAAGGACCCACCGTCGGGCGGCGGCGCCGGCGGGGTCCACCCGATGACCGTCGACGTCACCGACGAAAAGCAGGTGGCCGAGATGGTGACCGAGGCGTCGCGGCTGGGCGACCGTCTCCACGGGGTCGTCCACGCCGCCGGGGTGGCGGGCGGCGGCGCCGTCCATCAGCTCTCGCTCGACGAATGGCGCCGGGTCGTCGGCACGAACCTGACCGGCACCTTCCTGGTGGCCAAGCACGTCGTCCGTCGTCTGCTCGAGCAGGCTCCGGTCGACGGCAGCCGGGGCGCCGTCGTCACCCTGGCCAGCATCGAGGGGCTCGAGGGCACGGCCGGCGGGAGCGCCTACTGCGCCTCCAAGGGCGGCGTCGTCCTCCTCACCAAGGCGATGGCCATCGACTACGGCGCCCTCGGCGTCCGCGTCAATGCCATCTGTCCCGGGTTCATCGAGACGCCGATGACCGCCGGGATCTTCGGCCGCCCGGGTATCGAGGAGGCGCGCCGCGACCTCGTCGACGAGCACAAGCTGCGCCGGATGGGCCGGCCGGACGAGATCGCCGCTGCGGCCGCCTACCTCCTCTCCGACGACGCCTCGTTCGTCACCGGCCACGCCCTGACCGTCGACGGCGGCTACACCGCCGGTCGCGACCACGGGGTGACCGGGCTGCTCGGGCTCCGCTTCTGATCGGATTCGACGCCCGCTCCGGCGGGCACTCTCCATCGCGTTCGGATACGACCGTGCGCCGAGGCCAACCGGCTCGGGCGCGCCGAACGAGGCGCTCGCTCGGTGCCCCATGACCCGTTCGACGCCATGGCGTACCCGAGGCTGGCGTCCCCGCCGGCCCGGACGGTTTCAAACCGCCAGCACCCCTGAGGAGGCGAGCCGCCGGCCGGTGCCGTCGCGGGCGACCACGGCGACGTAGCCGGGGTTGCCGACCGTGGTGATCGGCGTCTCGAAGCCGGTCTTCTCGGCCGCCCCGACCGTCGACAGGCCGTGCCGGTGGTGCCCACCGAGCACCTCCCAGTTCGTCGTCTCGGTCGACCCGTTCCAGCTGGCGTAGACCGTGACCCCGTCGGGCCCCCGTCGGGCCGCCACCGCCGGTCGCTCGGTGGGGGTGCCCCGCCATGGGAACCGGAACGCCCGGTACGACTGGCCGCGCTCGAACCTGGCGTCGACCACCACCGTCCCGTCGCTGCGGTACTCGGTGTAGTACGGCTCGGCGCCCCAGCCGACGAGCACGTCGCCGTTCGCCAGGACCTGCATGCTGCCCTGGCTGGCGGCCAGCAGCGGCCGGCGAGGGTGGACGTACTGGCGGACCAGGGTGACTTTCTTCGCTGTCTCGTCGACCGCCAGCACCAGTCCCCGGGACTGGCTCGCCTCGGGTGGGTCGCCTTCGTCGTCGAACAGCGTCATCGTCCCGTCGGCGTGCCCTCGGGCGTCGTGCTGCCAGGCGAAGCGCACGCCCGACCCGAGCTCGAAGTCGCTCCTCTTGCCGCCCAGGCGCCAGACGACGTCACCGCTGCGGGGGTCGACCTTGTAGACCGCCCACGTGTTGCGCGCCGAGAGCAGCAGCATCCCGTCCGGCGTGATGTCGATCGAGTTGAGGTGCACCGGGTCGTAGGGGGCACGAGTGCTGTAGGCGGCATGCGACTCGCTCATCGCGATGTGCTCGGCGCTGTGCCAGTCGAACACCAGGGCGCCGCTCGCCAGGTCCACCGCCTGGACCGTGGCGTCGAGGGCGGTGCCCCGCCGAGGGCCACCGACCGCCCGAAGGTCGGTCGTGAACTGCCGGTAGGCGGTGAAGTAGGCGACGCCGTCGGCCGAGATGACGAACTCGTGGAGGTCGGCCGAGAGCCCGTGCTGCGCCTTGACCGTCATGAGCTGCCGATACGACTCGTCGAGGACCACGTACTCCCCGTCGAACCCGACCCCGTAGTGGGTGACCTGGCCCTGCCACCATGTGAGCACCGGGCGGCCCCCGTAGCGCTGGACGCGGAGGTTGGTGGCGGCGTGCGGCACCGGTCGGACCCAGACCGGATCGCCGAAGTCGTCGACCAGCATCGGACCGCTCGGCGTCACGCAGACGTACCCCGCACCGGGGGCACCCGCCGGTCCCCGCTGAGTGATCAGGGTCGGCGACAGGTCCGGCCGCGACAGATAGCGGGCCGTGCCCGGCAACGCCTTCGGCGGCGTCGACCTCGGCCCCCCGCAGGCCGCCAGCACCAGCGCACCCACCGTCCCGGTGCCGACGGCCAGCAGCCGTCGACGGGTGAGGGTGCCGGCGGCGGCATCGCTCACGCCGTCCACGTCGACTCCTCGCTCATGCCCGGCATCGCCATGCCTCGAGCGCCTGTCGCCCATCCGGGCCCTGCGTCATGCCTCGACCCCGGGGGCGCCGAGGTCAGCAGGCCCGCGGCACTCCGGCCAGGCCGACCGTCACCACACGGTCCCGGCGCCGCCGGGAGGAGCCGAGCGGCGCCGGACGATCCGCCGTCAATCGCTGGGCGGTGGCATCCGACGCTGCCTCCCTTCCCTCTCGCTCGTCCGACACGATCCTCAGTGCCGGCCAGCCGTCCCAGCGCAGTCGCCCGCCGGCCCGTCGAACGTCCTGCTCGAGATCGACGAGGGTGGCAAACCCTGCGCCGCCTTTCACCTCGAGGCCGCTGACGTCGACCGCCATCTCCACGTGCCCGTCGGCCAGGATCTCGCCCACCACCCCGCGTACGTTGCGCCCGGTCCGCGCGTCGAGCAGACCGCTGAGGCGGAGCGTGGCCGGCCGGCCGTCGACGTCTACCCACAGCTCGAGCACCGGGTCCATCTTCCAGCTCTCGTCGAGATCGGAGCGGCTCCAGCCGTCGGGTGATTGCCCGGTGGCCGTCTTTCGCCGCGTCGCTGCCTGCCGGGTCATGGGTCCCTCCTCCCGTCGATCATCCGCTACCTTTGACGCTCTCGGGCTGCCCGATGGCCGCAGCCGGGTGATCCTCAGCCAAGCCGGGGGGGTGGGCGGCGAGGATCACCCGGCGCCGGTCACCCGACGCACGCAAAACTCGAGGGGGTTCCGGTCCTCAGCCCCTCAACGGGCATTGTCGACCGCAGAACGCCGGCTGGACAGGGGCAAAGGTCCCAACGTCGCCGCCGCGCCGGCGCCCGGCACCGGTGGCCGTCGTCGTTACCGGGCGGGACAGCGCGGGTAGACGGGTGCTGGCGTGTGCGACCGGCGCCAGAGCCCAGGACGAGGAGCCGATGACACCCGACGGTGCTGCCCACGTTCCGCCGCGGCCGCGGCCGGGAAGCCCTCGTCCCGGACCTGGCGGCCCAGGTCCGAACGGTGGCCGCCGAGCCCGGTGTGCGGAACCAACTCTGAGCACCGGCCCCGTCGACTACCTCCTTGGTGGCGGGGGTAACGTCCCGGCGACGGCCGATCACCGACGGGAGACGCCCATGCCGACCAAAGAACAGGTCCTGGCGCTCAACCGGGCGTCACAGGACTACGACGAGGTCGGGCCGGTCGTCCGCGACGTCCTCGTCGAAGGCGACGCCGTCACCTTCCGTCGGGCGCGCCAGCACGCCCCGACCCGGCCGCACCCCCACGCCCCGACGAGCCCCGCCGTCGCCGTCAAGGCCGCCGGGGCTGCCGTCGCCGCCATCGACCGGGTGCGTGACGCCGTCGGCGACCGTCGCGCGGCGCGGCGCGGACGGGCGGCCCAGGACATCGAACGATCCGAGGAGGCCGGGTGAACATCGGCGACTGGTCGGTGCTGCGGCAGGCGACCGGGAAGGACACCACCGGCCGAGGCGAGGCCGTCAAGAGCCGCAGGACCAAGGCGCTCGTCCCGCGGATCGTCGACGCCGACAAGGTCGTCAAGTCGGTCTGCCCGTACTGCGCCGTCGGCTGCGGTCAGAACGTGTACGTCAAGGACCGCCGGGTCGTCCAGATCGAGGGCGACCCCGACTCCCCGGTCAGCCGCGGCCGCCTCTGCCCGAAGGGGTCGGCCAGCCTGCAGCTGACGACCGGCGAGGCCCGTCGCTTCGACGTCCTCTACCGGCGCCCGCACGCCAGGGAGTGGGAGGCGATCGACCTCGACACCGCGATGGACCTGGTCGCCGACCGGGTGATCAAGACCCGGCGCCAGTACTGGCAGTGGGAGCAGGACGGCAAGCGGGTCCGCCGGACGATGGGCATCGCCAGCCTCGGCGGGGCGACGCTCGACAACGAAGAGAACTACCTGATGAAGAAGCTGTACACCGCCCTCGGGGCGATACAGATCGAGAACCAGGCGCGTATATGACACTCCTCCACCGTCCCCAGTTTGGGGACATCGTTCGGTAGGGGCGGAGCCACCACCTTCCAGCAGGACCTGCAGAACGCCGACTGCATCCTGATCGAGGGCTCCAACATGGCCGAGTGCCACCCCGTCGGCTTCCAGTGGGTCATGGAGGCCAAGGCCCGGGGCGCCACCCTCATCCACGTCGATCCCCGTTACACCCGCACGAGCGCCCTGGCCGACATCCACGTGCCGCTCCGGGTCGGCACCGACATCGCCTTCCTCGGCGGCATCGTCAACTACGTCATCGAGCGCGACGCCTACTTCCGCGACTACGTCGTGGCGTTCACCAACGCCCCGACGATCGTCGGCGAGGAGTTCTCCGACACCGAGGACCTCGACGGCGTCTTCTCCGGCCTCGACGCCGAGCAGCGCAGCTACGACCCGAGCAGCTGGCAGTACGCGGGCGAGACCCTCCAGGCCGCCTCCGGCCAGCGCGAGCAGGAATTCGACACCCTCGTGCAACAGCGCCAGGGCGGCGGCGAGAGCGAGGGGGACGGCGGGGACGGCGGTGGCGGTGGCGGTGGCGGTGGCGGCGGCCAGGGTGGCGAGCACCAACCGTCGGTCGCCTCGTCCGGCCGAGGGGAGTCACACGGCTCGGGTGGCGCCCCGGTGCCCGCCTCGGTCGAGCGGGACGAGACCCTCGAGCACCCGCGCTGCGTCTTCCAGATCGTCAAGCGCCACTTCTCCCGGTACACGCCGGAGATGGTCGAGCAGATCTGCGGGATCCCCCAGGATCTCTTCCTCGAGGTGTGCCGGACAGTTGCCGAGAGCTCCGGGCGCGAGCGCACGACGGCGATCGCCTACGCCGTCGGCTGGACCCAGCACAGCGTCGGCGCCCAGTACATCCGCACCGCCGCCATCCTCCAGCTCCTGCTCGGCAACATCGGGCGCCCCGGCGGCGGGATCATGGCGCTGCGGGGCCACGCCAGCATCCAGGGCTCCACCGACATCCCGACGCTCTACAACCTCCTGCCCGGCTACATCCCGATGCCCCATGCCCACCGCGACGAGGACCTCGACACGTTCGTCGAGGGTGCCTCCACCAAGAAGGGCTACTGGGGCGGCATGCGGTCGTACATGGTCAGCCTGCTCAAGGCGTGGTGGGGCCCGCACGCCACCGCCGAGAACGACTTCTGCTTCGACTACCTGCCGCGCCTGACCGGGAGCCACAGCACCTACGAGACGGTGATGGCCCAGATCGACGGCGAGTGCAAGGGCTACTTCCTGGTCGGGGAGAACCCGGCCGTCGGTTCGGCCAACGCCAAGATGCAGCGCCTCGGCATGGCAAACCTCGACTGGCTCGTCGTCCGGGACTTCTCCCTGATCGAGTCGGCGACCTGGTGGAAGGACGGCCCGGAGATCGAGACCGGCGAGCTGCGGACCGAGGACGTCGCCACCGAGGTGTTCTTCTTCCCCGCTGCCGCCCACACCGAGAAGAACGGCAGCTTCACCAACACCCAGCGAATGCTCCAGTGGCACCACGCGGCGACCGAGCCGGCAGGCGATGCCCGCAGCGACCTGTGGTTCTACTACCACCTCGGTCGCATCATCCGCGAGAAGCTCGCCGGCTCGACCGACGAGATGGACCGACCGATCCTGGAGCTGCAGTGGGACTACCCGACCGAAGGGACGATCGACGAGCCGTCGGCCGACGCCGTGCTGGCCGAGGTCAACGGTTGGGACGCCGAGGGCCGGCCCCTCGCCTCCTACGAGCAGCTGAACGAGGACGGGTCGACGGCGTGCGGCTGCTGGATCTACTGCGGCGTCTTCGCCGACGGCGTCAACCAGGCGGCCCGCCGCAAGCCGGGCCGCGAGCAGAGCTGGGTGGCGCCGGAGTGGGGATGGGCCTGGCCGGCCAACCGCCGGATCATCTACAACCGCGCCTCGGCCGACCGCGACGGGCGGCCGTGGAGCGAGCGCAAGGCGTACGTCTGGTGGGACGAGGACGAGGCGAAGTGGGTCGGCCACGACGTCCCCGACTTCGACCCGTCGAAGCCGCCGTGGCATCGGCCCCCCGCCGGTGCCACCGGCGCCGAGGCCCTCGCCGGTGACGACGCCTTCGTGATGCAAGGCGACGGCAAGGCCTGGCTCTACGCGCCAGCCGGGCTCACCGACGGGCCGCTCCCGGCCCACTACGAGCCGCAGGACTCGCCGTTCCCGAACCTGCTCTACCCGCACCAGCAGCGGAACCCGGTGCGCCAGGTGTTCTCGCGCACCCACAACCGGTACCACCCGAACCCGAGCGCCCCGGGTTCGGGGGTCTTCCCGTACATGCTGACGACCTACCGGCTGACCGAGCACCACACCGCCGGCGGCATGTCGCGGTGGCTCTCCTACCTCTCCGAGCTCCAGCCCGAGATGTTCTGCGAGATCTCCCCCGAGCTGGCCGCCGAGCGCGGCCTCGAGCACAACGGCTGGGCGACCATCGTCACCGCCCGCGGGGCGATCGAGGCACGGGTGATGGTCACCGACAGGGTGGCGCCGCTCCTCGTCCAGGGTCGGGTCCTCCACCAGATCGGGCTCCCCTACCACTGGGGTTCGAACGGCTACTCGCGCGGCGACTCGGCCAACGAGCTCGCCAACATCGCGCTCGACCCGAACTCCCACATCCAGGAGGTGAAGGCGATGAGCGGCGACATCCGGCCCGGCCGGCGCCCCCGGGGGCCGGCCTACGCCGAGCTCGTCGAGGACTACATCCGGCGTGCCGGCATCACCGCCGAGACCGGCATGGAGGTGCGCGGTGGCGCCTAACCCGTTCCGCTCGCTGCTCGAGGAAGCGGACCCCGCCACTGCCAGCGGCTACGTCGACCACCCGCCCAGGATGGGTTTCTTCACCGACACCTCGGTATGCATCGGCTGCAAGGCCTGCGAGGTGGCCTGCAAGGAATGGAACCACGTCCCAGAGGACGGCCTCCGCTACACCGGGATGTCCTACGACAACACCGTCGGCCTCGGCGCCGACACGTGGCGGCACGTCGTCTTCATCGAGCAGCGCACGCGGCTGGCCCACCAACTGGCAGGGGCGGCGGCCGGCGACGGGGCCACTTCGGGCATCCGCTGGCTGATGGCATCGGACGTCTGCAAGCACTGCACCCATGCGGCCTGCCTCGACGTCTGCCCCACCGGGGCGCTGTTGCGCACCGAGTTCGGCACCGTCGTCGTCCAGGAGGACATCTGCAACGGGTGCGGCTACTGCATCCCCGCCTGCCCCTACGGGGTGATCGACCAGCGCCACGGTGACGGCCGGGCCTGGAAGTGCACGCTCTGCTACGACCGGATCAGCGTCGGGGCCGAGCCCGCCTGTGCCAAGGCGTGCCCGACCGACTCGATCCAGTTCGGGGCGCTCGACGAGCTGCACGAGCGGGCGGACCGCCGGCTCGCCCAGCTCCACGAGGCCGGGGTGGCCGATGCCCGGCTCTACGGCCGGGACCCCGGCGACGGTGTCGGCGGCGACGGGGCCTTCTTCCTCCTGCTCGACGACCCCGAGGTCTACGGGCTGCCGCCCGACCCGGTGGTGACCACCCGGGACCTGCCAGCGATGTGGCGACGGGTGGCGACCGCCGCCGTCGTGCTGGCCGGCACCGTCACCCTCGGCTTCGTGAGGAGGGCACGATGAACGAGACCGACGTGACCAGGGAGGGCCTCGAGCACGTCCGGCCCCGCCACGCCTCCCGCGGCGAGCAGCCGATGGTCCCCGACGCCGAGTTCGGCTCCTACTACGGCCAGCCGATCATCAACCAGCCGGTGTGGCGAGGGCCGGACATCGCCGGCTACTTCTTCCTCGGCGGTCTCGGCGGCGCCGCCTCGGTGATGGCCGCCGGCGCCCACCTCTCGGGACGCGGCGAGCTCGCACGCGCCCTGAAGATCGGCGGCGCCGTCGCCGGCGCCCTCTCGACCGTCGCCCTGATCCACGACCTCGGCCGGCGGGCCCGCTTCGTCAACATGCTCCGCACCTTCAAGCCGACGTCTCCGATGAGCGTCGGCTCGTGGGTGCTCGCCGCCTACGCCCCGGCCGCCACCGTCGCCGCCGCCAGCGACCTCACCGGGATCGCCCCGGGCATCGGCACCCTGGCCACCACCGGCGCCGCCGCTCTCGGCCCGATCCTCGCCACCTACACCGCCGCCCTCGTCTCGAACACCGCCGTGCCGGCCTGGCACGACGCCTACCGTGAGATGCCCTTCGTCTTCGCCTCCTCCGCCGTGACGTCGGCCGCCGGGCTCGCCCTGGTGGCGGCCCCGCTCGAGGAGTGCGGACCGGCACGGTTCCTCGGGGTCCTCGGGGCGGCGGCCGAGCTCGGCACCGAGCGGGTGATGGAGGAGCGGATGGGCCTCGCCAGGGAGGCGTTCTACGAGGACAAGGCGTCGACCTACCAGCGGGCTGCCCGGGGCCTCCTCGGCGTCGGGATCGTCGGCAGCCTGGCCGGTCGCCGCAGCAGGCTGGCCGGCGCCCTGTCGGGGGCCGCCCTCCTGGCCGGCTCGGCCTTCACCCGCTTCGCCATCTTCGAAGCCGGCCTCGCCTCGGCCGCCGACCCGAAGTACACCGTCGTGCCGCAGCGCCAGCGGCTCGAGGCCCGTGGTGGCCGGTCGACGTCGGCGGTGACCAACGGCCACGCCCCGGCCGACGCGGTGCCATCGGAGCCGCCGCCCACGTAGGCATCCTGCGGGCAGGGCGGCCCGTCGGGGGCCCCGGCCAGCGGCCACCCGGTCCATCCCGTTGCTGAGCGTCCTCACGACCTACGCTCCCGTCGGACCGGTCGGCCATCGGCGGTCGGCGGACGAAGCACGGAGGGGCGATGAACACGCTGAGCCCATCGGTGGGCCCGAACGGCGGCTTCTCCATCGGGCACGCTGCCGCCCCGCTCGTGTCGCCGGCCGTCGGCGGCGCCGCCCTCCTCGCCGTCCTGATCGGCCTGCTCGCTCTCGTCGCCACCCTGGGCGGGATCGGTGTCTTCGTCATCGTCGTCGTCGCCAATCGGGCTGATCCCGACCCGAGCGGTCGCCGTCCGATGTCGGTCTACCTGTTTGCCATGTCCTTCGTGAGCCTGTTCACGGCCGTCGCCGGCCTGGTGGCGGTGGTCGCCTCGCTGGTCGAGCTGATCGGCGGTCACACCGTGACCAACCAGGTCGCCCGGGGGGTCCTCCTCGGCGGCCTGGTGGCGGCCGTGGCTGCGGCCGTCCTCGCCGTCCACCTGCGCCGTGGCCTCGGGTTCGCCCGTGCCGACGACGCCGGGGGGCCCTCGCGACGGGTCGCCCGGACCTACGTCGCCGCGGTGGCCTTCGTCGCCGTGCTGTTGCTCATCGTCGCCACCGTCGGCGCCGTCTACCTCGTCGTCGACATCAATGCTCCCGGCGTCTTCGGCATCGGCGGCACCGACGTGGCTACCCGGCTGCTCGTCGTCGCCCTATGGATCGACATCATCGCCGTCGCCATCCTCCTCACCCACCGGGACCTCGTCACACCCGGTCTGCGATTCGGGCCGCGTCCCGCCGTCCCACCACCTCTGCCGCCGGCCGGGGCCACCGGCGCCCCGCCGCCGTCCCCGCCCTCCCCGCCCTCCCCGCCCTCCCCGCCGTCCCCGCCGTCCCCGCCGTCCCCGCCGCTGCTGCCACCGCGGCCACCGGCGGTCTGAGGGCTCGGCCCGACCGGTCGGTACCCGATGGACCTCGACCGAGCCAAGAGCGACGCGCTCGACGGGGTGCTCGACGACTACGCGTCCACGCTCGATCACCGGTCCGACCCGTCGGCGTCGGTCAACCTCGCCTATGCCCACAGCCTCCACCGTCGGTGGCGGACCGCGCTGGCGATGTTGCCGGTGTCGCCGGCCTCCTCGGTGCTCGACGTCGGCTGCGGCGTCGGGATCCTCTCGTTCGAGCTGGCGGCCAACCTCCCACTCACCATCGACGCCGTCGACATCGAGCCCGGCTTCATCGACCACGCCCAGGAGCTGCTCCGCCGTCTGCGATCCGGCGGCGTCGTGGCGCCCGAGGCGTCGATCCGGTTCGCCGTCGGCGACGTTTCGGCGCTCGCCTTCCCCGACGAGCGGTTCGACCTCGTCTTCGTCCGCGAGCTGCTCCAGTTCCTGCCGGATCCGGTGGCGGCCGTCCGCGAGCTGCTCCGGGTGCTACGGGTGGGCGGCCACCTCTGCATCAGTGACACCGACGACCAGCTCAGGATCACCTGGCCGCCGATGAGCGCCGCCCTCGAGCGTCTCGTGGCCGGCGTCACCGCCGTCCAGCACGGGCGTGGCGGGGACAGAGAGACCGGTCGCAAGCTCACCACCTACCTTCGAAGCGCCGGTTTCGACATCGTGTCGGTCGTCGTACTGCCCGAGGCCCAGCACCGTCAGGTGACCGCCGACGACCGCGAACGGGCGCTGATCGTCCAACAGCTCCGTGCGGCACGAACCAAGGTGCTCGACGCAGGCGCCATGGACGCCGCCCGGTTCGACGCCGACCTCGACGAGGTGGCCTCCGAGGAGCCGTTCGAGGAGTTTCGGCTGAACGCCCGGATCATCGTGCTGGCCCGGCGACCGGACCCCCTGGCCCCCGACTGACCGGACAGCGTCCCTCCATGAGGAACGCACGGCGAGGCTGCCCGTCGCCGCCGCCCCGGCGCGTCGGTGCCTGGTCAGCCAGCTGTCCGTGCCACGGGGCCGCAACCCGGCAGGCACCTCGGTAGTCCCATTTGTTCTGATTATCCGAATCTCCTTATCATCAATTCTCTATACCAGAATCCTGTCCTCTTTTGGTTCAAGTGGCCCGCCGGGGGGCCGATGCAGGTCGGCAGGTGGCGGTACCCCCGTCGCGGGCGAAGGGACAGCGGTACCGGGAAGCTGACCGAACGAGAGGAGTGCGCAGTGAGGATCCGACGGAACAGGAAGAACCTGCTCCTGGCAGTGGGGGTGGGTGCGCTGGCCCTGACTGGCAGTGCGGTGTTCACCAACCAGCTGGCCTTCAGCGGGCACGCCGCCGCATCGAACAACCAGGTGCTCGGCGACGGCGGCATCACCTACACCGCCAACGTCGACGTGACGAGCGTCAGCTACACGGTCGACAGCACGAACAAGTACATCGACAAGGTGACGTTCATCACCGCCGTCGACACCAGCGGTGAGACCGTCGCCGTGAGCTTCAACGGCAACGGCACCGACAGCTCGTCGAACTGCGCGGCGACCGCCGACTCGCCGACGACCCCGGACACCACCTGGGTCTGCACGATGGACGGCACCGAGCTCGTCTCGTCGGTCACCGAGACCGACATCCTGGTCACGCCGGCGGCGTAACCGGACGTGGCGTCGGGGCGGTGCCGGTCCGAGGCCGGCACCGCCCCGCCACCTTTCGGGACGAGAGATGCGCACCCGCTGGATGCGTCGCCTGGCTGCCATGACGGCCGTGACGGTCGGCCTGCTCTGCGCGCTCGCCCTCGCCACCGGTGAGGTCAAGCTCGTCACGACGCACGGCGTGAGCATGCTGCCCCGGTTCCACACCGGCGACCTGGCGGTGGTCGTGCCGGGTGCGCCCTACACGGTCGGCGAGATCGTCGCCTACCACAATCCGCTGCTCCAGGCGGTGGTGCTGCACCGGATCGTCGCCGAGCACCACGGCCTCTTCAGCTTCAAGGGCGACAACAACAGCTACCGCGACCCGCTGAGCCTGCCGGCCTCGGACATCGCCGGGCGGCTCGTGGCCCGCGTCCCGCACGGCGGCGCCGTGCTGGCCTGGCTCCGCTCCCCGGTCGGGCTCGGGGCGCTCGTCGTCGGGGCCGTCCTGGCCGGCGGGTTGATCGTCGCAGGCCGCGACCAGGCGGTCGGGTCGGGTCGCCGGCGGAAGGCGGCCAGGACGTCGATCCGGGCGGCACCGGTCACCGGCGAGCCGCTCGGCCGCCGGCGCACCGAGCGTCGGCCAGCCACGCCCGCACGCCCGCACCGTGGCCCCGTCGACCGGCGGCGCCATGCCCCGGCCCAACCGGTGCCGGTCGGCTGGGTGCCCGTCTCCCTCTGCCTCGTCCTCGCCGCCGCTTCGGCCGGGCTCCTCTTCCTCTCGATGTCGCGGCCGGCGTCGACGACCGCAGACCAGCACGTCGCCTACACCCAGACCATGCGCTTCTCGTACTCGGCGAGCGCCCCGGCGGGGGTGACCTATCCCGGCGGCCGCGTCCGGACGGGGGACCCGGTGTTCCTCCAGCTCGTCGACCAGCTCGACGTCGCCGCCCGGTACCGTGTCGAGCCGGCGGCGGGCGGCGTGCTCGCCGGGGCGTCGGGGACCGTGTCGGTGGTCGCCGATCTCGACGGACCGGGCGGATGGCACGGGAGGCTGGTGTCGACCGGACCGGTCGCCTTCACCGGCAGCGGCACCACCGTCCACCTCGCCATCCCGCTGGCCCAGATCGCCGACCTCCAGCAGTCCTTCACCGCCGAGACCGGCGTCGCCCTCGGCTCGGCGAGCCTCGTCGTCACCCCGAGCGTCCGGTTCCGCGCCACCCTCGACGGCGAGCCGCTCGCCAGCTCCTTCTCACCGAGCCTCCCCCTCGAGGCCGCCCCCCAGCAGCTGAACCTGGTGGCGACGACCTCGCCGTCGGGGAAGGAGTCCTTCCCCCAGCTGTTCGACCAGGGCAATGGCTCGGTCGGCCGGCCCGTGGCCACTCCGGCCGAGGTGACCGTCCTCGGCCGCACTCTCACCGTCGTGCGGGCACGCTCCCTCGCCGCCGCCCTCACCGCCGTCAGCCTCGTGCTCCTGCTCGGCTTCTTCGTGCGAGCCCTCCGCCGCCGCCGGATGGACGAGACCGACCGCATCCGCGCCCAGCACGGCGCCGACCTCGTCAGGGTCGTCTCCAGCCCCGATCCCGACGGCGACCTGGCGGTAGAGGTTGCATCGATCGGCGCCCTCGCCCGCCTCGCCGCCCGCTACGACGCCGTCCTCATGGAGTACGAGCACGGCGCCGGGTCCGCCTACTACGTCGAAGCCGGCGGCGCCCTCTACCGGTACTCGGTCGACGAGCAACCGCCCGACAACGTCCGACCGCTCATCGACCCGGTGGCCCGGTCCTCTGGAGCGGTCGACGGGTTGGCGCTGGGCCGCAGCGTCACCCGCCTCTGACGGCTCGGCTTCGTCGCTGCGGTCAACCCCGGTGCAGGGGTTGCCGGTGCAGGGATTGCCGGTGCACGTGGTGCAGGTGGTGCAGGTGGTGCAGGAGGAACGAACAGGGGGCCGAACCGCCCGACGACACGGCGTGGAGGTGCGGCGCTGCCGCCAGCGCCACCGGCGGCAGCGCCAGGCCGAGGGCGATGACCCCGATCCCCCACGGCACGGCACCGGCCCGGCGAGTCAGGCGCCGGGCAAGCCGCGACCCGGCGCGCCGTACCGCCCCGTCAGGAGCGATCGCCACCACCGAGGCGACGAGCCGTTCGGCGGGCTCGGCGGGGCCACTCGTCGCCAGATGGCGCGGCAGTGACCGAGCCGCCCGCTCGAATGCCCGGCATCGTCCGCATCGGGCCAGGTGGTCGTCGACCCCCCGATCGGCCAGTACCGCCTCCTCGCCGTCGAGGCGCGCCGAGACCGCCTCCATGACCAACGGACATGCCGTTACCGGGGGCGGGCAGTCGCCCTCGGGCGCCCGACCGCCCCGACGTCGCCACGCAAGGTTCACTGCGACGAGCCGAAGAGGATGCCCACGTGGACCACCTGATGCCGGGTCCAACCCGAGGAGGCGGGATCGAGCAGCCAGTCCGTCATCACGGTGTCGGCGACGGCCAGGGCGTCGACACGGCCGCCCGAGAAGGCGACGGTCGACGTGCCGGCCGGTGGGTCCGGCAGGGCCGCCCAGGTACGCCGGGGCGGGTCGAGGACGGCGAGGTTGTCGCCGGCACCGCTGCGGAGGAGCACGAACTCGCCGCTGCCCGGTCCCGGTCCGATCGACAGGACCCGGTCGCCCGAGCCGAGCACCAGGTCGCTCGAGAGCTCCCACCGGCCGCCGCTCCCGGTCCATCCGTACTCGAGCGACGTCGTCCGGTGCGACACCGAGGCGAAGAGACCCTCGAGCGCCGCGCCGGCGCTGCGCAGGCTGAGCACCTCGATCTGCGAGTGCCGTTGGGCTCCCGGGAGCGTCGGCCCGGCGGCCTGCCAGGTACCGTCCCGCCGGGCGAGCACCCCGGCGACCCCGGGTCGTCCGCAGGAGGCGCCGACGAACGGCGTGCCGGACGCCCCGATGGCCACGGCGGTGAGCTGCGTCGGCCGGCACGACCGCCCGGCGCCGGCGGAGCGCAGGGATCGGGCGGTGACCAGCGTGCGCCAGCCGCCCCCCGGGCGGTCGACCGCGACCCTGCCGCCCCTGCGATCGGCGACGAGCGCCAGCGTCTCCCCGGCGAGGTCGACGGCGAGCGCCGACGTCGCACCGTCCACCGGTGGCGCCGGCGTCCACCCCCCGCCGGTGGCGGTCGTCACCATCGCGCTGTACTCGAGGAGGTTCGAAGGTCGGGTGGCGACCACCAGCGGACCGTCGGCGGTGGCGGCCAGCACGAGGCCGCCGTTGGTTGCGATGCCCAGCTGCCCGGCGTGGTTGCTCCAGTTGCCGGTGCCGCCGCGAAGGAGGAAGAGCTGCCAGAAGGTGTCGAGCGGCTGGTCGAGGTGGCCCATGGGAACGCTCGCCCAGGTGCCCGACGACGACGGGAGGGAGGTGGCCAGCGGCAGGCGGAGCGCGATCTCCGGCGCCGGCACGGCGGCCCCTGCGCCGCCAGCGCCGGCGAGCACCCCGGCCATCGCCACCACGGCGACGGCTACCCGGAGCGGCAGGGATCGGGTTCGCCGGGGCGGGCGGCCGGTCGGCGGGCCCGTCATGGCGAGTGGGCCACCGAGCGGATCACGCTCGCCAGGGTGACGGCGAACGACGACTGCGACGCCGGCGTCCCCGGCCCAGGGTCGGCGTTGAGGACCGACCGAACGTGACCACGGCGGTCGAGCACGTAGGTGATCTCGCTGTGGCCGACCATGGCCCCGCCCGACTCGTACTGGACCTGGGCGCCGAAGCTGCGCCAGACCGTCTGCAGCTCGCGCAGGGGGCCGGTCAGGAACCGCCAGTTCGCAAGCGGCGTCAGGTTCTCCTGGCGGTCGAACGCCGTGAGGTAGCTGCGAGCCCGGTACAGCGGGTTCGCCACCACGGCGACCAGCTCGACGTCGGGCCGGATCGACCCGAGCATCCCGTCGGCCTGGCGGAAATACTGGGCGGTCAGCGGGCAGGACGAATTGCACACCGGATCGAGGAACGTGAGCGCCACCGTCTTGCCGTGCAAGCCGGTGAGGCTGACGGCGTGACCCCACTGGTCCACGAGGGTGAAGTTCGACGGCACGTAGTCGGTCGAGCCCGGTGACCCGGCAATCGCCTCGGCGATGATCGGATCGGCATGGGGGTTGACCGAGGCCAGGGCCATCGGCACGGCGCCGAGCAGGACGATCCCGACCGCGCCGAGCGCCACGACCGTCCGCAGCAGGTACCCGGGGCGCCGGGAGGTGGCCTCCCACCACGCCACGATCCGGCGCCGGAGCGGCAGGGCGGCTCCGAGGTCCACCACCGGCGCCACGGCATCGTCGGAGGCCGGCGCCGCGACGACGCCGAGGTAGCCGGCCACGAGCACGAGGCCAATCGGGATCATGCTGTTGGGGTCGGTCCCGGTCCCGCCGAAGAAGCCCATGTCCTCGACCAGGATCCAGTCGACCAGGCAGAGCACGACGGCGGCGGCAACCGCCCACGCCAGCACCGGGGTGCGACCGGCGAGCCGGCCCGCCCCGACGAGCAGCCCCGCCCCGATCACCCCGAGGGCGGCCACCACGAACAGGTTCACGGCGAACCCGTGGGCGGCGTCGAAGGACGCGAAGGCCGCCACCCACGACGACAGGACGTGGGGCTGGGGTGTCTCGGACATCTGGTGGACCATCGTCGCCAGGGTGCCGGTCCCCGACGGCTGCCTCGGCCGGCCCTGCCAGAACCCGCGTCCGGGCCACGCCTGGAGGACGGCCATGGCGACGAAGAAGAGGCCGGTGACCGAGAGGATCGACCGTCCGAGGCGCCGTCCCGACCACGACCGCTCGGGCAACGCCACCAGCCCGCCGGCCACCACGTAGAGGAGCGCCGCACCGGGGGCCCCGAACATCCAGGTCAGGCCCGGGGCGAAGATCCCCCCGAACGCCTCGCCGACGACCCACACCACGAGGCCCCAGCCGGCGGACGCCACGCCGGCGAGCCTCGACCAGCTCCCCCTGGTGGCGACCAGGAGCCACACGCCGATACCGACCTGGATCCACACCGCGCCGGCCGGCGCCTCCGTCGGGTGGTAGCTCCAGATCGTCGCACCGGCGTTGACGACGTGCTGGACCCAGCCAGGTGAGGTGGCGGCGGCCGGTCGCAGGACGTTGGTCGCCATCCCGAGCGGCATCGCCGGCTGCGCCTGGAGGATCCCGTCGAGGATCCACAAGCAGCCGAAGGCCACCCTGAGGAGGCGCCGCCCGGGCGCCTCGGCGAGCACCGGCACTGGCCCGGCCACCGTGGGCGCCCGGTCACGTCCCGACCCTCCGCCGGCCGTCGCACGACGGAGCTCGGCCACCCGCAGGACCTGCCAGGCGATCGCCACGGCGGCCAGGATCAACAGCGCCACGATCCCCTGCCGGAGCAGCGTCGACTTGAACGCCGCCACGATCGTCGGGTCGTCGGCGTGCAGCCCCGAGCCCATCCCGGGCATGCCCGATCACCTCCCTTCCCCGCTGCCGGCACGTCGCCTCACCCCTACGGTCTCCTTAGTCGTCCGGAGGGTCCCGATGGTTCCCGGTCGAGACGAGATGGCGGTTGGATCGGTCTCGACGGCACCCCTAGGGTGGTGCCCCAGTGGACCGTCTCTCGCGCCTGGCTCTCGACGCCGTCGCCGGAGACGCCGAAGCCGGTGAGCAGCTGGTCCGCGAGTCCTATCCCGACGTGTGGCGTCTCTGCGCCACCCTCGTCGACCGGCGGAGCGCCGACGACCTCGCCCAGGAGACCTTCAGCCGCGCCTTTCGCGGACTGGCCGGCTACCGGGGCGACTCGTCCGTCCGGACCTGGCTGCTCTCGGTGACCCGCCACACCTGCATCGACGAGCTGCGCTCCCGCCGCCGGCGCCGCCGTCACCAGGCGCCGTGGTCGGCCGTCGACCCCGACCACCAGCTGCTGTCGCCCGATGCCTCCCACAAGAGCACGGTCGGCGACCTGTTGGCCCGCCTCGACCCGGACCGGCGCGCTGCCTTCGTGTTGACCCAGCACCTCGGGCTGACCTACGCCGAGGCCGGCGTCGTCTGCGACTGCCCTGCCGGGACCATCCGCTCACGGGTCGCCCGAGCCCGCGCCGAGCTGGTCGACCTGCTGGCCGACACGCCCGCCGAGCGGACCGGGGAACGCCGGCGCAGCTCACCTGCCTGACCGGGGAACGCCGGCGCAGCTCACCTGCCTGACCGGCGACCCCGGCCCCTACCACGTCCTGGCGTGGGCGACCTCTCAGCCGGTGCCGCTGCCCGGGGTGCCGACGGCCGGCTCCTGGCGTCCGGCAACGAGCAGAGGGCGGGTCGCCCGGGCCCTTGGCCTGCGCCCGACTGACTCGGCGGTCCCGACGACAGCCCCCCGAGACGTCGACAGGTGCTCGATCTTCGTCGAGACGTCACCGCTGGCGCTACGGTCGCTCTGATGCCGATGCCGAAGCGGGTGAGCGTCGATGACTATTTCGCCCGGCTCGACGACCTACAGCGGCCGCACCTCGAGGCGCTGCGGACCTTGAGCCGCGGCGCCGACCCCGCGGCGCGTGAGGAGCTCAAGTGGAACCTCCCGGCGTACGTCCGAGGGCGCAACACCAACCTCTGGATGCTCCAGAACTTCAAGAGGCACTGCTCGCTCCGGTTCTCACCGGCCTTCTTCGCCTCCCACACGCGGTCCGTCGAGGTGGCCGGCTACGAGGCCGGTAAGGGCTTCATCAAGCTTCCCTACGACAGGGAGCTGCCGACCGAGCTCCTCGAGGCGCTGATGCGGGCGCGTGTCGACCAGTACGAGTCCGAAGGCACGTGAACGGCTCTCCCGGCAACCAGGCGCCGGGCTCCCGCCAGCGACGGCCGGCTGAGAAGGAGGACCGGTGAACGAGCTCGGGCTCATGACGACCTGCGAGTTGCTTGGCGCCCTCGACCGGCGGGACGTCTCGAGCGCCGAGCTCCTGGACGTCTACCTCGACCGCATCGCCGCACTCGACCCGGCGCTGAACGCCGTCGTCACCCTCGACGAGGAGCGAGCCAGGGAAGCGGCGAGAGCGGCGGACGCCACCCGGATCGCCGGTGGTCCGCTCGGCCGCCTCCACGGCCTGCCGATGACCGTGAAGGACGCCATCGAGACAGCCGGGATCCGCTCGACCGGCGGCGCCGTGGAGCTCGCTGACCACGTGCCGGTGGCCGACGCTCCGGCGGTGGGTCGCCTCCGGCACGCCGGCGCCATCGTCTTCGGCAAGACCAACCTCCCGCGATGGTCCGGTGACCTCCAGACGTACAACGAGCTGTTCGGCCCGACACAGAACCCCTGGGATCTCGACCGCACGCCGGGGGGGAGCTCGGGCGGCGCCGCCGTCGCCGTGGCGTGTGGGCTCACGGCATGCGAGCTCGGCACCGACATCGGGGGCTCGGTGCGCGTCCCGTCGGCGTGGTGCGGCGTGTTCGGCCACAAGCCGAGCTTCGGCGTCGTGGCGCAGCGCGGCTACCTCGACCACGTCGGTGGCGGCGTGACCGACGCCGACATCAACGTGTTCGGTCCGATCGCCCGTTCGGCAGACGACCTCGACCTCCTGCTGTCGGTGCTCGCCGGCCCGGCCCCGGAGCTCGAGGCGGCCTGGAGCATCCAGCTCCCGCCCGCCCGATCGTCGACCCTCGCCGGCGCCCGGGTCGGACTGTGGCTCGACGACACCGACTGTCCGGTCGACCGGGCCACCGGTGACGTCCTGTCGCGCCTCGGCGACCTCCTCTCGGCGGCGGGCGCCCGGGTGAGCGAGGACCGCCCGTCGATCGGCCTGCGCCAGTCGTTCGAGGTCTACCTGCCCCTCGTCAGCTCCGCCGCCTCCGTCAGCCTCGGGGAGCCCGAGGCCTCCGAGCGGGCGGGCAACCACCGCCGCTGGCTCGAGCTCGACGAGCGCCGCGCCGGCCTGCGTGCCGCATGGGCCTCGTACTTCGAGAGCCACGACGCCCTTTTGTGCCCCGTCCTGCCGACGGCGGCGGTACCTCACGACCGTGACACACCCCTGTTCGAGCGGACAGTGCTCGTGAACGGCCGCCCCGTTCCCTTGTTCGAGACGATCCTGTGGACCGGCCTCGTCGGCGTCGCCTACCTGCCCTCCACGGTCGTGCCCGCCGGCTTCACCGACGGCGGACTGCCGGTCGGGGTACAGGTCGTTGGACCGTTCCTCGGCGATCGGACCACCATCGCCCTCGCCCGGGAGATCGGCCGGCTCACCGGCGGCTACCAGGTGCCCCCGCTCGCCCGCTGACCCCCGGTCGGCCGGCGTCGGTCGGCGGCGTCGGTCGGCCGGAATCCCGACGAGCCGGGCTCCGCTGCTCGGCGGGTGGGGGACGTCCCTGTATCGTCGACCCGTGGGCGCTGACGCCTGGGCCGGCCTGGCCGACCGCTTCGTCGACGAGGCCTACGCCTCGGTGAAGGGCTACGTGCGCACCCATGTGATGCACGAACAGCTGAGCGAGCACCTGCCGCCGCCGCCGGCCACCGTGCTCGACGTCGGCGGCGGCGCCGGCAACCAGTCGTTTCGGCTGGCCGAAGTCGGCTACGACGTGACGCTGCTCGACTCGTCGCCGGCGATGCTCGACCGGGCGGCGGCGCGGCGCCAACAGCTGCCGGAGAACGCCCGGCGGCGGGTGACCCTCGTCGAGGCCGACGGCGAGCACGCCGACGAGGCGGTCGGCGGCCGTCGCTTCGCCGCCGTGTTGTGCCACGGCGTGCTCGGGTACCTCGAGAACCCGGCGCCCCTGGTCGACCAGCTGTGCCGGTGCGCCGACGCCGGCGGCATGGTCTCGATCATGACCGCCAACGCCAAGGCAGTGGCGGTGCGGCCGGCCCTGGAACGGCGCTGGGAGGACGCGCTGGCGTCGTTCGACGCCACGACCGAGATCGGCGTGCTCGGCGTGCGTGGCCGGGCCGACACGGTGGAAGGGCTCAGCGAGCTCCTCCGTCGTCGCGGCGTGGAGCCGCTGCAGTGGTACGGGGTGTGGCTGTTCGTCGACTGGCTCGAGTTCAGCGGCGTCGAGTTGAACCCCGCTGACGCGTCGCAGGTGGCGACGACCGCTGCGGTCGAGCTCGAAGCCAGCCGGCGCGACCCCTACCGCCAGCTCAGCCGCGTCTTCCATCTGGTGGCCCGCAACGGCGTCACCTGATGTCGGGGCCCGCCACGGTGCTGACCGCGCCGCCCACGGTCTGCGGCGACGCCCGCAGAGGTCCTTCGACGCCGCAGAGCGGATCCGTCGGCGCCGTGGATCACAGGTCGAACCGGTCGAGGTTCATCACCTTGTCCCATGCGGAGACGAAATCGTCGACGAACTTCTGTTGAGCGTCGTCGCTCCCGTACACCTCGGCCACCGCTCGGAGCTCGGAGTTGGAGCCGAACACGAGATCGACGGCGGTGGCCGTCCACTTGAGGCTGCCGCTCTGGCGGCCGCGCCCTTCGTAGACGTGCTCGGTGCCTGACACCCGCCATTCGGTCCCCATGTCCAACAGGTGCACGAAGAAGTCGTTGGACAACGCCCCCGGTCGTGCGGTCAGCACGCCGTGGGTGACGCCACCGGCATTGGCTCCAAGGACCCGCAAGCCGCCGACGAGCACCGTCATCTCGGGGGCGGTCAGCCCGAGCAGGCTGGCGCGATCGATCAAGAGCTCTTCAGGCCGGCGTTTGTCCCCGGAGCGGAAGTAGTTGCGGAACCCGTCGGCGGTGGGCTCGAGGACAGCGAAGGCAGCGATGTCGGTCAGGTCCTGCGACGCGTCGGTCCGTCCCGGCGCAAAGGGCACCTCGACGTCATGGCCGCCATCCCTGGCGGCCCGCTCGACGGCGGCGCAACCGCCGAGGACGATCAGGTCGGCGAGGGAGACCTTCTTGTCGCCTGCCTGCGAGCTGTTGAACTCCATCTGAACCGTAGCGAGGCCGTCCAGCACCTTGGCGAGCCGGGCCGGCTCGTTCACATCCCAGTCCTTCTGGGGAGCGAGGCGGATGCGGGCTCCGTTGGCCCCGCCGCGCTTGTCGCTGCCTCTGAAGGTCGACGCCGAGGCCCACGCCACCGACACCAGCTCGGCCACCGACAGGCCCGAAGCGAGGATCCGTGTCTTGAGGGTGGCGATGTCGTCGGTGTCGACGAGCTCGTGATCGACGGCGGGCACCGGGTCCTGCCACAGCAGCTGCTCGTCGGGCACCTCGGGACCGAGATAGCGCGCTAGGGGTCCCATGTCGCGATGGGTGAGCTTGTACCAGGCCCGGGAGAAGGCGTCGGCGAACTGGTCGGGATTCTCGTAGAAGCGCCGAGCGATGGGCTCGTAGGCCGGGTCGAAGCGGAGCGAGAGATCGGTAGTGAGCATCATCGGGGCGTGCCGCTTGGTCGGGTCGTGGGCGTCGGGCACCGTGTCGTCCGCCGCCCGATCGGTGGGTCGCCACTGATGAGCGCCGGCGGGGCTCTTGGTGAGCTCCCACTCGTAGCCGAAGAGGTTCTCGAAGAAACCGTTGTCCCAGCGGATCGGGTTGGCAGTCCAGATGACCTCGAGCCCGCTGGTGATGGCGTCATCGCCCACGCCCGTGCCGAAGGTGTTCTTCCATCCGAGCCCCTGCTCCTCGATAAGAGCTCCTTCGGGCTCCCGGCCGACGTGCTCGTTCGCATCGGCCGCCCCGTGGGTCTTGCCGAAGGTGTGGCCGCCGGCGATGAGCGCCACGGTCTCCTCGTCGTCCATGGCCATGCGGGCGAACGTCTCGCGGATGTCCAGGGCGGCAGCGAGCGGGTCGGGGTTGCCGTTGGGTCCTTCGGGGTTCACATAGATGAGGCCCATCTGCACCGCGCCGAAGGGATCCGCCAGCTGATGGTCGCCGCTGTAGCGCTCGTCGCCGAGCCAGACGTCCTCGGGGCCCCAGTAGATGTCTTCCTCGGGCTCCCACACGTCCTCTCGCCCCCCGCCGAAGCCGAAGGTCTTGAAGCCCATCGACTCCAGCGCGCAGTTCCCGGCCAGGACGAGAAGGTCGGCCCAGGACAGCTTGCGGCCGTACTTCTGCTTGACCGGCCAGAGCAGCCGGCGCGCCTTGTCCAGGTTGGCGTTGTCGGGCCAGCTGTCGAGCGGTGCGAACCGTTGCGTGCCCGAGCCGGCACCGCCTCTGCCGTCAAAGACGCGGTAGGTGCCGGCGTTGTGCCACGTCATGCGGACGAACAGCGGCCCGTAGTGCCCGAAGTCGGCCGGCCACCACGTCTGCGAGGTCGTCATCAGGGCCACGATGTCCGCCTTCACGGCGGCCAGGTCGAGCGTGGCGAACTCGGCCCGGTAGTCGAAGCTCTCACCCATGGGGTCGATCAGTGGCGAGTTCTTGGCCAGCGGCCGAAGGTTCAGCTGGTCGGGCCACCAGTGCTGGTTGGCCATCGCACCCATCGCCAAGTGGCGACGGTCGAGCATCGGGCACTTCGCCGTCGGCGCCACCTCTTTCGACGTCGTGGTGACGGCGGCGCCCTCATCGCGGTTCATTGCCGTCCTCCTCTCATCGTTGCTCATCCCTACTCGGTTGCGCCTCGTACGGTCTCGGTCCGCTGATGTGTCTGGCAGCTCGGGCAGATGCCCCAAAAGGTGACCTCGGCCTCGTCGAGGACGAAGCCGTGGGTCTCCGACGGGGTGAGGCACGGGCGTCGCCCGACAGCGCAGTCGATGTCGACGGTGCTCCGGCAGATCCGGCAGACGACGTGGTGATGGTTGTCCCCGACTCGCAGCTCATGCAGTGCCGGGCTCCCGGCCGGCTCGATCCGCCGAGCGATGCCCTTCTCCACCAGCGTGTTGAGCACGCTGTAGACGGTCTGCGCCGAAACCGCCCCCAGCTCGGCGCGGACCGCCACGAGCAGCGTCTCTGCATCGGCGTGCGGCTGTCGCCGCAACGCGCGCATGACGGCCAATCGGGCGGCGGTGACTCGCAGCCCGTGGGCACGGAGGAGATCGGCTGACTCGGAAGTCGGATCCGTCGCCGGTTTGACCACCGAGCTATCGTAGATTGCCTCCTAGATTGGAGTCAATCCGGTTTAGGTTGTTCTCGTCATCGAGTGTGCTCGGAGAGCGACCGCCGTCGGCGTCGCCTTCCCGAAGCAGGTGACCGGCCTCGGGCTCACGCTCGGGAAGTGCAGCTCCCGGCGGAGGTCGTCGAGCGTCGCCGTCTCGCCACGCTCTCCTTGTCGTCCGTAGCGATACGTAGCTCAGAGTGCTACGCTCCGTCGTATGATCAAAACCATCGCCCAGCGGGAGCTGCGCAACGACAACGCACGGGTGATCGACGAGGTCGCGTCCGGGCAGACCTTCCTCGTCACCCGCAACGGCGCCCCGGTGGCCGAGCTCCGGCCGGTTCAGCGGCCACGTCGAAGTTTCGTGCCCAAGGCCGAGCTCCGGGCCCTCGCCGCTGCCGGGCCGCACCTCGACGCCGCCACGTTCCGGTCCGACCTCGATCGCGTCGTCGATCAGCGTCTGTAGATGTCGACGGGCCTCCTCGACACGTCGGTGATCATCGACTGGGACTCCTCCGACGTCGCCACGGCGCTCCCCGACGAGTCGGCGATTTGTGCGATCACCTTGGCCGAGCTCGCCGCTGGCCCACATCTGGCAACGGCCAGCGACGAACGAGCGCGTCGCCAGGCCCGCCTCCAGCAAGTCGAGGCCACCTTCGAACCCTTCCCCTTCGATGCAGCGGCCGCCCGCAGCTACGGCCAGATCGTCGCCGCTGTCGCCGAGACGGGCCCTTCTCACCGCCGCCGCATCGCCGATTTGCTCATCGCCGCCACGGCGCTCGCCAATGACCTACCGCTCTACACGCGGAATCCGGACGATTTCGAAGAGCTCGGTGCGACCATCGAGATCGTCGTAATCTGACCGCACGACGAATGATCCTCCAGCAACGGCACGATCCTGGCGGTTCGAACAGCGACAAGAGGAGCGTCGCGGGTGCCGTAGGCACCTGTTGGAAGACTGACGCTCACCGCGGATTGGTCGTGTTCGCAACGGACCGGTGACGAACAGCAAGGACGCGCATCAGGCGCTGATCGTCGTCGACTCGGTAGAAGATGTGGTACTCACCGACCCGAAGTGACCGCAATCCGGGTAGCCATCCCAGGAACAGGTGACCGGCGTCGGGCCCACGCTCGAGCAGTCCGAGAGCCTCGACCACGGCGTCGGAGAGCGGCCAGGCGGCCATCGTCTCGGTCCAACAAGATCTCTGCCGTCTCCTCCAAAGGCCTCGTACTCATCCACTGGGACTGGGACAGCTGCCGGACGGCCGTAGCGGGTAACGATGACGTGTTCATGCAGGCCGGCAACCTGGTCGATGACATGACTGAGCTCAGCACGAAGCTCACGGACGGGGACGGCCTTACTCATGTGGAAAGTGTCCCATATTGAGTACACGTCGAACGGCGGGCAATAGGCACTCGTATTCGAACGGGGCCGGCCTGCGAGAACGGCTGTACGGGATGAAACGTCTGAACGCCGGGTGATCAGTTGAGGCCAAGGACAGTGAGCAGACTTTCGTCAATCCCCCAGATCTCCTCGGCAGTGACGTGCCCGATGGGATCTCCCAATCGGTTCACATCCACGGCTCCAGCCTGTTCGACGAGAACCCGCGTCGTCGCGCCTTCCACCACAAGCTCCGGTCGGAAGGATGCTGGGCGTGCGCTTGTCGACGTGGGCGCCATCAACACAACCGAGCGAGGTAGCAGCGCGTCGGCTTGGACGATGACTCCGAATCGGCGACCCCGCTGCTCATGGCCCACGCCTTTTGGCAGTCGCAGCTCGTACACGTCACCCCGGAGCACGGAGTCTCTCCATCAGTGACGCCACTTCCAACATCTCTTTACGGTCTTGCTCGTCCGCATCGAGGGCTGCCACTTCGGCCCGAAGTGCCTCCTTGCGTCGTAGCGCTGAGGCGGCGTCGAGAATCGACTTCCGGATCGCCTCAGATCTGCTCATTCCCGATGCTTCGAGCGTATTCAGAGCCCGCTGGACCTCATCGTCCAGCCGAACCGAAACTGCACGAGCCATCTCATATATGTATCACATCTTGTAATACGAGCGCAAGTGGGCGCTACGTGACTCGAACACGTGACCTCAGCCGTGTGAAGGCGGAAAGGCCGGTTTGCGGCGATGCTCGGTGATACGTAATGGGAGGTCAGGGATGGTGCACGACAAGCGGTGACACCTCCCGATTTTCCCCGTCCGCGGGATGCTCGCGGGATGGAGGATGGATTTAGCGGGAACCGGAGATTCGAGAATACCGGAGCAATGTTCCGTTGGTTGTCGGGATGCACCACGGTCGGTCGCCCGTTGGCTATCCTGCCCCTGTGCCTCGTCGCTTACCGGCTTTGGCTCCCGACCACCCGGCCGCCGTCTTGAAGCGTCGGGGCGCCGAGGCCCACTACCGGTCGCGGCTGGCAGACAATCCCGGTTTCAAAGCGCACGCGGAGACGATCCTCTTTGAGCACCGGGGGCAGGCCGCACTCCTTCGTGCTGAGCGGGATAACGCGGCGCTGCTCCCGCTCTTGGTCGCCCTCGTGGCCCAAGTGCTCGCTCGCCTTGCCATGCTGGCGGCCCTACGAACGCCCGTCCGGGCCGGAGCGCCAACACTCGTCTCTGCTGAGAACCGCGGCCCGCCCGGCCGCCTTGTCGCCGCCGAACCTCGCTGCGCACACGCGCCCCCGGCCTTTCGCCGCGCCTGCCCTCAAGGGTGGCTGGCGGAAGGCATCGCTGCCTAAATGCGGCCGATTCTCGACCAGCGGTAGCACTTCCTCCCCCACCGCAAAGGCGTGGTGATCCTCTGCCGACCTAATGCGTCGAGAGGCCGAGGAAGGTGGTCAACATGGCCACGAACGCAGTCGACGGGCTCAATCGCGAGCAACGTCGACACCCTGACGCGCTGCTCTACAGCGTGGAGGAAGCCGCCCGAATTCTCGGGTTCGGCACGACGAAGTTTCGAGAGCTGCTCGCTGATGGAGTAATTCAAACCAAGCGGGTTGGCCGGCGCGTGCTCGTGCCGCGTGCCGAGCTCGAGCGCTTCGCGGCGGACGCCGAGGCCGTCGAGTGAGCGGCGCACACCGCATCGCGCGGTTCGTTTGCCGTGTCGCTGCCGCACCGCGCCACGTCTCCAGGATGCGCCGGGCCGGTTGGCGCTGGCGGAGCGCAATCGGCAACGTCCTGTCACACGCCTGGGGGTGGGAGTCGTGACGCCGCTCTCTCGCGTAGAGCGGGCACTCGCCACCCACGGCTGCCAGCCGAAGCGACGTGGCGACACCCTCAAAGCCCGGTGCCCGGGCCATGAGGACCGCAACCCGAGCTTGTCGGTTGGCACCGGCACGGACGATGCAGTCGTGCTCTGCTGCCATGCAGGGTGTCCCACCGAAGCAGTCGTGTCGGCTCTCGGACTTAACATGGCGGACTTGTTCGCCGAGCGCCAGAAGGACGACCGGCCCCAGGTCCTCGACACCTACGACTACGTGAGCGAGGGGGGCATCCTCTTGTACCAGGTCGTGCGAATGGTGCCGAAGTCCTTCCGCCAACGCCGGCCCGACGGATGCGGGGGGTGGACGTGGAAACTTGGCGACACCAGCCGGGTGCCGTACCGCTTGGTCGAGTTGCTGGCCGGGGTGGAGACTGGCCGGTGGGTCGTGGTGGTGGAGGGCGAAAAGGACGTCGACCGCCTGCGTTCGCTGGGTTTCGTCGCCACCTGCAACAGCGGTGGTGCCGGCAAGTGGCGGCCCGAGTTCGCCGGCTACTTCGCCGGGGCCAAGGTGTGCATCGTCCCTGACAACGACGACGCGGGCCGAGCGCACGCCGAGCAGGTGGCGCAGAACCTCCACCCGGTTGCATCGGACCTCCGGGTCCTCGATCTGCCGGGCCTGCCCGAGAAGGGCGACGTGTCCGAGTGGCTGAACGCCGGGGGCACCGTCGAGGGCCTGAGGCGATTGATCCTCGCGACGCAAGCGTGGGAGCCAAACGTAGACGACGCGGATGCGGGTCATGCGGCGCCGGATGGTCGCTCCACGCAGGCGGTGACGGGCGACCTGAGCGACCTCGGAGTTGTGGTGCTGGCCGACGTCAAGCCCGAGCACGTCGAATGGCTGTGGCCGGGTCGCATCCCCAAGGGAAAGCTCACAGTTCTCGAAGGCGATCCCAAGGTCGGCAAGTCCACGCTCATGCTCGACATTGCTGCGCGGGTGACGACGGGGACACCGTTCTCCGACGGGCACGCTCCAGAGGTGGGCACCGTGCTGATCCTGACCGCAGAGGACGGTCTCGCAGACACCGTGCGCCCGAGACTGGACGCGGCCGGTGCCGATTCGCTCCGGGTCATCGCGTGGGAGACCGTGCCCGACTTCGACGCCGAGGGGAACCCGGCCGGTGTCCGGTCGCCGTCGATCCCCCGAGACCTCGACACCCTGGAAGGGCTCATCGTGCGCCGCGAGATTGCACTTGTGGTCGTGGATGTCCTAAACGCCTACCTCGGTCCGGACGTGAACGGCCACCGGGACCAGGACGTGCGACGAGCCCTCATGCCTCTGGCCAAGCTGGCCGAGCGCACTGGGGCGGCGATCGTGGTCCTGAGGCACCTGAACAAGTCGCCTGGCGGCTCGCCGCTCTACCGAGGCGGAGGGTCGATCGGCATCGCTGGTGCTGCCCGATCGATCCTCCTGGCTGCTATCGACCCCGATGACGAGTCTGGCGAGCGGCGGGTGCTCGTGTCGCAGGGCTCGAACCTCGCCACCGCGCCTGAGGCCCTCGCGTACCAACTCGAGGCCGCGCCCGAGCACGACTGCGCGTGCGTCCGCTGGACCGGCGCCAGCGTGCACACCAGCGCCACCCTCCTGGCGGACGCGAACGACGAGGAGCGCGGCGCACTCGCCGAAGCCGGGGACGTGCTCCGCGACATTCTGAGTGAGGGACCTGTCGGTGCCAAGGATGTCGAGCGCCGGGCTGGCGAGGCCGGAGTGCAGCAGCGCACGCTCAGGCGGGCCAAGGAGCGTCTCGGCGTCCGCTCGATGAAGTCCGGGCGAGGCCAATGGGAGTGGGCGCTCCCAGCGCTCCGCGAAGGTGCCCAAGGCGCCGCCGAAGGTGCCCAAGGCGCCGAGCTTGGCCATCTTGGCCATCTTCGGGATGACCAGGGGATTTATGGCCCACAAGACGGCCAAAGTGTTGAAGGTGGCCACGGTCTGGGATTTGGCCATCTTCCAACCTCGGACCCTGTTCGGCCCCCCTCCTGCGAGGATCTCGCCCGGGGGGACGCACTACCCGAACCCGAGACACCGACTACCGCCGAAGACGGTGAGCCGCCACCACCCCGGACACTCGACCTCTACCGCTGCGCCGCGTGCGGGCGGGCGGTAACCCCAGCTCCGGGCAGCGTGGAGCGGGGGCGGAGGACCGTGTGTGCCACGTGCGCGGAGACCCAACCCGGGGACCGCTCATGAGCCGGGCGCTGCTGTGTCCCTGCTGTCGCCAAAAGGCAGAGCGAGCGGCGAGCGCAGCGCTCTCGGTGCTCGCCGACCCAGGGACCGGCGACGAGGAGCGGCAAGTGGCCACCGAGGAAGCGGCCCGGGCTCTCGACCTGCTGTCCGTGCCACCTGGCATGGTGACCGGCCCGTGAGCGCCACGAACGGTCGGGCCATGAAGACCCTGCCGAAGTTCGCCATCGAGTGCAAGTGTCACCGCTCCCTCGACCTCGCGGGGTGGATGGGCGAGGCGACCGCCGAGGCTAAGAACGCCGGAGAGGGTGCCGTCCCGGTCGTGGTTGCCAAGCGCCTGGGGAACCGCCTGGTGACGCCTACGTGGTGATGACGCTCACCGACTGGGGCCGAGCTGGTTCACGAGGACCGGTGACGAGGGGTGAAAAATGCTCGCGAGGGGAACACTTATGAATCCAGCAACCGCCGGGCACATGCCGGGTTGGGATCGTTACGCGGATTGCTTGCGGTTTCGGCTGCATCTTCCCTGCTCACCGAGAGGATGTCTAAGCCACCGTGGATTCTCGGGGTGAGCCTCCGTTAGCACTGTAGATAGTCCGTCGCGACACGCGTGGCACCGGTCACAATGAGGTGACGATGACGTACCAGTACACGAACTGTGGCGCGACATTGGCGTGGCATGTGGTGCCGTGAATGTGGTAGCGAACTACGTCGGGGCTTGAGGCGATGCCCCGCCGGCTGTGTCGGTGCCATCGTGGCCTTCGGCCCCGTCCACGAGGCGATCAAGGTCGAGGCGCCGAGGGTCCGAGTTTCGCAGACGCTCGGGGACCGGGTGGTAGGCGTGCCGGAGATCGCAGCACTGCTCGGCGTTGCACCGACGACGCCAAGGAGCTGGATAGCACGAGGTCAGCTCCCGCAAGCGGACATGGTGGTGAACGGTCGGTCCGCTTGGTGGGCTTGGCGAATCATCCGCTGGGCGCAGCAAACCGGGCGGATCGTTTCGAGTGACTGAACCCGCACCGGCGATTCTCATTGGTTAGGGACCGCGTACCCCTCGGCTTGCAGCGTGCTGAGGTTGTTCTGATCGTCTCCCACGGCGTACTCCGCGTTCTGAAGCGCGTCGTTCGCCTGCTGCACAGCCTCTTGGTCGCTGGAAATCGCCTGACAACTACTCGGCTCGACGGCGTTCAGCGGCGAAGAGTTGATCGAGCATTGCTGCGTGTCGGATGAGAGCTGCTGTTGAGCAGCCTGAAGCTGGGCTGAGGTGTTCGTTACCGCTTGCTCATCGTCCTGTAGCTGCTGCTCGACTTCAGCGACCCTCGGTGAGAGCGCCGTGCCACCACCCATGACGCCTTGAAGCACTTGCGCGGCCTTGGCCATCGCGTAGGCCTGCACTTCGGTCTGATCGCCGTTCTCGAAGTACGCAACGGCAGCGTCGTAGGGCGCGGGAACGCTGGCCGGGTCTTGTGCCTGTTGCGTCTGATATTGCTGAACGAACTGCTGTTGCTCGGCCGGGGTCGGATTCCGACCTACGAGCTGCTGCGCCGCCTGGTACAAAGCCTGCGTCAAGGTGGCCGGGTCTGTGAGCGCTACCGGTGCCGTGGTGGTCGTGGGTGGCTCCGTCGTCGTGGCCGAAGGAAGCGTCGAGGGCGTCGTCGGCCGGACCGTTGTGGTCGAGGCGCCAGCGCCGGCCCGGACGTGGCTAGACGCCCGCGACGCCGTGGTAGCCACTCCGGTACACGCCGTGGCTGCCCCCGCCAACAGGAGCAGCAGCAGACGCGCTCCCGCCCACCTCATCACCCCCACACCCTACGCCTGGGCATGCGAGCCGAGCACCTGAGGGCAGAAACGCTTGACGCTCGCTAACGATAACATTATATTATCGGGATAGAGGTTCACCACGGAGGTGCTGCTCATGGCTCTGCTCCCCACCACCCGCCGGGCCGTCGAGCTGGCCGAGATCGGCGAAGATGCCCGGAGCTACGTGGCTGCGTCTCGGGCCACCAACACCGACCGGGCCTATCGCACCGGGTGGGACCAGTTCACCCGGTGGTGCGAGACCCACGGCCGCGAGTCCCTGCCGGCCAGCGCCGAGACGGTGGCGCTCTACGTGGCCGACCTGGCGAGCACCCACAAGCCGGCCACCATCGACGCCCGCTTGGCTGCGATCTCCGCCGCTCACCGGGCCGCGGGGCACGGCAGCCCGACCAAGGCCGAAGCGGTCCGCCTGGTGCGCCGTGGGGTCCGCAGGACGCTCGGGACGGCCCAGCGCCAGGTGCGGCCGGTGACGGTGGCCGACCTGCGAGCCATGGTGGACGCGATCGGCGACGGCCCAGCAGGGTGCCGGGACCGGGCGCTGCTGCTCCTCGGCTTCGCCGGGGCGCTGCGCCGATCCGAGCTCGTGGGGCTCGACGTGGCCGACGTGGTGGAGGGACCCGAGGGGCTCACCGTTACCCTGCGGCGCTCCAAGACCGACCAGGAAGGCGCAGGACGCACGGTGGGCATTCCCTACGGGTCGAACCCGGCGACGTGCCCAGTGCGGGCCTGGCGGGCTTGGCTCGAAGCCGGACGGATAACCGAGGGTCCCGCCTTCCGTCCGATCGACCGCCACTCGAACATCGGCACCGCCCGTCTCGGCGATCAGTCCGTGGCCGTCATCCTGAAGCGCCACGCCGAGCGCGCGGGCATGGACCCCGCGACCGTGGCCGGGCACTCGCTACGCGCAGGGTTGGCGACTGCTGCTGCCGCCGCGGGAGTCCCCGAGCGGGTGATCGCCAACACGACCGGCCACAAGGGCACCGCCATGCTCCGGCGATACATCCGCGAGGGATCGTTGTTCCGTGAGAACGCCGCGGCAGCGGTCGGACTGTAGGGAGGGAACGTGGCTCACGTCACCAAGCGCACCACCAAGGCCGGCGAGGCCCGCTACGACGTGGAGTGGCGGCTGCCGGATGGGAAGGTGCACACCAAGACGTTCAACCGTCGCAAGGACGCCGACGCGTTCCGTTCGACCCTCGAAGCCGACCGGCTGCGCGGCGTGGTGGTAGATCCGAGACGGACCCGCATCGCGTTCGAAGCGATCGCCCGTCACTGGCTCGCGGCCGGCACGACCAAGCGTTCGACATCGGTCGCGCGGGATCGGGCGATCATCGAACGTCACCTCGTGCCGACACTGGGGGAGCGGATGGTCGGGTCGATCACCAAGGCCGACGTGCAGGCGCTCGTGGACTCGTGGAGCGCTACTAAGGCCCCGTCCACCGTCGGGCGCCAGTACTCATGCCTGCGGGCGATCTTCGCTTACGCAGAGTCCGATGAGCGCATCGTCCGCTCACCGTGCCGCGGCATCCGACTGCCCCGGGTGCGCCTGGTCGATCGTCCGTATCTCGACACCGACCAGCTCGCCACATTGGCCCAAGCGCTCGGCCCCGACCAAGGCACGATGATGTGGCTGGGCGCGGTCCTCGGGCTCCGGTGGAGCGAAGCAGCAGGGCTCACGGTCGACCGGCTCGACCTGCTCGCCGGAGCGATCACCGTTGACCGCCAGCTCGCCCGCACCGGGGAGCTGGTGCCGCCGAAGTCGAATGCCGGCATTCGGACACTCGCCTGCCCACAGTGGCTGGTGGACCAGCTCGCCGCGTTGCTGACGCGCCGCGGGCTGACCGCGGCTGATGGATCGGCACTCGTGCTCGTGGGCGAAGGCGGAAAGCCGCTCGACTACACGAACTGGCGCCGGCGGACGTGGGTGCCGACGTGCGAACGGGCGGGACTGCCCGGGCTCCGGTTCCACGACCTCCGCTCGCTCGCCGCGACGGCGCTCGTGGCCGCAGGGGTGGACATGAAGACGGCGCAGACCCGGCTCGGGCACTCCTCGCCACAGGTGACGCTCGGGCTCTACGCACGGGCGACCGTTGCGGCCGACCGCAAGGCCGCCGACGCGGTAGGTGCCATGTTCGCTCCGCGGGATAGCCGCGGGATGGATAGTCCGGGACGGAAGGGAAGCGGGGTCACAAACCCAGCCTGACCTGGGCATTTAAGTGTGGGCGCTGCGGGACTCGAACCCACGACCTCAGCCGTGTGAAGGCTGCGCTCTAACCAACTGAGCTAAGCGCCCGGCGCACTGTCGCCCTGCGACTATACCGGCTGCTCTGGCGGCGACCCCTGGGACGACGGGGCTCCGTCGGTCCCTTTCGGGCGCACGTCCCCGGTGAGACGGCGCCCGCCGCCCTTCCCCGGTGCACCCGTAGGGCCGCCACGACGAGGCCGACCGACGACGATTTCCGTCGCCGGTCGCGCCGATTCGGCGCGGATCCGATGGTGCTTGACGGAGCTCGCGACGCCTGCTCCGATATGGCCCCGGCGGGAGGCGAACGAAAGGGAGGGGGCGCCATGACGACGGTCGGTGGCGAGCGTCAGGGGAGCGTGCCTCCCGTCGACGAGGACACCAAGCGACTGCACGCACTCGGTTACGCCCAGGAGCTGCGGCGGCGGATGGGTGGCTTCTCGAACTTCGCCGTCTCGTTCACGATCATCTCGGTGCTCTCGGGTTGCCTGACCCTCTACTACTTCGGGATGCAGGAGGGCGGCCCGGTCGTCATGGTGTGGGGCTGGATCCTCGTCGGCGTGATGACGACCGTCGTCGGACTCGGGATGGCCGAGATCGCGTCGCGCTACCCCACTGCCGGCGGCCTCTACTACTGGTCGGCGAAGCTGGCCAAGAGCCGCCCCGGCGCCTGGAGCTGGTTCACCGGCTGGTTCAACCTTCTCGGCCAGGTCGCCGTCACCGCCGGCATCGACTACGGGTTCGCCTTCTTCTTCGCCTCGTTCCTCAACATGGTCGCCGGCTACCCGACGACCGCCGGCTACATCCTGATCGTCTACGGAGGGATCCTCGTCGTCCACGGTCTGCTGAACACCTTCGGCGTCCGGGTGGTGGCGTTCCTCTCCGACGTCTCGGTGTGGTGGCACCTTCTCGGCGTGGCGGTGATCGCCTGCGTGCTCGCCTTCGTCCCGGCCCATCACGCGTCGACGTCGTTCGTCTTCACCAAGTTCGTCAACCTCTCCGGGTTCCATGCAGCCCCGTACGTCTTCTTCGTCGGCCTGCTCATGGCCCAGTACACCTTCACCGGCTATGACGCCTCGGCCCACATGTCCGAGGAGACGATGCTGGCCAGCCGGGCCGCCCCGAGGGGCATCGTCAACTCGATCGTCGTCTCTCTGATCGCCGGCTGGGTCCTCATCCTCGCCATCACGTTCGCCCTTCCGACGAACATGCACTCCTACACGTCGATCGCCCCCCAGGAGTTCGCCCCGGTCCTCATCTGGATCGCCGCCATCGGCCGCCACGGCGCCGAGGTGCTGCTCGTGATCGCCTTCATGGCACAGGCCTACTGCGGCATGGCGTCGGTGACGGCGAACTCGCGGATGCTCTACGCGTTCAGCCGCGACGGCGCCGTCCCCGGCCACCGGTACTGGCACCGGATCAACCCGCGCACTCGGACGCCGACCAACAGCATCTGGTTCTGCGTCGTCTTCGCCTTCATCCTGGCGATCCCGTCGATGTGGAGCGGCGTCGCCTACGCCGCAGTGACCTCGATCGCCACCATCGGGCTGTACATCGCCTACGTGCTGCCGACGGTGCTGCGCCGCCTCCAGGGCAAGAGCTGGGAGACCGGCGACTGGCACCTCGGACGCTGGAGCCCGTTGATCGGCTGGCTCGGGATCGCCTGGGTGGTGATCATCGCCGTCCTCTTCATGCTCCCCGAGTTCAGCCCGATCAACCGCGACACGTTCAACTACGCCCCGGTCGCCGTCGGGGTGGTGCTGCTCTTCGCCGGCGGCTACTGGCTTCTGAGTGCCCGCAAGTGGTTCAACGGGCCGAAGGCACAGGGCACCGAGGACGAGCTCGAGCGGATCGAGGCCGAGTTCGAGCACATCGAGCAGGAGCTGGCCGAGGTCGACTGACGACATCGACTGGCGACATCGACGACGTGGGCACCTGCGACGTCGAGCGGGACTGCCCGGCGGGCTCCGCCGAGCCCCGCCGCCGGCCCCGTCGGCTACCGGGGCCGTCCCGGCGGCCACTAGCCTGAGTTCCCCATGGCCGACGACTCCGCTCATGGCACCACCTGGCGGGAGCGGCTGTCGCAGACGTTCCTGAAGCCGCCCCCGGCGAGGTCTCCGGGTGCCGAGGGGGGCGCCGGAGGTCCGGGGATCCCCGGCGACGACCTGCCGCAGACGACGGCCGAGCACCGGGCGCGGATCAACCAGATCGACGCCATGGAACGCCGGGTCGGCTACGCCGGCGCGGCCCTGGCGGCGGTGCTCGCCGTCGTCGTCGCCGTCGCCAACAGCCCCAATCGGCTGGTCGACGCCACCAAGTCGCACGGCCACTTGGCGTGCACCGCCGGTTACAAGCTCCTCCACACCTCGTCGGGCTTCGAGTGCCAGGAGATGCGCTCGACCTGGGTGATCGCCCTGGTGGTGCCGCTCGTGCTCGCGCTGGCCATCCTGATCACCGTCCGGATCGGCCGCCGTGCCCCGCTCGCCTTCACCATCCTGATCACCGGGGTCGCCAGCCCCGGGATCGAGTTCGCCGTGCCGTTTTTGATCGCCGGCGGTTGGCTGATCCTGCGTGCCTGGCGAACCCAGCGCTACGGCGCCCCGACCGCCAGGGCACCGATCCCCGGCTACGAACCGCCGAGCCGCCGAACGTCCCCGAGGGCGAGCCCCCGAGCCGCCGGGACCAGCGCCGGTGGGCCTACCGGAGCACGAGGCAGGGGAAAGCAGACGGCGGCGGGTGCGCGCAGGGCACCGGAGCCCTCCAAGCGGTACACGCCGAAGGCACCGAAGCGAAAGCGGCCTCCCCCTCCTCCGGAGTGAGGCGTAGGGTCGGCCCCGGACCAGCCGAGGGTGCCCGCCGTCACCGGCGCCTCGTGGTCGACGCCGCCGGCTCGGCCACCAACGCCGAGCGCAAAAGGTCCAGTACGTCGGCGCGACGGCGGACGAGCGAGCGGGCGGTCGGCTCCTCGCCGAGCGCCCGCAGGACCTCCACCTCGGTCACCATCCCGATCACCGTCGAGTAGATCGCCAGCAGCAGCAGCCGCGGGTCGTGGCGGCGCATCCGACCCGCCGCCATCTCGGCCTCGAGGAACTCCGAGGCCCGGACGACCAACGGGTCGAGGGCCGCCATCATCGTGGTCGCCGCCGGCGGCCCGAGCCTCGACACCTCCCGGAGCAGCCCCAGCAGCTCCGGGCGGCGGGCGGCCAGCCGGAAGACCGAGCGGACCACCGCCTCGACCCGGTCGAACCCCTCGCCGGCGCCGTCGAGAGCCGACTGGAGGGCGCCGGCCAGCTCGGCCCCGCTGCGGACGATCACCGCCTCGAGCAGCGCCTCTTTGCTCGGGAACCAGTAGAGGATCGACTGCTTGGTGAGGCCGAGCGTCATGGCCAGGGCGTCGAGCGACGTCGCCTCGTACCCGCGGCCGCCGAACGAGGCCAAGGCGGCGTCGAGGATGCGCTCGGACGTGCTCACTACCATATGGTAGACAACTTACCTACCGGATGGTAGACAAAGACCCGTGACGGTCGGCCAGGCCCTGGCTGGGAAGCGGTTCTTCGTCACCGGCGCCACCGGGTTCCTCGGGACGGCGCTGGTGGAGCGGATCCTGCGCACCCTGCCCGATGCCGCGGTGGTGGTCCTCGTCCGCCCGGGACGGCGGGCGTCGGCCACCCAGCGCGCCGAGCGGGAGATCCTGCGCAACGACTGCTTCGACCGCCTCCGCCGGGAGCTCGGGGACCGCTTCGACGCGGAGGTCTCGTCGCGCCTCGAGGCAGTGGCCGGTGACGTCGGGCGCGACGGTCTCGGCCTCGACGACCACGGTCGACAGGCGCTCGCCGACTCTGACGTGGTGATCCACTCGGCGGCCACGGTCAGCTTCGACGCCCCGCTCGACCAGGCGGTCGAGATCAACCTGCTCGGACCGTCGAGGGTGGCGGCCGCCGTGGCCGATGCCAGGGCGGCGGCGGCCGAGTCCGGGCGCAGCGGTCCCGGCCACCTCATCGCCGTCTCGACCGCCTACGTCGCCGGCACCCACCAGGGGGAGGCACGCGAGGAGCTGCTGTCGGCCAACCGCTTCTCGCTCGACGTCGACTGGGCGACCGAGGTGGCCAACGCCCGCCGGCTACGAGCCGACCTCCAGGCCGCCTCCCGCCAGCCCGACCACCTCACCCGCTTCGCCAAGGCCGCCCGGGCCGAGCTCGGGGCAGCCGGCGACCACCTCCTGGCCGCCCGGGCCGAGAAGCTCCGTGAGGACTGGGTGAAGCGGCGGCTGGTCGACGCCGGGGCCGCCCGCGCCCAGTCGCTCGGCTGGCCCGACGCCTACCCGTTCACCAAGGCGCTGGGAGAGCGGGCCCTCGTCGACCACCACGGCGAGGGCACGGCGCCCTCCGGGCGCGCCGTCCCGCTCACCATCGTGCGCCCGTCGATCATCGAGTCGTCGCTCGCCGAGCCGGTGCCCGGCTGGATCCGCGGCTTCCGGATGGCCGAGCCGATCATCATCTCGTACGCCCGCGGACTGCTGCGAGAGTTCCCCGGCGTCCCCGAGGGGGTCGTCGACGTCATCCCGGTCGACCTCGTCGTGGCCGCCCTCCTCGCCGTGGCGGCCGACGGGCCCGATCCGGGCGGTCCGTGCGTGTACCACGTCGCCTCCGGCGTCCGGAACCCGCTCCGCTACGGCCGTCTGGTGGAGCTCGTCCAGCAGTGGTTCGGCCGGCACCCGCTCTACGACGACGCCGGGCAGCCGATCAGCATCCCCGAGTGGTCGTTCCCCGGCCGCGGCCGGGTGCAGCGCCAGCTCAGCCGGGCCACCAAGGTGATGGACTCGGCCGAGCGCCTCTTCACCGCCCTGCCGGTCCGGGGCCGCCAGGCCGCCCTCTCGGCCCGGCTCGAGGACCGCAACGCCCTCGCCAAGCGCGCCCTCGGCTACGTCGAGCTCTACGGGGCCTACACCGAGACCGAGGCCCGCTACCGCGTCGATCGCCTGCTCTCGCTGTGGGAGCGCACCGACCCGGCCGACCGGGGGGCGTTCTGCTTCGATCCCGCCGTCGTCGACTGGGACCGCTACGTCCACGACGTCCACCTCCCGTCGGTGGTCGCCCACGCCCGCGTCCGCACCCAACCGGGACGCTCGGTGATCGAGCGCCGCCCCGAGCGGGCCCGCCGGGCGATCCTGTCGCCCGACCGGCACCTCGCCGTCTTCGACCTCGAGCACACGCTCATGGCCTCCAACGTCGTCGACACCTACGCCTGGCTCGCCAGTCGCCACCTCCCGGCAGCTCGCCGTGCGCGCTTCGTCGCCGATCTCCTCGGGAAAGGCCCGTCGCTGCTGGCGCTCGACCGCCGCGACCGGGGCGACTTCCTCCGCTCGTTCTACCGGCGCTACGAGGATGCGCCGATCGACCAGCTGGCGACCGACGCCTGGGAGCTCTTCCACGAGCAGCTCCTGGCGCGGACGTTCCCGGCCGGCTTCGCCCGGGTGCGCGAGCACCGCCGCCTCGGGCACCGGACGCTGCTCATCACCGGGGCGCTCGACTTCGTCGTCGAGCCGATGCGCCCGCTGTTCGACGACATCGTCTGCGCCCGGCTCGGCCAGCGAGACGGCCGCTACGACGGCCGTCTCGTCGACCTGCCGCCGATCGGCGAGGCCCGGGCGCTCCTGCTGTCCGACTACGCCGACACCCACGGGTTGGCGCTCGAGGAGTCGGTCGCCTACGCCGACTCGGCCAGCGACCTGGCGATGCTCGAGGCCGTCGGCTTCCCGGTGGCCGTCAACCCCGAGTCCCGGCTCTCGGCGATCGCCCGCCGTCGCGGCTGGCACGTCGAGCACTGGGCCAAGGCCGGCGGCGGCTCGCAGCGGTTGCTCCCGCTCGGACGCCTCGACCACCCCCTCCCGACCCACACCGGCACCGACGCTGCCGGTGCGGGTACCGGCGGCCGGCGGCGTGTCAGCACCCACGACGACGGAGGGCTCCCGCGGTGAGCACGCTCGTCGTCGAGCGCAACCTCCCCCGCTTCGCCGCCGCCCGCCTGGCGTCGGCGTTCGGTTCGGGTCGTTCGGCGACCGTCGGAGCGCTGCGGCTCGTCGACGCCGAGCGCCCCGCCCTCCCCGGCCCGAACTGGGTGCGGGTCGACCCGGTGCTCGCCGGGATCTGCGGCTCGGACCTCTCGACCGTCGACGGGCACAGCTCGCGCTACTTCGAGGACCTCGTCAGCTTCCCGTTCGTCCCGGGCCACGAGGTGCTCGGTCGGGTCGACGGCAGCGGCCGGGCGGCCGACGGGACGCCGCTGGGCGACGGAGACCGGGTGGTGCTCGAGCCGGTGCTCGGCTGCGCCGCCCGCGGCCTCGACCCGCCGTGCCCCGGCTGCGCCGACGGGCGGGTCGGCAACTGCGAGCGGACGGCGTTCGGCCACCTGCGTCCCGGGCTCCAGACCGGCTACTGCGCCGACACCGGCGGCGGTTGGTCGACCGCCGGCCTGGTCGCCCACCCGAGCCAGCTCCACCGGGTGCCCGACGGCCTGGCCGACGAGGATGCCGTCGTGGTCGAGCCGCTGGCCTGCGCCGTCCATGCCGCCCTGGCCGCCGGGGTCGACGACGGCGAGACCGTCGCCGTCCTCGGTGCCGGCACCCTCGGCCTGCTGGTCACCGCCGCCCTCTCGCACCTCGCCGCCAGCGGTCGGGCTGCCACGCCCGGCGCCCTGCTGGTCGGTGGGCGCTATCTGCACCAGCGCCGGCTGGCCACCGAGCTCGGTGCGACCGAGGCCCTCGAACCCGACCAGCTGGGCCGGGCGGTACGCCGCCGCACCCGCTCGCTGGCCCTCGGTGCGCAGCGGGGGGCGTCGCGGCTGACCGGTGGGACCGACGTCGTCGTCGACTGCGTCGGCTCGGCCGACTCGCTCGCCCAGAGCCTGGCGATGGTCCGCCCGCGCGGCCGCATCGTGCTCGTCGGGATGCCCGGTCGGGTCCACCTCGACCTGGCCCCGCTGTGGCACCGCGAGGTCCGGCTGCTCGGCGCCTACGCCTACGGGCACGAAGCCGTCGGCCGCCGGCCGGTCTCGGACGACCGAGCCGGTGGTGCCGGCCCGGCGACGCAGCTCCCCACCTTCGACCTGGCGATCGAGATCGCCGGGGCGATGGGGCCAGGGCGCCTGGTGTCGGCCCGCTACCCGCTCGAGCGCTTCGAGGAGGCGCTGGCCCACGCCGGAGCGGCCGGCCGGCGCGGCTCGGTCAAGATCGCCTTCGACCTCCGGTCGACCGGCTCGAAAGGACGCCGCCGATGACACCGAGACCCGGCTTCGTGCTCGAGGTCGACCGCTCGACCCCCCCGGTCCTCTTCTGGCACGGCGAGCGGTTCGCCCTCGAGCGGCTCCCGGAGGGGAGCCGGGTGGTCTACGCCCCCGAGCCGCTCGAACCGCTGGCCGACCCGGTGGCGGCGATCCGCCGTGCCCTGCTCCACCCGCTCGGCGACTGCGAGCCGCTGCCGGCGCTGCTGCGCCGGGGGATGCGCCTCACGATCTGCTTCGACGACGTCTCGCTCCCGCTGCCGCCGATGCAGGCGCCCGACGTCCGCCAGCTGGTGATCGAGCAGGTGCTCGACCTGGCCGCCGCCGCCGGGGTCGACGACGTCGTGCTCGTCGCCGCCCTGGCGCTGCACCGGCGGATGACCGAGCCCGAGCTCCGGCACGCCCTCGGCGACCGGATCTACGACAGCTTCGCCCCGCACGGCCTGCTCACCCAGCACGACGCCGAGGACCCGTCCAACCTCGTCCACCTCGGCCAGACCGACCTCGGCGAGGACGTCGAGATCAACAAGCGCGCCGCCACCGGCGACCTGCTCGTGTACGTCAACATCAACCTCGTCGCCATGGACGGCGGGCACAAGAGCGTGGCCACCGGGCTCGCCAGCTACCGCAGCCTCCGCCACCACCACAACCCGCAGACGATGCGCCACAGCCGCTCGTTCATGGACGCCCCGTCCTCCGAGCTGCACTCCTCGAACTGGCGGATGGGACGGCTGATCGCCGCCAGCGGCGTGAAGGTGTTCCAGATCGAGACGACGCTCAACACCGACACGTTCCCGGCGCAGTTCGCCTTCCTCCAAAAGCGCGAATGGGAGTGGAGCCTGCGCGACCGCCTCACCTACGGGGCGACCTCCGCCGCCCTCGACCGGGCCCCGGCACGGGCGGCCCGACAGATCTTCCACTCGATCCGAGCTCCGCACGCCCTCACGTCGGTGCAGGCCGGTGAGGTCGAGGCGGTCCACGCCGTGACGACGGCGAAGGTATGGGACCAGCAGGGCGTCGCCGTCGACGGGCAGAGCGACATCCTCACGATGGGGCTCCCCTACATCTGCCCGTACAACGTCAACTCGATCATGAACCCGATCCTCGTCGCCTGCCTCGGGCTCGGGTACTTCTTCAACCTCTACCGCGGCCGGCCGCTGGTGCGCGAGGGCGGCGTGCTGATCCTGCACCACCCGACGCCGTGGGCCTTCCACCCCGGGCACCACCCGAGCTACATCGACTTCTTCGAGCAGGTCCTCACCCAGACGACCGACCCGGTCGAGATGTCGAAGACCTACGAGGAGTCCTTCGCCACCGACCCGTGGTACGTCCACCTCTACCGAACCGGCCACGCCTACCACGGGGTCCACCCCTTCTACATGTGGTACTGGTGCGCCCACGCCCTCGCCCACCTCTCGCGGGTGGTGGTCGTCGGCGGCGACCCCAACGCCGTGCGCCGGCTTGGCTTCTCACCGGCCTCGACCTTCGAGGACGCCCTCGAGATGGCCAAGGACGCCGTCGGGCCGTCGCCGACCCTCACCCACCTCCACTCCCCGCCGATCCTGATGGCCGACGTCCGGTGAGCACCGCCCGCCCGGCCGACGTCGCGCGCCGCCTCGGCCGTCTCCGGTTCCCCCTGGCGGCGCCGACGTGGCCGGGGACGGTCGAGCGTCCGGCACCCGAGCGGCGCGTCGGGCTCGACTACGACCACGAGTGGTCGCGGCGCTACCCGGTCCGGCTGGCCCGGGCGGTGGTCCTCGACAACCTCGCCCGGCCGGCCGCCCGGCTCGTCACCCCGACGACGGTGCGCGGTCTCGAGCACCTCCGCCACCTCGACGGGCCGGTCATCTTCGCCGCCAACCACGCCAGCCACCTCGACACGCCGCTGCTGCTCACCACGCTGCCGGCCCGCTTCCGCCACAAGACGGTGGTGGCCGCCGCCGCCGACTACTTCTTCGACCGCACCTGGAAGGCGGTCCTGTGGTCCTTCTCGCTGGCCGCCATCCCGATCGACCGCAGCCGGGTGAACCGCCGGTCCGTCGACGCCGCCGCCGCCCTGATCGAGGACGGGTGGAGCCTGATCGTGTTCCCCGAGGGCGGGCGGTCGCCCGACGGGTGGTCCCAGTCGTTCCGGCCGGCCAGTGCCGCCTACCTCGCCCGGCGGACCGGCCGGCCGGTGGTGCCGGTGCACCTCCACGGGACCCGCCACGTCCTGGCGCGCCGCCACGAGCACGACGGACCGGCGCCCGGCGGCTCGGGCACCGAAGGTCGGCTGGCCGGACGGCTGCGGCGGTCGCCGACCACCGTCCTCTTCGGGCTCCCGGTCACCCCCGACGACGGCGAGGACGCTCGCCGCCTCAACGCCCGGGTCGAGGCGGCGGTGGCCACCTTGGCCGACGAGGTGGCGACCGACTGGTGGGCGGCTCGCCCGCCGGGCGGGCAGGGGCGCCGCCCCCC